>Ga0207428_10004755_pt1 | contig 12840 bp, 9 predicted proteins | sample RhiMethybrSRZTD1_FD_187600 | JGI IMG/M metagenome (GOLD analysis project Ga0207428, IMG submission 187600) | Populus rhizosphere microbial communities from Tennessee, USA - Rhizosphere MetaG P. TD hybrid SRZTD1 (SPAdes) (version 3) | ecosystem: Host-associated > Plants > Roots > Rhizosphere >... | reverse complement strand
CGCGCCCGCGCGCCCCGCCATCGAGGACGACGTCGACTTCCACCGTCGGATTGCCACGCGAGTCAAGAATCTCCCGCCCACGAATGTCGATGATTTTCATGCTTGGCTACTGGTCACGAAATGCAACACGAAGGCACGAAGGGACGAAGGCTATTCTGCCAAACGCCAGTGCTGCTAATTGGCATTGGTATTTCCAAACCAGTCTTCGTACCTTCGTGTCTTCGTGTTTGTATTTTATCCCCGTCGATCCGCCTCGATTTCCAGTTTGAGCGCCGCTTCGTTGATCGGCGTCACGTACGGTTCATCGCCCGGCGCCACGACGACGACGCCTTGCTCCGACACGGTGTGCCGGCGCTTGTCTTCCTCGGGATTGAATCCGATCAGCGCGCCGCGTGGGATGTCGACGTCGCGGTCGATGATCGCCTTGCGAATCCGGGCGTGCCGCCCGACGCGGACGCCCGGCATCAGAATCGAATCCTCGACCGTGCAGAAGCTGTGCACCCGGACGTTCGGGCAGAGAATGCTGCCGTAAATCCGGCTGCCCGACACGATGCAGCCTTGCGACACCAGCGAGTCGCGCGCTTCGCCGCGCCTCGCGTCTTCCGCGAACACGAACTTCGCCGGCGGCGCCTGCGGCATGTAAGTCCGCAGCGGCCACTCCGGATCGTACATGTTGAACTCGGGATTCACCTGGCACAGGTCCATCTGCGCTTCGTAATACGCGTCGATCGTCCCGATGTCCCGCCAGTACTTCGCCGCCTTCTTGTTCTCGTCATAGAACGGGTAGGCGTAGGTCCGGCCGTGGCCAATCAGCGCCGGGATGATGTCCTTGCCGAAGTCGTGATGGCTCGCCGGCTTCGCGGCATCTTCTTCGAGCGTCCTGATCAGCACGTCGCTGTCGAAGACGTAGATGCCCATCGACGCGAGCGTGAGGCCCGGTTGTCCCGGCATCGACGGCGGGTCCTGCGGCTTCTCGAGAAAGCCGGTGACGCGATCCGTTTCGTCGATGGCCACGATGCCGAACCGCCTGCCGTCTTCGACCGGCACTTCGATGGCCGCCAGCGTGACCTCCGCCGCCATGTCCTGGTGGAAGCGGAGCATCTTCTGGTAGTCCATCTTGTAAACGTGATCGCCCGCGAGCACGACAACGTAGCGCGGGTTCTCGCGGATGACCGAGTAGAGATTCTGGTACACGGCATCGGCCGTGCCCTGATACCAATGCTCGCCGACGCGCTTCTGCGGCGGCAGGATCTCGATGAACTCGCCGAGCTCTTCGGACACCACGGTCCACCCCTGGCGGATGTGGCGGTTGAGCGAGAGCGACTTGTACTGCGTCGCGATGAAGATGTGGCGGAGCCCCGAGTTGATGCAGTTGCTCAGGACGAAATCGATGATGCGGTACGGGCCGCCGAAATACACGGCCGGCTTGGCTCGCTCGCGCGTCAACGGCGAGAGCCGCTCGCCGGCGCCGCCGGCCAGCACGATTACGAGGACGTCATCACCGAACATGGGGGCTGTAATTCATCCGCGCGTCCTGTGGAACATATCATCGGATGTAACTGTTTTTCCGAGCTAAGCCTCTACTGTAACAACGATTTAGAGTGATTGACTTGGCCGCGCCGCGAATCCTATGATCGGTGGGATCTGGCTCTTGGCAGAAGGCGGAGAGCCGAAGGCAACCGGGTTTTTAGGGGAGCGAATGATGGCAATTCGGCGTGCGATGGTCGCGGTGGTCGCGCTGGTGGTTGCGGCAACGTTTGCCGTTTCTGGAGTCGCTGCGCAGCAGCAGCAGGCGAAACCGGACACCAAGAAGCGCAGCAAGCAGGAACAGCAGGAAATCGAGACTGTCGTGAAGCTGGTCGACGGCGTGATGGCCGGCCAGCCGGCGCCGCTCGACATCACCATGTCGCTCGAGCCCTTCTTCATGAAGTCGCAGGAACAGCGCACGTTCGTGCCATTCGTGCTGACCGTCAACAACGCGCCGAAGACCGACGCCGCGATGTATGTGCGCGTCGTGAATCCGGCGGCGGTGCCCGACCCGAAGGCCAAGAAGGTCGAGTATCCGTGGGACGACATCCACTTCATTCCCGCCGCGGCGCTCGCCGGAGAGCCCGTGAAGCTCAATCGCGTGTTCATGGCGACCGCGGGCACCTACGATGTTTACATCGCGTTCAAGGAACGGACTCCCGAGAAGGCGCCGAAGACGTTCGTGCCGAAGATGGGCGTGCTGAAGACCAAGGTCACCGTGCCCGACTACTACAACGGTGAGCTCGGGACGAGCACCATCCTCGTGGCCGACAAGGTCAACATGCTGAGCGCGCCGATCGCCGGCGACGAAGCGCGCGAGCGCCCGTTCGTGTTCGGCCTGCAGGAGCTGCTGCCCGCTCCCGACATGGAATTCAAGAAGGCCGAAGAGCTGTCGATCTTCTTCCAGGTCTACAACGCCGGCCTCGATTCGACCGGCAAGCCGAACCTGACGCTCGAATACGAGTTCCACAAGGTCGAAGGCGCCGGCGAGAAGTTCTTCAACAAGACCAACCCCCAGACCGTGAACGCCACGAACCTGCCGCCGCAGTTCGACCCGGCCAAGTTCCCGGTCCCGGGCGGCATCACCGTGCCGCTGGCCTCGTTCGGCGAGGGCCAGTACCGCCTCAACGTGAAGATCACGGACAAGGCGAACAACAACAAGGTCCTCTCTCAGGACGTCAAGTTCACGGTCAAGGGGTAAGCCGAACCCTTGAACGGGGTTGAACCCGTTTGAACCCTTGCACTTGGGCTGGCTATACACGGCCGTCCCACAGGCGTAGACTGTTCTGAACCCGCCCGCCCCTTTTTCGGGGCGGGCGGCGTCTAATAGACGGGATGCGGACCCCCAAACGCCTGATCGGATTGGTTCTGGTATGCCTGGCGGCACTCCAGTCGACCTATGCCGACGCGCAGGGTCTGAAGCTCCAGCCCGTCACCAAGATCGCCTCAACCGACACCGGGCTCATCGAAGGCAAGGTCACCGATGAGCGCGGCAAGCCGCTGGACGGCGCTGTGATCTCGGCGCTCGGCGGCACCACCGCGTTCGCGGTGTCCGATGCCTCCGGTCAATACACGTTGAAGCAGCTTCCGCCGGGCCCGTACCTGGTTCGCGTCCACCTGGCTGGTTTTCTCGCGGCGCGCAGCACCATGGTCAACGTGCGGCCGTCGGCGCGGAGCGCTTCCTCATTCACGCTGCGACGGGAAGGCGAGGCCGACGCGCCGCGCGTGACCGAAGCATCGGTTGCCGCCATCGGCGCCCCGCCCGCGACTCCCGTGAAGAGCGGCGATCGCGACGAGAGCGAGCTGGCCTGGCGCCTCCGCCACTTGAAGCGCGGCGTGCTGCGCGAAACCGACACGCTGGCGCGGCTGCCGCAAGACGACGACTGGTTCATCACCGATTCGTTCGAGTTCCTCGGGCGCGCCGTGGGCACGTCGGCGCGCGCCGCGAAGTCGCTCTTCTCCGACATCTCGCTCGGCGGCCAGGTCAATCTGCTCACGACCGGCGCGTTCGACAATCCGCTGCAGCTCTTGCAGCTCGATCGCACGAGCAGTGTGGCGTTCTTCTCCGTTGGCGCGCCGGTGGGACTGCACGGCGACTGGAACGTGCGCGCCGCGATGAACCAGAGCGACCTCAGCTCGTGGATGCTGGCCGGCAGTTACGTGGTCAAGGCGCAGGTGCCGCACCGCTACCAGTTCGGCATGTCCTACAGCCTGCAGCGCTATGAAGGCGGCAACACCGCGGCGCTGCAATCGCTCGCCGACACGGCGCGCAACGTCGGCTCGATGTTTGCCTACGACGAATGGCAAATCAACCGCTACGTCGCCGTAAGTTACGGTGCGAATTACGCGCGCTACGACTACATGGTTGGCCCGGCGATGCTCAGCCCGAGCCTCGGCGCGACGTTCTCGCCCACCGCATCGTGGCGGCTCCGCGCCTCCGCGGCGCGCGAAGTGAGCGCGCCGGGCGCCGAAGAATTCATCCCGCCGTCGTCCGCCGAATATCTGCCGCCGCAGCGCACGTTCTCGCCGCTCTCGAAGGCGGGGATGCAGACGCAGGAGTTGCTGAATTACGAAGTGGCGGTCGAGCGCGTCCTCAATGGCGCGACGATCGCGGTGCGCGCGTTCGAGCAGCACATCGACAACCAGACGGTGACGGTGTTCGGATTGCGCCGCGGCGATGCCGCATCGCTCGGTCATTACTACGTCGGTTCAGCCGGCGATGCGAACGTGCGCGGCGTGGGCGTCACGGTGACGCACGCGCTCGCCGAGAACGTGCGCGGCTCGATCGATTACTCGATGGCCAATGCCGACTGGACGGACACGACGGCGCCGGTCGAGTACGCCGTGCTGATGCGGTGGGTGCCGTCGGCGATGCGCCCGGCAACCGAGCGCATTCACGACGTGACGACGTCGCTCGAGACCGAGATTCCGTTCTCGGCCACGCGCGTGGTCGCGCTCTACAAGTTGAACAACGCGTTCGCGGCGACCGATAAGAACAGCACGACGCCAGGCTTCGGCGCGCGATTCGATGTGCAGATCAACCAGGCGCTGCCGTTCATGAACTTCCGCGCCTCGCAGTGGGAGATGCTCGTCGGCGTGCGCAACCTGTTCCACGACTCGCTCGCCAACACCTCCGCCTACGACGAGCTCCTCGTCGTCCGCCCGCCGAAGCGGATCGTCGGCGGCCTCACTGTTAAGTTCTAAGCAACCACGAAGGAAAACTGGGATACTAGAAATTGGATCGGTCGGTCCATGTTTTGGATCCGTGGACGAATTTGACCGAGCGTTAAGACGCAAATAGCTGATTTTAAAGGCATTTAGGTCATCCATTCGGATCCAGCTAACGGTATACCGTTTGCTCTGTTCCCTGCGGATCGATCTGACTTGTTAGGCGACTTGAACACCCCAGCGTCAATGCCCGTTTACGACCGGGACTCGTGGTGGCGAGAGTGGCGGCAGACGGCCCTGCCCGTGGCGGTGACGCTCGCGCTGCTGGCGCTGGGCCTGGCGAACGTCGTTTCGCGCGCGACATCGGCGGAAGTCGAAGACGGCGTGCTGTGGGTCGAGCGCGCGGTTGGCGTGGTCGCCGCTGAAGTCGCCGCGCCTTCTGCCGCGAGCCGTGCCGGCGTGCATCCCGGCGACGTGCTCATCGCGATCGACAACCAGCCGATCGAAGGCCGGACCGACGTGCTCGCGATACAGCATGCGTCGCGTCCCGGCGATCGTCATACCTACACCTTGCTACGGCTCGGCACTCGTGAAATGGCGAACGTGTCGCTCTTGCCGATGCCGAGCGGCGCCGGACTCTTCTATTACGTGCTCGCCGCCGTTGGCATTTTCACGCTGCTCGTCGGCGCGGCGGTGCGCGCGCGGCGCCCGACCGATCAGGCGACGCTGCATTTCTTCTGGCTGTCGGTTGCGTTCTTCGGACTGTTCACGTTCTCGTTCAGCGGCCGGCTCGATCGCGTCGACTGGGTCTTCTACTGGGGCGACGCCATTGCGTTGATGGTGCTGCCGCCCTTGTTCCTGCATTTCACGCTGGTGTTCCCGGAGCGTCCGCACATTCCCGGCTACTCGGCGCTGCTCGCGCGCTGGCTGCCGGCGGTGTATCTGCCGGGCGCCGTGCTCGGCGCGACACGCGCGCTGGCCGTGCTGCGCTCTGGAATCGATCCGGAATATTTCGTCCGTGTGATCGCGCTCCTCGATCGTCTCGAGTACGTCTATCTCGCGGCGTTCTTCGGCGCCGGTCTCGCGATTTTGCTGCGCGCGTTACAGCGCGCTCGCTCGGTCACGGTCAAGCGCCAGCTGCGATGGATTGTCTGGGGCACCGCGCTCGGCGCGCTGCCGTTTGCACTCGGCTATGCGCTGCCGTTCGCGCTCGGCGTCGATCCGTCGATCCCGATGGGCCTGTCGGCGATTCCGCTCGGGTTCATCCCGCTCGCGTTTGCCTCGGCGATCATTCGCTATCGCTTGATGGACGTCGAGATCATCCTCAAGCGCCTGCTGATCTACACGTCCGCGGTCGCCGCGATCGTCGCGATTTACGCTCTAATCGTGCGCGCCTCGGGCGGCTACCTGGTCGAGGGAGAAACGGACCACCGCTGGATCATCGCGTTCCTCGCCACGGTGGTGGTGATCCTGCTCGCCAAGCCGGTGAAGGACGGCCTGCAGAAGGCGATCGATCGCGCGTTCTATCGCGATCGCTACGACTATCGCCAGGCGCTGGTTGGCTTCGCGCGCGAGCTGAATAGCGATCTCGACCTGAATCGCCTCGCGGATCGGCTGGTAACGCGCGTGCGCGAGACCATCGAGCTCGATCGGCTGGCGTTCCTGCTCGCCACCGATACCGGCGACTTCGAATCGATCAGCCACGAGGGCTTCGAGAGCGATCCGCCGAAGTTGAGCGGCGCGTCGGGCATCGGCTCGCGCCTGCACAGCGCGCACACGGTGCGCCTCGACGATCCGCTCGCGGCCACGCGGTTCACCGCGGAGGAAGTCGAATACTGGCGCGACCACGGCATCTACTACTTCGTGCCATGCATCGCGAAAGACTCCGCGATCGCCGTGCTCGCGCTCGGCCGCCGCGCCAGCGGCGAGCCGCTCAGCACCGAGGACACCGCGCTCGTCACCGCCGTCGCCGCGCAGGCCGCGACCGCGATCGAGAACGGCCGTCTGTATCGCCAGCTCCACCTCAAGGCGTCGGAGCTCGATCGCCTCCATGCCTTCAACGAGAACATCCTCGAATCGCTCGACGATGGCCTGCTGGTGATTGGGCCGGGCGAGCACGTGATTCGCTGGAACGCGTCGCTGGAGCGCCTCTACGGCGTGCCGCGAGCGGCGGTGCTCGGCAAGACCGTCGATCGCCTCTTCGATGCGCACGTCCTCGAGCTGCTGGCGTCGATTCGCAAGGACTATCCGGACGGGCACACCGCGTTCCGTGTGCCGGTCAACGCGCGCGGCGCGAAAGACGGGCAGACGCTGCTCGTCAACCTGACCACGGTGCCGCTGCAGAGCATTGCCGGCGGCCCGACCGCGGGCACCATCGTGATCCTCGAAGACATCACCGAGCGCACGCAGATGGAAGAGCAGCTGCGCATCTCGGAGAAGATGGCGTCGCTCGGCCTGCTCGCCGCCGGTGTCGCGCACGAGGTCAACACGCCGCTGACCGGCATCTCGAGCTACACGCAGATGCTGCTCGAGAACGCCGACCCGGCGGATCCGCGGACGCCGCTGCTCGAGAAGATCGAGAAGCAGACGTTCCGCGCCGCCCGCATCGTCAACGGCCTGTTGAATCTGTCGCGGCCCAATGCCGCCGAACAATCCGAGCGCACCGTCGTCGACTTGAATGAAGTGATCGGCGACGTGCTGTCATTGCTCGAACACCAGTTTGAAAAAGGCAGCGTCAAGATCCGGCGCGATCTGCATCCGACGCCGGTGAACGTGATCGGCTACGAGTTCAAGCTCCAGCAGGTGTTCCTGAATCTGTTCCTCAACGCGCGCGATGCGATGACGAGCGGCGGCTGGCTGGCGATTGCGACGCGCCTCGAAGGCGGCGAAGCGGTGGCCGAGGTCTCCGATACGGGCAACGGCATTCCCGCCGAGCACCTCGCGCGCATCTACGATCCGTTCTTCACCACCAAACCGATGGGGCAGGGCACCGGCCTGGGCCTGTCGATCACGTATGGAATCGTCCGCGAGCACGAAGCGACGATTCAGTGTGACAGCGCGCCCGGCAAGGGCACGCGATTTGAACTTCGTTTCATTGCCGCGCCTGATTCAACTGCCGCCTCCCCACAGAGACAGCAGGCAGGGATCTAACATGCGTAGAAACGCCGCCGTACTCGTCATCGACGATGAAGAAGTGATGCGGGACATTCTCGGCACGCTGCTGGAGCGCGAAGGCTACAGCGTGCGGCTGGCCGCGTCGGGCCAGGAAGGCCTCGATCTGGCCAAGTCCCTGCCGTTCGATGCGGTGATCGTGGACGTGATGATGCCCGGCATCGACGGGCTGCAGGTCCTCGACGAGCTCAAGAAGCACGACGAGGAGCTGCCCGTCCTGATGATCACCGCCTACGCCTCGATGGAAAGCGCCATCGCGGCGATGAAGAAGGGCGCGTTCGACTACATCACCAAGCCGTTCAAGAACGACGAAGTGCTCGTCGTCCTCAAGAACGCGATCGAGCGCCGGCAGCTCGTGGCCGAGAACGTCGCGCTGCGCCAGAACCTGCAGGCGCGCTATCACAAGTTCTCGGGCATCATCGGCAAGAGCAGCCGGATGAAGCAGGTGTTCGACCTGATCATCCAGGCCGCGCCCAGCCGCAGCACGATTCTGATCACCGGCGAGAGCGGCACGGGTAAGGAACTGGTGGCGCGCGCCATCCACAGCAACTCGGCGCGCAGCGAGAAATCGTTCGTCGCCGTGAACTCGGGCAACCTGCCGCCGGACCTGCTCGAGTCAACCCTGTTCGGACATGTCAAGGGCGCGTTCACCGGCGCCGTGTATCCGAAGAAGGGCATGTTCGATCTTGCCGACAAGGGCAGCATCTTCTTCGACGAAATCGGCAACATCCCGATCGAGACGCAGGCCAAGCTGCTGCGCGTGATGCAGGAGCGCGAGTTCATGCGCCTCGGCGGGATGGAGACGATCAAGGTCGACGTCCGCATCATTGCCGCGACCAACGTCGATCTGAAGCAGGAGATGGAAGACGGCCGGTTCCGCGAGGACCTCTACTATCGCCTGCACGTGATCAGCATCCAGCTGCCCGCGCTGCGCGAGCGCCGCGACGACGTGCCGCTGCTCGTGCAGCACTTCCTCGAGAAGTACGGCGAGGAGAACGAGCGCAAGGGGATCGAAGTGGCGCCCGAGGCGCTCGATCTGCTGATGGAATACGACTGGCCGGGCAACGTCCGCGAGCTCGAGAACGTGATCGAGCGCGCCGTCGTGCTCTGCACCGGCACGCGCATCGGTCCCGAGCTGATTCCGGAACACGTCAGGAAGAACCCGGCGTTCCAGATTCCGCACGTCGTCATGCCCGCCGACGGCATCTCGCTGAAGGACGTGACGGTGGCCTACGAGCGGCAGTGGATCGAATCCGCGCTCGAAGCCGCCGGCGGCGTCCAGAAGCGCGCCGCCGAGCTGCTGCGCATCAAGCCGACGACGCTGAATGAAATGATCAAGCGCTACGACATCCGCCCGCGGCGCAAGAAGGCGTCGTCCGCGCACGAGCCCGAGAACGGCGGCGCCGAGAACGGCGACGAGCTGGAGCCGGTCGAAATCGATTAACGAGTTGCTTTGTGTTGCTTTTGGGAGGCGGGTCTTCGGACCCGCCTTTTGTTTATGAACGCCTGGCCTGATCGATTAATTGCCGAGTTTCGCGGCGCCGACGAACGAGCAATCGCGCTGGCGACGGATCTGAACGTCAATCAACTCAATTGGAAGCCGTCTCCGGGTGCATGGAGCGTCGGCCAGTGCCTCGAGCACCTTGCCGTCAGCAACGAGATCTACGGGGAGGCCATTGCGAACGCGCTGATCAGCGCGCCGGCAGGCGCCGCGAATGAAATCACACCTGGATGGTTCGCGCGCTACTTCATTCGCGAATACATCGCGCCCACGGAGAAGCGCACGAAGCACAAGGCGCCGCCGAAGATCAGACCTGTCGCCGACGTTGATGCATCGATTCTCCAGCGCTTCCTCAACACGAATCGGCAGAGCCGCGATCTTGTCGAGCGTGCGCGCAACATCGACGTGAATCGCGTCCGCTTCAAGAATCCGTTTGTGCCGCTGATTCGATTCACGGTCGGCACGGGTCTCGAGATTCTCGCGAAGCATGAGCAGCGTCACCTGCTGCAGGCGGAGCGGGTCAGGAACGATGCGCGCTTTCCGCGCGCGTGAGTTTACGGAAGCAGGCGCTTCAGCGTCGCTTCGACCGCGGCAGGCTTGAAGCCGAACGGACCCGCCGCGCTCTTGTGCGCGATGGTGCCGTCCTTGTCGATCACGTACAACCGGTCGGGCCAGCCGGTGTAGAGACGCTCGACGCGATTGTCGGGACCATCGACGATCGCCGGCAACTCGATGCCGAGGTTCTTGACGCAGAGTCCCGCGGTGCTGAAGCGCTCGTCCGCGGTCATCGTGCTCTTCACGAGCACGTCGTCTTCGAGGTTGTCGTTGACCTGCCACGCGTCGATCGGATGCGCCTCCTGGATGTAGACCACATAGAAGGCGGCGCGATCGCCGTAGTCCTTATAGAGCTTATTGAGCGCGGGCACCGCCCGGCGGAAGGGCGGTCAAGTGTAGCTGCCGAACACCAGCACCACGGGCCGCTGGCCGCGATGCGATGACAGCGTCACCTGTTCTTCCTTGTTGTTCAACTTCGGCAGCGTGAAATCGGGCGCCGGTTCACCTTCAGAGAGCGTTCCGCCGCGTGCCCACAGCCACATGCGCGGCGCGGGCAAGCCTCCCCACACGAGAGGCGCGGGCAGGTAGCGCATCGCCAGCCCGAACTGCTCGGGCGGACGCATCATCGCGGTCAGTACCGTTGCGAACAGCACTGCGTACAAGCCGACCAGCAGTGCCACACTGCGCAAAAGCCATTTCTTCATGGAGGGAGGCGGCAGTCTACCACAGCCATAGTCTAGAGGAACGGCCGCAGCAGTGCCCGGCCGACAGCGACCCAGGCCGGATTCTCGATCAGCAGGACGCGCGGGAACGCGATCACCATCACCGCGATGCAGATCGTCGTGACCGTGTGAACACGGCCCGTCGATCGAAAATCGAACGCGGCGAGCGCGGCCATCGGGACCATCCAGATCAAGAAAAAGATCGGCGGCGCGAAGTTCATGCGCGCGACCGCTGCGAAGGCGAGCGCCACGGTCGCGGCGATGATCAGGCGCTTGTGAATCTCCGGCTTGTTCCGGAATTTCACCGCGGCGCCAAAAAATCCTCCGAACAGGATCATGTCGCCGATCGGCAGCACCAGGAATCCCGCTGCCTGGTCCACGGTCCACTCGCCCGCGTGCACATGGATGACCGGTGCCGCGAATGTGGCGATCACGCCCATGGTGAACACCGCGGCGCCGTACCAGATGCCGAACGTGCCGACACGACGGTGCGTTCGCACGCGGCCGGTCGCGGCGAGGCCGACCTGCAGGAAGAGCAATGCCATCCACCCCGTGAAGATCGCGCCATGCACGTGCATCACCAGCGGCCTGGTGGCGCCGCCGCGCAGGAAGGTTCCGAAATAGCTTGGCCAGAAGCCGGTGACGACGGTGGCGATGAGAAACAGCGTCAGCCCGATGTAAAACTGGTGACTGCGCCGCTGCGCGGAAACGATCTGGTCCCGAAGCAGTGCCCGAGCGTCCCCTACCACGTTCCCGGGTAGTGCCATCTGCCGGCCTCCTGTTGGATTGACCCGGGCAGACTAGCACGAGTCGGGCGCCGTCGCCCTCGACTATGATCCGTTGCGAACACTGTGTCGCTGACTGCTGGAGTGCGACTCGGCCCGTATGAAATCGTCGCGGCGCTCGGCGCCGGCGGCATGGCCGAGGTCTACCGTGCGCGCGACACGAAACTGAATCGTGATATTGCGCTGAAGATTCTTCCCGATGCCTTCGCGCGAGACACCGACCGCCTGGCGCGCTTCGAACGGGAAGCCCGGGTAGTCGCCGCGCTCAACCACCCGCACGTCGTCACCATCTTCTCCATCGAGGAACACGGCGGAGTGCGCTTTATGACGATGGAGCTCGTCGAGGGGTCGACGCTCGCCCAAGTGATTGCTGGCGGTGCGCTCGCACCCGCGCGGTTCTTCGACATCGCGATTGCGATGGCCGACGCGCTTTCTGCGGCGCATCGGAAGCACATCATCCACCGCGATCTGAAACCCGCGAACGTCATGGTCACTGGCGACGGCCGGGTGAAGATTCTTGACTTCGGGCTGGCGCGGGCACTCGACGCGGACGCTGTGGGCGACGACGTGACTCATCTCGGAACGCAAGCCGGCGCCATCGTTGGCACGATGCCGTACATGTCGCCCGAACAGATCGAAGCCAGGCCGCTCGACCATCGCACCGACCTCTTCTCGCTCGGCATTATTCTGTACGAGTTGCTGACGGGCGCGCGGCCGTTCCGCGGTGATTCACCGGCGGCGCTCATGTCATCGATCTTGAGGGATCACATCCGGCCGATTGCGGAATGGCGCACCGATCTTCCTGAAGGCATCGAGCGTGTCGTCGATGGCTGCCTCGAGAAGGATCGTCGCGAGCGCATCCAGACCGCCAGCGAGATCCATTCCGCGTTGACGGCATCTCGACGCGCATGGGAATCGGGAGCCGCCAAATCCGCCACGCCAGCGGTGACCGACACGATGCGGCGACCGGCTGAGCGTGCCACCTCGATCGCCGTTCTGGCCTTCGCCGATATGAGCGCGTCGAAGGATCAGGACTGGTTCTGTGACGGCATTGCCGAAGAAATCCTCAATGCGTTGACACCGCTCGAGGGCTTGCGCGTCGCGGCGCGGACATCGGCGTTCTCCTTCAAGGGCAAGGGCGACGACCTTCGGACCATCGGCGAGAAGCTGAACGTGACGACGGTGCTCGAAGGCAGTGTGCGGCGAGCTGGGGACCGCGTGCGCATCACCGTGCAGCTGAGCGAGGTCGCCAACGGGTATCAACTGTGGTCAGAGCGCTACGACCGCGAGCTGAAAGACATCTTCGACGTGCAGGATGAGATTGCCAGGGCGATCGCCGAGCGATTGCGGGTGACCCTCGCGGCGGGCAAGGGCGATCGGCTGGTCGCACAGGCGACGACAAATGTCGAAG
>Ga0207428_10004754_pt1 | contig 12841 bp, 7 predicted proteins | sample RhiMethybrSRZTD1_FD_187600 | JGI IMG/M metagenome (GOLD analysis project Ga0207428, IMG submission 187600) | Populus rhizosphere microbial communities from Tennessee, USA - Rhizosphere MetaG P. TD hybrid SRZTD1 (SPAdes) (version 3) | ecosystem: Host-associated > Plants > Roots > Rhizosphere >... | reverse complement strand
CGACGTCGGCCGGGCCGATCAACTTTGGGGATGGGGAGCATCGATCTCGGAGGCGATCGTCGCCGTGCTGGCGCCGATTCTGGGCGCGATCGCCGATTTTTCCGGCAGTCGCAAAAAGTTTCTGGGGGTCTGCGCTCTAACGATCATCTTTTTCACCGGCGCACTCTGGTTCGTCGGGCCGGGCATGGTGACGTTGGGCCTGGGGCTGTACATCGTCGCTAACGTAGGCTTCGCGGGCGGCGGCGTGTTCATTGACAGCTTTCTGCCCGGCATTTCTAACAAATCAAACGCGGGACGACTCTCCGGGTTTAAGTGGGCGATGGGTTACGCGAGCGGACTGGTGGCTCTGTTTCTGTGTGTGCCGCTAGCCAAGTACATCAAACCGAATCCGACGGCCTTCGAGCTATCGCGCGCGCAATTGATTCCGGTCATTGTGGCGATATATTACGCCGTCGCTGTCATTCCGACTTTTCTTTTCCTTCGTGACCGCAGCGTGAGGCAGCCGCTGCCGCCGAACGAAAACTATCTTACAGTCGGCTTTCGGCAGCTCAAGCGCACGCTGGGCCACATCCGCCAATACCAGGACCTTTTCCGCCTGCTGATAGCCTTTCTCGTTTATAATGACGGCATCGTCACTGTCATCTATTTTGCCGCGCGATATGCGAAAGAAACCATTGGCTTCGAAACCGGCGACATCGTCATTCTGCTGATCATCAACAACATCGTCGCCGCGCTGGGTGCGTTTTCATTCGGGTTCATCGCGGATCGCATCGGACAGAAGCGGACGATTTACATAACTCTGATTATCTGGATCGTCGCCGTCACTATCGCCTATTTCGCATACTCCAAAAACATGTTCTATGTCGCTTCCGTGCTGGTCGGAATCGGCATCGGCTCATCTCAATCGGTGACGCGGAGCCTGCTCGCGCTCTTCACTCCGAAAGAGAACGCCTCGGAATTCTTCGGGTTCCTGGGCATCGCGGGTAAAGCGCTGGCCTTTCTCGGCCCGCTCGTCTTCGGCACAATTTCGAGAACGACCGGCAGCCAGCGCCCGGCGATTCTTTCGATCGGGGCGTTTTTCGTCGTCGGAATGATTCTGCTCTCGTCCGTCGACGAAGCGCGCGGCAAAGCGGCGTCGGCGAGGCCGGTTGGCGCGGAAGCCTGATCCCGGCTATACACATCGCGCGCCGAACTTTTCTTGCGCCCTCTGCAAAACTCGGCTAGAGTCCCCGCAAGACTTGCGCAGTACCGCGCGCGTAAGCAAGCGGCTGTCTCATCAGCCTACCGCTTGCTTACGCGCGCGGTACTCTACCGGCGTCCCAAAGTCTCAAAAGAAAATTGGCTATGCCCATCGCCACAGGAACTCGTTTTGATCGGTATCAGATCATCTCCCTAATCGGTTCCGGGGGAATGGGTGAAATCTATCTGGCGCAAGACGCCAGGCTCAATCGTAAAGTCGCGATCAAGCTCCTTCCAGACCGCTACACGCAGGACCCTGAACGGTTGCGCCGCTTCGAGCAGGAGGCCCAAGCCGCATCCGCGCTCAATCACCCGAACATCATCACGATTTTCGAGATCGGCGAGGCCGAGGGCAGGCATTTCATCGCAACCGAATATATCGAAGGCGTCACTTTGCGCCGCCGAATGGCGGGGGCGAAACTGTCGATCGGCGAAACTCTCGACATAGCGTCACAGGCAGTCAGCGCGTTGACGGCGGCGCATGCTGCGGGCATCGTCCATCGCGACGTTAAGCCGGAAAACATCATGATCCGGCCTGACGGCTACGTGAAAATTCTCGATTTCGGCCTCGCCAAGCTAACCGAACGGCCTCCGGCGCTGAACTCGACCGGCGCTTATCGACTGCCGGGGGGCGAATCCGAGGTTCCCACCACCGCCGACCTCATTCTCCATGACACGGAGCGGCCCGAGCCTGAAGACCCGTTCGCCACGACCCCGCCCAGCGCGGCGAATGAGACCGTGGCCGGCGCCGTAATGGGCACTGCGCAATATATGTCGCCAGAACAGGCTCGCGGGCTGCGCGTTGACGCGCGCACTGACATTTTCAGCTTCGGCATAGTGCTCTACGAGATGAACGCCCGTCGCGCGCCTTTCACCGGCGCCACGGGCTCTGCCATCATCGACTCGATTCTCAACCTCGACCCTCCGCCGCTTTCGCATTTCCAACCCGACATCCCGGAGGTTTTCGAATGGATCGTCGCGAAGGCGCTGGTCAAAGACCGCGAAGAGCGTTACCAGACGGCGAAGGAGATGCTCAACGACCTGCGGCGATTACGGAGCCGCCTTGGCGTCGAACAGGAGATTGAGAAATCGCGCAACCTCATCGGCGCCGACTTTGACGCGACCGGCAATGAGGCGCGCGCGATCTTGAGCGCCAAATCCACCGAGGAATTCGGCCTCGGAACAGGCTCGCACGCCAAAGCGACTTCGACCAGATCATTATCCGGCCTGCTGGGCAGCCTGATTTTAGACAGGCTCAGAACGCCTCGATCCGTCGCGCTGTCGCTGATACTGCTCGCCGCTTTCGGCTTCGGCCTTTACCGTTTTTTCGCGCCGAGATGGCGCCCAGCGTCGCCGTTCCAATCAATGCAGGTGCGCAAGTTCACCTCCAGCGGCAAGGCCACGCGCGCGTCCATCTCGCCCGACGGCAAATACGTCGTCCACGTCTTGAGCGAGGCCGGAAAACAGAGCCTGCTCGTCCGGCAGGTCACCGAATCGAATAACATCGTGATCGTCCCGCCGGCCGAGGTCTCTTATCAGGGGCTGACCTTCTCGCGCGACGGCGCCCACGTCTATTACGTCGTCCAGGAGCATAACAACCCGATTCGGACGTTGTATCAGGTTCCGGCGCTCGGCGTCGTTCCGCATAGAATTCTGAGGGACATTGACAGCCCGGTCGCCATTTCGCCCGACAATAAACTACTGGCCTTCGTGCGGCGCTACCGTGGACAGAATGAAGACGCTGTGATCATCGCCGACAATGACGGCGCGAATGAGCGCAAACTCGCCTCTCGCAAAGGCGCGGACTTTTTCTGGACCGGGGGGCCAGCATGGTCGCCGGACGGCAAGATCATCGCGACCGCCGCAGGCTCCAATACAGGGGGGCGACATATGTACATCGCCGAAATCGACGTGGCCGACGGGAAAGAGAGACCGGTCTCGGCGCAGCGATGGGCGACGGTCGGTCGCGTTTCATGGGCGCGCGACGGGACGCCAAGGGGCCGAGGGTTGATCTTCAGCGCGATAGAACAGGGTGCGACGCAGGCTCAAATCTGGTTTCTTCCATACCCGAAGGGCGCGGCGCAAAAAATAACGAACGACCTGAACGACTATCGCGACCTGAGCCTGACCGATGATTCGACCGCGCTGATTACGGCTCAATCCGAAACTCACGTCAACGTCTGGCTCTCGCCAAACGCCGACAGCGTCAACTCGGGGCGCGACCGGCAAATCACTGACGGCGTAGGACAGAACAATGGCGTAGGCGGTTTGACGTGGCTGCCTGACGGTCGCGTGGTCTATGCCTCTCGCGCCTATGGCAGCCAGGACATCTGGCTGATGGATCAGGACGGAAAGAACCAACGGCAACTGACGACGGCCGAGACTCGCATCGACCGTTATCCGGCGGTCACCCCCGACGGTCGCTACATCGTCTTCGTTTCGACGCGCACTGGCAATTCAAACATCTACCGCTACGACCTGAGTTCCGGCGAACAGAAGCAACTGACCAGCGGCGCGAGCGAAGAATTCCCGGCGGTTTCAGCCGACGGCAAATGGGTTATCTACGCCGCGACCGGATCGATCAAACACACATTGTGGAAAGTCTCGATCGACGGCGGCGAGCCTGCGCAATTGACAGACAAACTTTCGACCTGGCCCGACGTCTCTCCGGACGGGCAAAAGATCGCCTGCTGGTATCGCGCCGAACCGGGAGCCAACTGGAGAATCGCGGTCATTCCAATTACCGGCGGCGATCCCGAGAAGATACTCGACGTTCCGCCCAACGCCGACACCCCTATCCCGATGCGCTGGACCCCCGACGGGCGAGCGATCAGCTTCGTCGCGACTCGCGACGGCGTCTCCAACGTCTGGCGCCAACCTCTTGACGGCGGCGCGCTAAAACAGTTGACCAACTTCACCTCCGATCAGATCTTCTGGTTCGACTGGTCGAATGACGGCAAACAACTGGCCTGCTCGCGCGGAAGAATGCTTAACGACATCGTGCTCATCACCGAATCCAAGCCATAGCCTCACACTAACTACGGCGCTATTTCAGAAGGTCGACTTGAGAATAGTACATGTGATAATCTCCGCGCCATACCCAGAAATTACCCACATTGAAATCACCAGTATCCCCCGATAAAAACAACCAGCTCCTCGGGAGTACTCTATGCAAAACACGAAGTTCACTATAGCTCTGCTTACCGCCATGCTTGCTGTCACAACCGTCTCGTTCGGCCAAACTGCGCCGGACGCCACGGCGCCAGGCCCATTTACGACGACCAGCTCCGAATACAAGCTTCCTCCAACTAACGACGATCTTGTCGCGCTGCAAGTGGTAACGGAGTTGTGGGCCCGCATCTACCGGCCCACGAATCTGAACAACGCTCCCCATCCGTTATTGATCTTCCTCCACGGCAATCACGCCACGTGTGGCCGCTTTGAGGGGGCCGGCCAAGGGAGGCTCGATATCAACATCCAGTACACCTTCACCGGCACATGTCCGTCGGGTTATGTGGTTGTGCCAAGTCACGAAGGCTACGCCTATTTCGCCGAGCGACTGGCTTCCTGGGGTTACATAGTTGTCTCGATCAATGTCAACCGTGGGGTAAACGCCGCCCCTGGCGTCGCCGGCGACCTGGGGCTAAATCTGCGCCGCGGACGCCTCATTCTCCGTCATCTACAAAAGCTCGCGGCATGGAACTCAGGGTCGGAATCGACGCCGGCGAGCCTGGGGTTTAGTCTGCAGGGCAAGCTCGACTTCAATCACGTCGGCATGATGGGTCATTCTCGCGGTGGCGAAGGCGTTCGCGCCGCGCTCGCGCAATACCGCGACGCAGGCAGCCCGTGGCCCGCCTTGATCGGGCCCCCTGTCAACTTCGAAGGCATATTCGAGATCGGCCCGGTCGACGGACAAACCGGCCGCACCCTCAATGCGGAAGGGTTGCCATGGAATGTGCTTCTACCGATGTGCGACGGCGACGTCTTTAACTTGCAGGGTGTCCGCGTCTTCGATCGGATGCTCAGGAACCGAACTGACAATCCGGCCACGCAGAAATCCACCTTCACGGTTTGGGGCGCAAACCACAACTTCTACAACACTGAATGGCAGCTCAGCGATTCGCCCGGTTGTCTGGGACACCGCCGCCTTTTCGACAGGCTGCTCGGATCAGCCGACCAGCGCCAGACCGCGCTGGCCAGCGTCCTCGCTTTCTTTCGCGCTCACGTCGGGACTGTCAAGAATCCTGAGTTCGCCAACATTTTCAACCCGCAATTCGCGCTCCCGGCCTCGCTCGCCAATGTCACCCGTGTCGACCGTGGGTACACCGATTCGCCCAGCAGCTCGGTCACCGAGGTCTTCGAGGATTTCGACCAGCCGACTGGTTTCAACACCTCCGGCTTCACGAACGACGCCAGCAACATCACGATCACGCATGCCGGGATTGCCAACCACAGTCCGGTACAACGCGTGGCTCGAATTTCCTGGGAAAACTCCGGGGCCGGCACGTTTTTTCAGAGCAACTGGACCGCGCCCGGCTCCGGCCGCAGTGTCACGACTTTCGAGGCGCTCGACTTCCGCGTTTCCGCGCAGTGCAAGGATATGCCCTGCAGTACCACCGACTCAGGATTCAATTTCGAGACCAACTTCTCGATCCGACTGGTCGGCGCCAACGGTTCCCTCTCCGATCCGGTGCAGCTTCGCAATTACGCTTCCCTGACTGGCCCGGTGGGCGGCCTGGTACGGAGCGTCGGCTCGTCGCCGCACCCAATCCTATTGACTGCGCGCATTCCGCTGACGGCGTTTGGTAACGCTCCGTTGACAAACCTTCGGGGCGTTCGGTTTACTTTCGACGACACTCGCCGCGACGATATTCACATCGGAAACATCAGACTGTCGCGAGTCAGCGGAGGCGTCAACTCTATACCAATCACTACAGCGTTACCTACCAGCGACTCTCCGCTCGATCTGGGCCCGCCCAATGACGAAGAGAACACCATTGCATCGGTGAAAGCGAAGCGTTCTTCCCAATTGATACCAACTCAGTCGGGCGTTGAGATCGAGCTTACTAGCAACCGAGAATTCCTGCCGCAGGGCGAGATGCTGGTGCTCAAGGTGGGATCGCAGGAGTTCAGCCTGAGCCGCTACGGTGTAGACGGGTCTACCAAACGCCTCATCTTCACGCTCACTACCGAGCAATGGTCTCAGGTCAACACCGGCGATCCGGTCGTGATCCAGTACGGTTCCGGCGCCGGCGCGGACTCCAGGAATTTCGGTCACATCGACAAGAACATGTTGCGCTGACCGTCCCCAGGCGCCGCTGCAAGTCCGAAGAGCGCCTTACCACAACATGCGATCAGAAGAAGTCACTGGAGCGATTGTGGTAAGGCGCATTTTTGACTTTTGAAAGAGGTCTATGAAACCTTTCAATCTCCGGCCCCTCCTCTGGTTTGACTGCGCCGCCGCCGCCATCGCGGGAACGGCAACGCTGGCTCTCGCCGGGCTGCTCGCGACACTGTTCGGTCTGCCGCGCGTCGTTGTTGTGTTCATCGGGCTCGTGAATCTGGCCTACGGCGCTTTCTCCTTTTCGCTGGCCCGGCAGCCTTCTCCGGCCCGAGGGCGGGTCAGGGCGCTCGTCACCGCGAACCTCTTGTGGGTTGGCGTTTGCGTGGTGATGGCAATATATTTCGCAGGCCCTGGGAGTTGGCTAGGCGCGAGCTACATGCTTGCGGAGGGATTCTTTGTGGGCCTCCTCGCGACCGTCGAGGCGCTAACCCTCAAAGCGGTCGAATGGGCAAAACCAAAATGACGCTATCCATATGGCGCGCGAACGCTAATATCGGGGCAGAAGAGATATCTTCCGATCACTATTGCGGTTTGCAGGCGCCTGTACGGTGTGGGGCGATTTGTTTAATCGCCCTGTTTGCGGCTTTGTCCAATCAGGAAAGAAGCGCGAGTAAACAACTCGCGCCACAACTCCCGTACACGCAATCGCAATCCGCTCTAATAGAGCAAAAAGGTGAATGAAAGGTCTCCTCTAACGCTCACCGGTACTCCGTTCTCAATTGCAGGCCGAAAACGGGTTTTCTTGGCAGCTTCAATGGCTTTCTCCGTCAGACCGTCGGGCAATCCGCGCACAACTCTGATGCTATGGATTGCGCCATCCGCGGCGAAAACGACGTTCAAAACTACCTCGCCTTCTATTCTGTTTCGGGGCGCATCCTCCGTGTATGACGCTTTCACTTTGTAGAGTATGGTTGGTTTCAGAGAGGCGCTCACGTCTTGTATCGCCGATCGATCGGCCAAACCTCCTGCCGCATTGCGCATCTTGCGGAAAAGCGGCTTCAGGAAGCCGCTTAGTACAGCGACAAGCTCCGCCTACAATGCGTTAGCATTTAGGTCGAGTGTGCGCCGCTGTCTCAACGCTTCATACAGCGCGATGCCGACCGAGGTCGCCAAATTCAAAGACCGAATCCGAGGGTTTGGCATTGGGATTTTCAAGCAGCGCTCCCAATTCGCTCTCAGCAATTCTTCCGGCAATCCGCGCGTCTCTCTTCCAAAGACCAGGCAGTCGTTCGGCTGGTACAGCCAATCAGTGTAGACGCGTTCGGCCTTTGTCGAGAAATAAAGAAACCGGGAATCGGGAAGCGATTGATAGAGGGCCGCGATTTCGCGGTGGTAATGGATCTCGACCTCGTCCCAGTAATCGAGTCCCGCGCGGCGCACGGCTTTCTCGTCGGTGCGGAAGCCGAGTTTTCCTACGAGATGCAGAGGCGTGAAGGTCGCGCCGCAGAGGCGGGCGATGTTGCCGGTGTTCGGCGGAATTTCCGGCTCGATCAGCGCGACGTGTAACCGTGATGTGATTTCGTAACGCGCTCCCATTTAATGCCCGCGCCCAAACACAAACATCCATCCGCAGGTCGCAAAGACCGCGATCAGCGCCACAGGCAGGAACCAGCCGCCGAGACCTCGCGCCCGTCCGAAAGCGACCTCGCTCATGCGCCAGGTGATGTACGTGAAAATGACGCTCAGTTCCAGCAGCAGCAGATGCAGCGGCGTCCTCATTTCCGTCGGAATGGGCCTGGGGCTTCCGGGTGAGACGTATTCGAATATCCAGTAGTCGAGCGCGACTATCGCCGTGCTGACGAGCGGTATCATGAAGATCATCCATCGCCCGCCCCAGCGGTCGGCTTCGCCTCTGAGGCCGAAATGAACGGGAACCCTTTCAGGCAGTCGTGGATAAACACTCAATGCGAGGCTCCAACCTAAAATCAGACCGACTACGGAAAGCGCATCAATCAAATTTACGCTCATAACTTTCTCCTGACGCGGAATCGCTCACGCAATTTTGATCCGAGGTTACGAATGGGTCAAGCAGCGCGACGGAACGCTTCTGGGCTGTTTCGTTGATTCGATAAGGGATGCAAGAAGCGCAGGGAGGGCAAAAAGAGATTATCGTCCCTTCTGAATTCAGTCTCCTCATTTTGTGGAACGCGGCTGCCTGCCCAACAGTTCCAAGACTGCTTGCAGTTTCTCCGGGTCAATCGGCTTGACCAGATGATAATCGAAGCCCGCTTCCTCGGAGCGTTGGCGGTCGGCGTCCTGCCCGTAGCCGGTCGCGGCGATCAACCGCGTGTCTTTCAGTTCGGGAATCTGACGCAAACGCCGCGCGACTTCATAGCCGTCCATCCCCGGCAACCCGATATCCAGCACCACGAAATCGGGACGGTATTCAACCGCCATTTCCAGCGCGCCATGAGCGGAATAAACCGTTTCCGTCTGATGCCCATAATGTTGCAGCACCATGGCGATCATATTGGCCGCATCCACATTGTCGTCAACCACCAGCATACGCCAACCCTGCGCGGCTTGCTTCGATGTTCCCGTGGAGGTCATGTCCGCCCCCCTTTCTGAAGGAAGTAATACAGGCAGGCGCACGATGAACTCGCTGCTCTGCCCCAATCCGGCGCTGTGCGCCTCTATCTTGCCGCCATGCAATTCGACGAGTCTTTGCGTCAGGCTCAGGCCGATGCCCAATCCGCCCTGCGAACGATCGGGCGTGCGATCCGCCTGCGTAAAAAGATCGAATATGCGCGGCAGCAATTCCGGCGCGATGCCCACGCCCGTGTCGCGCACTCGCAGCGTAACCTCATTGCCTTCCGGTTGCAGGTTCACCCAGACCTTTCCGCCCTCGGGCGTGTATTTGGCTGCGTTGTCGAGCAGGTTGATCACGGCTTGTTCCAGCCGCGCCGCGTCGCCCTCCAGCCAGACCGGTTCGGCGGGCAGCGAGACGAAAAGCTGATGCCGCCGTTGGTCAATCAGCGGGCGCGTCGATTCCGCCGCCTGTTCGACAACCCCCCGGATGTCCAGTCGTTCCTTTCGCAGTTGAATCCTGCCGGTGATGACGCGTGAGACTTCCAGCAGTTCGTTAACCAGACGCGAGAGTTGATTCACCTGCCGCTCGATCACGGCGCGGGCCTGCTGTTGCAGCGGGTTCTCGTCTTTCTGAAGGCGCAGGATGTGCGCGGCGTTCAAGATCGGCGAGAGCGGGTTGCGCAGTTCGTGCGAGAGCATCGCCAGGAACTCGTCCTTGCGGCGGTGCAGGTCCGCCAACTCCGCCGCATGCTCCTGCATCCGCCGTTCCGATTCGCGCAAGGTCGCTTCGGCGCGTTTGCGCTCGGTCACGTCTTCGAGCAGCGAGACAAAATAATCAACCGCGCCGTCCGCGTTTCGTAAGGCTTTAACTGAGATCATTGTGTCAATTATCCGCCCGTCCCTGCGAATCCACCGCTTGTCCATCGAATAACCGTTAATCTCGCCAGCTATTACGCGCTCGAAATTTGCGACATCGGCGGCTAAATCGTCCGGGTGCGTCAATTCCGCCCAGGTCTTTTTCATAAGCTCGTCGCGCTCGTAGCCCAAGATTTTGCAAATCTCGTCGTTGACTTCCAACAGGCCTTTGGTCGGCGAACTGATCGCCATTCCGATTAGTCCGAGTTCAAAGTAGCTTCGGAAACGTTCTTCCGATTCACGCAATTCTTTTTCGGCGCGGGCGCGGATGATGAAATTAATAGCCTGCCGGGCATACAAATCCAGCGTCAGCAAATCCTGCTCCGAAGGCTGATGCGGCGCGCGCCAATGCGTGGACAACACGCCGAGCAGGCCGCCATCCCGGTCGAAGAGCGGCGTTGCCTGCACGCTACGATATTCGACGGCGGCGGCCTCGCGGTATGTCGCGAAAAGCTCATCTTGTTCCAGGTCTTCAATAATCACCCGCTTCCCCGTGCGAATGGCTCTGCCGCAGGCAGTATCGTCGTCCGCTCCGACATTGCGGAAGGTTTCGACGAGCCGTTTGTCGAAACCTTGCAGCGCGACCAATCGGAGAACCTTCCGCTCGGCGTCATAAACCTGAACGTCGCCGAAGTCGGCCCGCATCAGGCGGATGGACGATTGGAGAATTTCTTCCAGCGCGGTTTGAAGGTCCGGCGCGGTTTGCAAACGCGCGCTGGAGTCGTAGAGGTCGCGCATGGTTTTTGCCTCGATGGCCAGCCGCCGGTAACGATGCTCGCTCTCGCGCAGCGCCTGATAAGCCGCTGCCGCAAACTGGCCCAGGTCTGTCATTACGCGCAGGTCTTCGGCGTCGAACTGGCGGCTTTGGTCGTGGGCGATCACCCAGATCGTGCCGACGGCTTTCCCATCGAGATGAAAGGGGATCAACAGCGCTTCTTCAATTAACGGCGTGACCGAAGCGAAAGGAGTGAAATGGCGCTCAGGATGTGACATGAGCTGCGCGGCGTCGCGATCCAGCGCGGCCCCGCAGGGGCCGTAGTCGCGCGGCGTGCGGCCGCCAACGTAACAGGCCCATTGCCCGGCAACAGCGGGCCAGTAAAAGTTCTTACCCTCCGGTTCCAACAGGCTGACCCCGGCCGAGTGCGCCCGGCATAGAGTCAGGGCGGTTTCCGCAAGCTTCTGCAAAACGCCATCGGGCGAGTGGGCCAGCGCCTGCGTCAGCGCAACCAGAGCGTGGTTCTCCGCCGCATAATCGGGAAGACGCGACGGCCGCTGGCTCAGTTCGGCGGTGGTGATGACCGAATTAAGATCAACCACCTCTTTGGGAATAAGGTTTAATGAATCCATTTGCGGCGCATCCATAACTACCCTGGGCCTCCGGTGAGGATTCGACTTGTCCGCGCTGCGAAGCGAATGCCGAACACCTAGCTTATCACAGCCGCTACACACTCAAGAGCGGCTTCGCGACAGCGGGTTGAGCGGGCGCATGATTCAAGCGCAGGTCGCCGACAAAAAGCGCGGCGCCAAGGTCTCGGCGCCGTCATCCTGTCTGTGCGTACGCAATTGAGTAAATAAAAGGCTAATGACACTGCGAATAGAGGGACGGCTACGGCGCCGTTTTCACGATCAGCGTAATCCGATCAGGCTCGGAACGGACACGCCCTAGATGCAAATGGGTAGGAGTAAATTACGAAATCGGGCTAAGAAGAGCATTTGTCATTTGTCATTGTTCATTGTTCATTTGTCATTGGTCCGGACATCGCCCGATGAACCTTGGGCATTGAATCGAGATCTCTTCCGGCAATGACCAATATCAAATGACAAATGAACAATGACAAATGGGACTCTTTGTCTATTTCACGATTTACTGACGATACGGGGAGCGTCAGGCGCCGCAAATCAGGCCTGGGCGATCAACTGACGCAGCACGTAAGGCAGGATGCCGCCGTGCTGGTAGTAATCGATCTCGATCGGCGTGTCGATGCGCAGTTTCACAGGGACCTCTTCCCTGGCGCCGTTCGCGCGGTGAATTATCAGCGTGACGTCCTGCTGTGGCTTGATCCCGTCGTTCAAGCCCACGACGTCGAAAGTTTCAGAGCCGTCGAGGTTGAGCGACTGCGCGTTGACGCCTTCTTTAAATTGGAGCGGCAACACGCCCATTCCGACCAGGTTGCTGCGGTGGATGCGCTCGAAGCTCTGGGCGGCGACCGCTCGCACGCCCAGCAGTCGCGTCCCTTTCGCCGCCCAATCGCGCGAACTGCCCGTGCCATACTCCTGGCCTGCGATCACGACCAGCGGCGTCCCTTCGGACTGATACTTCATCGCGGCGTCGTAGATGCTCATCTGCTCGCCGCCCGGATAATATTTCGTCACGCCGCCTTCCACGCCGGGGACCATCAGGTTCTTGATGCGCACGTTGGCGAAGGTACCGCGCGTCATGACGCGGTCGTTGCCGCGGCGTGAGCCATAGCTGTTGAAATCGCTCACATCGACGCCGCGCTCGACCAGGTATTTACCCGCCGGCGAGGTCGTTTTGATCGAACCGGCGGGGCTGATGTGGTCGGTAGTCACCGAGTCGCCGAATACGCCGAGGGGGCGCGCGCCGACGATGTCCGCAATCACCCCCGGCTCCATGCCGAAGTCCCCGAAGAACGGCGGCTCCTGAATGTAGGTGGAGCTTTCATCCCACTCGTAAACGTCGCCGGCGGACGACGGGATCTCGTTCCACAACGGATTTTCCGAAGTGAAATCGGAGTAGAGACGCTTGTAAGTAGCCGCGTCTGTAGCGGCGCCGAGGGCGGCGTCGATCTCACG
>Ga0207428_10004751_pt1 | contig 12843 bp, 13 predicted proteins | sample RhiMethybrSRZTD1_FD_187600 | JGI IMG/M metagenome (GOLD analysis project Ga0207428, IMG submission 187600) | Populus rhizosphere microbial communities from Tennessee, USA - Rhizosphere MetaG P. TD hybrid SRZTD1 (SPAdes) (version 3) | ecosystem: Host-associated > Plants > Roots > Rhizosphere >... | reverse complement strand
CAACTTCTAATGCAGATACCAATACTGGAAATAGATCTAAGTCCGATGATACTTCCTCGACCAACAACGAAGACAACAATGATCAATCTTCAAATAATAACAACAATAATCCTAGACACTACGATGACCTTGACGAGTTGGTTAACGACATAAAGAATAGCGATGTAGACACTGAAGAAATATCATTGAATGCTTTCCAAGATTCAGGTGCTTATCAAGGAGCTGATCAAGAAACCCGAGACTGTATAGATCTAGCGGGAAAAATAGGACATAATCTTGGTGATCAGGAAATAGTGAACTGTTCGGAGGATCCGAGCTTTTACAAGAACGAAATATCTAACAACAATGACAACAACAATGACAACAGTGCTGACAACAGCAGCAACAACGCCGACGAGAACAGCGACAGTGGCAACGACAATAACAATTAATGAAATCAGCTAATGATGCTGGTAACAAGGTGTTATATCTCAATTTAGTAACATCTTCATATTTCTAAATTATTATAATGGTAGGTAAATAAATGCATGATGATGTGTTGCAAAGATGTTCTAATCACTTAGTAAAATTGTCTCTGTGTCGAATCAACCGTACTGGGTTATTAATTGGTTAATAAAACAACCAATCAATTTTCAACAGATAAATGCTACCTGTGTTGGCATCTACAACAAATAAATCATTTTTATAGTCAATACCCATCTTCTCAGAATTATAGAATTTTATCGCTGTTGGCGCAATTGGTGTATTCCAAATCAATTCAGGATCACTATACTTACCAGTGCTATCAAAATCAACCTATTCTATCATCGGCAGTGGGATAAACATAGACTTTGGAAAGACCGAAATCAACAATATGGCTATCAATATTACCAGTATAAATTCTCAAGGTGGCAATCCTTTTGTGAACCAGAGAATTTCTGACAATGACATTAAGATAACATATTACCAGATTTCAAAACTAATAGATACCGAAATCACTGATGAAAGAGAAAGGCAAGAGGATAGAAATACACTTGAAGAAATAAAACAGGACATTAATTCTAAACGGATTCCATTTCTTTCTTTACAGAAATTAAAGAAATTTGAAAAAATCTATACAATGGCATTGCCCTGGGTCATGAAAGCGATTGAGCTTTAAATGAATAATGGATCAGTTAATTTATAAAATATGGAGTTGTGCAAAAAACGGGACAAAAAATTTTCAGCAAATGGATCTCTCAAAGTAAATATTGTGGATATCTATCGGGGTTATGCTAGATTTTAGTTCAAGGGTTTCGACAGTCTTACGTAGTTTAAATATCTAAAATCTATAGTTTTAATCTTGAATAACCTTATAAAGAAGTTCTTCATAACTTTGGGAATGTCGAGACTCCGAAGAAACGAAAAAGTGATTATCTTAGGCGTGTTTACTTTAGGATTAGCCGCCATGTTGGGGATACTAATTGCACCGCTAGCCTTCGCACAACAGCCTGGATTTACACCAGCGGCACAATTATCGCATACTATATCAATCCAACCAAATGTTACTAAGCCAATATATGTTCCTATGAACTCAAACGATTACATCAATGGGGGTATTACACACAGCAGCACTAGAAACCCAGCTGATGTAATTATCAATCAAGATGGATCTTACCTAATCGTAGCAGCAGGTCAGGTGGGAATGACTTCAGGTAGTACAACTTGTAATGTTGATTTGTGGCTTAGTCAGAATGGTGAATATGTAGGAAATAGTAACACTCGCGCTTCAGTCAATGCAGTAAATGATACCATTGTCCTCGTGTCACAAGCAATTATGCCATTAAAGGCGAATGATATCATAAATACAGTAATGTCAGTATCTGCTACCAATCAAGGTTGCGGTCTCATTAATACTGCACCACCTAGTGAGCCCAATATTCCTGCTATCATATTCTCCCTTGTAAGGATAGGTAATTGATAAATCGTTCAGTGGCATAGGATCAATAGCAGACGGCCTAGGTGGAGCCCTCGTTTCATTCCTTTAGCGATTGCTAATCACGCTGCCGTTGCTGTAATGGGCTCCTACAGAGTTTAAATACCTAAATTCTAAAGATTTTTATCTACACAAATAATTTTTCATAAATTTGTTAGATGAAAGATCTCGCCTTCCAACTATTATCAACAACGTAATAGTTTTTGTCTTGGGAGTTTTAATGGTTGTTTCACTTTACCATTATCTCGAAACTAAATTTGACAATCCTCAGCCCTTCTTCGTGATATATGAAGACACTATGGCTCGGGAACTCCATGTACACGAGAAGTTGATTCTACTTTTTACAGGATTCCCACATGAATTTATGGTTAAAAATTGGGCTAAAAATTTGTGTCAATAACAATTTACATCCACTTGGGTCCTAACTAGAGTCTGTCTTTATAGATACAGTACGGTATCAAAAAAGGATAATTTAGATGAAGTTAACTAGTAGTAATGCTTTCAGTAGACAGGACTTAATTTTAAAAGGTTATCGCACTTTCAGTAGACAGGACTTAATTTTAAAAGGTTATTCGCACTTAAAACTGTTAGAATCTATGGCTGAAAATTTCACGGGAAAAGTTGGCACGTGCAGTGTATACGGGAAAGAAAAGACTTTGGTGTCACAAAGGAATCGGGTCAAAATAGATGTTGGAGTAGTTGATACCTATTTAGAATGTGAAGATTGTGGAAAAATTGCCAATTGAAATGTTTTTGTCATCCTAATGGGACTCGACATCGTTCGTAATGGTACGTGCCAGGTCATGTAAATGCGATTGCATTTAAGTCTTGCTTAAATTAGATCCTCAAATGCTAATAGTTAAGGAATAATCGATTTTTCGATGAACAAGAAACTATTGGTGAATAGGATGTTCCTATTGGCATCATTTTTAACCATAATGCTAGGCACCTCAATTGTTGCAACGAATGGTCACGTGTTTGCGGCTAAAAATATCTGGGATGATGATGACACTATGGAGGAACTTGTCAAAGATATTGACAATGGTAAAGATGATGACAATTCGATGAATTGGCACGATTTCAAAAATTCAAAAATCTTCAAACAAGAAGATCTTGAAACACAAGAGTGTATAAAAAATAGACAGGAACTTTCAAATAATCTCGCAGACTATGAAGTTCTACGTTGTTTTGAAGATTCAGATTACGCATACGACAAGTGAATCGCGAGTAATTCAACTTTTCTTATTTCTTCTTTTAGTAACAAAGATGAATATGAAATGAATAACCAATATTCGAGGAGTATATTTAATTACTAATATCACCGCTAGCCTTCTAGCCCCTAAGTTCCTTTAATATTGCTTGTTGGCTATAGACGAATACGTTTACTAACTTGTTAAAAGCACTAATAGATTCCGCTCGAATACTTGTAGATCATTATGATTATTTAAAGTTTTTAGCTTAATGATGAGATAGTGGGTGACGAATGTATTCTCCATTCAGCATGTAACGTCCACTTAAGTCTTGCTTAATTTAGATCCTGAAATCTTATTAAATTCTAAACCTTATTCATCTTGCAAATCGACATCTCTTCATTGAAACTGGTGGGGGAATCGAGTTTCAAGACAGTGGGGTAATCTCGTTTCAAACAGCCCACCAGTTTTACATCGAATGGTTTTCAATTAGCGCTGTAATATTTTCAACCCTTGATTATTTTTTATAACATGATCTATTCTGGCATTATTCGAAATATTTTGCCCTGACCTATAGATACCACGTATAGGTAACCATCTGGGCCTACTGTAAGGTCTGTGACTCCGCCAAATCCGTCGCCGAATATTACTTCCTCAGCCCCGACGTTGATGGGGTTCTGAATATATCTCTGTGCAAGGCCTCGGGGGAGCAAAAGGTCATTCCTTTCTTGGTTCAACTTGAAATGATATATGTGACCATTATGAACGCTGCCCACGAATATATCGTTTCTATATTGGCTCCCCAATTTATCAGAGTATAAAAATATGATTGCGGTCAGTCCTGCGCTCTTGGTCCATACTAACTTGGGTTCTCCATAATGTCCTCTGTTATCAAAAGTTATGAGTTCGTCGGTATCAAAACTTTTTTGGGATGAAGAAAATCCATAGATTTTATTCCATCCACTATTGAATCCTGGTTCAACAAGATTTATTTCATCGCCATCTTGTGGCCCGTTCTCCGTGTCCCATAAGAATCCTGTTATGGGATCGAAATTTAATCCAAAACTATTCCTTATGCCATACGCATAATACAATCGTAAAGGCATAGAATCGGAGAGTATGCCTTCATCTACAATTTTCCCATCTTGCGTTAACCTTAAAATTCCACTGCGTCCGTCCGCAACTTTTCCACGATCAAGGTTTTGCGTCTGTGTTGCTTCAAAATCTATTTTAAATGAACCATCCACATCTCCGACTGGAATGTATATGTTCTGGTCAGGGCCGATTTCTATTGCACCACCGTTATGTCTCGGTCCGGGGTAAGCTGGCAAGTTCAATAGAAGTTTTGGATTTACAAGCTTATTATCAACAAATTCGTACCTGTAGAGGCGGTTTCCAATTGGCGCTGTTCCCTTTCGATCATCCCCATCTTTTCCATCAATTTCAGTAAAGTATAGGAAAACATATGTCTTGAGACCGTTTTTAGAAATTGCAATCCCACACATTCCTCTTTCAACAGAGTTCGCAACATTGACATCAAGAATTGGCTGGTCTAAAATTTTTCCGTTTAACACGCGCATTACGGTGCCCTTATCTTTTTCCAAAACTAGAAAATCGTCAGGACCAAGGAAGGCCATAGTCGTAGGAGTTTCTAATCCATTTACCACCTGTTCAACTTTGAGTCTAGAATCAAAAACATGCGGATCGTCTGGACTTAAGCTAAACGGTCGTTCTCGTAATATTATTTGACCGTATGTCTGAGAAAAATAAAAAGTGATAGTGACGATTATGATAACCGCAATAATGAGAGAAATATACTTCCCGGTCGCCAAACGACAATACAAATTTGAATTTCGATTTCAGAGCATGAAAAGACCAATATTAATTTTCGTTAGTAGAAATGCCTACCCAGTACTGCAATTGAAGATCCGCAGTTTGCTAAAGATATTATTTATATCCGGACTACAGTTAATCTAGGAACCTCTTGTGAGCTATATGATAAGGTGAAAAGTAGGTTGGTCGCCGCTTCCTTTGCTTCTTGACTTTTAAAGTATTAAAAGAACATTGTTCTGAATGGGGACACCAACTAAATTATATACTCCAATTTTGTGAAAGAGGGGCAATGACCAACCATACCAAAATCAAATTATCAGGTTCGCTGCTTTTCATAACGATAGTTTTCATAATTTTCTCTTTGAGCTTTATCAATTCAAATCATGTATCTGCCGCAGGAGAGTTTTCAGTGGAGGCTAAAATAAATCTAAAAAAATTAAATCATCCCGATAAACTGAAGGTTGTTGCCTCGGCTAATGGTGATACCGAAACAAAATATCTAACAGGTAACGATCTAGATTCAAATACTGCTATCGTTTCATTTGAATTCAACCAGAAGAATGACATTGTTACTGTCGGTAGTAGGGATGAGTATTTGGTTTGCGCATATGCCATTGATGCTGTAACAGCTCAGATGGAATCCTATTCTTGTGCTGAGGGTAATATAGAGCATCTAAATGGAAAAAACACAATAAGCTTGGGTTCTGGGAGTGCAAAGACCTTGTCCACTGGGTCGTTCCAAACTGTTAGTGGGGGTGAAATAAAGAATCCGACTATTAGAGTCTGGATACCGCTTTCCGATAGAAAGGATGTAAAGGATCTAAAAGTGGTTGCCATGATTAAAGGTGAATTTGCATCAAAGACAATAGATGCACATAAATTACTCAAAGAATCTGACGACAATACACTAATCATTCCACTAGTATTTGATAAGACTCCGGAAATTGGCGCCATTCAGAAGGGGGATTTAATCTTTGCTTGCGTATCTGCCGATGAGTTAAATCCGCCTGAAGGAACAGAATGTGAGCACAGAGTAACATCACATACTGGTCACATCCATAACTTAGTTGCAAGATGAAAATAAATTAGCCCGAGCCAAAATTAATCCAAAAAATAATTGCAAAGCTTAATTTTATTTCTTGACTTGTTTAATGCAAGAGAATTAAATTATTAGATCAAAAAAGTCAAATGTGATAATAATGTATCTATATATCATGAAAATAGAATTCAATTGTTTTGGGTCAAGTACATGTATGAGCATTGTTTTCCTGCTTTTCGTTTTCTCATATTTTTCTTTTTTTCCCTACTCTTTTGCCCAATTTCAAGCAAATATTAGTTCAAACTGTGAAAACGGAAATTGCACCACAACTATTTGTATCGATGATAATCCTTGCAAAACAACCAATTCAAATTCCACAAATATGACTTCAATGAATGATTTATTACGAAATAAAACTAATCCAAATCCTAATTTGCCTGGAGAGATTGTTTAATATCAGAATTGCATCTTCAGTTAAGGACGAATTCTAATTTTACTTCAATTCTTTACCAGATTTAGAACTTAGAAGTAATTGATTCTCTAGATGGATCGCATCAATTAAAATACTAAAAACATGTGACGATATATTAGATCACTCTAATTAGATATGAAAAGAAAGATAATTAAAATTCAAATGATTATCGTCATTAATAAATTACGCATAAATTAATTTCTGGAATTATAAAGGCATTGGGAACCGGTGTGATTACCGGCGTTCAGACGATATTCAAATGTGAAAGGTTGATGCACATTTGGAATGATGATCATCTCTGGAATTGTAGTGTTGCTGTAGTTAAGACCATATATCTAAATGTATCACTGGCAATGCTTTTATTTGTAAAACTGAAATTGAAGGAAAAGATCATGTATTGAACTATAGCCGTTATTAAAATAAAGCCTAAATCCTTATGACTTTTTTTTATTTTTTAATTCTCATCAATTTATTTTTAGTAACGAGAAGCGATCATTTTGCTACTAATACAGGACAATGGGCGTACGTTACCACACCACCGGCTACGCTTCCTACGAGCATTTTTTTAATTCCAGAAAGACCCCTACTGCCAACGACAATCATGTCTACTTTGTTCTTCTCTGCGTATTCCACAATCTCCTTTACGACTGATGAGATGCCCATAATAACATCTGTTTTTACCTTTACACCTTTTTCTTTTGCCTTCTGCTTTACCTTATCCACATGAGTCTCTCCTCTTTGCGTTGCAACCATCATGACATTCTTTAGAGCCCGGGGTAATCTGGGCGTTATTGTGTCTTCAAGATAATTATACCTGATATCCGGCGATATAACATATATCGCGATTAATTCTGCATCAAGTCTTTTGGCTATGTCTATTGCCTGGGAGCTCGCATTAAGAGAGGGCTTGGAACCATCGACTGCTACCAGTATCCTTCGAATTGTCAACTTGTCAGCTAGTTTGAGTTGGGATTTATTATTATATAGGTATTTAGTAGTAGGTACTGTTTGTGCAAGAAATTTAATAAAGTGCGAGGCAGATTAACACGTGACGTCAAAAACTAAAGTATATAATTTAGATAGCAAATTGATGTGCATAGAAACAAAATGAAAGATGATCTGCTTATTTTTGTTATTATCGCTGTAGTAACAACATTGGCTGTCATAATGTTCATTCTTTATGCTAATGCTCCAGTATATCCTACTCAATCTATTAACATTAATCTAAATTCCAATATAAAGAACGAATTTATTAATGATTACACGTTAGTCTTTGTGAAATAAAAAATGCAATTAAAAGAAACAGTATTCAGTTATTCATAGTTAGCAGAGTTGCGTAATCAGAAAAAACTTTATTTTCCATTCCTTATTCAATTTTTAATATTGAAAACAAATTGAAATGTAGCCACAAGCCACCTGATTGAGACATAGATAAATTATTTGTTGGACTAATTCTAAAGAGGGGGAACTGATTTACATAATAAAAAAAAACAAAGACAACGATTTTTTAAAATTCGTGTAGTATTAGCCCTCGGACTGTCCCTTGTAGCTGACCTTCTTGATTATTTAGCAGCACCAATATTTGGAGTACCAATAATAGGTGACGTATTTGATGTTATTGTATCGGGCTTGTTGTTTTCGATAACTAGAAGTAAAGTCTTACTTATAATGAATCTAGCCGAGTTTATTCCATTTCTTGGTGACTTTCTACCAGTGTATACTATTTCTACCTTAATGTGGATACTTAGAGAGCAGGAAGAAGAAAATAAACTCGGTAAACTCGGTCTACTGAAACGCGTCGTAAGGTTACTTTCAAATAAAAGTACAAGATAATTAAATTGAACACAGGAAAAATTTTATATGTTGCCAGTAGAAATTAATTTAAACAATAATTCGATACATTGCACCCTATACTAACTTACAGTAAACCATCTGTACGAATTCCACCGTGCTTGATGGAATTGTGATAATTGGAAAAAGGCTTCCGTGTCACACCATGCCAAAAAATTAATCGAATTCTTTTATTTAATGATTTGAAGTGTTCTTACATTCGAAAATAAATTATGATCAAAAGACACGTCTTATATGAAATTAATTTCATCTCTTTCAATCGGTCTTTTAAATTGGACAACTGATGGGATTTTGGGCCGATTGAGTGATGAACAAGAAACAATCAAGCACCCCATCAGTTGTTTCTGGTTGCGTTAAAAAGTTGTTTGCAAACAAAGTATAAAAATACTGTAGTTACAATCTTCTATAAGATTCATTTCAGGGACTTTTTATCTACCTATCGGATATTGCTATCTAACACATTATAACACTATATCGTACTTTGTAATGCCACCTTTCTTATAATATCACTGGTATCCAACATTAATGAAAAGTGGTAGATTCTGTGATCTATGTAGGAAAGAAATCCCGAACAATGATGTGATACCCATGGAAATACAAGGAGAAAACTACATTTTTGATAGCTATGATTGTGTCAGGATATTTCACAAATTAAATGCGGTGTACGGCAATATACTTGTTGGAGAAACATCACATTGATAGTATCATCAGGTTCAACCGTTAGTAACAACAACTCACACAGCGCTCATTTTAACGGAGTTAAAGCTCTCGTATTCTCATTACCGATTTTCGTGTTTTCGTTGATATTAGTTACAAGCCATCAGGCATTCGCTGCTTCGGAACTTGACCCATCAGATTCTATATTAGCCAAGTGGTACGATAAGGCGCTTTCTGTAAACCAAAACAATCTTCCAGCGTTAGTAGAAAAAGGGACCGACCTTGTCACCAAGGGAGATGGAGAACAAGCGATAACTTGGCTTGATAAAGCACTGAACATAGATCCAAGCAATTTAATGGCATTAGTGAGCAAGGGAGCTGCACTTAGAGACATGGGTAAATATCAGGAGGCAATCGTAGTGTACGACAGAGTGCTAACAATCGATCCAAGTGATGTCTACGCAATAGGTGGCAAAGCAGATTCTCTATATGGCTCTGGACAACATGAACAAGCCGTCGTCTTGATAGATAAAGCCTTGGAACTAAATCCAAGCAACGGTAATATACAGCAGGTAAAAGAATCATTGCAGCAAGCGATCAACTAGTCCGTTACTAATTTGGATTAATCGCAACTACCTCTCATAGCCATGCAGATTACCTTACTGCCTTTCTTGTTACCATTTAAGCTACGTGGTTGTGGCACAATATTTGATTTGTACATCTCACACATAGAAAATAATCTTTTTCCAAATAAATTTATTGGATATTAATAGCATAAGGTACATTGCATTCCTGAACTCACTAGTCCATATTTAGTAATTACTTTTAGCCTGATATCTGCAAAAAAAGCTGTAAATATATTTTTATTGTCCAATATCTTTAGGCGCTTTCGAATACCTCATCTTTACGTTTACTAGCCAGTCTACATCGCTCCAAGTCTTTGTTAATTTTGCAATCTTTATTGCTTCTCTAACGTCTTTTGACTTCATAACATTCCACACAGCATATGCAATTTTTTCGGATATATTTTCGTCCATACGATATCTTTTTTTAAGGAGTTTCCTGACAATATCCATAAATTCTTCATATCCGTATTCCTTTAAGTGTAATTCTAGGAATCTAGATCTTAGCGCCTTAGATAATCTATCGACATTATTGCTTGTGGCGAAGATCCATAATTTCATCATTTTTTGTCTAGTCTTTCCATTTAGTTTGGTTTCGCAAATAATTCCAGTTTCCATAGCGTTGAGCAGGGCAGCTTGATCCTTTGCCTTCATCTTGTCAATTTCATCTATTAACAAATATTTTGTATCATGTTTGAACAAGTAATCAATCATTCCTGCAGACGTAATGCTAGTAGCATCCATAAAATAAGCTCCGTCCATGGAATTTAGTATTTCCAAAAGAAAGACCGTCTTAGAAGATGCCGGAGGACCGGTCAGCAATATATTCACCGGCTCTTTTGATACTATTGATTTCAATAATAATTTCTTTACATCCGAATAGCCAACAATATTTGAGAAAAATTTATCCTCATATGTTTGTGTATGTTCTATGCCGTCAAATGCTAAAATTTTCTTTAATAAGGTCTTGAACACTGACGATTCATACTTCGTGACGATAAGATGATAATAAATTGTGTGGAGATAACTTCTATATCCTCATCTTTTGCATGACAATGTTTCTTCACAGAAATGAAATTTGGTTTGGGTTTTGATGGCGTTGTTATAACCTACTCGGAACAACACGATATTCATTGTCGCTCGTTATTTTTAGTCAACAATAGTAGGTATGATTGCACCAATACCAGGACTTGAAAATTAATTGACGCTATAATATATGTTCTACAGCCTTCTGAACGTCACCGGCATCTATCACATCTCCTTCAATCATTGCTTCTAGTAACCTTAATACGATGAGTTCCCCTGTGGCTCCAGCAATCGTCTGTGGAACAACAACACAGACGTCGTCTACAATTACAGTAACTTCATCGTCAGCCGCGCCGCTCCAATCTTTGGGGATGCTTATGTAGAAATTATCAGAGTCGGCGTTATCGTGCGGGTTCTGATATAAGATTTTAACCAATACGAACTTTCTACCATTGTAACTTAAATGCTTAACCCTAGACGTTGGTTGACACAGAATGGTTGTTTTACAATGAGGTGCTGTTATAAGTGAACATGTAAGTTCAATCCTGAATTGATGTCAAGTAAATGCGGCCGTATTATTCAGGGAATTCAGGACCACTAAAAGAGTGTTGCCACTAGTTTCTAAAAATGTCAGTACTAGGCCGGGACAGGAGTTATCAGAAAATTTACATAGGCTTTTATAATACCTATTTACAAAGTTTTTTGGACGATGAAAAATCAACGAAGAGTCGGTGAATTAATTACTATATGCTGCGGAATTGGCGTGGCGGTAGCTGGATTATTTGTCAGTGTACCACCTGTGACCTATGGTGGTCTATGTATTATGGGTCTAGGCGTAATTTCCGTGTTCTGGAGGTAACATTTCTTTAGAATTTGCATTAGTCAGTCATTGACTACTGATTGAATGTTAAAGAGATTTAATAGTATTTCCATAGCCGATGTCCTTTTGACGTTTCTACATGAGCAGAACTTTGATTCGTCTTCTATTACTATTTTTATATTGAAAGATAAGTCAGGATCCTAGAGGCTAATAATTTATAGATGTTCCTTTATCATGAGTCTTTTTACCAGTATCGAAACTGTTTACCACTTATAAGACCGCTTGATAGTTATCCTACTTACATTCGATATTGTTTTAAGAGGAGCCGTAGCAATATCCCTCAAGAAATTCCGCTTTAATTATCTAATTGAATAATGGAATACTTTGTATTTGTTAACTCCACTAAATTTTCTTCGACCTTTTTTTTCAGTGTCTTTGATGCGGTATCAAGATCAGCGATGATATTCTTTGTTTCCTCTGTTCTTGCAATATTTTCAGAACGATTTTTTTCGTTTGTTTCGATGTTATTTTTTATATCTTCTAAATGTGTCACGTTAGTTGAGTCGACTGACGATTCTAATTGAATAAGTTGTTCATTTAGGTTTTTTAACTTTGAAGACAATGCAGGTAGAGAATTTACAATTTCATCTATTTGATGAATTGTTTTTTCCGGATCTTTAACTTGGATACTTTTATTGTCCACTTGTTTCCTAAGTTCGCTAAATAATTGCAAGTATTGAGAATTATCCTTGAAGATTTCTAGAGGCTGATTTAATATTGTGGCAAGTCGTCCTTGAGTCTCCTTAGAGGCTTGATAAGAAAATTTGGTTATTGGTCGTGAAAGAATAGATACCTTATTTATCATGCTCTTCTCAAATGTCACGATTTCCTTTTTCTTATCGTCAATTTTTGCTAAAGTTTTTGACGCGTTTAGAAATTCTTCTGATTTTCTGAGATCTTCGTACTTTCCTTTTCCTTCTTCAATATTTTTGTCGATGGTCTGTGTTTCTTTAATTAATTCTTTAAGTCTAACCTCCTTGACTCTTCTTTCATTCATTTTTTCATCTAATAAAATCAAATCCGCCTTACATTGTATACACGAATCTATTTGATTTTGTTTGGTAGATATTGTTTTAGCTACCTCTTTTAGTAACGATGAAAGGTTATCGAATTCACTTTTTAATTTATTTATCTGTTTCCTCATGAATTCGTTGAGGATCCTATTATGTGAATCTCCAACTTGCCCAAATCTATTTATTAGTAGTTCCAAGTTATTTTTGAACTTTATCGCATCTTCATAACTCTTTATTTGGTAAGATTCTATGAGGGATTCCTTTTTAATACTGGTAATCAATATTTTTTTTGAAGTATTAATTAA
>Ga0207428_10004748_pt1 | contig 12846 bp, 13 predicted proteins | sample RhiMethybrSRZTD1_FD_187600 | JGI IMG/M metagenome (GOLD analysis project Ga0207428, IMG submission 187600) | Populus rhizosphere microbial communities from Tennessee, USA - Rhizosphere MetaG P. TD hybrid SRZTD1 (SPAdes) (version 3) | ecosystem: Host-associated > Plants > Roots > Rhizosphere >... | reverse complement strand
CCTCAGTGAGGAAGGGCGGCCCCGTGCCCCATCATCTCGCCCTTCGATCGCACTCAAGCAGAAGCCGCGTCGAGTCATCGTCACAAACTCCAAAGTTGGGCTATCGCTGCCATACCAAACAGCGGAAAACGCTGTTGCAACTCTGGAACAGATGGCTCAAGATCAAGATCAAGTAGGAGAGACAAGAGTGTGACAAGCGACCTGCAACAACTAGGCAGTTTGCTCAAGCGCGAGCGCCAACGGACGGGTATGACCGTGCGTCAGTTGGTTGATGCCGCTGGGTTGGTGCCGTCAACTGTCTCCCGGCTGGAAACGGGCTTTATTGCAACAACCTGAGCCGCCTGAATCGCAACCGGGTCGACGACGCGCAGGTGTTGATGATGATGCGCGGACTGAAAGTACGCTGATCTCGGCGCAAGAAAACATCGACGAAACGCCGGCCGGACAGCTGATGCACGGCATATTGGCCGCGTTCAACGAGTACCGATCAAACTCCGATGTGGCGGACATCCGCTACAAGATGGGCCAGATGACCAAGAACGGCGGCACGCTGGGCCAGGCGAAATTCGGCTACCTGAATGTGCGCGAAAAGATCGACGGCTACGAAATCCGCACGGTGGCAACTGACCCGGAACGCGCTCAGTACGTGCGGTTGGCCTTTGAGTTGGCTGCCACGGGGAACTACACGATGCAGCGCTTGGCCGATGTGTTAACCGAGCGGGTTTTGTGGTTGCGGCCGCGAAACAGACGGCCGGCGGGGCCAATCTCCGCCAACTACCTGTCGCGAGTGCTCCGAGACCGCTACTACATGGGCTTCGTCAACTACAAGGGCGAGGAATACCAGGGCCGACATGAGCCGCTGGTGAGCGCCGAGCTGTTCGCAAGGGTGCAGGCGGTACTGGACGAACGGCTACCCAGCCCCGGAGAACGCCAGCGGCGGCACCATCACTACCTGAAAGGCAGCCTCTGGTGTGGCCGGTGCCATGACAAGGGCGTGGAGTCGCGGCTACTGCTGACGAAAGAAAAAGGCCGTGGCGGCGAGTACTGGTACTTCTTCTGCTCTGCTCGCCAAGATCATGCCTGTGACGCGCCATACATTCGCATCGAGGAGGCGGAAGCTGGTGTTCTGCGTCTTCTACGCAAGGGTGCGACTGCCGGACGGCTTCGCCACGCGAGTGCGAGGCGCTGGCTGACACGCTGGCCGACGAAGAACGCAGCGGCCGGATGGTGCAGAACACCTGAGTAAAAGGCTGGTCGAGCTGGAGGCCAAATAGGAAAACCTGTTCGTCTTAGCAGAGGTGGGGGCGCAGTAGCCGCCAAGGTGCGATCACGCCTGTTAGCAATCGGTGATGAGAGGGCTCGAGTCAAGAGCGAGTTGGCCGCTCAATGGCCGTTGTTTGGGACGGGCGCGGCGGTGATTACGGCGGCGCTCGATCTGCTGGACAACCCGCAGGAGCTATACCGGCAGACCACCGATGCGGTTAGGCGGCAGCTCAACCAGGTCTTTTCAACACGCTGTATCTCGACGCGTACGAAGTGTGACCGTCGTCATCACCCCCGGGGAGGGCCAGCTGAGCACCATCCACGCGCTCTGAAAGCGCCGCGTCGGATAGGCCTCAAGAAAGGTGCGACCCAACCATCTCAGTGGCGAAAGACAGTACAAGTGTGCGTGCAGCGCTGGAACCAGGAGAACGCCGAGCACCCCCAGCCTCCGCCCCAACAACCTCACCGTCCCACGACGCCGCGCCGGCGCTCGGCCTCAAACTCACCGTCGATCACATCCGCGTCTCGAGATCCCTACACCGGCTGGCCCGCCCATTGGTGGTGAACGGGAGCAGAAGCCGCATCCCAGGTGCTCAACACATAGCAGTAGCGAAACAGCAACAGCAACAGGTGGTGCAGCTGCGGTCCGCTCGGCCGTTGACTAGTCACACCGACATCGTCGTCTTGGTGGGTTCAGCCCAGAGGGCAGAGCCTCGTCGCAGGCAGCTGATATAAGTGGAGTCCCCTCGCCAGCTCCCTAATCACGGCGAATGATGCGTCCTTGGTGTCGGGGCCGGGACTCCAGCAATTGCCACCGAGCCTCAGACGGGCGAGGAGGTCGTGACAAGGTGAGTAACGAACCGAGTAACTATCGCGGCGCAAATCGGCAATCGCGCCTGGACGATCGTGGAATCATCAGCACTCCCGCCAGGGAGATCGACGACCATTTGGCGTGCTTCACACCGAAGAGGTCACTGGTTCGAACCCAGTATCGCCCACCATCGAATCACCTTGTCAAAGGCTATTTTCCACAAGATCATTTGGACACCATGCCGAAGTGAGCCAAATTCCAAATCGCCCAGGTCGTCCCGCAGCGGGTCCCGGGAGCGGCCCCGATGACCACCAGGACGAGGCCGAGGATGGTTATTCCGGGCACTCGTTCACCCTCCGGGCAGTGCCCGCCGGCAACAACTCCAGCCTTCTACCGGCTGCCCATGTGTGCACAAAGCGACCGACACGGCCCAACCGAGATGATCCGACAACGAGGACAGGCCGAAGACGAGTTTCGAACTGCCTTTGCATTGACACTCGCCACGGCACTCCCGCCGGATCCGGACCTGTTCGTGGTTGTCACCTTGTCGGTAAAACGCTTCCCTGAGGCTGGTCCTGTGGATGCGCAGCTCGACAACGTCAAGATTGTTGCGTTGACGGTCGACAACCTCTCCGTCACCAGCAGCTAACAGGGCGCGACGCACGCACGAGACCCGTCTTGTGGTCTGTGGCGACGCGCGTCCGGGAAGGCGCGCTACTCCCCGACGTTGCGCAGGGATAGGTGATCATCCGTGAGCGACGACGCAGAGTGGTTTGGCTTCGGTGCTGGCGATGACGACTGCCGACGGAGCTCAAGCGATCAGTCGCGCTGAGGCCTGCGACGCTGCTCGTACCTGAAGGACAGTTGGATCCTCGTACGGTAGATGAGCTCGCCACCGTTGCCGACGTGAATATCCTGCTTGACGATCTCGGCGACCCGAAGGTCCCGAACCGAAGTGCCCGCTGTCCTGATCGCGTCAGCGGCAGCCTCCTCCCAGGAGGTTGTGCTCGTTCCGATGACGTCGATCACCCGGTAGACGCTCATACTTATCCTCCTCGTTGAATGTGCCGATCGGTCCGAATCGGCGCGGTGATGATCTCGCACTCACGGGCCGAGGGCAACCAGGGCACACGATCTAGAGGTCGCCGCTCTGAAATCAAAGTTGACGAACATGGCGATGGTCGCCGTCCTGCTGACCGGCGCCGATCGCAACGCGTACACGATCCTGGGCCGCGTACTTTGTGCACCGCGTGGAGCCGACGTTAGCGACGAGGAGGGCGGCGAGTCGCGGCCGAGGCGAATGTCTCGCGACCATGACCATTCCGGCAGACGATCGTGGGCACGCCGTCGGGCACTTGCTCGAAGTTAACGTCGTCCTCGCGTAGCACGTTCATCGCCTGCATGTAGAGCCGGGAGTTGACATACCGGCGCAGTGTCGGCGTGCCAGCAGAGAGGGTCGGGCACTCCGGATTTCTTACTGTTGCGGTCAATGAGCATCCGGGCAGTGATGTCAGTGAGTATCTGATACTTGAAGGTTTCGGGGACGAGCCGCTGGCCGAGGTCCAGCGCGTAGCCGTGCATCGTGCCGATCTACATCTCCGCCTAGCCTCGGATCTCGCCAATCTCGTCGGCGACAATCGAGAGCACGCGATCTTTCAGCTCGGCCGCAGCCTGGTCCGTGAAGGTGAAGGCGATGATGTTGCGCGGCTCAACGTCCCTGTCAGTACGCCAAACGATCTATCACCTGAGAACCCAACCAAGGTGTGACATCCCGTGTGCTAGCGCTCCGTGGCGCCCGCATCGGGGCGGTCATCGCCGACCAGCAGGTGCACCGTCTCCTCGGAGACGCCGTCGATTGAGTGCTCCCAGGTGCGCTCGGGCCAGTGGTAGATCGCGCTGCCCTCGCCGGGACGGTACTCGGCGGTGTAAAGCGTGCCGAAGCCTTCGTGGAATTTCGTCGCGTACATGGGCTCGCGCAGCAGCGCGGCGACGACCGTGGCGGTGTCGGCCCCCCCGGCGAGTAGGGCGTCGAGGCGATCGGACCGCTCGACGCTGCGGATCGCGGCGGCGTACGGCTTCCACTCGACCTTGCCCTGGTGGTTGGTGGTGACGGCCCGGTCGGTGACCTGGGCGGCCCGGTCCGGGGCGACGTACACCGTTGCGTGGCGCCCCTCGGCGTCCAACACAGTGACGTTATAGCTCATGTGCACGGGGATGCGCGTCAAGGCGTCCACCGCGGCGTCGATCGCGTCGCTAGTCTGCAGCACGTAACGCAGCACGATCGGTATGCCGAACCCCGTCCCGACGTTCGGACGCCCGCCGAACGTGAGCGACACCGCGATGCCTGCGTCGTTGACGCCGTCGAGCAGGCCCCACAGACAGTCGCCCATGCCGAGCACGCGCCGGCCCCCGTACGCCGTACGCATCACCACGCCGTCGTAGAGCCGGTAGTCCCAGTCGTAGTTGCGTACGAGTGCGGGACTCCTGCCCGGCACGGCGGCCTGCGAGCAGCCCGTGAGAAAGGCCGGCGGGTTCCACAGCGCCAAGACCGCGCCGGCATGCTCGTCGTCCACCATCTCCGTCAGCCGCCGCCACGTCGGTACCAACTCAGGCATGTGCTCGGCGAGCCGCTCGCCCGCCTCCCCGCTTGGGGTCCGCGCGTCGCCGCCCTCGCGGAGCCACCACTCGCGCAGCGCCGGGTAAGACAGTTCGATCTGCTCGGCGTGCTTGTCGCCGGGCTCGTCCTCGGCCCAGGCTGCCAGCGTCAGTTCGATTGCCCCCGGGGCAGGCTGCTCCGGTCGCCTCGGCGCCGCCGGCGTGAGGGCGGCCCAGTCGATGCCGGAGAGTTCCTTCAGCCAAGAGCGCCAGTCGGACCAGTCGATGCGTTCGCCCAGCCGGCTCCAGTTGATGCCCTTGCCGCTGTTGCTGTCGCTCGTCCCCACGGCACCTTTCTACCTCACCCCTAGGCCGGTGGAGTCCGACCCCGCGCCGTTCTCCTCGGATCTCACTATCTCGCTCTCAGCTGGCTGTAATCGTCCGACTGGGCCGGCGCGTTATCGCCCAGTCGCCGGGCGGCGACGTCTGGTGGTATGGGAACAAGAATTAGCCTCGATTGCCGCAGAGTTCCTCGACAGCGACCAAGCGGCCACCGACGACCTCTAATGCTCTGACAACAAACGTTGACGGTGTTCGATCTTAGATAGGTGAAGGCCTCTCGGGTGGAACGGAGCTGTCCAGGAACCGCTTCACACCTGGGAGGCCGTCATGTTGGGGCTGACCCGACTCCTCGCAGGCCCGTCAGTCCTCTCAGCCCGCCTCGACGCTGGGCTTGCGGTTGATCACCGTGCCGTGGGCGATGATCCAGTACAGCCACCCATCGAGGTCGATGGAGCGGTAGCCGCGACCGTGCCAGCGCCGCACGTAGTGGTGGGAGTGGATCAGCGCGAAGAGGCCTCTTGGCCCTGACCCATCTCCGGACCGGCGGCCCACCAGCCTAGCTGGCGTCGGTAAACCAGCTCGGTGACGCTGGTTCCGCTGTGCCCGACCATCGCGGTCGAGGTGGTGACGCCGCTCATCTGCCTCCTTTCCCGTGGAGGCCTCTGCTCGGTCTTCCTCCTTCCGGTCGAACCTGCGATGCTCACCAGGATGGGGATCCCGGATCGGCTGACCCGAAAACTGCGAGCGTTCCGGCCCGTATTCGCCAACCGGGACCTGCGACGGGTGCTGCTCGCCTTCCTCCTGTTCGGGCTGGCCAAATGGGGCTTCCGGATATCGATCCTCGTCTTCGCGTACGAGCGGGGCGGCCCCGCGGAGGCGGGCCTGGTGGCAGCGATCCAGCTCTTCCCGGCCGCGCTGGCGGCCCCGCTGGCGTCGGTGCTCGGTGACCGGCTCCGGCGAGATCGCGCGCTCGCCCTCGGATACGCGATCCAGACCGTGGCAGTCGGGGGAACCGCGGTGGCGCTCATCCTCGAGGCGCCGATGTGGGTCGTCTACGTCCTCATCGCCGTGGTGGCGGCGAGCATCACGCTGACCCGGCCCGTGCAGTCGTCGCTCTTCCCGCAACTGGCTCGAACGCCCGATGAGCTCACGGCGGCAAACGTCGTGGCCGGTGTCATCTGGGGCGCCTTCGCGCTGGCCGGCCCGGCCATCGCCGGGATCCTGATCGGCACTGGTGACATCGGTCTGGTGTTCGCGGTCTTTGCCCTGTTCCTCCTGGGGGCCACACTGCTGGTCCTCCGCCTCGAGCCGCAGCCTCCGCCACACCCGTCACACGAGCAACCATTGCGTGAGGCCGCCGCCGGGTTCAAGGCCGTGGCCCGGCACCCGGACCAGCGTCTGGTGGTCGGCCTCTTGACCGGCCAGTCTGTGGTGGCGGGAGCGATGGACGTCCTCCTAGTGATCATCGCCCTCGACCTCCTCGACCTGCCGCCGTCCGCGGCCGGATACCTGACTGCCGCCCGGGGGGCCGGCGGGCTCGTCGGCGGTCTGTGGAGCATGGACCTGGTGGGGAAGCGGCACCTGGCCACACCGCTCGGCTGGAGCCAGCTCGTCTACGGGACCAGCGCGGCGGGGCTGGCCCTCAGCCCGATCCCTCTGCTGACCGGGGCGCTGGTCATGGCGGCCAGTGCCGGGTACACGCGCGCCGACACGGCGGGACGGATCCTCCTCGACCGGGTGGTCCCCGACCCGCTTCTGACCCGGGTGTTCGGCGTTCTGGAGGGGCTGTGCCAGGCCGGGATGGCCGCGGGAGCGACGGTGGCTCCCTTCCTGGTGGCTGTCTTGGGGATCCGCGCAGGAGTCATCGTCGCGGTGCTCGCCCTGCCGGCGGCGGTCGCCCTGCTGTGGACCAGGATCCGGGCAGTGGATAGAGCAGCCGAGATGCCGGAGCGGGAGCTCGAGCTGATCCACTCGCTGGACCTGTTCAACTCGCTGCCCTTACCGACCCTGGAGAACCTGGCATCCCGGTTCGTCCCCGTGACGGTTGCACCGGGCGATGTGTTGATCCGGGAGGGAGACGCCGGCGACCGCTTCTACGTGATCGAAGACGGAGAGGTTGCGGTGAGCATGAACGGCCGACCTGTGGCCACGCTTGGGCCGGGGAAGTACTTCGGCGAGATCGCGCTGATGCACGACACGCCCCGGAACGCCACGGTGACGGCGGTCGATTGCGCGACCCTGCTCGCGCTCGACCGGGTGGAGTTCCTGGAGGCCCTGACGCAACATCCCCAGAGCCGCAGGGTCGCCGAGGCCACCGTACGACATCGCCTGGACGAGGACGAGAAGAGCTGAAGCTGGGGCGCGCTACGTCACCCGGTTGTACGACAGCCTCACCGACAGGGCGGATGTCCTCAACAAGGAGGCCCACTCTTTCAGGTCACCTCGATTCGTCAGAAGATCGCCGAGGACAGTCCCTGCGAGAGGCGGCCCGGGTGGCACTTGTTGGAGAGGTCACTAGTTCGAACCCATTGTCGCCCACCAGGTTGCCCCTGAGTCCTTGCTCCACAAATGTCTGATTGGCTCTTCATTTTGGCCGCGCGGACTCCGCGCGTGGGCTAGAGTCCCCTTGTCGGTGGCGCAGATCACAAAGACCGTAGCTGACACCACCCAGCAGAAACCTGGAGCAGTCTCATCGTCGAGGGTGGTTCGTCATGCTGATGCGTTCGCCAAGGATCAATTCGTCGCCCAGCACGCGCAGGGGCCGCTCGAGCGGGCAGAGGTGACGGATATGGAGCAGGTCGAACGCTCCAAAGGTGATGCTGTCGATGTGGTGATCGCTTGGGTAGACGGGCGGGATCCAAAGCACCGCGCCAAGCGCAAGCGCTATCTTGCCGATCCGGGTGGGGACGCCAAGCCAGAGCGTGTGGCCACGGATGAGCGGCGCTTCTCCGACAACGAGGAGATCCGCTTCTGCCTGCGCTCAATCCGGAATTACGCCCCGTGGGTCCGCACCATCTGGTTGGTGACCGATGCCCAGGTTCCGGCTGCGATCGATCGCCGCAGGGCCGAACAAGACAACGTCCGCATTGTCGATCACCGTGAGATCTTCCGCGGCTACGAGCAGATGCTGCCTACCTTCAACTCGCGGGCCATCGAAAGCATGCTGTGGCGCATCGACGGTCTAGCCGATCGCTTCTTATACCTCAACGACGACATGATGCTCGTCGGGCCCGCCGAGCCGACGGACTTCTTTTCCAACGAGGGCAAGGTCAAGCTGCGCGGCCGTTGGAGCAGCTGGAACGACCAGCTCGAAAGAGGGAACAGCTTCAACGGTGGCGGCAAGCTGCTGGGCGCCGAAATGCTGGGTTACCCGCCGGAGCGTTTCTTTTCCTCCGCTCATGTGATCTATCCGGTGCTGCGACCGGCGATGGAACAGCTGTTCGATGAATTCAAGCCCGCGTTCCTCGCCAACGCCGAATACCGCTTCCGCAATCGCCGACAGTTCTGGCCGATCTCGGCCCACGATCACCTGTTGCTCAAGTCGGAGCGGGCCCGGGTGGTGAGGCCCCGCAACACCGCGCATTTCTCGGTGCGCTACTGCCTGACGGCGAGCCCGGAGGCGCTCGAAGCGCGTCTCAGGCAGCTTTCGGACGACACGATGCGGATCGCCTGCATCAATCACCTCGAGGCGGTCCTCGACAAAGTGCCCGACGCTATGGACTACCTGTCCGAGGCGACCGGACCGGCCGTACCCTACGAAAATCCGTATCGTGCAACATCCGCTCCGCGCGTGCCGAAGCGGCCGTGGCGGTGGACTCCAGCTCGGCGGCGGGCTATCCCGTCGCCGGCGAACCCGTAGCGCATCTTGACGAGTTCCCACCCAGCCCGGTCTGAGGCGTGTACGTCTTCGGCGTCCATCTGCTCGCACGGGCACGACTCGGGATCGTCGGTGACACCTTCGGCAAGCTCGTGGTACCAGACGTCACGGTCCCCAACCATCTCTACGTCCGCGTCCTTGCGATGGACGACGACGCAACGCTTCACGGTCGGTGCGTCCGTCATCGCGGCATCCGCCGTCTTCTTGAGAGGGACCTCACTCCCCTTGCGCCAGCCGGCGTCTTGAGTGATCAGCACCTCACACTCCATGTCGTTCATCCGGCCGGACAACGAGTCGGCGGAGAACCGCCGAAAACCACCGTGTGCGTAGCTCCCAGCCGCGTTCAGGCGAGCATCGCGGCTGGGAGCTCGGGCACCATTCCCATATAGATGGCCACAGGGGTCCCTTTGCGGACGCCAATCTTGGAGAGCACGTTGGCGAAGCGCACACGATGAATTTCGGACGCCTTCTGGAACCAGGCAGGCCGGTAGTGGGATGCGCGCGGGTGAGATCGTGTGCCCTTGCCTGTTTACGAGAGGTCGGGTACGGGTGGACGATCGGCATTGACCACATAGCCAACGTTGTTCAGGAGGTTGTCGTGAGTGTGCTGCGATTTGACCCATTCGGTGATCCGTTTCGCCAGATGGATCGGCTGACCAACCAGTTGCTGTCGGGGACTCGGACCCCTATGGCGATGCCAATGGATGTGTGGCAGACCGACGACGGGTTTCATGTCTGTCTGGATCTGCCCGGCGTCGATCCGGACAGTGTGGAGATCACCACTGAACGGAACCTGTTAACGATCAAGGCCGAGCGGCGGGCCGAATATCAGCAGGGTCAGAACGTCCTGATCGCCGAGCGGCCACAGGGGACCTTCACTCGGCAGCTGCAATTGGGGGACACAGTTGACGCTGAGAACATCGAGGCGTCGTACGCGGACGGGGTGCTGCATCTGGAGCTCCCGATTACCCGTGCCGCACAGCCGCGCCGAGTTCAGGTTCGGACCGACAGCAGTGGCCGACGCCAGGTCACCGTCGAGGGCGAAGCGGAGGCAGCGAGCCCCGCGTCTGGAGGGACCACGGACAGTGATTCCGAGGGCACCAGCGCATAGGGGGATGTCTGATGTCAAAGTTGCTGGTATTCGGGGTCGATAGTCCGCAGACAGCGGAGAAAGTGCTCGATTTGGCCGACGATCTGGCTAGGCAGCAGCTACTCGAGCTGGCCGATGCGGCGTGGGTGGAGCGCACGCTGGATGGGAAAGTCAAGTTGCATCAGTCAGTGAACCTGACCGCGATGATGGCCGGATCCGGTGCTGTCACCGGTGCCCTGTGGGGCACCTTGATCGGGCTACTGTTCCTCAACCCGCTGGCTGGTGCCGTCGTCGGAGCCGGTGTCGGTGCCGGAACAGGTGCCCTCACCGGCTCGCTGACCGACATCGGGGTGAACGACGATCTGATCAAACAGATTGGCCAAACGTTGGAGCCCGGCAAGGCAGCTGTATTCTTCCTCGCCCGCAACGCCACTGTCGATCGGGTGATCGAGGCCATTAAGCCGTACAATCCAACAGTCATTCAGACCAACCTGAGCGTCGACAGCGAACGCGAGCTGATCGAGGCGCTGCAACAAGGCAAGCCTGTCGGGGCGGAGAGCTCGTCGCAGCAGACGGACAGCTAGGCGCTCAAGAGGGTCGGGAATCCCGAAGTATCCCGGAGCAAGGCATGAGTGTGTCGCAGCCAGGCAGGCGGTCCGCGAGGGAAGCACATGAAGAGCGGAGCCTCGATTTTGTGCAGCGGGTCATCGTCTCGGTTCTCGTTGGCGTTGTCTTCGGCAGCTTCTCCGCGGTGCTCGCCGCGTACCTGGCAATCCGTGGTGATCAAGATCTTCCGTCGTTCAGCGTCACGGGACTCTGGATCATGACGGGCGTACTCGGGGTAGCGACCGCTGCAGTGATCTTGCTCGTCAATCGTCGGCGGCCCTACAGTCCGTGGATCATCCTGGGCCTTCTCCCCATGGCGATCTCAGCTCCATGGATTCTGGGCTAGGCCTGTGCGGGCCTACGGGTCGAGGTCTCCACGGGCGCGTTCGCCGAAGATCGCAGCAACTGCGTCGGTAATGGGCCGCTGAGGACCGAGGATCTGATCGTCCCATCGCTGGACCGCCTGGACGTCGCGCATCGAAGAGGTGACGAACACCTCGTCGGCCCGCTTCGCCTCCTCCAGAGTCAGTTCGCGTTCTTCTACTGGACTCCACTCCATGATCAGTTCGCGAGTGATGCCGGCGAGCGGTCCGGAGTGCAGCGGTGGTGTGACGACGGTGTTCCCGTAGACCAAGAAGATATTGGTGCCAGTGCCTTCGCAGAGATGACCGGCGGTGTTGAGGAAGATCGCCTCACCGGCGTTGCGCTCAGCGGCGTAGCCGAGGACGCGAACGTTCTCCGCGTACGAGGTCGATTTCACACCGGTCAGGGCGCCACGTTCGTTGCGTCTCCAGGGAGACGTCACGATCGAGATGCATGATGCCGGAGCTTCGGCCTGAGTGACGGCGGCGATCAGCGTCGGTGGTCCGTACGCAGCCTCGGACCCCAGTGGTCCGCGGCCTCCCGTATAGGTGATTCGTAGCCTGGCCCGTGGGAAATCACGGCCGTTCAAGACAGCGTCGATCGCCTCGCGAATCTGCCCGTGATCAGGTGGAGGAAGGTGCAAGGCCGCCGCTGAGCGAGAGAGGCGGTTCAGGTGCCGGCGTATCGCGAACGCACCCTGCTCGGTGACCTTCAAGGTCTCGAATACGCCGTCTCCGACCAGCAGACCATGATCAGTTCCGGTAATCGTGGCCTCACTCGGATCGCCGTAGACAGTGCCGTTCAACCAAATCCTGAGGTGCTGGGTCAGGCCCTGGGGAGCAGATGCGGTGAGTTGCACCACGTCAGGTTATCCGGCAACCGTGATCATGATTGGCTATTCGGCAGGCTCGCGCTCTGCTCGCCGCGGACGGGTTTGGACTCCGGCCTTAGCCTCGGCTATGGTTTCTGATCGCACCCGAGCCGCTTTGGTTAGCGGGATGCGCGGACGTGGCTCAGCTGGTAGAGCATCACCTTGCCAAGGTGAGGGTCGCGGGTTCGAATCCCGTCGTCCGCTCGGAGCGAGTCTCGCCCAGTCCCGATGGGGAGCAGTGTTCCCCGGTGGAGTGGCCGAGAGGCGAGGCAACGGACTGCAAATCCGTGTACACGGGTTCAAATCCCGTCTCCACCTCGGCGATTGGCCAGGTCAGAGACACTTTCCCACAGCGTCACTGATTGGCCGCATGCACCGGTTGCTAACAATTTGCTACTCACGCGCCCCAGACCGCCTTGCTGAAGGTATCGACCGCGCTCGTGTCATCATCTGGGATGCAATCGGCGCAGACGTTGAGCGTCACGCTCGGGTCCTTGTGGCCGAGGCGTTTCGAAACGATGTGCACCGACACGCGGTCGCGGAGCAGGATCGTCCGTAGCTGTGCCGGAGGCCGTGGATCGTGACCCTTGGCAGCCTCAGCCCGGCCTGCGCCCGTAGAAACGCCTTCGAGACGGCGTTAGTGCTCACACGTTGGCCGTCTCCTGGGTAAAAACGATCCCTTCGCTGTCCTCGTACGCACTCCCCCACGCCAGCCGCTCCCGAGCCTGCACCTTCCGCCACGCCCGCAATCCCGCGACGGTGCGCGCATCCAGCTGCACCTTCCGCCGCTCATGATTCTTCGGGGTCGTAGTCACCAACTCCCTGCCGAGCTGCGACCGGCGATCGCTCCACCGACACGATTCCCGCGTCCAAATCCACATGCTGCCAGGTAAGCGCCATCAACTCCCACGCCGCATCCCGTCGCCAACGCCAATAGAAGAATCGCTATAGGGCTCGGGCACGCTAACCCAAACCTCAGCGTCTCACCATTCACACGGGCCACAGGTGACAGATTGTGGGGAAACTCG
>Ga0207428_10004738_pt1 | contig 12865 bp, 10 predicted proteins | sample RhiMethybrSRZTD1_FD_187600 | JGI IMG/M metagenome (GOLD analysis project Ga0207428, IMG submission 187600) | Populus rhizosphere microbial communities from Tennessee, USA - Rhizosphere MetaG P. TD hybrid SRZTD1 (SPAdes) (version 3) | ecosystem: Host-associated > Plants > Roots > Rhizosphere >... | reverse complement strand
GCTCGAAGTTCGCGAGCGGCTCACCGTCCTTGCCGCGTCCCTTGTCGCCCGTCCGGACGCCGACGACGCGGCCGTGGTCGACGAGCAGCTTCTGGCCGGCGGTCTCGGGGAGGATCGTCGTGCCAGCGGCCTCTGCCTGCTCGGCCAGGAAGCGACCGAGCTCGGAGACGGAGACGATCCAGTTCCCGTGGTTCATCATCGTGGGCGGCGGCGGGATCCGGAGCGCGGCGCCCTTCGTCAACAGATAGACGGCCTCGCCGTGGACCGGGCCGTAGGTCGGCATCTCCTCGATCGGGATGCGCCCGGCGAACAGCTTCCGGATCGCGCGCGGGTTCATCACGGCGCCGGAGAGGAGGTGCGAGCCCGGCTGCTTTCCCTTCTCGAGCAGTGCGACGGGGACGTCACCGAGACGCTCGCGGACGTCGGGGTGCTCCTCCAGCAGCTGCCCCAGCCGGACGGCGCAGGCAAGCCCCCCGGGCCCACCGCCGACGATCAGGATGCCGACGTCGATGCGCTCGTCGGGCGCGTCCGTCGGCGGGCCGATCGCCTCCGAGGTCGCGAACGGCGGCGGGTAGTCGGCCGGGCGGACGCCGCTCACCGGCGGGCCCGGAGCAGCTCCGTGAGCTTCGGTGCGATCTGGGTCAGATCGCCGACGACGCCGAGGTCGGCGAAGTCGAAGATCGGCGCGTTCGGGTCCTTGTTGACGGCGACGATCGTCCCCGAGCCCTGCATGCCGACCTTGTGCTGGATCGCGCCCGAGATGCCGAGTGCGATGTAGAGCTTCGGCGAGACCGTCTTCCCGGTCTGGCCCACCTGCGCCGCGTACGGGTACCACCCTGCGTCGACGACGGCGCGGGTCGCGGCGACGGCTCCGCCGAGCGCGTCCGCGAGCTCCTCGCAGTACGAGAACCCCTCAGGGCTGCCGAGGCCGCGCCCTCCCGCGACGATCACGTCGGCGTCCTCGATCGACGGGCCGCTCGCCTTCTCGGTCAGGTGCTCGACGAGCCGGGCGCGGGTGGAGAAGTCCTGGAACTCGGTCGTGACGTCCTTCACGTCCGCGGAGCCGCCCGACTCCACCGGATCGAACGTGCCGGCGCGGATCAGCGCAACTTGCGGCGTCGAGCTCCACCCCACCTCGACGAGCACCGTGTCGCCGAGCGCGGGCCGGACACCGACAAGCTCGTCTCCCTCCACGCGGAGGTCGGTCAGGTCCCAGTTGAGGCCCGCCTCGAGCCGTGCGGCGAGGCCGGCGGCGACGTCGGCGGCGAGCACCGAGGCGGCGAACAGGACCGTGTCCGCGCCCGACTCCCGCACGACGGCCTCGAGCGCATCGACGCGAGGCTGCGGGAGCGGGGCCTCGAGCGCCGCGTCGTCGACGACGTACACGGTGGAGGCGCCGAATGCGCCTGCGGCTGCCGCCGTGTCGCGGATCCCGCTGCCGAGCACGACTCCGGCGACGTCCCCGCCGCCGAGGGAGGCTGCCTTGCCCAGCACGCCGAGCGCGCCCTTCGTCAGCTCGCCGTCATGGCTCTCGAGGAAGACCAGGGTGGTCATGGACTAGACGAGCCGCTTCTCCGCGAGGTACTCGAAGATCTTGTCGGCGGCGCTGCCGTCGTCCTCGATCTTCACCTGGCCGCTCTTGGGCGGCGGGGGCGTAGAGGAGCGCACGGTCGTCCCGGAGCCTGCCTCGCCCACGAGACCCGCCTCGACGCCTATCTCCGCGAGCGAGACCGTCTCCTGGGGCTTCGACTTGGCGCCCATGATCCCCTTGAGCGAGGGATAGCGCGGCTCGTTGATCGCGTCCGACACCGCGACGACCGCCGGCAGCGGTGCTGCGATCACGTCGTAGCCGAACTCGGTCTGCCGCTTTCCGGTGAGCTCGCCGCCCTCGACGGTCAGCTCCGCGACCTGCGAGACCATCGGTCGCCGCAGCCGGTCGGAGACGGCCGCCCAGAGGACGGCGCCGTCCGCGTCGCTCGACTGCTGGCCGAAGAGAACGAGGTCGGCCTCCTCCTTCTCGAGCGCGGCTGTGAGCGCACGGCTCGTCGCGAGGAGGTCGGAGCCGGCGGCCGCGTCGTCGGCGACGAGAAGTGCGCGGTCGGCGCCCATCGCAAGCGCCTTCCGGAGCGACTCCATCGCCTTCTCGGGGCCGAGGGAGACCACGACGACCTCACCGCCGTGGGCGTCCTTCAGCCGGAGCGCCTCCTCCACGGCGTTGACGTCGGTCGCGTTGAGGACACCTTCTCCCGACCGGTCGAGCCGGTGCGTCCCCGGGTCGAGCCGCTTGTGCGACGTCGCATCCGGCACCTGCTTGACGCACACGGCGATCTTCACGCGGCGGACTCTAGCGAGGCGGACGCCGTGCCCAGCGAGGTGTCCGACTTCGAGTCGGACACCTCTGCGCAACCCGCGGCGCCGTCCCTCGGTCGAGTGTCCACCACGGGCTTCGACGCGCCGACGTGGTAGGCTCGGCCGCTTCGCGCCGCGCACCGGAGCCATGACCCGCCACCGGACGACAGCACGAGGGGGACGTCTCCTCATCCTCTCCGCCCTCCTGGGCCTCGCCGTGGTCCTCTCTGCGAGCGCGGCGCCGAAGCCCGGCCTCGTCGGGGGACAGCCGATCGTCTTCCCGTTGATCGGCGACTACGCCTACACGATGAACTTCGGCGATCCGCGTGGTCAGGGCGCACACGAGGGCATCGACATCGAGCACGTCCCCTGGCGGACGCCCGTCGTCGCCGCCGAGAGCGGAACGGTGAAGTGGTGGACGACGTCCTGGCGGGCCGGCTGCATGCTCTACCTCTACGGGAAGAGCGGCACGACGTACCTCTACATCCACCTGAACAACGACCTCACCGTCGCTTCCGAGGACAAGGGCGGGTGCAAGGCCGGGATCTCGTACGCGGTTCCCAACGGCGCGAAGGTGACGGCAGGACAGCAGATCGCCTGGAGCGGCGACTCCGGCGACGCCGAGGGGAACTTCCATCTGCACTTCGAGGTCCACCCCGACGACGGGTCTGCGGTGAACCCCTACCCCTACCTCAACTCGGCCGAGCGGCTGCTCTTCCCCGGCCGCCGCGGCGCCGCCTACTCGCTCGGCCTCCGGGGCGAACCGATCGGCGCCGGCGAGGGCATGCTCCGGCTCCGCGCCACGGCGGTGCGCTGGTGGCCGGGCGGCCAGTGGACGTCTCTCGTCCGTGATCGAGTCGTGACGCTCGAAGTTGCCGACGATGCGGAGATCGACGACACCCTGGTCGCCGCGCTCCAGGCACCGGCCTTCGACACGCTGCGCGCGACGTCCGGTGGGACGGTCACCGCGTTCACCGGCCGTGGCGTCGTGAGCGCCGCCACGTTGCGCGGAAAGCCCGGGACGCTCGTCGCCGCCAGGGTGACGCGCCCCGGCGGGCTCACGGTCGCGATGGGACCGGTCGACCCCGCCGACCCATCGGCCGACGACGCTACGGACGCCTCGACGACGACCGGCGAGCAGGACGGGCTGCCGAAAGGCGCATGAGCCGCTCGACGGCTACGCCGGCGCGAGCGCGCCGCGGAGGAAGTCGACGATCGCGCTGGTGGGAGCTCCCGGCGTGAAGACCTCGGCGACCCCGAGCCGCTTGAGCTCGTCCGCGTCCTCGTCCGGGATCGTCCCGCCGACGACGACGAGAACGTCGCCGAAGTCGTTCTCGCGGAGACCCTCTACGATCCTCGGGACGAGCGTCATGTGCGCCCCCGAGAGAATCGAGATCCCGACGGCGTCGGCATCCTCCTGGATCGCGGTCTCGACGACCTGCTCCGGCGTCTGGTGGAGGCCGGTGTAGATGACCTCCATCCCGGCGTCCCGGAGCGCACGCGCGATGATCTTCGCCCCGCGATCGTGCCCGTCGAGCCCCGCCTTCGCGATCACCACTCGAATCGTCCGCTCCACGCGGTCAGTATAGGAACGTGCGCCTCTCCGTCATCGGGTCGTCCCCGGCCTGGCCGAACGCAGGAGGCGCGCACTCCGGATACCTCGTCTCGTCGAACGGCAAGCGGCTCCTGCTCGACTGCGGCCCCGGCGTCCTCGGACGACTCAGGGAGCGAGAGGCCTGGCCCCGGCTCGACTCCATCGCGATCACGCACTTCCACCTCGACCACTGGGGCGACCTCGTGCCGTGGGTCTGGGGAAGCTTCTACCGCCAGGGCCACGGAGACGAGCAGCCGGAGCTCTGGGTGTATCGCGGAGGACACGACTTCCTCGTCGAGCTCGGCTCGCGGCTCGGGTTTCCCGACATGTTCGACCGGACGTTCCGGGTCTCCGAGTACGACGCCGAGACGTCGTTCAGCACGGCGGGCTTCGACGTGCTCCCGGTGCGCTTGCCCCACTACAAGCTCGAGACCTACGGCTTCCGCGTCTCGAACGACACGACGACCCTCGCCTACACCGGCGACACCGGCCCGAGCGAGCGCATTGCGGAGCTCGCGCGCGACGCCGACCTCCTCGTCTGCGAGGCGACGCTCGCGACCGGCGCCGCCGACGGCGAGCCGCGCGGGCACCTGAGCGTCGACGAGGCGCTCGACGCGTACGCCGCCTCCGGCGCCCGCCGCCTCCTCCTGACGCACCGCCCGTCCGAGCTCGACCTCCCCGACGGCCTCGACCTCGCCTACGACGGCATGGAGCTCGAGATCGACCCTGCGGCCTAGCTCGGAGGCGTCTGCGAGGCTCCTCGCCGCGGTGTTCGTGCTTCGCGAGCTAGAAAACAGGCTGTTCGCGCCAGGTGCCCCAGGTCTGGCGCCAGGTGTCGCAGATCTCGCCGAGGGTGACGCCGTCGCGGACGGCGTCGACGATCACCGGCATCAGGTTGCGCCCCTCCACGGAGGCGGCCTCCGCCAGCTCGGCCAGCCGCCGCTCGACCACCGCCGAGTCGCGCCGCGCCTTGAACGCCTGTAGCCGCTCGACCTGCTTTCGCTCGAGCCCCGGGTCGATCCGGAGGATGTCGACCTGCTCGTCGGAGCCTGTCAGATATCGGTTGACGCCGACCACGACGCGCTCGCCGCTCTCGACCTCCTGCTGATAGCGGTACGCCGCGTCGGCGATCTCGCGCTGCGGCATGTTCTGCTCGATCGCGGCGACCATCCCGCCGAGCTCGTCGATCCGCCGGAACAGCTCGTACGCCTCCGCCTCGAGCCGGTTCGTGAGCGCCTCGACGTGGTACGAGCCTCCGAGCGGGTCGATCGCGTTGACGACGCCGGTCTCGTGCGCGATCACCTGCTGCGTCCGCAACGCGAGCCTGACCGCGTCCTCGGTCGGCAGCGCGAGCGCTTCGTCATAGGAGTTCGTGTGCAGCGACTGCGTGCCGCCGAGCACCGCCGCCAGCGCCTCGATCGCCGTTCGCGCCACGTTCACCAAAGGCTGCTGCCAGGTCAGCGAGACCCCCGCGGTCTGGGTGTGGAAGCGCATCAACATGGAGCGCTCGTCGCGCGCCCCGTACCGATCGCGCATCTCGCGCGCCCAGATCCGCCGCGCCGCGCGGTACTTCGCGATCTCCTCGAAGAAGTCGAGATGCGCGTTGAAGAAGAACGACAACCTCGGCGCGAACGCATCCACCTCCAGACCACGCTCGAGCGCCCACTCCACATAGGTGAACCCGTCCTTGAGCGTGAACGCGAGCTCCTGCGCCGCCGTCGAGCCGGCCTCGCGGATGTGGTAGCCCGACACCGAGATCGGATGCCACAACGGCATCTCACGCGCGCAGAACTCCACCATGTCCGTGACCAGCCGCATCGACGGCCCCGGCGGGAAGATGAACTCCTTCTGGGCGATGTACTCCTTGAGGATGTCCGTCTGGATCGTCCCGCGCAGCTCCGCCCGCGGCACGCCCTGCGCCTCGCCGACGACCAGGTACATCGCGAGCGCGATCGCCGCGGACGAGTTGATCGTCATCGACGTCGACACGTCGCCCAACGGAATCCCGGAGAACAGGATCTCCATGTCCTCCAGCGACGCGACCGCGACACCCTCCCGGCCAACCTCACCGAGAGCGCGCGGCGAGTCCGAGTCGACTCCCATCAGCGCCGGCATGTCGAACGCGACCGAGAGCCCCGTCTGCCCGTGCTCGAGGAGATAGCGGAACCGCTCGTTCGTCTCCTCGGCGGTCCCGAACCCCGCGAACTGCCGCATCGTCCATAGCCGACCGCGGTACATGGAGGTGTACACTCCACGTGTGAACGGGAACGACCCGGGGTAACCCAGGTCGCGCTCGTAGTCGAGAGTCACCGTCTCTGGCGTCGGGAGCGGATCGACCTCCGCCCCCGAGATCGAAGTGAACAGCTCGGCGTCGCGGAGCGGCACCGCAGCGAAGCGCGATCTCCACTCGTCGAGGGCGGTTGTGCGCCGGTTCTCGACTTGCGCCATGGCACGGATGCTAGCGCCGCCGTGCGCCTGGTCCCGTGCACCCGAACGAGGGATCGGCCGCTGTTGGGGGGACGCCGATCGAGGGATCTGTGAGACGCGTTGCGGCAATCGCATGTGCCCTGGTCGGGCTGGCCGCGCTCGCCGTCTTCCTCTCCCCCGCCGGCGCGACCCCGGAGACGCTCGCCTGCGGGTCAGGCACCCATGGCTCGGCGGGGTACGCATACGCAGGCCTCCAGTCGAAGCGCGTGGGCAGCGGTGTCCGCGCCACGATCACGGCGTTCCGGCAGCCCTCGGTCGCGGCGGGCCACGCCGCGGGCTGGATCGGCGTCGGCGGCCCGGGCGCAGGCCCGAACGGCGAGACGATGTGGCTCCAGACCGGCGTCGCGGCGCTGCCGGGCACGCCGCTGATGGTCTACACCGAGATCACCCGCGCCGGCCGCACGCCCGCCTTCGTCCCCGTCCGCCAGGACGTCGCGGTCGGCGAGAGCCACAGCGTCGCGATCCTCGAGATGAACCGCCGTCCGGGCGTGTGGCGCGTCTGGCTCGACGGTCAGCCCGTGACCGACCCCATCGTCCTCCCGGGCTCGCACCACCGCTGGGAGCCGCTCGCGACCGCGGAGTCGTGGAACGGCGGCGTGGCGACGTGCAACGGGTTCGGGTTCCGGTTCGAGCGGGTCGGGCTCGCCCGGTCACTCGGCGGCTCGTGGCAGACGTTCGCGCCCGGCTACACCTTCCGCGACCGCGGCTACACGCTCCGTCAGCTGAGCCCTGCGCCGCAGAGGCACCGGACGCTTTCGGCCGGCGCGCCGCAGGCGTACGCGTTCGACGCGCAGTCGACCTGAGTCAGGCGCGGACGATCTTCACGGGCGTGCCGGGCCGCAGGTAGCGGCGCAGCGCGAGGATGTCGCTGTTCCGGAGGCGAACGCACCCGTGGGACACGGCCTGGCCGATCAGCCACGGCGTGTCCGTCCCGTGGACGCCGACGACGCCGCCGCCCGGCCAGTCCGAGAGCTTCGAGTAGCCGCTCGTCTCGAAGGCGTAGGCGCCGAGGATCGGATACTGCGACGGCACGAACGAGGTCTGGATGTAGAAGAGCCCGACCGGCGTCTCCATGCCGGGCGCGCCGACGGCGATCGGGCCGGACCGGCGGAGCCTCCCGTCGACGTACAGCTCGAACTTGCGCGAGCCCCGATAGACGACCAGCCAGCGGTGAGCCTTGGCGATCTCGGCGGAGGGGGCGGGGATCCACCCGGTCCGGCCGTTCGGCCGACCCGGGATCTCGACCCGGTACCACGCCGGCTCGCCGTTCCGGTCACGGCGCGTTTCGAGCGCCAGCACGACACGGGGCCGGTAGTGCTCCCGGAACTGCGTGAAGGTCGTGATCACCCGCGCCGAGCGGCGAGGCGCGGCGCGCACCGCGACGCTCTTCCACGCGAGCGGCCCCGAGCCGACGACGTCGATGCTGGCGAGCGGCGAGAGCGGCGTCGCCTCGCCCCCGTACGCGGCCGGTCCAGCCACTGCCGCGCCCACTGCGAGGACGACCACCGCTCCCACCAGCACCCGCCGCATGTTTCCAACTGTAGTTCCGGAAGGGGGAGTCAGCATGCCTCGAAAGAGGGGTCCCATCCCCCACCTGTGGCCAGTGTCGCGAATGCCCCCGAGCAGGCCTGCGGGGCCTTGCGGCCCCGCTGACCTCTCCCCCGAGGCGCCGGCGCTCCCGGCTAGGCCGGGAGCGCCGACCGAGTGCCGGCCCGGGGGATTTCCCTAACCCGTGACCGGAGGCTGGAAGACGCCGACAACTCCAATACGAGCAGTGTTGCACGCCTTCGCGTTGGTGATGTTGACGCGGACGATCCCGGCCCTCGTCGTCTTCATCCCGACCCGGGCGACACCGTCGCGGTTCGTGACCGCGGCCATCGAGATGCCGGCGCCCGTGAACCGCACCTTGACGCCCTTCACCGGGTTCCGCGAGCGTGTCACCTTGGCGACGATCGCGTGCCTCTGGCCGTTGGCCTTCACCATCTTCGTGTTGATGGTGAGGACGCGGCACAGGTTCGGAACCGGCTTCGGGTGCGGCTTCGGCTTCGGCGTGGCCGGCGGTGTAACCGGCGGTGTGACCGGCGGCGTCAGCGGCGCGGTGACGAGCGTCTCCGCGCAGTCGGTGTTGTTCATCGAGTTGGTGTCCCCGCCCTCACCGGCGACCGTCGCGCAGTTCTCGTAGGTCCCGGTCTGCGTGACACGTGCCGCGACGCCGATCGTCCGGCTGACGCCGGGACCGAGCGTGGCGAGGCTGCAGTCGAGCAGCGCCGGGGTGACGGTGCAGCTGCCGCCGTCGGGCTGCGCGGTGACGGAGACGAACGTGACGCCGCTCGGCGCCGCGTCCGAGACCACGACGTTGTGCGCCTGGTTCGGGCCGTTGTTCGTCGCGACCAGCGTGTAGGCGATGTCCGCCTGGCCGTTGGCGAGCTGGGCCTGCGGCGTCGCGGTCTTCACGATCTGGACGTCCATCGACTCGTTCCCACCCGGCGGCGGAGACGACGGCGGCGGAGTGCTGCCGCAGCGCACCGTCACGGACGCGGAGTCGGTGCCGAGCTCGTAGTCGGTCTCGACGCCCTGCGTGTCCGGGTTGTCACCGAGGAGACGCACGACGTTCGTCCTGCCCTGGCTCGGGCAGTGGAAGGTCTCGCCGTAGTCGAAGCTCGTCGAGCCCGTGATCCCGCTCCAGGTGTGGCCGTCGTCCACCGCGGTGACGCTCGCGTTGATGTCCGACGCCGGCTCCCCGAAGGAGTAGTCCGCCGAGCCGCTGCCGTCGATCGTGCGGTCCCGCAGGACGATGCCCGTCGCGCTGGCGACGTTGGTGCCGCCCGCGGTCGAGTCGACCGGGGCCGTGTACGTGCAGGTCAGCGAGTTGCCCGCCTGGATCGTGAACCCGGACGAGGCGCCGCCACCGCAGTCGACGACCGCCCCTGGGAGCGAGTCGCTCACGCTGACATCGGTGACCTTGCCGGGATTCGGATTCCCGACCGTGATCGTCCCCGACACCCTCGCGTTCCGCGCGAAGGAGCCGGTCTTCGTGACGACGACGCTCCAGGTCACGTTGCCGGAGCCGCCCGCCGCGAGCGAGAGCGACGCCGGGTCGACCGACTTCTCGACCGACCACGTGTTGACCCGCTCCCACGTCGTGGTCGCGGTCTTGCTCACGTCGAGGCTTGCCGGATGCGCGATCCTGTCGAGCCGCCCTGAGGCGGATCCCGCGACTACGAGCAGTGCAATTGCCGCAGCAGCGAGGACGATCGGGGCGCGCACGCTCCTATTGGGTCTGTTCATGGCCCACATCCTCCTGTTCCCCTCGTTTGCCGAACCGGCACCGGCGAACCGGAAGACGCGGCCGGCACTCTTGGCTCGATCGTATCCACCTGAAGGGTGAGCGAACCCCTCGTTCGGGTGGCTCTTCTACGCCCTTCAGGGGGCATTTCCCGCCGTTGGCCCAGGGCGCGGCCGCTCTGCGAACACGGCATGCCGCGCCGACCCCCCCTCGCTCTTCCCGGAGACACGAGACGACCTACCGCTGCGGCGCCTGGAGGAGCTCGACGCCGACGCTCGACGTCGCCGCGCCCGGAGTCGCCACGGGGCGCGAATGCACCTCCGAGCCGATCTTCGTCGCGCCCAGGATCAGCGCGAGCGCCGCGAGCAGCGCCAGCGCCACGAACGCGAACCCCATGAGCCGTACTTCCTGCTCCCTCGCCTTCCCCATCTCGAGTCCCCCTCTGATCGGTACGTCGGCTGTGTTGCTCTCTCTGCGCCGCCGCTTCGGCCGACGCCTCTGGTCGAGGCGCCGGCCGAATGGCTGCTCGAGTCGCCCAGGCCTAGCCGGTCAGCGGCGGCTGGAAGACCCCGACCACGCCGAGCCGCTGCGTGTTGCAGGCCTTCCTGCCCGAGATCCGCACCTGGATGATCCCGGCCTTGCCCGGCCGCACCGTGAAGCGCGCGACGCCCTTCCTGTCGGTCTTCGCGGTCAGCTCGAGCTTCGGCCCGACGACGTGCACCTTGACGCCGACGAGTGCCTTGCGCTTCGCGCGGACGACCGCGCGGATCGTCTGTTTCTGGCCGTCCGCCCTGACCAGCTTCGGCTGCACGGTGAGCATCGCGCAGATCAGCGGCTTGGGCTTGACGTGCGGCTTCGGCTTGACGTGCGGCTTCGGCCTCGGCGCCGGCTTGGGCTTGGGCGGCGTCACCGGGGCGACGACGAGCGTCGTCGCGTCGTCGACGTTGTTCGCCGGAACGCGGTCGACGCCGCCGGTGCCGGTCGTGGTTGCCGTGTTCGTCACCGTGCCGGTGACGCTGACGGTGGCCGTCCAGGTGATCAGCGTCTGGACGCCGTAGCCCATCGTGCCGAGCTTGCAGCTCAGGAGGACGGCGCTGATCTGGCAGGAGCCGAAGTCCGGCTGCTTCGTGATCGCGCCGAACGCCACGCCCGACGGGGCCGGGTCGGCGAGCTGCACCTCGTTGGCCATGTTCGGGCCGTTGTTCTTGATGAGCGCGGAGTACGTGATCGCCGCCTTGCCGTCCTTGCCGAGCTGGACCTGCGGGGTCGCGTCCTTGATCACCTGGACGTCGATCTCCGGGGTCGAGCTCGGGGGCGGCGGAGGCGGCGGGGGCGTCGGCGTGAGCGTCACGCTCGCGTCGTCGTCCGCCGTCGTGGGCGTTCCCTCGTCGTCGGCGCCGTTGACGACGACGACGTCGAAGTACTTGCCCGCCGGCCCGTTGACGGTCGCGGTGAACGTGCACACCTTCGAGCCGCCCTTGGCGATCACGAACGGGACGGCGCAGTCGAGGCCGTTCATCGTGATCGAGGCGCCCGGCGTGCCGGTGCCGTTGACCGAGCCGTCGGTGTCGACGAAGTCGTGGAGGTCGGTGATCGTGACGTCCTCGACCAGCGACTGGTTGACGATCGTGACGCGGTACGAGAACGAGCCACCCGGCGTCTGGCGCGAGCCGGGGCCGGTCACGACCTTGTCGACCGCGATCGTCGGAGCGACGTTCGTGATCGTCACGACCGCGTCGTTCGAGGGCTCGTCCGGCTGAGGCTGGCCCTCCTCGTCCTTCCAGGATGCCTCGACGTGGTCGGTCTCGCTGCGCGGGTTGCCGACAACGTCGCGGGTGAAGGAGCACACCACGCTCTCACCCGGGTCGAGCTGGAACGGGAACGACCCGTCGCCGATGTCGCAGACGAGCTCGTCCGCCGAGACGGCGCCGATCCCGTCGACGAGATCCTGGAGGCCCGCGATCGTGACCACGTCGGCCGCCGAGGTGTTCTTCACGGTCACGTGGAAGTAGAACGTCCCACCCGGCTCGGGCTTCGAGGCCTCCGTGTCGAACGTGCCGTTCGCGCTCTCGGAGACGGACTTCGTCACCTCGATCGAGCGGGCCTTCCGCGTGTTCGTGAAGGTGCAGACGACCGCGTCGCCGTCGCCCACGGCGATCCCGGTGATGGTCCGGCCGTTGCCGGAGACCGCGCCGACCTCCTGCTCACCGAGCCTGCAGATGCCCGTGGAGCTGTACAGGTCGCCGTCATCGGCGTCCACGAACGCCTCGGAGGCGGCATGCGAGCCGGTGTTCACCTGCACCGCGCCGGTCGTCAGCTTCGCCGGCGCCGTCGCCTTGGTGACACCGTCGACGTTCAGGTTCACGGAGGAGTACGGCGCCGGGACCTGCTGGCCCTCGGGCGTCTCGTACACTTTGACGACCTCGATCGTGCCGGTCTTGCGGGCGTTGGTGATCGTGCACTCGACCCGGTCGCCGTAGCCGACCGCGAACGAGTAGCTCGTCGCGCCGGCGTGCCCGTCACCCTTCGCTCCGCACGAGATCTGGGCGCGGTAGTCGCCCAGCGAGGTCGCGGTGCCCGCGAGCTCGCCGACCGTGGCCTGGCCCGGGTCGACCCTGGTGAGGCCGGTGGTGCCGCCGTTCCCGGCGTCGTCCTTCTCCGTCCTGCCGTTGACCTGGAGATCGAACTTGCCGGGGTCGGTGGTCGGGTCGAGCACCTTCGTGACCTTGACCTGCGGCTTCCGCTTGTTCGTCACGGTGCACGTGACCGGGGTCTCGCCGACCGCCACGTCGAGCGTCGAGCCCGCCGCCTCGGCGGCCTGGTCGCCCGTGCAGTCGATGAACGCTTCGAACCCGGCGGGAACCGTGGGCTCGCCGACGCTCACGACCGAGCCCGTGTTCAGGCTCTTCGTGAACGACTGCGTGTCACCGGCGCTGAACGCCTGCGTGGACGGCCCGATCTGGAGCGTGACCGCTCCCTTCGCCTCAACGGGGAGCCAGACCTTGTTCACGGTCACCTGGCCCTGAAGGCGGGTGTTCGTGATCACGCACGACACCTTTTCGCCGTACGCGACGGCGAAGGTGTGCGTGGCCGCCTGCGAACCGCCCTTCCCCGTGTCGCAGGCGATCGAGGAGCCGTACCTCGAGAGG
>Ga0207428_10004737_pt1 | contig 12867 bp, 12 predicted proteins | sample RhiMethybrSRZTD1_FD_187600 | JGI IMG/M metagenome (GOLD analysis project Ga0207428, IMG submission 187600) | Populus rhizosphere microbial communities from Tennessee, USA - Rhizosphere MetaG P. TD hybrid SRZTD1 (SPAdes) (version 3) | ecosystem: Host-associated > Plants > Roots > Rhizosphere >... | reverse complement strand
TTGTCACGCTTGCTGGTGTACTTGTACTTGTACTTGTACTTGTTTGATGACTGTGACCTTGTCGCCATCGATGGCTACGTTTGACGCAAAGGTGCCTTGGGCGAAGCCGCTCAGCGCGGCTAGCATCTAGCCGGTCTGGTTGTTGTCACTATCTATGGCTTGTTTGCCCAGGATCAGCAGTTGCGGCTGTTCCTTATCGACAACGGCCTTGAGCAGCTTGGCCACAGCGAGAGAATTCAAATCATCCGCCGACTCGATGAGGATGCCCCGATCGGCGCCCAGTGCTAGCGCAGTGCGCAGTTGCTCTTGTGCTGTGGCCGGCCCGACGCAGACCACGATGATCTCGCTGGCAATGCCCTTCTCTTTGAACTGCACAGCCTCTTCAACGGCAATTTCGCAGAAGGGATTGAGGGCCATTTTGACGTTAGCGAGATCGACACCAGTGTTGTCCGCCTTGACGCGAACCTTGACGTTGAAATCGACCACGCGCTTGACGGCTACCAGGACTTTCATTGGGTCCCCTCCCCAATAGACCGGCAACCAGGCACGGCCTCAATGAGGTCACAGGCGACCTTGGTGAGTTGTTTTTTTTGAGCGGCGCCTTCAGCGGCCGCACTCGGGTGTTCAATGGCGCTCATCAAAGTGGCTCCTTTGGTTTTAGAAGCCCTATGTTTTCATTTTCCCCTCGCCGGGGTAGCCCCTCTTTACGGGTAGAATCAGGAAGAAGCTTAGTGAGTCTTGTGCAAAACACTTCTTCTTGTGCCACGCATTTGTAATGTTTCAACTACCGAACTTTCATGATTTTCTGATTCTTCTGCGCCAAGCTAACCTGGGCAACTCGGTCTTGGTTCCTGCGTGCATGACTAGGGCGCGATGAGAACCCGAACGCATCAATTGCTCAGGTTCAGATCGAGATCCGTCCCCACCGACAAGCCCCCCCCCCAGGCGCAGCGATCGAAGATTGCCCTCGGCCGCCGCGCCAGCAGTGGGCAAAACCCGCTGTGGATCAGTAGGTTTCCAGCTTAAACGGCGCGTCCGCAGTGGCGGCGTTGCCTGTGCTGAGCAGACCTGCCGCATTTGGCCGCTTCAAGACCGTGTCACGAGTCTGTATTTCCACCTCGATACTGTCGTCGTCAATCGCCGAGTTATCGGTGTTGAGTGGCAGCTTGAAGGTGGCCTTGGCTTCCAGGTGAGTCTGGCAGTTCATGCAACCTTCGACGTGCCAACGGCTGAGGATCGGCCGGGTACCCAGGTACTCGCGCTTGCCGTCGACCTTGACGTAGGCCGAGATCAGGAACGAACCACGGATTTTTGCGCGGTTGATACGGCTGACCCGCAGGGTCTTGCCGGTTGGCTGCGGTGCCTCGGCCTTGAACAGCAACTGCTTGGCGGGTTGGGCATAGGCATCCAGGGAACCGGCGCCATAGACGTAGCCCAGTTGCTTCTCGATGTTGATGCAGTCACGGGTGGTGAAGGGTTTGCCGTCGGCCTTTACGAAGGGGTCCAGGGTGGTGTCCAGGCTCAGGATGGCGTTCGGGTCCAGGCCCGCGCCGCCCGCAGGGGGTTGCACTCCGTCGGGTTTATAGTAAGTGGCTCCGGGATCCTGGGGGTCGATGCTGAATTCATCGGTGGCCCCTTGCCGGCGCTGCCAGGTCCAGAACACATAGTCGATAAAGCAGTGATGGAAGAAGAAAACCGGGTCCAGGCCAGCGGTTTCATTCTCGCCCATATCGCCATTGGCCCCGGGAATCGCCGAACTGTCGCCCTGGCCCGGGTAGTCGAAACCACCGACCGCCAGATGCATGAAGTTGTGGGGCTCCTCCAGCGACACATGGTGAGGGCCCTCCGGGACGGCGTCGTTCTTCGCGCCGGCGGAGGTGGTATTGGAGAACAGCGTATAGCTCGGAGAGTCGAGGCAGGCTTCAAAGCGACTGAACACCTCGCCGCGCCACTTGCCACCGATCTTGATCTTGCCGCTCAGCCAGGTGCTGACGTTCTCATTGAGGTAGGTGATGTTCTTCGCCGGGTCCTTGAACTGCGCGTTGTGTGCCGCTGTGGCTACGCGGTCCGATTCGGTGCCCAACAGCCCGGACAGCGGATAGCGCACGGTCTCGTAGCCTTCGGGTTTGCTGTAGATGACCGGTGTGCCCGTGACCTCATCGGTGATGGCTTGCGGGAACACGAAGGAGCGCAGCGGGTTTTCGATCTTCTGACCGTCGATCACGAAGTATTCCTGGGTCAGGGCCGAAGGCAGGCCATTTTCTCGTGACTCGTCGCTACATTCATCCCAGAACGGCAGGGTGACGTTTTCACATTTGGGGATACTGCGCAGCGCCTCTTCCAGGCGCCATAGATAGGCGCGGTGCCAGCTCGGAAAGAGCACCGTGCCGTGCTGACAGTAGCCGCCCCACCAGTTGGGGTCGGTCTTGCCTTCACCACGGAACGGCTCGCCATGCAGACCACCGATGGAGAAGAAGGAGTTGGGGTGGCTGGCGGGAAGATCCTTGATGCCTTTCCAGGCGCGGATCAGTGCTTCAAGTTCATCTTTCTTGCCGTGGTCATAGTCGTACTGAACATCACTGAGAGAACGGCGTACACGAGGGGTGGATGACATGGTGACCTCCTTGTTGCCAGAAGTCCCGAAAGGCTCGGGGGGTACTGCTCCATCGTCAGCATATACAGGATCTAGCAACGTGCCAGTACGAACGTGAATACACAGACCAGCGGCTCATATTGGTCGAAAACAGATGAGCGACAAGGTCAGGATTCAGATTATTGACCAGGAGTTGTCGACGGACCGTCCTTCCATACTGAGCGGCCAGTGATCTGGACGTTGACCCACACCCCATACAAGGACATCGTTGTACTCGACGACGGTTGGGTTCAATTTTCGATCGAGCAATACCAGCTTTGCCTCTGTGAATTCAGCACTGGCACTGAACATGAGTGAGTTCGTCAGCTCCATCTGGGCGCTGTATACCTTACGATTTCAGCCTTTGGGTTCCCACCGGTTATCCGCATAGGCTTTCGGCCTGAAACGGTCCTGCCGCGACCACGAAAAACGCCGCCGGAACTCCCCTCCTCGCTAATCACTCCCCCCACACCTCCATTGTTATCCCCAGCGTCGATCAATACCACTCAGCACCTGCCTGAGAAAACGCCTTGCAGGTGGAAGGGCGTCAACTATGCTCCCCAAAAGCTGCCCTTGGGCATTGGTTTCAGGGAGCAGGACCTCCGGTTTTGCCGTCCGGGCATCGCAACGTTGATTAGCAGGACGCTACACACCTGACGACGCAAGCGCGTTCGCCGCGGTGTTCCCCAGGAGGGAACCATGCCCGCACCAGGACAGTACTTGATTGCAATCCCGGTCTACGATGGCGTGGACTTGCTTGACGTCAGTGCCCCTTACGAGCTGTTCAACTGGATGGCTCAGATTGAATCGCAGCACAACCCCGCTGCACCACGCCGGGTAGTACGGCTGATTTCCCTTGACGGGCCGTCCATCACCACCCGGGACGGCTTGACGCTCGGCGGCGACTTACCGATTTTCGCTAAACACTCTGAATACATCAGTCTGCTGTGGATTCCCGGCGGCGAACCTGACGACTTGCAGCGCCTGATGGTCGATCCCCAGCGTATGACCTGGCTGTTGCGACAAGGCGAGGCGGCGAAATTTTCCGCCTCCGTCTGCGAGGGTGCATTGCTGGCTGCCGCGGCAGGCTTGCTGGACGGTTACAATGCGACGACTCATTGGGCCTTCATCGCCTGCCTGAAACTCTTCACCCGCGTTAATGTGGTGGAAGGCTATCCGCGCTTCATCGTCGACAAACAACGCATCACCGGTGGCGGCATTTCGTCGGGGCTGGATGAGGCATTGAAAATCATCGCCTTGATCTCCAGCGAGATCGTCGCCCAACAAGTGCAGTTGACCATCCAGTACAACCCCGCCCCTCCCTTCACCAGCGGCGACCCTTCCGTGGCCCAGCCGCCGGTCTACACCCCAGGCGCCGGACGCACCTGCGACTTTACCGGCATGGCCACGACCATCGCCAATGTGCTCAAGCGCAGAGGTTCTTCGTAGGAAACGTGCAGCCACCGCAGGGTTTATGCCGCTTCCCATGTAATTCAGCGGATCAAAGGACACACGGCCGTCAAGGCTGTCGCACACATTCGCGCAGTGGCGCAGGGAGCACAACATGACTTCGCTTCGTATAGTCCTGGCCGGGTTGATGGTCTGTACAGACTCTACGGCCGCGCTCGCTGAACTCGCCGCCCAGTCTTTCCTTGCACCACCCAGGCTCCTTGAAAAAGGACCGACGGGAACGCTGAAGGCGACCGAACTGGCCGTTCCGGAAGGTGGTTGCAACCCGGCGGGCGACATTACCCGCGACGGTCAAACCATCGAACTCAACCTGCAAGTGCAGAAGCGCGAAAACTATATCTACAACCCAGGCAATCCCGACGGAGCCAAGGACAAGGTCAAGCTACGTTCCTATGGCGGCTGCCTGTCGGGGCCGCTCATCGATGTGCAGCCAGGCAACACCCTGCGGGTGCACCTGGACAACCAACTGGAGAAAAACGATCCCAGCTGTCCGGGGGGAAGCGATCCGGCGAATGGTGGGGCTGGTTGCTTCAATACGATCAATCTGCATTACCACGGGATGCACGTCTCGCCGTCGGGCAACAGCGACAACGTGCTGTTGAACATCGCTCCACAAACCAAATTCGAATACGAGATCAACATCCCCACCGATCACCCTTCGGGCACCTTCTGGTACCACGCGCACCGGCATGGTTCCACGGCGCTGCAAGTCGCCAGCGGTGCCGCCGGCGCCCTGATTGTGCGTGGTAACCGCGCCTACACCGGTGGCAAACCAGGCGACATCGATACCATTCTCAAGAACGCAGCCGGGAAGCCCATTACCGAACAAGTCTTTCTGTTCCAGCAAATCCCGTATGCCTGTTTCGACGACAAGGGCGCCATCATTACGCAAAAGGATGGCACCTGGACGTGTCCCAGCGGCAAAACGGGTGTGGTAGAGAATTTCGATGCGCAACTCTCCTCGGCCACTGTCTGGGATGAGAGCGGTCGGTTCACCAGCATCAACGGCGTGGTGCAACCGACCCTCCAAGGCATTGCCGCGGGAGATATCCAACGCTGGCGCTTCATTCACGGGGGTATCCACGACACCGTGAACCTGCAGATCGTGCCCATGAACACGACCAATCCCAAAGCCAGTCTCGCGCTCAAAGGTGTGCTCAGTGGTACACCGAACGAACAGGCTGCGCTGATCGCCGACCTGTGCCCGGTGACCGTGCCCGATTCCAGCAAACCGGTCGAGCTCGTCCCTCAATTCGAGATCGCCGCGGACGGACTCACGCGCACCGCAATTCGCCCCATCGGCGTGAACAAAAAGAGCGTCAGCGGTGGCATTGGCAGCAACTTCCTGCAACCCGGTTATCGCAGTGATGTGTTGCTGATGTTCCCCCGCGATGGCACCTACTGTGTGCTGAACCAGGCGGCAACACCCGCAGAACGCGCCAATGCCGGCCCCAATGGTGGCCCGGGCGGCCAGGGCCCGAACAAAACCCAATTGCTGGCGACGGTGATCGTCTCTGGCGGCAAGGCCGTGACCGACGATCCGCAAAGCTATATCCAGCAGGCGCTCTACGACGCCAACAAAATGGACCCATCGCTGCCCGCCACGGCCCTCGAAGGATTGCGTACCGGCAATCTGAACCCTTGGCGCGGGATGGACGACCTCAAGGATGCGGTGGTCAACAACGACATCCAGAAGGCTGACTTCTTCATCGGCAATCCACCATTCCCGCCCTCACCGCCTGCCACCCCGCCGAAAAAACCGGGAGATCCGTGGACAGGCGCATTTGGCTTCTTCATCAACTACAAGTCCTATGACCCTGACCGCATCGACTTCACTCGCCAGGTCAACACCACCGACGACTGGGTGCTGAGCTCGCAGGGAGAACCCCACATCTTTCACATTCACGTCAACCCTTTCCAGGTGATGGACGTGCTCTACGCCAAACCCGGCGAGAAACCCAAAAGTATCTTCGGCCCCAATGGCGAGTGCCTGGTTCCGGCCGACGAACTGGGCCTGCAAAACCAATACTGCGGGATGTGGCACGAGTTCAAGGACACCATCTTCGTGCAGAACGATTACCAGGTGTTGGTGCGCACGCACTACGACCGTTACATCGGCGAGTTCGTCATCCACTGCCACATCCTCGACCACGAAGACGGCGGCATGATGACCAATATCCAGATTGTTCCAGACCTCAAAGCCGTTGGCGGCGGCATTGGCATGACCGGCATGAAGCACACCTCGAATCAACCGTCGGACCCCCACCAACATTGATGGGCAATCCCTTTGCAGGAAAATTGACGACAAGGAGTCGGGCATGACAATTAACTCCACAACCGCGCCTGTCACCAACCCCACCTGGTATGGGCAGATCCGCGATATGTTCATCTCCGAGGACCGGGGACACATGGCCAGGCAAGGCCTCGACCTGGCCAGCTACGGCGTGGTGGTGAACCACGCCGGCAACATCTACCAACAAGTGGCGGCGGGCAACATGCCGCCGGGGCAACCCTGGTCCCCTGACTCTGTGGGTAAGCGTTCTCAAGCGAAGTGGTGTCGTGAGTTGAGAGCGACCTCATGCGGTTAGGTCCTGTTCTACGCAGTTTTACTTACGACCCCTGGCCATTGCTTTTGGCCACGGCGGGACTCGGCCTGGCCCTTTCTGCTTACAACGAGGTCAACACAGAAGGTCCCGCGTTTTGCGTGGCCGTGAATGGGCTATCGATCATCACCAGTTGGCCCGCTGCACTGCAAGCGGAGCTCGCACTGAACCCACTCCACCGAATCCTGGCGGGTTGGGCCTTGATGCTTCTGGCCATGATGCCGCCCCTTTTGGCGATGCCACTCATGCATGTCTGGCGCTCTAGCCTGCCGAGCAGGCGAATACGAGCGTCAGTCGGGTTCCTGCTCGGTTACAGTGCGCTGTGGATGGCAGTCGGCCCCATCCTGATAGCCCTGGCGCTGCTGCTACAAATTGCTGTCGTAAAAAACGCCCTGGTCGTGGCACTGCTGATCGCGATGCTATGGAGCGCGAGTCCGTGGCACCACGCAGCACTCAATCGTGGCCATCAACGGCGGCGAATAGGCCTGTTCGGCTGGACTGCCGACAGGGATTGTCTGATCTTGGGCATGACGCATGGCGTCTTTTGTATTGTTTCGTGCTGGGCCTGGATGTTAGTGCCGCTTGTTAGCGGGGCATGGCACATTCCGATGATGTTGTTCGCAGGCGTAATCTTGCTCGCTGAACGGCTCACGCCTCCTGGACCGCCACGCTGGGGCTGGCACCCGTTTTTTTCACCGATTTACCTTTACACCCTCCTCACTAAACGCAATGCGGAGCGTCCCCATGGTTAAAGGGGCTTGTTCAAGCACCGCAATCGGGTGAATCGCTGCCGCCTTTGTGGCACTGGGCGTTTTTTCAGGACCCGGTTACCGCTGACGAACTGGGCCCGGACGGTCATCCGGCGCTCGGGGGATTCCTGCCGCCCACCCACAACCGCAATCGAATGTGGGCGGGTAGTCGACTTGAGTTTTACCACCCATTGAAGGTGGAGGCTGACGCCAGCGCCCAAGGCGTTGAGCGGTTGTCATTTGGCAGCCTCGATCTGGGCTTGGACCTGAATCTGACCACCGGCAGCCGTGCCGCCGAAGAGGTGCTCAGCCACGCCCGTTATGCCGTGTTGCTCTGGACGCGGGTTGCCGGCCTGGCCCCTGCGCTGGACGGTGTTTTTCCCTCAATCGAGGACACCACAGGCCTGCACGATGCCGTTCAATTTGCTCGCGACATGGGCTTTGGAGGAGCGCTGTGTATCCATCCAACCCAAGTCGCGATTATTCATCAGGCGCAAAAACCCAACCTGGAAGAATTGCACTGGGCGCAACGCATTATCGAAGCTGCTCGCTCAGGTGAAGGCGTTTTCGTGCTGGATGGGCAAATGGTCGATGCGCCTGTCATAGGCCGTGCACAGGCCATCCTGGCGCGTGCGACCTGACTCAACAGCTTGACGGTGCGATCGCTCAGCCAACGAACGTCGATGCTTCAGAAGATGAGGCCCGTGAGCGTTTTTCTACGCTCTGGGCCAGAAACATTCAAAGAGCTCGGACAAACAGGCAGGTACCGGGACAGCCGCCATCAATCCAGCTTAAGCTCATCCAAACGACCTATCACAAACAAGCTGACAATCAGGTCCAGATGCGCACCACCCGCATTCTTGTACACGGTGATCTCCTCCTCTCCCCGCTCAAAGGCCAGCAATTGACTCAGATCGAAAAGATCCCCCTCGATCTGCGCATCACTGATCGCTCCCGCTTTCAGCGGAATCAAGATATCCCCCGCCACTGCCGCTGACTGGCGGTCATCGACAAAGATCCGCGCCTTGCCCAGCAACACATTGTCCGCCTCCTGCATGTCGGGACGGAAACCACCGACCAGGTCGACGTGAGTTCCCGGTCGCACGTGACGCCCGAGGATCAGCGGAGTACATGAACTGGTGGCCGAGCTGATGATGTCGGCGCGGGCTACCGCCGCGTTCAGATCCTGCACGATGGTCACCGCAAGGCCTCGGTGCTGCAAGTCAGTGCAGGCTTCCTGCAATTTCTCCGGCGAACGATTCCACAGCAGCACCTGGCGAATCGATGGACGGATGTGCAGATAGGCGTCTGTCAGCGACCGAGCGACCGGACCTGCGCCGAGTACCAGCAGCACCTCGCTGTTCTCGCGGCTCAGCCGGCGTGCGGCCAGGACCGAATCGGCGGCAGTCTTGATGCTGGTGATGGCCGGGCCGTCGAGCACGGCGGCGATGGCCTTTGTGGCCTGGTCGATCACCATGAACGCAGCATGTTCGGTGGGCAGTGGCGGCGTGGCCTTGGCGTTGGCGGGATAGATCGATGCGAGTTTCAGGCCGGCGCCAGACCCCGGCAGAATCACGCCCCGGCTGAACAACCCGTAGTCGGCGTCGCCGATGAAGTAGCTATCGCCCAACGGGCGTGACCCGAGGTGGGCATCGTGCAGCGCCTGTAGTACGCCTTCCCAATCCAGTACCGATTGAATCTGTTGCGCGCTGATCATTTGCATTGTGTGTTTCCCAAGCATAAATCAGGCAGGGCCTGCTGTTCGCAGGTCCTGCCTGATTGTTCAGGTTGCCGCTGGACGATTGGGCATTATCCGCCGATTACCAGCACAGGTTGACCAAGGATCGCCCTGTCAGGCGTCCCCCCCAAATACGGCGCGGACGAGGCGACCATCTAGCCGCCCTTGATCACCGGCCTAAGTATCCGGAAGGAACCGAATAGTGCTGCCCTTCTCGTGAGAACGCGTTCATCGAGTGAGTTCTATTACCCTGCCACTAGAAAATTGCCAATGCAGCGCCAAAGAGACTTTCATCGGGCACTACGCCAAGCCCAACGCCCTTCGGTCGCTTAATATGGCCGCCCTCAATACGAATCCCGTTTTCTGGATCGTAGTGGCCTTTGATATACGGAGCCGCTAACCAGACACCCTCAAGCAGTTCAGGGGCAACCGTCGCACCAATATGGGTGCAGGCGGCCGCAATAATGTCTCCGCCCCAAGAGTCGTCGCAGGTATGAGGCAGGTTCCGCGCTGCACAAAGGTCGCGGAATGCCCGCATCGGATGCAACCCACCGATCCGAGTGACCTTCATCCCGAAACCATCAACCAATCCGGTGCCAGCGGCTGTAATGGCGGTATTCAGATTGATGCCGCTTTCATCCATATAAATGCCGTGGCTGACTTGCTGCCGGATTTTTTGCAGGTCCTCGATGGTGTTGCAAGGCTGCTCCATGATAAACGGGATATCCGGGCATTCGCGGCTGATCCGCAGGGCATCGCGGGTGGTCAAACTCCGATTGCCATCGATGGCAAGTCGCATACCCGAACCGCGGATCACTTCCCAAACTTTGCGAATGGTTTCAACGTCTTCTTCGACCGCTCTGCCGCCGACTTTGACTTGAAGACGCACGTAGCCCTCGCCAAGTTTTTCCGCTGCGAGACGGGCGGTTTCATCCGGCGCACCAATAACGGTAGAGTAATAAGATGGCACGCGATCCGTCACAGCGCCCCCCAGTAAATCGGAAACACTGACACCAAGATGCTTGCCCAGTAGATCATGCGCAGCGATATCTATAGCGGCTTTGGCGTAATTGTGGCCAGTAAGCAAAGTGTTCATGCGGCGGTGCAATGGCACCGGCAACACCTCAGCACCGATCAAGCCTGGGGCCATTTCCTTTAGTGCTGCCAACGCTCCTGCGGAGTGGCATTCGGCATAGGTAGGACCTACCGGACAGGTCTCGCCCCAGCCGTACAGACCATTGTCGGCCACCAATTTGACTAGCGTAGTAGACAGAAACCAGACTTCTGAGAGGGCCATTTTATAGAGCCCGTTAATGACCGGCAAATTGTACTGATACAAATGGACTTCAGTAATTTTCATTGATCGATCTCCGGAATGGTAAGGATGAGCTTCCCAATTAACCCCTTACGCAGGAATTCCTCATGCGTTATATAAATTTCCTTTAGAGGAAAAGTTGGCAGATTTGGCCTGCGCCAGTCAGGCCGCGATCAGCATGGTGCTGTCGCAGGCGGAACATCTAATAGCCTTTAGACCGATCAACCACATTCAAGAGAGGCATTCCCTCGCACTCTCTTCGGAGATTCTCAACTATCACAGCCACACTACCTTCAATTTGCACATCGCTTGCAATATGAGGAGTCAGGAGCACTCGAGGGTGTTTCCAGAGTGGGTTGTCTTGAGTGGGAGGCTCTTGTACCAAAACATCCAGTACGGCACCTCCAAGACGGCCTTCATCCAACGCAGAAAGCAGGTCCGCTTCTACAACGTGGGCGCCACGTCCCACGTTAATCAGTCCAGCGCCATGAGGGAGACAATCGAGCCTTGCTGCATTGAGTATCCCGTCTGTTTCGGGAGTCAGCGGCAACATGTTCACAACGATGTCGCACTGCCCTAAAAAGTCCTCCAGTTCGTCCGGGCCTAGGTAACAGTGACCACCTGGCACCTCCTTCGAAGAACGATTCCAGCCGCTGAGCTGAAATCCCAATGCCTGAAGGCGATCAAGCGCGGCACGTCCGAGATTGCCAACCCCCATGACACCAACACGCCGCTGTGAAGCATGCACGATTGGTCGAGGTTGCCAGCGACCACTGCGCTGATCCTCTTGGTAAGCGAGGATGTTTCGATGCAAGGCAAGAACACCAAACAGAACATACTCAGCCATGATGTCAGCCATCGAGCTATCTACCAGCCGTATTAGCGACACGTGAGCAGGCAAACTAGCCAAATCGAACTGATCAACTCCAGCCCCGGCAGCGTAGATGAGCCGAAGATTACCAAACTGCTCCGAAAGTTTGGCAAGAGGCTCCCAAGCCAGGATGTAATGCACCTCTGCCGGGTCACCGATATCAGGCCATTGGCGGAACTCTAGTTCAGGGGCGAGCGTTGACAGGCAATCTCGCCATTTCTGCGCATCGGCGGGATCGGCCATGTATAGGATGCACATAGAAAACTCCCTATTCGCCTTTCAGATGCGCATAGCTATCAACGAAACGCTTAAATTTGTGTTTGCCACAAGTGTACGCTTCATACTTTGCGGGTAGAGCCTCACTCACGCAGGTTGGCACAGGCTCAACAACCGCATCGAAATCCAAATCAATAAAGAAAGGTATTGAATAGCGCTCTAGACCGCTAGTATTTATGACGCGATGCATTGTCGAGGTGTAGCGATCGTTGGTGAGGGTTTGAACTAGATCACCAATGTTGACGATAAAAGTGCCTTCAACGGGTGGGGCGGTAACCCACTCCCCTGCCCGGTTCTTGACTTGTAAACCGCCAACTGTGTCTTGAGACAGGACTGTCAGGAAGCCGTAATCCGTGTGAGCACCAATACCGATCTCTTCCAGGGAGACCTTTCCTGTCTGAGGCGGATAACGCAAAACTCGCTGAATAGTGATGGGTTTGCGTTGGCGTTGTTCAAAATAATTTTGCGGCAAGTCCAGACTCAGCGCGATGCCGCCGATGAGCATTCTCGCAAGCGCCAATACAGCTGAATGATAAGCCTCGGCAACCGTTTCGAATTGCGGCAGTCCGGATGGCATTTGATTAGGGCCAAAAAACGGAGAAACCTCATCGTAATGGGCTCCGTAATCAAAGCACTCTTTGAAGTCGCGCGTATTAGCAGGGTCTACGTTTTCCGCATACATCGGGATGTAACCACGTAGCGTAAGCCCGGAGTTCACGATGTTAAGTGTGTTCTTCTCCTCGGATGGAAGCTTGAAAAAAAGTTTGGCGAGCCTGTACATCTCATCTATCAGTTGCTGCGAAACGCCATGGTTTTTTATATAAAAAAAACCCACTTTTTCGCACGCTTCACCTATCTGGCTTGCCACCCGCAGCGGATTTTCGCCGTTTATGAGTGGCGAAATATCTATGACCGGGATTTCAGTGAACGCAGTTTGTTTGCTGGCCAAACGAACATCAAATAACTCAGTCACGCTTCTCTCCTTTCTAAATGGATGACAGACGCGGACGAGCCACACTCGTCCTTGTTTTGACGGATGTTAATCCTGGTTTTTTTGGCACGCAAGCAAAATGTACACCTGTGTCATCGATCGTTGACACAGGTGTACATTTATCCTAATTTTAAGTCACCGAGTCTGATGAAGCCCACTTTGGAGCGCACCACGATGTCCAGCGATCCCTTGCTGCAACCCTATAAAATCAAGAATCTGACC
>Ga0207428_10004736_pt1 | contig 12869 bp, 8 predicted proteins | sample RhiMethybrSRZTD1_FD_187600 | JGI IMG/M metagenome (GOLD analysis project Ga0207428, IMG submission 187600) | Populus rhizosphere microbial communities from Tennessee, USA - Rhizosphere MetaG P. TD hybrid SRZTD1 (SPAdes) (version 3) | ecosystem: Host-associated > Plants > Roots > Rhizosphere >... | reverse complement strand
CTCGCCGGACACGCCGGTGACCGGCAGCTTCCTGCTCGCGGCCGACCTGCTCGGCACCTACGCGAAGGACCTGGGGTACGACGACGCCGCTGCCGCGGCCGCCGCCGTCACGTCGACCCACACCGGGGCCGAGCTCGACGGACTCCGGTACGAACCGCTCTGGCACGACTTCAGCGACACCGAAAAGTTCGGCACCGAAAACGCCTGGCGGATCCTCGTGGCCGACTACGTCACCACCACGGACGGTACGGGAATCGTCCACCAGGCACCCGCCTACGGTGAGGACGACCAGAAAGTCTGCGAGGAAGCCGGCATCCCGGTGATCCTGTCCGTGGACGAGGGCGCCAAGTTCCTGCCGCTGTTCAAGCACGGCGACCTGCACGACATCGCCGGGCTGCACGTCTTCGAGGCCAACAAGCCCATCACCCAGGTGCTCCGCGCCCAGGGCCGCATGGTCCGCCAGGCCAGCTACGAGCACAGCTACCCGCACTGCTGGCGCTGCCGCAACCCGCTGATCTACCGCGCCGTGTCCTCCTGGTACGTGGAGGTCACCAAGTTCCGGGACCGCATGTCCGAACTGAACCAGGAGATCAACTGGATCCCGGGCAACGTCAAGGACGGCCAGTTCGGCAAGTGGCTCGCCAACGCCCGCGACTGGTCCATCAGCCGCAACCGCTACTGGGGCAGCCCCATCCCCGTCTGGCAGTCCAGTGACCCCGAATACCCGCGGACCGACGTCTACGGTTCCCTGGCCGAGATCGAAGCCGACTTCGGGCGCCTGCCGCTGAACAACGACGGCCAGGTTGACCTGCACCGCCCGTTCATCGACGAACTGACCCGCCCCAACCCGGATGACCCCCGCACTCCGGAAGAGGGCCAGTCCGTCATGCGCCGTGTCGAGGACGTCCTGGACGTCTGGTTCGACTCCGGCTCCATGCCGTACGGCCAGGTCCACTACCCGTTCCAGAACGAGGCGTGGTTCGACACCCACAACCCCGCCGACTTCATCGTGGAGTACATCGGGCAGACCCGCGGCTGGTTCTACATGCTGCACATCCTGTCCACCGCGCTGTTCGACCGGCCTGCCTTCCGGAACGTGATCAGCCACGGCATCGTGCTGGGCTCCGACGGGCAGAAGATGTCCAAGAGCCTGCGCAACTACCCGGACGTCTCCGAGGTCCTGGACCGCGACGGCTCCGACGCCATGCGCTGGTTCCTGATGTCCAGCCCCATCCTGCGCGGCGGCAACCTGGTGGTCACCGAACAGGGAATCCGCGACGGCGTCCGCCAGGTCATCCTGCCGCTCTGGAACGTGTACAGCTTCTTCACGCTCTACACCAACGCCGCCAAGGGCGGCGACGGCTACGACGCGCAGCTGCGCTACGACGGCTACGCTGACACCCTTGACCAGTACCTGCTGGCCAACACCGGGGACCTGGTCCGGAACATGACCGCGCAGCTGGACAGCTACGACATCTCCGGGGCCTGCGACGAACTGCGCAGCTACCTGGACATGCTCACCAACTGGTACGTCCGCCGCAGCCGCCAGCGCTTCTTCGACGAGAACGTTGACGCCTTCGACGCGCTGTACACAGCGCTGGAGGCCGTCAGCCGTGTGTCCGCCTCACTGCTGCCGCTCGTGTCGGAAGAGATCTGGCGCGGGCTCACCGGCGACCGCTCCGTGCACCTGGCCAACTGGCCGGACGCCGGGCTGTTCCCGGCCAACCCCGCCCTCGTAGAGGCGATGGACCGGGTCCAGCAGATCTGCTCCACCGGTTCCTCGCTGCGCAAGGCCGCGAACCTCCGCGTCCGCCTGCCGCTGCAGGAACTCACCGTGGTGGCACCCGGCGCGGATGCGCTGGAAGGGTTCGCCGCCGTCGTCGCGGATGAACTCAACCTGCGGAGCGTGCGCATGCTGGACGCCGCCAGCGCCTCCCCGGAGGAATTCGGCATCGAACAGAAGCTCGTGGTCAACGCCCGGGCCGCGGGCCCGCGGCTCGGCAAAAACGTCCAGCTCGCCATCAAGGGCTCCAAATCCGGTGACTGGTCCGTGTCGGACGCCGGAGTGGTCACCGCGGGCGGGCTCGCCCTGGAGCCGCAGGAATACACCTTGGAAACCGTGGTTGCCGAGTCCGAGGGCGGTTCGGCGTCCGTCGCGGTGCTGCCGGGCGGCGGCTTCGTGGTGCTCAACACCGAGGTCACCCCGGAGCTTGAGGCCGAAGGGCTGGCCCGGGACATGGTCCGCGCCATCCAGCAGGCCCGCAAGGACGCCGGGCTGAACGTCAGCGACCGGATCCGCACCACGGTCGCGGCCGCGCAGAACGTGCTGGATGCCCTGCTCGCGAACGCCGAACTGGTCAAGACCGAAACCCTGACACTGGAACTGGACACCGTTCCGGCCGAGTCCGGGGAACCCCGCATCACCGTCGAAAAAACAGAGGCCTGAAACATATGACCGACGAATTCTCCGTGGAGAGCGTCTACGCCGAGCTGCTGGGCCGTGCGCCGGAAAACAAGATGGAACCGCGGCTCGCGCCGCTGTTCCGCGCCATGGATGTGCTGGGGGAGCCCAACAAGGCGTTTCCGATCATCCACGTGACCGGCACCAACGGCAAAACATCCACGTCACGCATGATCGAGGCCGGCCTCCGGGCGCACGGCCTCAGCACCGGCCGCTACACGAGCCCGCACCTGTCCAAGGTCACGGAGCGGATCAGCATCGACGGCGCGCCGGTTTCGGATGAGACGTTCGTCCGGATCTGGGACGAGATCCGGCCGTACCTCGAAATCGTGGACAACGAGCTGCTTGCCGAGGAGCAGCCGAGGCTGACGTACTTTGAGTGCCTGACCATCCTCGCGTTCGCCGTCTTCGCCGACCAGCCGGTCAACGTGGCGGTCATGGAGGTGGGCCTGGGCGGCATCACCGACGCCACCAACGTGGGCGACGGCCAGGTGGCCGTGGTGACTCCGATTTCGCTGGACCACACCGACCTCCTGGGTGACACCACCGAGGACATCGCCTACGAGAAGGCCGGCATCATCAAGCCCGGCGGCTTCCTCATCAGCGCCGCCCAGCCGGTGGACGCGGCCCAGGTGCTCCTCGAGAAGGCCAAGGAAGTCGGGGCGCCGTTCCGCTTCGAAGGCGTGGAATTCGGCGTCGAGTCCCGGCAGGTCGCCGTCGGCGGGCAGGTGGTGACCATCCAGGGCATCGCCGGGCGTTATCCGGAGCTGATGGTTCCGCTGCACGGCGCCCACCAGGCGGAGAACGCGGCCGTGGCCGTCGCCGCGCTCGAGGCCTTCCTGGGCGGCGGCGACAAAGAGCTCGACGCCGAGGTGCTCCAGGAGGCCTTCGCCACTGTCACGTCGCCCGGACGGCTCGAGGTGGTGCGCACGGCGCCCACCATCATCGTGGACGCCGCCCACAACCCGGCTGGCATCCGCGTTTCAGCCGAGGCCATCCAGGAAGCCTTCAGCTTCAGCAAACTCGTGGTGGTGGTGGGAGTCCTCAGGGAAAAGGACGCCGAGGAGATCCTGCGCCAGCTCAAGGAATCTTTGGGCGACCTTGCCGAGGAATACTGCTTCACCCAGTCGAATTCACCGCGGGCCGTCCCCGCCGCGGAACTCGCGGAGATCGCCGTCGACCTTGGCTTTGGCGAGGAAAACATCCACATCACCGAGAAGCTCGACGACGCCCTGGAATGGGCCGTGGAGCGCGCCGAAGCCAACGACGACCTCGCCGGCGGAGTGCTGGTCACGGGCTCGATCACCCTTGTCGCCGATGCCCGCATCCTGCTCGGAAAGGCCGACGCCTGATGGCACGGCTTACCAAGGCCCAGCGCGAATGGCGGCCGGGCATGCCCAAGAAACGGCGCTCCACCAAGATCATGTTCGCGTCCACGGTTCTGCTGCTGGAAGCGTTCGTGGCGTTCTTCGCCACCCTGGCGGTGTTCGGACTGCGCCGCAGCGAGATCCCCCCGGTGCTGATTCTTTCGGTGGGCATCGGGCTCAGTGTGGTCCTCATCCTGGCGTGCGCCGTCCTGTCGAAGCCGTGGGGCGTGGGGCTCGGCTGGATCCTGCAGCTGGTCCTCATCCTCCTTGGCTTCGTGGAGCCCATGATGTTCCTGGTGGGCGCGCTGTTCGCCCTCGCCTGGTGGTACGGCATCAGGACCGGCATCCGGATCGACACGGAGGCCGCCCAGCGGGCGCGCGAGCAGGCCGAATGGGACGCCGCGCATCCGGCCGGCGCCGGCAATGAAGGCGCCGGCCAGAACCCGTAGACTTACCCGGAAACCCACAACCAACCGCATTGGAGCAGCTGTGAGCATTGAGCGCACTCTCGTCCTGATCAAGCCCGACGGCGTCACCCGGAACCTGACCGGCGAGATCCTCAGCAGGATCGAAGCAAAGGGCTACACCCTGGCCGACCTCAAAAAGGTCGACGCCAGCCGTGAACTGCTGGAGCAGCACTACGAAGAGCACATCGGCAAGCCGTTCTACGAGCCGCTGGTCGAGTTCATGCTCAGCGGCCCGGTCGTCGCCGCGATCTTCGAGGGCCACCGCGTCATCGAGGGCTTCCGCGTGCTGGCCGGCACCACCGACCCCACGACGGCGGCGCCCGGAACCATCCGCGGCGACTTCGGCCGCGACTGGGGCCTGAAGGTCCAGCAGAACCTCGTCCACGGCTCGGACTCCGCGGACTCGGCCGAGCGCGAAATCAAGATCTGGTTCTAGCTCCGGCCCGCGTGCAAAGCGCGAACGAACACTTGAGGCCCCTGTTTCTTCGGAGACAGGGGCCTCAAGTGTTCGTTCGCGCGTTTTCTTTGGCTTAGAACCCGGACGTGCCGATGAACACCTGGATGAAGGCGAAGAAGATGGTCGCGATCACGGCGACGTACAGGAGCGCCGTGATGATCCAGCCGGAGTCTCCCGCGATCCGGGCCACTCCGGCCGGGGCCGGGATGACGCCATGGACGGTGTTGCGCACCGTCACCCAGACGAACAGGGGAATCATGACGGCCCAGACCACCATGCAGAACGGGCACAGGATGCGGATCTCGTAGAGTGCCTGGAACCACAGCCACACAACGAAGGCAAAGCCCAGGGTCACCCCCGTCTGCAGCCCGATCCAGTACCAGCGGGCGAACCTTGCCCCGGACAGCAGCGCCATTCCGGTGGTGATGATGACGGCGAAGGCGACGATGCCGATGAACATGTTGGGGAAGCCGAAGGCCGAGCTTTGCGGCGTCTGCATGACCTGTCCGCACGAGATCCACGGATTCACGTCGCAGACGGTGGTGTGGTTGGGGTCCTTGAGTACTTCAAGCTTCTCCAGCACCAGGATGCCGGAGGCGAGCCACCCCACCACCCCTGTGATGACCAGCAGCCAGCCGAAGGGGCGGTCGCGGGTCATGGCAGGTAAGCCGGCGCCTGTGGCAGGGGTGCGCTCGGATTCGTCAACGTATGCGGTACCGGAATCGGTGCCGGCGGAAGGCGAGGTGCTGGGCATGGGGCTGGCGTCCTTTGTCTTGGGTGCTCCTGCCGAGATTGTATCGCCGCCAACTGGGAGCATCCTTGCGGCCGCCGCCGCGGCAGCCTGCGTTGACGGCCTTTGTCACACAATTACAGCGTTTTTGAACGGCGGTGTGAGAGAATAAACGTGGCTGGAGCTCGAACCACATTCGAACTCCGGTCCGGTGGCTTGTTCCCAAGACCGCCAATGAGGAGCAGTGAAGGCTCCGGATACCTAGATCCGGCCTCCCGCATTCCATTGGACGGCACCTGGTTGTGGATTGCAGAAACAACGGGTTCCAGTGACATCCCCGCCGGCCTTTCAGGGTTGCCGCACCCCACTGCCGGTGCGAACCTGAGGGTATCCAATTGACTTCTGTCAATGCCTGCGGGTTTTGACAATATGTGCCCCAATGGGTGCCGGATGTGGCGGCATGTCAGGGGCAGGAGTGTCGCCACATATGGATAATGACCAGGTAATAGCCGTTAACGAAGAACAGGCTGCCAGCGGGGAAGCAGCAGCCGAGGCCCCGAAGAAGGCCACCCGGACCCGGCGCAAGGCAGCGCCCAAGACGGCTGAGGCTGACTCGGCGCCGCTGCTTCCGGAACTCCAGCAGCCCGCCGTCGCCGAGCCCGTACCGGGCGAGCAGGCGGAGAGCGGGCCGGAGGTTCCGGCCGCCGAGGCCAAGGCTCCCGTACGCCGAACCCGCTCCCGGAAGAAAGTAGCGGAGGAGCCCCTGCCCGCCTTCGCCGGCGACGCCGTTGCTGAGGCCGCCGCGACCGAGGGCGCCGTTGCCGCCCAGGCTGAGCCCGCCGCCGTCGAGCCCGCAGCAGAGCCCGAGGCCGAAGCGAAGCCCGTGCGCCGCCGCCGCGTGGCCAAGCCCAAAACCGTAGAAGCAGCCGAGGCGGCTGCCGCAGGAACGCCCGCGCCGGAGGAGGCACCGGGCGCAGCAGTCGAAACCCCGGCAGCAGAGACGCGGGTTGAAGAGACCACCGTTTCGAAGATCCAGGCCGAGGCCGCAGCGGCCGCGGCGCCCGCGGGCGCCCAGGAGGCAGCAGCGGAAGAGGCGCCCGAAGAAGAGGCACCTGAAGAAACGGTGCCGGTGGGATCGCTCTTCCTGGAGCCGGCGTCGGTCACGTCGATCATCTTCCAGGCTCCGGACCTGAACAAAGTGATCCGTCCGGCAGCCGTTCCGGCCGCAGCGGAGGACACCGACGCCGAAGGCGGCGAGGACGAGCAGGAGGACGACGGCGGACGCCGGCGCCGCCGCAGCCGCGGACGCCGCGGCCGGAACCGCACTGACCGCGACATCACGGACCGCGACGACTCCGACGTCGACGCGGAAGCCGCCGATGCGGCCGACGACGCCGACGAAGAGATCGCCGGCCAGGCCGACGACGGCGTGACGTCCCGCCGCCGTCGACGCCGCCGCCGCGGCGACCAGGACCTGGAACTCACCGGCGGGGGAGACGACGATCCGCCCAACACGGTGACCCGCGTCCGCGCGCCGCGGGCCATCAGCGAGGCGCCGGTCAACAACCGTGTCACCTCCGTCAAGGGCTCCACCCGGCTCGAAGCCAAGAAGCAGCGCCGCCGCGAATCGCGCGACACCGGCCGCCGCCGCACCGTCATCACCGAGGCCGAGTTCCTCGCCCGCCGCGAATCCGTGGACCGCCAGATGATCGTGCGTCAGCGGGACGACAGAATCCAGATCGGCGTCCTCGAAGACGGCGTGCTGGCCGAGCACTTCGTGTCCAAGACGCAGCAGGACTCCCTGATCGGCAACGTGTACCTGGGCAAGGTCCAGAACGTGCTGCCGTCGATGGAAGCCGCCTTCGTTGACATCGGCCGCGGCCGCAACGCCGTGCTCTATGCCGGCGAAGTGAACTGGGAAGCCGTCAACCTCGAGGGCAAGCAGCGCCGGATCGAGAACGCGCTGAAGTCCGGCGACTCCGTCCTGGTCCAGGTCACCAAGGACCCGGTCGGCCACAAGGGCGCCCGCCTCACCAGCCAGATTTCACTGCCCGGCCGCTACCTCGTGTACGTGCCCGGCGGCTCCATGACCGGCATCTCCCGCAAGCTTCCCGACGTCGAACGCAACCGCCTGAAGCGGATCCTCAAGGACCGCCTGCCGGAGGACGCCGGCGTCATCGTCCGCACCGCGGCCGAAGGTGCCTCCGAGGAAGAGCTCACGCACGACATCAACCGCCTCCGCGCCCAGTGGGAGGGCATCGAGAGCCAGGCCAAGTCCACCAAGGTCCTCGCCCCCGAACTCCTCTACGGCGAACCGGACCTCACCATCAAGGTGGTCCGCGATGTCTTCAACGAAGACTTCTCCAAGCTGATCGTCTCCGGCGATGAAGCGTGGGACACCATCGAGGCCTACGTCACCTACGTTGCGCCGGACCTGGTTGGCCGGCTCGAGAAGTGGACCAAGGACCAGGACATCTTCTCGGCCTGGCGCATTGACGAGCAGATCCACAAGGCACTGGACCGCAAGGTGTTCCTGCCCTCCGGCGGCTCGCTGGTGATCGACCGCACCGAGGCCATGACCGTGGTGGACGTCAACACCGGCAAGTTCACCGGCAGCGGCGGCAACCTCGAGGAGACCGTCACCAAGAACAACCTGGAAGCCGCCGAGGAAGTGGTCCGCCAGCTGCGCCTGCGCGACATTGGCGGCATCATCGTGATCGACTTCATCGACATGGTGCTGGAATCGAACCGCGACCTCGTGCTTCGGCGCATGGTCGAGTGCCTCGGCCGGGACCGGACCAAGCACCAGGTTGCGGAAGTGACCTCGCTGGGTCTCGTCCAGATGACCCGCAAGCGGATGGGCACCGGGCTGCTGGAGGTCTTCGGCGAGCAGTGCGAGACGTGCGCTGGCCGCGGCGTCGTCACCCACGACGAGCCCGTCGAGCACCGCCGCGCCAACATCGTGGCAGCCGAACACCACGTGCACCGTGCCGAAACCCAGCCGCCCGCGCGGACCGACCGGAAGCGCCGCCGCGGTAAGGGCGGACAGGTTTCGCCTGACGCCGCCCCGGCGGCGCCGGCTGCCGTACACCCGGAGCCCACGGACGCGGAGCGCCACGCCAAGGCCGAGGCCACCCGGGCAGCCCTTGCCAACATTGCAGCCGCAGCCCACGCCGCGCACCTGCATGAGGATGCCGCCCACAGCGCCTCCGGCGACTCAGCCCGTCGGGACGTGCCGGCCGCGGCCGCCCCGGAAAGCCCGGTCGTGCACCGTGCCCCCGAGACGGAAAGTGTCTCCGGCCGCCCGGGTGCCGTGCTGACCTTTGGCGGCGAGAAAGTGGTGCTGCCGTTTGTTGAGCACGCTGACGAGGCCGCCAAGGAATCCCCGGCCCTGACCCTGGACCGGCTGGAGGAAGCCTTCGCCCACCTCGGCGAGCCGGCACCTTCCGCTGGGGTGAACGCGCCGGCAGCTGCTGAGGCAGCCCCTGCTGCCGAACCGGCTGCTGCGGCAACGGCACGCCCCGCCACGGGAACTTCGTCGTCGGACGGTGACCGTTATGAGGACCACTCCGCCCTGCAGCCGCGGGCCCGCCGCCCGCGCCGCAACCGCAGCGCCAGCCGCGCCCAGGGCGCAGCGAACGAGACGTCCGTGGAACACCACGAGACAGCACCGGCACCAGCCGCCGGGCACTCGCACGCGGCCAAGGCTCCGGATGCGGAAAAGGTGGCGGCCGCCAAGCCGGCCAACGAACCGATCATTCTCGGAGTAGGCGTACCCGCCTCGGAACTCTGAGCTGACCCGTCACGACGGAGGCCGGTGCTGCAGCTGCAGCACCGGCCTCCGTCGGTTACAGCCGGCAGTCGCAATCCGAAACGCAATGCCGGCGGCGGTGTTAGCGGCTAGGCTGGGGGACTGACACGGGGTGCCGCGCGAGGTGCCGGCTGAGATCCAAACCCGTTGAACCTGTCCGGTTAGCACCGGCGAAGGGATGTCTCCTTTGTCTACAGCATCTGTCCTGCCCGCGCCTGCGGCTGCCGCCACTTCTCCCGCCAGCGACGACGTCACGACGGTCGCCACGCCCCGGCAAGTTCCCCGCGTCCTGGCCATCGCCGGCTCGGATCCCTCGGGCGGCGCCGGCATCCAGGCGGACCTGAAAAGCATTGCGGCCAGCGGCGGCTACGGAATGGCCGCCATCACGGCCCTGACCGCCCAGAACACCAGGGGGGTGAACGGCGTCCACGTTCCGCCGGCGCCGTTCCTGACCGCGCAGCTGGACGCCGTCAGCGACGACATCAGCATCGACGCCGTGAAAATCGGGATGCTCGGGGACGAGCAGGTGATCACCGCAGTCCGCAGCTGGCTGGAGAAGGTCCGTCCCGGCGTCGTGGTCCTCGACCCGGTAATGGTCGCCACGAGCGGCGACCGGCTGCTGCAGGAGTCCGCCGAGGCGGCCCTCCGCGCGCTCCTCCCGCTCGCCGACCTCATCACCCCCAACCTGGCGGAGCTGGGCATGCTGCTCGGCGAGCCCGAAGCTGCCAGCTGGTCCGAGGCGCTGGAGCAGGGCAAGCGGCTCGCCGCCGGAACCGGGGCCACCGTCCTGGTCAAAGGCGGCCACCTCGACGGCGACGACTGCCCCGATGCCCTGATCAACACGGGGGGCCTGCTGTCCGCCGACGTCGTGGTGGTCGACGGCCAGCGGATTCCAACGCGCAACAGCCACGGCACGGGATGTTCGCTGTCGTCGGCCATGGCAACGGTGCAGGCAAGGCTGGGGGACTGGGAAGCATCCCTGCGCGCCGTCAAACCGTGGCTTGCCGAGGCCCTCCGCACGTCCGACCTGCTGGAGGTGGGTAGCGGCAACGGGCCCGTGAATCATTTCCACCACCTGCCCTCCGCGAATCTTTCGTCCGCGGACCTGCCGGCCGGCGATCCGACGTCGAACGGCCTGGCACCGGCCGGACCGGTGCGCCGGGAAGGCGAGTTCGCCGAGCTGCTCCGCGCGGAGGCCGCCGGCGACCTCGAAGCGATCTTTGGCCTGGGCTTCATCAAGGGGCTGACGGACGGCACGCTGCCGGAGAAGGAATTCGCGTACTACCTTGCCCAGGACGCCATCTACCTCAACGGGTATTCGCGTGTCCTGGCACGGGCCAGCGCCCTGGCCCCCACCGAATCCGAACAGCTGTTCTGGGCCCGTTCGGCGCAGCAGTGCCTCGAAGTCGAATCGGAGCTCCACCGCAGCTGGCTCAGCACCAGGACGGTGCAGGCCGAACTCGGACCCGTCACCAAGGCCTACGTCGACCATCTGCTGGCCGCTTCGGCGTCCGGCAGCTATGCGGTCCTGGCTGCCGCGGTCCTGCCCTGTTTCTGGCTCTACGCCGACGTCGGGGCGGCCCTGCACGCGCAGTTCGTGGCAGCAGGGGCACCTGCCGGGCACCCGTACGCCGACTGGCTGCGGACCTACGCCGACGAAGACTTCGCCGCCGCCACGAGGCAGGCCATCGGCATCACTGACGCGGCGGGACTTGCCGGGTCGCCGGCGGAGCGCGAGGCCATGGTGACGGCCTTCCGTCAGTCCTGCCGCTATGAGGTGGAATTCTTCGACGCGCCGCGTCACCACAGCTGAGCGCGAACAGCTGCCTGACCCGGTAAGCTAGTCGCGCACGGTTACGGCAAGTCGGTGCGGCAGTCCTTGTGGCGCCTATCACGGACAACCCGCCGAAACCAGCCTCATTTGCGGCCGAAGGCAAAATTAGCGTATTCTAGATCTTCGGTGCTTACGCCAACACTTGGGTTATGACCCCGGGAACCGTCCATTCGGAATAGTTCTTGGGATAGCTCACGGGTTCCCCCGGGGAATCCACGGCGTTGAGGCACAGCGAGAGCCAGGCCAAACAATTGGACCCGGATTCCGCACGCAAATTTAGTAATAAACGTCGAGAGAAGTGAGTTCCCAAGTGGTGTACGCGATTGTCCGCGCAGGCGGCCGCCAAGAGAAGGTTTCCGTTGGAGACTTCGTTACCCTGAACCGCGTCGCCGGTGGAGCTGGCAGCACCATTGAGCTGCCCGCACTGCTCCTGGTGGACGGTGACAAGGTCACCTCCGCAGCTGCGGACCTGGCCAAGGTAACTGTTACGGCTGAGATCCTTCAGGACCTTCGTGGTCCGAAGATCGTCATCCAGAAGTTCAAGAACAAGACCGGTTACAAGAAGCGCCAGGGTCACCGTCAGGAACTGACCAAGGTCAAGATCACCGGAATCAAGTAACCTCCGGTTACTGTTCAGGTTTTCAGCAGATTCCCCAGAATTTAAAGGCAGGCATTCCAAATGGCACATAAAAAAGGCGCGAGCTCCACTCGCAACGGTCGTGACTCCAACGCCCAGTACCTCGGCGTGAAGCGCTTCGGCGGCCAGGTTGTTTCCGCAGGCGAGATCATCGTCCGCCAGCGCGGCACCCACTTCCACCCCGGTGCAGGCGTTGGCCGTGGCGGCGACGACACCCTGTTCGCACTGCAGGCCGGCGCTGTCGAATTCGGCACCCGCCGCGGCCGTCGAGTCGTGAACATCGTTGCTGCTGCAGCTGCAGAGTAACAACAAGATCTGAACCGGTGGAGCGGGCCATGATGGCCCGCTCCACTGGTCATTTAACCGCATTACAATCAATTTGGGTGTCCAAGACAGCCAGGTTAAGCACAGAGGAGATTCACCGTGGCGAGCTTTGTAGACCGGGTAGTACTGCACGTATCCGGCGGTACCGGCGGCCACGGCTGTGTCTCCGTACACCGTGAGAAGTTCAAGCCTCTGGGCGGGCCCGACGGCGGCAACGGCGGCGACGGCGGCGACGTCATCCTGCGGGTTGACTCGCAGACCACCACGCTGCTGGACTACCACCACGCCCCCCACCGGCACGCCACCAACGGCGGCCCCGGCATGGGTGACTGGCGCGGCGGCAAGAACGGCGAGACGCTGATCCTTCCCGTTCCCGACGGCACCGTCGTGAAGACCAAGGACGGCCAGGTCCTTGCCGACCTCGTGGGCGAAGGCACCGAGTTCATTGCGGCTGCCGGCGGCCAGGGCGGTCTGGGCAACGCCTCGCTGTCCTCCCAGAAGCGGCGCGCGCCCGGGTTCGCCCTCCTGGGCATCGAAGGCGACTCCAGCGACATCGTGCTGGAACTTAAATCCATCGCGGACATCGCACTGGTCGGGTTCCCGTCTGCGGGCAAGTCGAGCCTGATCGCGGCCATGTCCGCCGCGCGTCCCAAGATTGCGGATTACCCCTTCACCACGCTCATCCCCAACCTCGGCGTGGTCCAGGCCGGCGAGGTCCGGTTCACCATCGCGGACGTCCCCGGACTCATCGAGGGTGCCAGCGAGGGCAAGGGCCTTGGCC
>Ga0207428_10004732_pt1 | contig 12876 bp, 9 predicted proteins | sample RhiMethybrSRZTD1_FD_187600 | JGI IMG/M metagenome (GOLD analysis project Ga0207428, IMG submission 187600) | Populus rhizosphere microbial communities from Tennessee, USA - Rhizosphere MetaG P. TD hybrid SRZTD1 (SPAdes) (version 3) | ecosystem: Host-associated > Plants > Roots > Rhizosphere >... | reverse complement strand
TTCCTGGACGATTCGCGCACGTACCACTTGACGATCGGGATTCGCAGCCGCACGACCGCGGCGCACAGCCTGTTGTCTGCGCTCTCGCCTGAAGAGAAAGAGCAGGTGAACGCCGCGATCGTCACGGCGATGGATCAGATCGAGAAAATCATCCAGCCGCACCTCACGCTCGCGAAGTAGATGGCACCGCCTGACTTCGCGAGACTGGCGCTGGCTATCGTGGCAGCGGCCGCCGTGCATGCGACGGTCACGTTGCTTTACTTCGCATTCCTGGCCCCCGGCGCGGCCGCCAGTCCGTATTTCCTAGCGATGGTCGCTATTGGACTTGGACCGCAGGCGTTTTTCATCGTCGTGCCTCTCATCTTCCTGACGCGATACCTCGCGCGCCGGGGCTTTTCCGGCCTGGCCGTCATGATCCTGGTGGGCGCGGCTCTCGGACCGATGCCGGAGCTCGTCGGATATCTCCACGAACAAATCACGTACGCGCAGCCACGCCCGTTTGGAGATGGATTGGAAACGTCGACAGTTCTCGGCATGGTCGTGGCAATGGCAGTCAGCGGCGCCTTGGCGAGTGCCGTCTATTGGTTCGTGCTCGACCCGCCTGCTTACTACCGCCAGTCGTAATCGTGGTACATTCCCGCCAGTTTTGTTCCTGGAGGAACCTTGATGAAGTTGCGCCTTTTCGCCCTGGTGTTGGTTACGGCCGTCGCACTGTCCGGCCTTCGCGCTCACGCTGATCAGGGACAGCGGCCCGCCCCGGCGCCCGCTGCATCGACGGCGCCCGCGGATCCGTTCCCTGGTTTGAAGTTCAGGAACATCGGCCCGGCAACGATGGGCGGACGTATCGACGATCTGGCGGTGCTCGAGTCGAATCCCGCCGTCTTCTACGTTGGCACCGCCACCGGCGGCCTGTGGAAGACGATGAACAACGGCACGACATGGGAAGTGCTGTTCGACGATCAGCCAGACACCGTGTCGATCGGCGATATTGCGATCAATCCGGGCGATGCCAACACCGTGTGGGTCGGCAGCGGCGAGAACAACAACCGCCAGAGCGGATCGTGGGGCAACGGCCTCTACAAATCGATCGACGGCGGCAAGACGTTCAAGCCGATGGGGCTGGCGACGTCGAAGCACATCGCGCGCATCATCGTCGATCCGATCGATCACGACGTGGTCTACGTCGCGGCGCTTGGCAGCCTGTGGGGACGCGGCGGCGAGCGCGGCGTCTACAAGACCACCGATGGCGGCCTGACCTGGACCCGCGTGCTGTTCGTCGACGAAGACACCGGCGCGACCGAGCTGGTGATGGATCCCTCGAACAACAAGGTGATCTATGCGGCGACCTATCAGCGCCGCCGGGCGACGTGGGGCTTCAACGGCGGCGGCCTGGGCAGCGCGATGTGGAAGTCGAGCGACGCCGGCCGCACCTGGACGAAGCTGACCAACGGCGTGCCGAGCGGTCCGCTCGGACGCATCGGCATGGACGTCTACCGCGCCAACCCGAACATCGTCTACGCGCGCATCGAGCATGCCAAGGAGAGCGGCACGTATCGATCGGATGACGCGGGCCAGACGTGGCGGAAGATGTCGGACACCAATCCGCGGCCGATGTACTTCAGCCAGATCCGGATCGATCCGAAGTCCGATGCGCGCATCTACGTGCTCGGCGTCGACCTGCACATCTCGGATGACGGCGGCAAGACGTTCTACCTGCAGGAGTCGATGCACGACGATCACCACGCGATGTGGATCAACCCGAACAACCCGAATCACATCATCGAGGGCACCGACGGCGGGCTTGGCATCAGCTACGATCGCGCGAAGACGTTCGAGGGCGTCTACAACATGGATCTCGGGCAGTTCTACCACGTCACCTACGACATGGAGATGCCCTACAACGTCTACGGCGGCCTGCAGGACAACTACTCGTGGGGCGGCCCGAGCGCGGTGCGCAGCCGCCAGGGCATCACCAACGATCACTGGTTCAGCGTGCAGGGCGGCGACGGCTTCGACGTGCAGGTCGATCCCAAGGATCCCCGCACCATCTACGCCGAGTCGCAGGACGGCAACATCTCGCGCATCGATCGCATCACCAACGAGCGCAAGTCGATCCGCCCGCAGCCGGCCAAGGGCGAGGCGCCGTACCGCTGGAACTGGAACACGCCGATCCTGATTTCGCCGCACGACAACAACACCATCTATGTCGGCGCCAACAAGGTCTTCAAGTCCACCGATCGCGGCAACTCGTGGACCGCGATCAGCGGCGATCTCTCGGAGGGGACCGATCGCGAAACGCTGGCGCTGATGGGCCTGAAGGCCGCCGAGTTCGAGATCGCCAAGCACGACGGCGTGCAGTCGTACGGCAACATCGTGTCGCTGGTCGAATCGCCGAAACAGGCGGGCGTGATCTACGCCGGCACCGATGACGGCAAGGTGCACATGACGAGGGACGGCGGCAAGAACTGGACCGACATCACCAGCCGCTTCCCGAACGTCCCGAAGAACGCCTACGTGTCGCGGCTGGTGCCGTCCGCGCACGAGGTCAACGTCGTCTATGCGAGCTTCGACAACCATCGCGCCGACGACATGAACACCTATGTCTATGCCAGCGTCGACGGCGGCAACAACTTCCGATCGATCGGCGAGGGCCTGCCCAAGGGGCACACCGTCACGTCGATGACCGAGGATCCGAAAAACTCGAACGTGCTCTATTCGGGCACCGAGTTCGGCCTGTTCGTCAGCCCGAATCGCGGCGGCACGTGGACGCGCATCAAGAGCAACGTGCCGACGGTTCCGATCCACGAGATCGTGTTCCACCCGCGCGACAACGACATGATTCTCGCGACCCACGGCCGCAGCATCTGGATTCTCGATGACGCGACGCCGCTGCAGCAGTACCCGGAAGCGGTAAAGGCAGACGCGTTCCTGTTCGACTTGCGGCCGGCGATGCAGTTCAACCTCGCCAACGATCGCGGCTTCGTGACCGACAAGCCGTTCTTCGGCAAGAACCCGACCTACGGCGCGCCGATCAGCTTCTACCTGGCGAAGAACCAGACCAACGTCGCGCTGCGCATTCGCGATGCGAGCGGCACCCAGGTGCGCGAGATCACCGGCAACGACCTGCGCGATGCGCGCGGCGCCGGCGTCAACCGCGTCTACTGGGATCTCCGGCATCAACCGCTTCCACCGGCGGCAGGACAGCAGCAGGGCGGCGGTGGTGGCGGCGGCGGATTCGGCGGCGGCGGCAACAACGGCCCGAACGTGCTGCCCGGCGAGTACCGGGTCACGCTCGTCGTGGACGGCAAGGACGTGGCGACGAAGAGCATTCGCGTCAGCGGCGACAAGGACGTGTCGATGACCGACGCCGATCGCAAGACGTGGCACGACACGGCGCTCGGCCTGCACGAAATGCAGCGCGTCGCCAACGCGGCGGCCGAAGCGGTGACGACGCTCGCCACGCAGCTCACGGCGGCGGAGGCGTTGATGAAGTCGGCGGCGAACCCGCCGGCGTCGGCCAAGACGCAGATTGCCGATGTCGGCACCCGGCTCGCGGATCTGCGCCGTCGTCTCGGGCTCAATCAGCAGGGCGGCGGTGGCGGTGGCGGCGGCTTCGGCGGCCAGCAGGGCAACGTGCGCGGTTCGCTCGGCCAGACCAAGGGCCAGATCATGGGCTCGACGTCGCTGCCGACGGCGCAGCAGATGCGCAGCAGCGTCGAGCTGCGCGAGGATCTCGTGAAGGTCGTCTCCGACACGAACGAACTCATCAACGCGATCCCGGCGATCTACGATGTGCTGGGCGCTTCGGGAGCAAAGCCCGCTGCACTGAAACCGGTCGGCCCCGTGCCGCCCGCGCGCTAAGTCGTAGGAGCACGGATTGCGAGGATCAGCCGCGAAGATCCCGGATGGCGCAAAGGCCACGGCGATCTTCGGGCTGATTCTGATTGCGATTTTCTGGATCGGCACCACTCAGCGCGGCTACGCCGAGCTCGCCGAGGCGCAATCGAGCGAGTTCAGCAAGAACGCCAATCTCGCGCTCGCCCTCGACGTCCAGACCAACCAGTTACTGACCGGCATCGATCACTTCCTGCTGCTGATCAAGGATCAGTACGAGGGCACGAGCGATCGCGTGCCGCTGCGGCGGATCGTCGCGCCGGCCTTCTCGTCGCTCTCGGGAATTACCTTCATCGGCGTCACCAACGAGCGTGGCGACGTCGTTGAATCGCTGCAGGAGTTCGCGCCGACCAACATCATCGACCGCGAGTTCTTCAAGGTCCATCAGCACGCCGACACCAACCGGCTGCTGATCTCGGAGCCGGTGCTCGGCCGCGTCAGCGGGCGCTGGGCGATCACGCTGACCCGGCGCATCAACAAGCCCGACAAGTCGTTCGGCGGCATCGCCGCGATCTCGATCGAGCCGCGTTACCTGACGCAGCTGTTCGAAACGACCGAGCTCGGTCCTCTGGACGTGATGTCGCTGGTGCTCACCAACGGCATCACGCTCGCCCGCCGCAAGGGCGAAGACATCACGTTCGGCACCGACATTTCGACGTCGCAGCTGATGCGCGAGCAGCGGCAGCGTCCGATCGGCACCTACATCGGTCCCGGCGGCATCGACGGCGAGCTGCGCGTGTTTGCCTACCGCACGATGCGCGACTACCCGGTGATCACCACCGTCGGCACGCTCGAGCGCGATGCCTTTGCCGCCGTCCGCTTCCGGCGCCGCGGCTACTACGGTGTGGCGATGCTGCTCAGCGTGATCGTCGCAAGCGGCGCCGGCGTGGCGATCACGCTCCTCGCGCGTAACGAGCGCGCCAGCCAGACGCTGCGCGAGCAGGCCTCGCTCCTCGACAAGGCCCAGGACGCGATTCTCGTTACCGATCTGCAGCGCCGACTGACCTTCTGGAACAAGAGCGCCGAGCGGTTGTACGGCTGGACGTCCGCGGAAGTGCTCGGGAAAGTCGTGACCGATCTGTTCTATCCGGACGGCAATGCCGCGGAAGTGCAGCAGGCGTACGAGGACGTGATCCAGCGCGGCGAGTGGACCGGCGAGCTCCAGCCGCAGACCAAGGCCGGCCGGACCGTCGTGATCGAAAGCCGCTGGACGCTGGTGCGCGATGCGGCGGGGCAGGGGCGCAGCATCCTCTCGATCAACACCGACGTCACCGCCCGGCGCGAGCTCGAGCAGCAGTTCTATCGCGCGCAGCGCCTGGAAAGCATCGGCACGCTCGCCGGCGGCATCGCCCACGATCTCAACAACGTGCTGGCGCCCGTCATCATGGGCGTCGGGTTGCTGCGCGACAAAGTCACCGACGATGAAAGCAAGGAGATCCTCGCGACGATCTCGACGAGCGCACAGCGCGGCGCCGAGATGGTCTCGCAGGTGCTGTCCTTTGCGCGCGGGCAGGAAGGCAGGCGCGCGGAGATTCGCCCGGCCGACCTCATTGCCGATGTCGTGCGCATTGCCCGCGACACCTTGCCGAAGCACATCGAGATCGTCACGCACGTGGACCCTGGCCTGCCGGCGATCCTCGGCGACCACACGCAGTGCCACCAGGTCCTGCTCAACCTCTGCGTGAACGCCAGGGACGCCATGCCCAATGGCGGCACGCTGACGATCTCGGCGGAGGCGACGACGTCGGCGCCGGCATCGGCGTCGGAGGTGTCTCCCGACGATCGGAGCGAGGGTGCCTACGTCATGATCCGCGTCGAAGACACCGGCATCGGCATGCCGCCGCAGTTGCTCGACAAGATCTTCGATCCGTTTTTCACCACCAAGGAACCCGGCAAGGGCACCGGGCTGGGCCTCTCGACGTCGCTGACCATCGTGCGCAATCACGGCGGCCACATCCGCGTGCAGAGCGAGCCCAATCGCGGCTCGCGCTTCGATGTCTACCTGCCGGTCGCGCCCGCGCCGACGATCGCGTCGACGATCGGCCACAGCGAATCGGCGCCGCGCGGGTCAGGGCAGACCGTGCTCGTCGTTGACGACGAAGAATCGGTGCGGCGCGTGATCAGGAACACGCTCGTGAGGGGCGGGTATCAGGTCGTGCAGGCCGCGAACGGCAAAGAAGCCCTGACGATGTACCACGAGATGGGCCGGCAGATTTCAGCGGTCGTGATCGACATGACCATGCCCGTGATGGGCGGCGTGCCGACCATGCGCGAGCTGGTCAAGATCAATCCCGACGTCCGCATCATCGCGTCGAGCGGCATTCACGACAACGAGGCGGCGGCGAAATCGATCGGCCGCCAGGTGAAGCACTTCCTGGCCAAGCCCTTTACCGCGGAGATGTTGTTGAGAGCGGTGAACACAGCAGTGACGGGAGGGTGATTCTCGTCGGGAAGGTGATGTTTGCCGGGAATGTGACTCGTGACGGGATGAGATCCCGGCTGAAGCCTTTCCCGACAAGTGTCACCCCCCGACAAGGATCACTCTCCCGTCAGGTTTCTCATCCCGTCAGGTCTTCAGACGGTGCGGTGGCGTCCACCAATCGACAGGCGGTAGATGAACAGCACAAGCACGGCGCCGGCCAGCGCCATGATGAAGCCGGCGCTTTCATTGGCGCTATACATGCCGAGGGCGCGGCCGATGAAGCCGCCGAGCAACGCGCCGACGATGCCGAGCACCATCGTCACGATGATGCCGCCCGGATCACGACCCGGCATCAGGAGCTTCGCAATCGCGCCAACCACGAGACCGAACACGATCCAACCAAGAATGCCCATCATTCCCTCACTGTGAGGGCAGTCGCGCCCTCATGACAGATCTGTGAGCAAGCGACGTGCCGCCGCCGTCGCCAAGGCTGTGGGAAAGGCGCGCGGATACGCAAGGCAGGCGGGCACTCAGTCCGAGAGCGGGCTTTCTCTTTTTGCGCGCTCGCGTTCCTCGGCCGTAAGCGGCAGGCCCTTGACCGCTTCGTCGTAACCAATGTTCTGCTCGGGCCGATCGTTCATCTCCGCGGGCGGTTCGTTGCCGCCGCGGCTCGTTTCCTTGATGGGCTCGATCCCGTCGCCATCCTCGAGATCGGGTGTAATTCGATCAGTCGCCATGTGACCTCCTCGGCCAATTGATGCAATCCGCCTGCCCCCGGCGCAACCGGTACGGCCGTTGCAGTCGACGGTGGGAGGAGAACCACATGCCGCCGCAGTGGAACAGCTCGGGCATCCTCGGTGGACCGGAACGCCGGCACGGCGATCGGCGAGCTCAGCAACGCGCGACGACCGATCGTCGGCGCGGCGCTCGCAGGCGCCGCATGCGGACGGCCGTGCTGGCTGCCGCCATGTCGTCGGCCCCGCTGGCTCGTCCTGTCGTCGCCATTCTTCCGCCGGCGCAGAAGGTCAAGCCGCAGGTCGACGTCTCGACGGAATTCGTCGCCGTACCCGCGAACGAAGCCTACGACGACATCGTCCAGGAAGCCGCGACGTTGTACGACATGGACGCGAACCTGATTCATGCCGTGATGCAGGCGGAGTCCGCGTTTCATCCGTACGCGGTGTCGAGAGCAGGCGCCGAAGGATTGATGCAGTTGATGCCGGAGCTCTCGGACGAAATGGGCGTCGGCGATGCGTTCGATCCGCGCGAGAACATCATGGGCGGCGCGCGCTACTTGAAGCGGCTGCTCGATTATCACAATGGCAACATCGATCTCGCGCTGGCGAGCTACAACGCCGGCCCCGGCAACGTCGAGCGCTACGGCGGCGTGCCGCCCTTCCGCGAGACGCGCAATTACGTCAAGACGATCAAACACATCCTCGCCGCGCGCAAGCGACGGGCGGCGGATGCGGACTGATGCGTCTGGTTAAGTTTGTAATCATTTAGTTAAGCCTGCTGCGAGTGTCGGTGTGCTCCGCGGCCTGTACGTTAGGATGCGGGCCATGCAGTACTTGCTCGCTCTGTTCCTGTTGATGGCCGGCGCTGGTTCAGCATCCGCGCAGGAGTGGTCGCAGTGGCGCGGACCCTCGCGCGACGGCATCATCCCCGCGGCCGTCATTCCGAAGCCGTGGCCGAAATCGGCGACGCGCGTGTGGGAAGTGGAGATCGGCGAAGGCTATTCGTCGCCGGTCGTCGCCAACGGGCGCGCCTTCCTGCACAGCCGCCGCGATCCCGAAGAGATCGTCACCGCGATCGATCTGGCGACCGGCAAAATCGCGTGGCAACAGAAGTACACGGCTGGCTTTACGAAGAATCAATACGCGACCGCGATGGCGAAGGGCCCGAACTCAACGCCGCTCGTGTCAGGTAACCGGCTGTTCACTCTCGGCGTGACGGGCATCCTCACCGCGTGGAATGTCGCCGACGGCACGATCGCCTGGCGCCAGGATTATTCGTCGTCGATCGACACGTCGAAACTGTTTTGCGGCACCTCGATGTCGCCGATGCTCGAGGGCGGATCGTTGATCGTGCAGGTCGGGAGCGACGTCCATGGTGGGCGCGTGCTGGCGCTCGAGCCGGCAACGGGCAAGGAACGCTGGGCCTGGAAAGGTCTCGGGCCCGGTTACGCGTCGCCGCTCGCGGTGACGATCGACGGCACGCGGCAGATCATCACCCTGACCAACGGATCGATCGTCGGCATCGATGCCGCCAACGGCGGATCGCTGTGGTCGATCCCGTTCCCCGACGACTGGCACGAGAACATCGTCTCGCCGCTGTGGACCGGCAGCGCGTTGATCGTGTCCGGCCCGCGGCAGGGCACGCACGCGTATGCGATCGCGCGCGCGGATGGGAAATGGCAGACGAAGCAGCTGTGGAAGAACGCCGACGTGACGATGTACACCGTTGCGCCGGTGTTTGCCGACGGCATCATCTATGGCATGTCGAACAAGCGGCGCGGGCAGTTCGTCGCGGTGCGCGCATCGGATGGCTGGCTGAAATGGTCTACTGCCGGCCGCGACGGCGCTCACGCGTCGATCCTCCAGCACGGCGAGCACCTGCTGTTCCTGACTGACGGCGGCGTGCTGATCGTCGCCCGGCGTACCGCCGAGGGGTTCACTGAGGAGCAGCGGCTGGAATTAACTCAAAGCGCCACATGGGCCGTTCCCGTATTCCTGGCGGACGGTGTGCTGCTTCGGGGCGCAACGAGCGTGCAAAAACTGGCCTGGCCCTGACGGGGGGCGCTCCGGCGCCCGAGAAAAACGATACTCTCGGCCGTCTAAAGGAAACGATCCCTGGGAGGGCTGCATGAGGGTCGAGCGCGACTGGCTGCGCAACGTCATTTTCTACGCGGATAAGCTTCGCCGCTTTACGCAGGATTCTCCGATCTTGCCGGAGGTCTGGCTGCTTGGCGGGGTTGAATTCTGCGCCGATCGTTCAGCGCGGGTCGATCTGCTGCTGAGTCCCCATCGCGATCGCAGCGCCGCCGATCTTGGTGTCTCTCTTCGCGAGCGCCTGCGGCGAGTGACCACCGAGGCCCAGCCGGTGACCAGGACCACCAGGACCGAACGTCTGATCACCAGGCCGGTCTGGACGCTGTCGGTCAGCCAGACGGCCGTGGCCGCTTCGATGACGCTGGAAGAAATCGTCATCGGCGCGCTGCCGCTGACGCCGTGGTGGGAGCGGAACGTCGACAAGTGGGACGGACTCCCGTTCGACTATAAGAGCCCTTCGGACATCAAGAAGAAATCGAAAGAGGCGCAAGCGCACGAAGAGAAAAAGTGCGGTGAGCTGCCCGCGGCCAAAGCCGAGGTGCGCTGGATGCTGCGCATCCTCGCGGTATTGCTCGGCTGTGCGAAAGCCGAGCCGGAACAGGTGGAACAAAGCGAGGACGCGCGCCGGCGCGAGCTCTGGTACCGCGGCGCGGACACGACATGGCTTCGCGAGGACGATGACACGCGCCCTGAAGTGCGCGCCAGCAATGCGGATTTCGATGCATTCAAGGACATCGCGCAGAAGGTGTTGTCGGCGCCGGACGACGACATCGGCCGGGAATCAGCGCTCGCGGAAGCCAGGGCGTTGCTGCAGAGTGCCATCAAGCTGACCAAGGAGCTCGAAGCCGACGGCAAGCAGAAGCTCCGCGCGCCGCTCAAGAAGACTCCCGCGGATTCGAGCAAGCCGGACCCCGCACCGCCGTTGTGGTCGATCGGCCTCAATCGCGTCGCGACGACGTCGATCGATCGATCGGTGAAATGCACCAAGGCCGACGCCGCGAATCTGGTCTTCAATATCAGCTGCAGCGACCTCACCTGGGCGATCGTCGACAGCGGCATCGACAGCACCCACGAGGCATTCATCCGCCAGGTGACCGATCCGAAAACGGGCGACAAGAAACCGCGCAACGCCGTCACCGCCACATACGATTTCACCAGACTGCGTAACCTGATCACGCTCGACAGTCATCCGAGCACCGGTCCGTCCGAAATGAACCAGGGCGACGACCTGGAGTCGGCGGACCGGCGCTTCAAGCGGCTGCGCCAGCGGCTGCGGTCCGGCCGCTCGCTGGATTGGGCGGAGCTGGCGCCGCTGCTGGTCGTGCGCGACAAGGATCAGGAGCTCTATAACCCGCGGCACGATCACGGCACCCACGTCGCCGGCATCCTCGGCGGCAACAAGACGAAGACCGACGATCGGCAGGGCATGTGTCCCGACATCAATCTGTACGATCTGCGCGTGCTCGACGACCGCGGCAAGGGCGACGAGTTCTCAATCATCGCCGCGCTGCAATTCATCCGCTATCTCAATGCGACGTCCGATCAGCCGATCATTCACGGCGTCAACCTGAGCCTGTCGGTGATCCACGACGTCGAAAACTTCGCGTGCGGGCGGACGCCGATCTGCGATGAATGCGAGCGGCTCGTGGCCAGCGGCGTCGTGGTGGTGGCGGCGGCCGGAAACCGCGGCTTCGAGCGGGTGCTGACCGGATCGGGCGAGCTGGATGCGTACCGCTCGATCAGCATCACCGATCCCGGCAATGCCGAGACGGTGATCACCGTGGGTGCCACGCATCGTTTTCAGCCGCACACCTACGGCGTCAGCTACTTCTCGAGCCGTGGCCCGACCGGCGACGGCCGGGTGAAGCCGGACGTGCTCGCGCCCGGGGAGCGCATCTACTCGACGATCATCGACAACAAGTACGGCGCGAAGGACGGGACCAGCATGGCGGCGCCGCATGTCAGCGGCATCGCGGCGATGCTGATCGCGCGGCATCGCGAGTTCCTCGGGCAGCCCGAGCGCATCAAGCGGATCATCATGAAGACCGCAACGGATCTTGGCCGCGAGCGCTACTTCCAGGGCGCCGGCATGGTCGACGCGCTGCGCGCCCTGCAATCGGTTTAGGAGGTCGCACATGGCCAACGTGTTCACGCTCGAAGCGCTCGAAGCCCAGCATGGCGACGCGCTGATCCTGCATTACGGCGAGACGGACGCGCCGAAGTTCATCGTCATCGATGGGGGACCGCCGAACACTTACGCCAACACGTTCCGCCCGCGGCTCGACGCGATCCGCGCGAAGCTGAAAGCCGATCCGCTCGAGATTCGCATGCTGATGGTCAGCCACATCGACGACGATCACATCACCGGCGTGCTCGATCTGACGTCGGCGTTGAGGAAAGACCAGGAGGACGAACAGCCGCTGCCGTTCGAGATCCTCACGCTGTGGCACAACAGCTTCGACGACATCATCGCCAAGGCCGGGCCGTCGGCGCTCGCGGAACTCTCGAACAACGCCGCGGCCGTGGCCAAAAACGGCGGCAGCGGCGCCGCCATTGTCGCGAGCGTGAAGCAGGGCCGTCAGCTGAGGCTCGATGCCGATGCGCTGGCGATCAACATGAACTCCGGCTTCGACGACCTGATTCAGTTCGACCAGGCCCGCAAACCCTTGAAGATCAGCCAGGGCCTGACGTTCACGGTCCTGGGCCCGAGGAAGGACGAGCTCGACGCGCTCGAAAAGAAATGGGCGAAGGAACTCCCGAAGATCATCGAGAAGGAAAAGAAGAAAGGCAAACCCGCGGCGATCGCCGAGTTTGTCGACGAGTCGGTTCACAACCTGTCCAGCCTGATTGTGCTGGTGGAGTCCGACAAGAAGCGGATTCTTCTGACCGGCGACGCGCGCGGTGACTTCATCATCGAGAGCCTGAAAGAGGCCAAGCTGCTCAAGAACGGCCGCCTCGAGGTCGACATCCTGAAGGTGCCGCATCACGGCAGCCGCCGCAACATCGCGATCGAGTTCTTCGAGACGGTCCACGCGCGTCACTACGTGTTCTCGGCCAACGGCAAGTACGGCAATCCCGATCCGCCGACCTTCGACGATTTGTTCAAGGCCCGGCCGAAGGGTCCGTACGAATTGTGGCTGACCAACAACGTCGCCGCGGCGGTAAAACGAATCAAGGCCAAGAAACCTGCCGGCGTGGTCCTGCACGTGCGCAGCGACAAGCCCAAGGAGCCGTCGGTCAAGATCGAGCTCGCCGGGAAGATCACATGGTGAAGCGACGCACACGCCCGAAGAAACGGGCTGTAAAGACGGCGCCGGCGCCCGAGCCTGTGCCCGCAGCTCCCGGGATACCGGAGCCAGGCTCGCTCGGCGAGTGGCTCGATTACCTGATGCCCGATGCCACGGACGGCGATTGGGTGCCGATGTGGCCGCCCGACGCTTTCGCGATCGGCGCCGCGCTGCTGCGACGGACCGGAGGCTATCTCGACCTGGTCAACGGCGACGATCTGCGCGGAACCGTTCCCGTGCTTCCTCGCAAGGACGTCGACAACGCCGGACTGACGTGGCGGCGCGATCTCAACGAGGTCTTTGGCACTGGTCCCGCGCTGCCCACGGGACCACGCAAGCGCCCGCGGATTCGCGAGGTGTGTCCGCCGCAGATCCGCGACGCCTGGCACCTGCTTCGCAGCAACGGCGCCGTTGCCCTCGCGGACGTGCGAACACACCGGCG
>Ga0207428_10004727_pt1 | contig 12883 bp, 9 predicted proteins | sample RhiMethybrSRZTD1_FD_187600 | JGI IMG/M metagenome (GOLD analysis project Ga0207428, IMG submission 187600) | Populus rhizosphere microbial communities from Tennessee, USA - Rhizosphere MetaG P. TD hybrid SRZTD1 (SPAdes) (version 3) | ecosystem: Host-associated > Plants > Roots > Rhizosphere >... | reverse complement strand
GCTCGGGCGGCTGCGAGCGGGTGAGATCGCGCTCGGGCCGCTCAACGTTCTCTTCGCAGGCGTCGGGCTGGTGGCGACAGCCGAAGGCGTCCGACTGTTGCACGAATCGCCCGAACGGTTGGCGCAAGGCTGTCGCCGGCTCTCTGCTCTGGTGACGGCGGGTGTACTGGCATGGGGTGCCGTCATCCTGCTTCTACCTCGGGGCATCGGCCAGTCGGTGTTGAGGGCAAATTGGGACACCGCGAGCCCGCTCTTGCCTCCGCTGCTGATTGCGCTCGCGGGCTATGGCTCGAGTTTCGGCCCTTTGACCGGTCTTCGGTCCATGGCGGCAGCAACAAGGAGCCTCCGCGCTCGGTGTATCGATGGATTGTGCACTCTCGTCTTCGGGCTCACGGGTGCATACCTCGCAGGCGCTATGGGAGTGGCCTGGGGCTATGCTGTCACCGGCTGCCTGAGGAGTCTCAATGCGTGGTGGCAATTCTCGAGCGCGCTCCACGAGCGCCAGCGCCGGGACGATTCGACCCGTAGGGCTGAGACCGTCGTCGGGGCCCGTGACTTTCGCCCGGAAGGAGAGGGGTGAAGGGGATGAACCTGAAGCTGGCCCACTACTACCCTCGTGCCTGGATCGGGGACGGTGGCTGTTCGTCCGCCGTGCGCGGCTGGGCATCAGCGCTCGCTGAGACGGGGGCTGACGTGACCGTCGTGTGCGACGGCAACGGCGCGCCTCCGACAACAGCTGACGTGCGCTGGCTGGCAACCCAGCATCGAGGATGGGGCAGAATGCGAGCTCCCATTGACCTTGAGCGCTTTCTCAAGGGCCGAGATGTGCTCGTGCTTCACTCGGGTTGGGCCTACCACAATGTGCGAGCGGCCCGCTCGGCCGCTAGAGTGCAGGTGCCTTACGTGCTGACTCCTCACGGTGCGTACGATCCCAACATCTTCAAGAGGGGACGCACGTTGAAGCGACTCTGGTGGACGCTTTTCGAGCATCATCTCGTCACCGGTGCCCGTGCGATACACGTGTTCTTCGACGAACAGCGCGACGAACTCAGACAGCTCGGCTACACGGGTCCTGTGATCGTAGTCCCGAGCGGCTTGACGGTTGCCGATTGCCCAATGCAGCCTGGCAGATCTCAATTCCTGCTCTGGATGGGACGATTCGACATCGAAATTAAGGGTATTGACCTCCTGCTTCGCGCTCTTGCGTCTCTTCCTCCGAGTGTGCGTCCGCAAGCGCGACTGCATGGACCCGACTGGCGCGGCGGAAAGTCTCGAGCATGGCAGCTCGTACGCGAATTGGGCATTGACGATTACGTGCAGATCGGCCCGCCGCTGTACGGCCCAGAGAAATGGGCAGCGCTTCGCTCTTGTGGGCTCTTCATTTTTCCGTCCCGTTGGGAAGGGCAGGGGTTGATGGCGCTTGAGGCAGCCGCCGCGGCGGCGCCTTTGGTCGTGACCAGCACGACCTCGGTCGGCCGACAACTGGCTGCGGCGCAGGCTGCAGTTCTCGTTGAGCCGACTGTTGAAAGCATTGAAACAGGAATTGCCAAGGCATACTCCCTTTCGAACCGTGGCGAGCTTGGCTCCCGGGCTTCTCAGTTCGTGAGGGACAAATTCTCGTGGCCAGCCCTGGCACAGAGCTATGGACAACAACTCACAGAGTTACTGTGATCCGAAGCCGCCGGATATGGCGGTCTATTTTGCTGACAACCCACGCTATGGATGGCACAGAGATTCGCGCGTTGGTCCTCGATGTCCGAAAGAAGTTTCCGAAGGCTCTTTGGACGGACATCCCCGAATGGATCGACAGGGACGTGCTCCACGTTCAGTTGACGTACGTTCCGAACGGTAGACTTATCGATCTCGGCGGCGGCTATTCGCCGATCTCGGCCGTCCTCGCCAGGCTCGGTATGGACGTAACGGTAGTTGACACGTTCGCTTCCACTAAATTCTACGAGCACTTCTCCGCGCACGAGCTCTGCGATACTCTGCAGTCCTTTGGGGCAAAGCTGGCCAAGGCCGACTTGCGCGAATACGACCCGACCAAGGCATTCGACCCAGCCTCGGTAGATGCGGTCGATTGCTTTGGCACGGTTTATTTCTTCAATCCTCGAGCACTGCTCGAGCGATGCATGCGCGTCTTGAAGCCTGGTGGGACGCTCGTCGTAGAGTGCAACAACGCCGCCTCATTGTTACGCCGGCTTCGCCTTCTCGTTGGCCGCAACAACACGGACACGTTTCAAGAGTATTTCCTCGACGACGTGCACAAGCGGTTCTGGGTAAAGAGCGATGTGGAGGCGCTCGCTAGCTATCTGAAGTTATCCGATTATCATTTGCTAGGCCGGAACTGGAGCGTCTATCTGAGCCGGACTGGACTTCCGAAAGCGGCCCTTACCGTCGCTGACAACGCGCTCAGACCCGTCCCCAGCCTCTGCAACGATATCTACCTGGTCGGCAGAAAAGACGGCTACTCAGCCACTTGAGTGGCATTCGATGGACGTACGACCCGGCGCTGCCGACCCGGCCGCCGCGCGGCCCGCTGAGGATGCGTGCTCAGCCCTGCCGGCGCTGTTCCGCAGGGAGTGTGTCGAGCAGCAGCGGACTTGTCAACGGCGCGCGCGATGCTATGAAGATCGCGCGCACGAAATCGGCTGTGTGTTTCTCCGGCGCATGCCAGTCGAGTGTGAACTGCTCATGGTTTGGCTGCGTCGCGGGGACGTAGGCGTGGGCAAAGTGTTCTTTCAGGCGCGAAAGAACCCACGGCCTCGTCGGGCGGCAGCCCGTCCCGGAGAAGGCCTGCGTCGGGCTGCCCTGCCGCTCAGCAACGCGGTTGACATCCTCGGTTTCGCCAAAAGACACGCATGTTTCCAGTAGCAGCATCCCCGAACAATGCTTCGCCATGAAGGCGAGCGCGGCTTCGGGATTGTTCAGATGATAGAGCAACCCGTAGCAGTGGATGATCTCCCACGGCCCCCCTTCGAACGTGGGGGGCGGGTGGTCGACGTCGAGCCAGCGCACTTCCGCCTGTGGGTAGCGCCGTCGCAAGTAGCGAAGGTTTTCCGCACGGACCTCGGTGATCGTCACGCGGCATCCGCGATCGAGGTAGAAGCTTGAGTGGTCACCGATGCCCGCGCCGACCTCCAGCACACTACGACCCGCAAGAGGCAGGCCCAACGTCGCCAGATGCTCCAGCCGCCGCGCGGTTTGACGGAGGTAATTCGGCGAATTGAAGCTCAGCTTGGGATACAGCCTGTGTATTAGTTGTCCGACGGTGCGGTCGTAAACGGACTTGATCGGGTTGCTCATAGGGCGACATGGGGCGTCTCTTACACGGGCGTAGCAGGCAGGAAGAAAGCGTTGTTTGTCCGGTGCACGGGCCAGCGCCGGGCCAGCGGAGTGTCCTCGATGCGCACATAACCAGCCTCGCGCAGCACGCTGAAAGCGTCCGCGGGCTGAAACCCGCAACCCGCGAGCGTCTCTGGATTGATCTCCACACACAGCAACGCAAACGCGCGCGCCGCCAGCGCCTCGCGCATCCCGCGCAGCACCCGCGGCTCGAATCCCTCGACGTCGATCTTGGCGATCCAGCGGGGTTCCGGCGGCAGTTCCAGCCCGGCTTCGCGTCGCCAGGTGTCAAAGGTCTTTACCTCGACTCGATGCGTCACCGCGACCTCCGTTCCAGGCTGCGTGCCAAAAGTCGAGCGGCCCGAATCGGCCGCGGCAGCGTGCAAATCCAGCGTGCCCGGTTCATCGCCGAGGGCGAACTGATGTGGCGTGAGCTGGTCGAGCGAATTGCGGTCGCGCGTTGCAGTGAGCAGCGCATGAACCGCCGGGTGCGGCTCGAACGCGTGCGCACGCAGCGGAGCCGGGCGCGTTGCCATCCAATAACTGAAAAAGCCGTAGTTCGCGCCGATGTCGAAGAACACCGGCGCGCGCACTGTCTCCGCAAAATGCGCGAGCACTTGCGGCGTCGGTGCCTCGAAGCGCACCCCTTGCCACCACGTCGCGCGCCTCAGGTGGTCGCGGAAATCTGCCTTGAAGAACACGCCCGGCAGCAGCTCCACTTCCGCCGTTGCCGGCGCGACCCGCCAGAATGCCCGATAGAGCTGCGGCCCCGCGCGCGGAAGCTGCCAGCCGAGCGCGCGGCGGCAGCCGGTTGCGATCTTGAAAACAACGCCGCCTGCACTCATATCGTCTCGGGCTTCATGCACGCCCCGTGCTTCCACGCGGTTCGCGGCGCAATTTCGCGCGTCCTGGGGCTGGGCGTCGAAATAAAGCGACGCTCCTCGTGACGCGTCTTAGCGACTCTGCTTACGCGACGCGGCGAAACCTCCGGACTCGCTGCGGTAGGTCGGACATATGACAGCATCAGTTTCAGAGAGAAGCGAGTCCTAGCAGCAATGCTGCCTCAGGCCGCAGGTTCATCCGCTACGGCTCAACCGCGCTGTACATGTCTTGCCCAAGTGACTGCCATTGATACCAATACTTGATTCCTGCCCAAAACCAGTACTGGCCACCGGGTGTTGGGACAAAGTACGTATTGCGCGTGAATGTCAGCTTGTTCGAGCCATTCAAATAAGCGTCCAGCTCGCGGGATGTGCACGAAGTGTAGCCGAGTCCCGTCGCAAACGCGCCCTTTTGCGGTCCGACTGTGATCGTGTTGTCGTGCGAAGAGACATTCTGCATATAGAACTGTTCGCCGATGACCCCCCCGTCTCGTGAGCCGACGGCCGTACATTTTACGAAGTAGTTGATGCCACGGAAGTTGTACTCCAGCTTGTTGCCATAGATCTCGACGTTGTGCGACGTCGAGATGAGAATTCCGCTCTCCCCGCTGCGCCGAACAGTGTTGTTGCGGATGATCGCCTGGCCACTCACCTCATAGATAATCCCCGTTCCGGAGTGGTCTTCAACGATATTCCCCTCGATGAGTGCCCCGACATTTTCGCCGTCGTACCATATTCCGCTCGCTACGTTGTGATGGACGAAGTTGTTGCGGAACGTGACGTTTGGGGATAGGACAATCTTCTGGTTAACGCCGTTGTCGGAAATTTCGTTTCCCTCGAACACCACGTCTCTCGCCATGTACAGTTGATAACCGCCGCCTTGCAGAACATAGACCGAAGAAGTCGAGTTTCCGACGTTGTGGTGGATGAAATTGTTGCTAACCACGGAGCCATTGGTCACGACCACGCCGACGACGTTCTGCGCAATCTCGTTGTGGTCGATTGTCCAACGGTCGGCCGCGCCAGAATCACCGAACATCGCGCTGGGATACGCGTGGATGCCACGCTGTGGCATCTTGCGGATCACGAGATTACGGATCGTGACGTCGTTGATGTCTTGGTTATGCGCCCGGAACGCACCCTGGGTTGCGTCCGTCGTCTTCCAGAGGGTCCCGTCCAGGATTGCGCCGTACTCGCCGACAAAGACGTTCCCCGTTTTCGGCGTGATGGAGTCGTCAAGAAAGTGGACCCCCGCCCTGAGACAGAACTTCGTGCCGGCTGGATGAACATTGACGCTGCTTTGGATCGAGCTGCCCGGTCGGATGTCGATGGCGCCGGGTGGGCATGTAATCGACTGCTGAGGCCCATAAGACGTAGATGAGGGGGCCCAAGACGTTACCGGCAGTTGTGGAGCTGGTGACTGGGGCAGCAGCAAGGAGGAGATGCTAAAAAGCAGAACCAGACTTGTTTGCGCGAAACTGTTCAAGATGCGTGGCTCCATTTCCTCTATGGCGCGATCAGTTCCAGATGTTTCTTACGCATAGGTCAACGCTCGAGAGAGTGCGCGTCGCAGCCCACGCAGCTGGTGCCACCACTCGACGTGCAGCAATTAGTCAGCCGTGCTCATCGGATCGTGGCCCAGAGCCTGCCATGCGCTCCAAGACATGGGGCCGTCCCAAAGCCACCAGTACGCACCTGTGTCAGGTAATGGCACGTCATAGTTGTTGTGTGAGAACGTGATGTTCTTCAAGCCGTTCTGATAGGGTGCCAGCTGTGTTGATGTGCACGATCCGGTATAGCTGAAGGCGCTCGCGAGCGCCCCGCTCCGGCTGTCGACGACGATTCTGTTGTCGTGTGCTGAATTGTTCGCGAGATCGAACCCGATCACACCGCCGCCAATCGAGGGGCAGTTGAGAAAGTAGGTAATGCCCCTGAAATTGCCTTCGAGCGTGTTGTTGTAAATGTCGGCGTCCTTGGACATGGCGATGAATATTCCGGTCTCCAGGCTCCGTCGAATCGCATTGTTCCGGATGATGACGTTGCCACTGATCTCGTACCAAACTCCGGCACTGCCGTTATCCTCGACGCGATTGCCTTCGATCAGCGCCCCCGTATTATTGGCATCGTACCAGATGCCGGTGCCCTCGTTGTGATGGACGAAATTGTTACGGAAGGTCACGTTGTTGGACTCCATCACTTTCTGTTGCCAGCCATTGTTGGCGATTTCGTTGTTCTCGATCGTTGAGTTATGGGAGTAAAGACCTTGGTATCCATGATTGAAGTTGTGATGGATGTAGTTGTTCCTGATGATCGAGTCACTCGGGAAGACGATGCCCGAATAGTTCGACGCAATCTCGTTGAATTCGATCGTCCAGTGATCTGACCACTGGGCATAGGCGTGGATGCCTTGCCGAAAATTGCGGATGACCAGATTACGAATGGTGACGCCGTCGATGTCTTGCTGGTGCGCCCGGAACGCCGCCTGGGTGTCGTCGTTCGATGTCCAGGTTCCGTGCAGGATCGCGCCGTACTCACCGACGAAAGCGTCCCCCGTCTTCGGGACGATCGAGCGGTCCAGATAATGGATGCCGGCTCGCAGGCAAAACGTAGTCCCGCCGGGGTAGGCATCAACCACCGCGTTGATAAATGTGCCAGCCTGGATGTCGACCGCGTTTGCCGGGCACGTGATCGTCGGCTGCGGGCCAACGGTCGAGCCGGACGGAGGCGGCGAATTGGACACAGTCACCGAAAACACGCAGCTCGCGTTCTGGCCGTCACTCGACGCTACGTTGACCGTGACGCTCGTCGTGCCGACCGGAAAGCTGCTCCCCGACGCCGGCGAGCCGGTGACCATAATGGGAGCGACGCCACCTGACGTGGTGACGCTGTAAGTCACAACGACCGCCGATCCGTTCGACGAGGGAAGAGATATGTTCGACGGGCACGTAACAGTAAGCGTCGGAGCGGAGTTGACGATGGTGGCCAGCACGCTGACCGTGACTGACGTCGTACTCCCTTGCACTTGCACCCGGAAGGTTCCTTGGTACGTGCCAGGCGTGAGCGCGACCGTGTTGAAGGCTATCGTCAGCGTACCAGTGTTCACGCCGCTCGTCGGCGAGACGCTGAACCATGACTCGAGAGGGTTGCTTCGTACGACCGACCATTTGAGCGCTCCCCGTCCTGCGTTGCTGACTCGCACGGTCTGGGATGGCGCGTTGCCACCCGCATTCGCCTGCGAGCTGACGGAAGTTGCGCTGACTGAGAGCACCGTTTGCGCTGCGACGGTCGACGATAGCGGAGTCGCCACGAAAAACAGGAGACAGAGTCGGCCAATCCGCGCAGCACGTGTTAGGAGTGTAGGCACCGGTTGCGTCTCGAGGTGATTGATTCGTCGGCTGCCACGCCGTGCCAGGGCCGCGACGTGGGCACCGCAGGCTCAGCGCTCTATCGCATACGTTTCACAAAATGGAAGATCTGGACGCGAAAAACTATGTGCTTTGGCGTCGAGCTTCCGGTGCCCGGCTCATCCGATGTCGCATCCACTGACAGTTCTTCTTGTCGCTCCGCACAGCACATTACGCCATCGGACAAGACAGATAAAGCTCAATTTTGGCCAGCCAAACCCAGGCAGTTGAATAGAAAACGTCGATCTGTCGTCAATCTCCCGCCCGATCGCCATGAAGCTGATTCGGGCTCGCGATTGAGCCGCGCGGCGTTGGTGCTTCGGTTGAAACGAGGACCTGGTCCGGAGTTGTGGATGGGTTGGGCGTGGGAAAGTAGGGGAGAGGCATGGCTACGACCCAGGCGCTCGGGCCACCAGACCACGAACGGGCGGCCGCGACCCATCCGCCTGTGACGGCGGTGGATCGCGACCGACTTCGGCGCTACTGGCTGACTGTGCTGATTGCGTCCTGCGGAAGCGCTTGCCACTCACTCCAGTAGAGGAACCTGTCCCATAGCCAGTACTGCACCGTGAAGGGCGACGGCACCCGATACGTGTTGCGGTAGAACGTCAGACTTTTTGCCCCGTTCGCGTAGGGCGCCACTTGGGTCGTGGTGCACGACCCGTAGCTGAACACGCTCGCCAATGCCCAAGCCTGCGTGCCGACGACGATCGTGTTGTCGTGGGCCGCATTGTTGGCGAGGTCGAAGCCGATCAGCCCGCCGCCCACCGACGGACAGTTGACGAAGTAGGTGATGCCCCGGAAATTGTTTTCCAGCACGTTGCTGTAGATCTGCGCGTTCTTCGACGTGGAGATGAACACCCCGGTGTCGTTTCGGCGGACAGTGTTGTTCCGGATGATCGCGTCACTGCTGATCTCGTACCAGATCCCGGCGTTGCCGTTGTCCTCCACGAGGTTGCCTTCAATGAGCGTCCCGGTATTGTCGCTGTCGAACCAGATGCCGGCACCGGTGTTGTGATGGACGAAGTTGTTGCGGAAGGTCACGTTCGCCGACTCCGTCACCTTCTGTTGCCAGCCGTTGTAGGCGATCTCATTGCCCTCGAGCGTCGAGTTGTGCGCATACGGCCCCATGTACCCGCTGTAGGTGTTGTGATGGATGTAGTTGTTTTTGATGATCGAGCTGCCCCCGAACACGAGGCCGACGTCCTTATTGGGACCAATCTCGTTGTTCTCGATGGTCCAGTTGTCCGCCATGAAATAGTACTCGTGGATGCCGCGTTGGGGCATGTTGCGGATCACCAGATTGCGGATGGTTACGTAGTCGATGTCCTGGTTGTGGGCCCGGAACGCGGCCTGCGTCGCATCGGCCGTGGCCCAATAGCTGCCGTCAAGGACCGCGCCGTACTCACCGACGAACACATCGCCCCATTTCGGCGTGATAGAGCTGCTCAGATAATGCACGCCAGCATGGAGACAAAACGTCGTGTAGTTGGGATATGTATTGACCACCGGTTGAATGGACGTGCCGGGCCAGATGTCAACGGCACCGCCCGGGCAGGTGATCGCCGATTGAGGGCCGACCCCCGACGGCGCGGGTGGTGGCGTCGGAGCCGGTGGGGGTTCTGAGGGCAGTGGCACTGCCCCTTGTCCGTCGATCGTGAGGAAGATGCCGACGGTTTCGTATGCGCCTGTCCTCGTATCCGCGACCTTCAACCACAACGGCGATGGGGTGTTCAGTGTGATGGGTTGTGTGAAGCTCACCGTCACCGTCCCGCTGCTCGACCCATTCGTTGGTGAAGCCGCAATCCAACCGGTAGCTGTCCCGATCGTGGACACGGCCCACCGCAGCCTCCCACCACCCGTGTTGGTGACCTGGATTGTCTGGGAGGGAGGGGTCTCACCCGCAGTCACTTGAAGAGACATCGACGCGGGGATGACGGAAAACGCTGATTGGGCCTCCGCCGACAGCTGGACGACGAACGTCGCCACCAAAAAGACGAACAATCGCACGGCATTACAACGCAGATTCATTGCTACTCCTTACATCTGCAGTTTTTCCACACACGCACTCCCGTCTCCAGGAGCTCTGAATTTTCGAACGGCGTTTGACCTGTTTCCTTGGTCGAGGGTCGCCAGCCTGGCTACCGCCCGTGCCCGCGCACACTTGCCCCGATTCGTCCCGTGGTCCAGGTGACAGCATTCTCGGGCGTGGCCGTTCTGTTCGCTACCGAGTCAGCCATCGTCGTCCCATTTCCTTAGTCGAGTCTCTAATGACTAACGGGGACAGCTCGTGTAATGGGTGGTCGTTTGGGTACCTACTACTACGGCAAAACAACAACAAAACACATCAATACCTTCGCGAGGCACTGTGACCACGTCTCATCCATTGAGCCACTTCTTATTCTTTTGAACTAGAGGCGGATTTAGCAGGCCAAGCAACGCTGATGCCACTCATGTAACCGGACAGTTTTCCTTTAGAAGACAACTAAACTTTGATCGCACCCCGTCCACTCATGGACGATTTCCGTGCACTAATGGTGTCGGTTACACGCCTCAAAATGTTTAGGAGCTTGGCGACCCTTTGTATCGACGCGTGTGTCACACGACGGTGTGGGGCGTGGTTGTGGATCTGGTAAATGACCGCACGCTGGACCAGCCGTTCCTAGTTGACAAGGGTGGAACTGCCGGTAACACTCAGAAGTCGCCAGCTCAGGACTTCACGCGCTGCGGGCGCTCCCGAGATGGCGCGGGAGCTTCGCCAGAGGGAATGCCATCGAAAGATCAGACTTTTTCATAAACTGATCCCTCGATACCATCGGACCCGCCTTCTTCATAGTCCTGCAGCTTGATTCCAAGCAATGATCTTTGCCACTTTTCGCGCGTCTCGCCGTTTCGTATGCGCGATGCTGCTCGATTCGAGAACCTTGCCCAACTTGAGAGGCTCCTGGCTGCTCGCAGCGAGTGGCATTCGCACGAACTTCGGACCCCATCGCGCTGATACGACATGAGCCCATGCGACTGAATCGAGCGCTGAAGCGCGCCGCCATCGCCGCCGGATCGCACATGCCTCGTCCTGACCCCTCGACCAGAAGAGTCGTGTTTTGTTATCACTCTGTGCATCCGACCGGACCGCATGTCTCCTCGACTCCGGCCGTGTTCGAGCAGCATCTCGAGTGGTTGACCGAACACTGCAGGATCGTGCCCTTCATCGATGTGGTGCCGCCCATCGAGGCCCGCAGCGAGAGCAAACCGACTGTGGCCATCACATTCGATGACGGCTACCGCGACAACCATTCCTACGCTCTCCCGCTTCTGGCGCGATATCGAGTGCCGGCAACGTTTTTCATCACCTCCGGGTTCCTGGAACGCGACCCGGCGGTATTGAGCCGATTCCAACGGCTATTGGGATGCGCGGAGAACATCGTTCCCCTGGAGTGGGCACAGGTACGTGAACTGCGTGCCAGCGGCATGGACATCGGCTCGCACACCTACAGCCATCCCAATCTCGCACGTCTGTCGCCTGCGAAGGCTTTGGAGGAACTGCGCATCTCTAAAGACCTGATCGGCGATCGTCTGGGGACCTGCGACTTGTTCGCGTACCCCTTTGGAAAGCCCGGAGTGCACTTCACCCAGGCAACAGTGGACGTGGTCCGTGCCACGGGCTATCGGGCGGCCGCCGCCGTCACGTTTCGCGGGGTTCTCGAGTCGGACACTGCGTTGAGAATCCCCCGATTCTTCAACGACGGGGACAGTGTTGCGAAACTCGAGGCGAAGATCCGAGGCGCGTACGATGTGCTGGGATGGTGGCAAGAGCACGCGCCGCTGTCGGTGATGCGGCTGGTCTCTCCTCAGGACTTCGAGCGATGAACCTATATCGCACGCGAGGAGCTCGCGACCGACCGCCGGGTGACGGTCGGTCGCGACCGACTTCGGCGCTACTGGCTGACTGTGCTGCCGGCGTCCTGCGGAACCGCTTGCCAACCACTCCAGTAGAGGAACCCGTTCCAGTGCCAGTACTGCACCGTGGTGGGCGACGGCACGCGATACGTGTTGCGGTAGAACGTCAGATTTTTTGAGCCGTTCGCGTAGGGCGCCACCTGGGCCGTGGTGCACGAGGCGTAGCTGAACACGCTCGCCAACGCCCCACTCTGCGTGCCGACGATGATCGTGTTGTCGTAGGCCGCATTGTTGGCGAGGTCGAAGCCGATCAGCCCGCCGCCTACCGAGGGACAGTTGACGAAGTAGGTGATGCCGCGGAAATTGTCTTCCAGCGTGTTGTTGTAGATCTGCGCGTTCTTCGACGTCGAGATGAACACCCCGGTATCCGCGTTCCGCCGGATGCTGTTGTTCCGGATGATCACGCCACTGCCGATCTCGTACCAGACGCCGGCGTTGCCGTTGTCCTCGACGCGGTTGCCTTCGACGAGCGTCCCGGTATTGTCGCTGTCGAACCAGATGCCGGCGCCGGTGTTGTGATGGACGAAGTTGTTGCGGAAGGTCACGTTCGCCGACTCCATCACCTTCTGTTGCCAGCCGTTGTAGGCGATCTCGTTGCCCTCGAGCGTCGCGTTGTGCGCATACGGCCCCATGTACCCGCTGTAGGTGTTGTGATGGATGTAGTTGTTCTTGATGGTCGCGCTGCCCCCGAACACGAGGCCGACGTCCTTGTTGGGACCAATCTCGTTGTTCTCGATGGTCCAGTTGTCCGCCATGTAATAGTAGGCGTGGATGCCGCGTTGGGGCATGTTGCGGATCACCAGGTTGCGGATGGTCACGTAGTCGATGTCCTGGTTGTGGGCCCGGAACGCGGCCTGCGTCGCATCGGCCGTGGCCCAATAGCTGCCGTCTAGAATCGCGCCGTACTCACCGACGAACACATCGCCCGATTTCGGCGTGATAGAGCTGCTCAGGTAATGGACGCCAGCCCGCAGGCAAAACGTCTTCGAGGCGGGATAGGCATCGACCACCGATTGAATGGACGTGCCGGGCCAGATGTCGACGGCACCGGTGGGGCAGGTGATCGCCGACTGAGGGCCGACCCCCGACGGTGCAGGTGGTGACGGCGCCGAATACGTGACCGTCACGGAGAACCCGCAGGTCGCAGTTTGCCCGTCGCCCGACCGTGCGGTGACCGACACAGCGTTCGTTCCCACCGGGAGTTTGCTGCCCGAAGCTGGGTTGACGCTCACTGTCACAGGCGCGACTCCTCCCGACGTGCTTGCGCTGTAGGTCACGGCCACCGGCGAGCCGTCC
>Ga0207428_10004722_pt1 | contig 12887 bp, 7 predicted proteins | sample RhiMethybrSRZTD1_FD_187600 | JGI IMG/M metagenome (GOLD analysis project Ga0207428, IMG submission 187600) | Populus rhizosphere microbial communities from Tennessee, USA - Rhizosphere MetaG P. TD hybrid SRZTD1 (SPAdes) (version 3) | ecosystem: Host-associated > Plants > Roots > Rhizosphere >... | reverse complement strand
CGGCAACGTGCGCTTCCACAAGGACGGCTACACCGACCTGCGCGGCCGCTTCGACTACGCGTCGTTGTCCGACGATCCGAACGCCGGCGCCACGCGCTATGCCGTGCTCGTGCTCAGCGAGCAGCGCGGCGCCGTGATCCGCGAGATGAGCCCGCCCGCGAAGTAGCCGGCAACCTGGCCCGGAAACTCGGCACGGTCGTGCTGACCCAGAGCATGTCCGATGCCAACCTCTTCGAAGGGCAGTTCGTCGCACCGGAGTGCTGGCTCGGCGGCGCGCGCTACGCGGTGCACGTACGAGTCCTCGATGCGGTCGGAATGTGGTCCGAGTGGTGGCCGCGGCTCGTGGTGCAGTGAGGCGCGCAGGCGCCACTGCGGATCGCGATGGGGCTGTCGACCCAGGTGCCAGTGCAGGCGGCGGCGCGTTCGCCACTTCTTCGTGGAGGCCTCGGCGGAGTCGGAGTCACGGATACGGCTCGTGCGCGGAGGCCGAGGGCCGCCTGCGGTGCGCGTGTCAGCGGGCGACGCCACCGGCGGGTGGGCTCACCTGCAGCGGGAACGTCAACCCGCTCAGCCCCTTGAACGCCGCTCGAGGGACCGATGATGCCGCGCCCGGAACCGGGCACGCTCACGGGCGCGGGCCAGCGGACTGGCGCATGCAAGCCCGGATTCCCGGAACGGCGCGGCGAGGTGCGGACGCATGCACTGCATGAGCGGCCAGGCTCGAGCTTGCCCTTCCGTTGCCACCCTGGCTCCTGGACATCTCCCGTGTGCCGTGATCGCATGACGTGGCGGTGCGTGGGTCGGAGCGTGTACTCCCGATCGCGTGCGCCAACGCTGCCCTCGCGAACCGACGCCGTGAGCCCCGACCCATGCGTCAACCCGGAGCCATTCGACCCTGCCCACGAGCTCGCGTTCGTGCAGGCGGTGCTTGCCGGTCGTGAGGCGGCGGTCGTGATGTTCGGGCAACGCATGCTCTGCGTGCCGCGCATGCTCGGCGCACTGAACCGGCGCCGAGCCCGCCCCCTGCAGGACCACGATCTGGCCGACCTGGTACAGGACACGATCCTGATCGTGATGCGCAAGCTGCACGAGTTCCGGGCCTTCGTACCCCTGGAGGGTTGGATCTTCCGCCTGAGTTACCTCGAGTTCCTGAATGCGGTTCGGCGCCGCGGGCGTCAGCGGGAGCAACCGATGGAGCTCGGCGAACAGACCCTCACGACCGGCCCCGACACCCGACACGACCACGACGACCTGCACCTCGCCCTGGAGGAGCTCGGCGGCGCCGAAGCCGAGGTGATTCGCATGAAGTACTTCACGGAACTCACATACGAGGAGATCGGCGTGTTGCTCGCGGTGCCCGCCAACACGGTCAAGACGCGCTTCCACCGCGGCCTCGCGAAGCTCACCGAACGCCTGAACAGCACGCGGCGGCGTGAGGAGCGCACCCGTTGAGCACCCACAGCCGGGACCACGAAGCCCTGCTGCAGCGGCTGACGTGTGAACCTGCGGCACTGCCGGACGAGTTGTCGGCGTGCCCCACTTGCCGGGAGCGTTGGCGCGAGCTGCAGGCCACCGCTGCCGGATTGCGGGGCCTTGCCGCCGAACAGCGGGAGGTGTTGGCCGAAGCGAGCGCCACTCGCGGGGATGTCGGCGAGGACCTGGTCGCGGGCCTGGTCCGCGCCGGCCTGCGCGGACGGGGTGGGAAACCGAAGCGCCGCTGGCCGTGGTTCGCCCTCGCGGCCGCCATGGTGATCACGGTCTGGCTCGCGTCGGGGCGAGGCGAGCCCACTGCGCCCACGCCGCCCGACATCGTGCTGAACGAGCGCGGTTTCGCGCCGACTGGACGGGGCGTTACGGACCTGCGTTTTCGCTGGCCGGACGATCGGCGCGCCGGGCAATCGTTCGTCCTCTATCTTCTCGACGACCCGGACGACCTGCTCAAACCACCGTGGCGGCAGATCCCTTGCGCGACGAACCAATGGACCCCGGACGAGACCACCGCCGCGGCGATGCGGCAGCGCGACCACTGGATGTGGCGCGTCGGCCGAGTCGGTCCATCGGGCGCGGGGCAGCGTGCACCCGAGGTGCTCGGCACGCTGCAGGAGTTCTGGTTCACGCCCTGAGCTTCGCTGGCGCATTGCTCGCGCAGAGCGAGCCGGAACGGTTTGCATCCGCGGCGCACCAATTGGCCGAGGCCGACGCGAAGGGGTTCGAGGCGCTGTACGCGCTGCGCAAGGAGTTCGTGCCCGCCGACTTCACCGAGTCGCAGCGGCGCGAGCTGCGCGCGCTGGCGGTGCAGATGTTCCTGCCTTGGTGCCGGCAGGCCGCTCATGCGGTCGACGCCAGCAAGGTGGCCACCACGCTGGCGATCCAAGTGGCTGAGCACGACCTGGCGTGCGGACACGATTCCGCCCGCGCGGTCGCCGTGCTCGACTCGGTATGGCCGTTCCGCGACCAGGCCGACTACCGCGCCTGCGAACTGGCCCTGACCCTCGCCGAAGCGCGCCGCGCCGCCGGCGACTACGCCGGAGTCGAGCAGGCGCTCGACCACTTCGCGGGCCTGCGCCACTCCGAGTCATGGCAAGACTGGAGCAAGCACCCCAAGTACGGCCCGATGCTGCCGATCCACGAACTGGTGCACGAGTGCCGGCGGGCCATGCTCGAACTCGAGCTCGGCAACCCGGACGGCGCGCTGCACCGCCTGCAAACGGCCACGAACCTGCAGCGGGTCGCGCGCGCGACGCCGCCGGAAGATGTCGCCGCGGTGGTCGCGCGGGCGTGGCGTGCGGCCGAGGTCGAGTTCCACCGCACGCGCGTCGACTGCTACTTCGCACTCGGGTGCTTCGGCCCCGCGGTCGCGGCGGCGGATGCAGTGCTGGCGCGTCCCGAGTTGCACGAGCATCACCCGATGTTCACGCTGTACCGAGCGCTCGCCGAGTACTGGCACAGCGCAGCTCCCGGGGCGACGGCGAACGCGCACCGGGTGGTGAAGGAGTTCACGCGCCACGAGAACCCGGAATGGCGCCGTGCAGCCCAGCTCTGCCTGCTGGAGGACGCGCTCCATGCAATGGACCCGACCGACTCCGACGCCGAACTCAGCGCGTGGCTCGACGAGCAGTCGAGGCACCTCGAGCCCCGCGCCACGACGCTGCAGACAGGATGGATGCTGCGCCGCGACCGGACCGCGCCGCTGCCCGAGGACCGAATCGCCGCGCAAGCGGCGGCGCAGGCGCGCGCCTGGCAGGCGGTCGCGGCGAGTTGGGCAGCGACGCCGGTGCGGGATGGCGGCGTCGGCTTCCTGCACTACCTGGACCGGCGCGACGACCTGGTCCAGCTCGTGGCGATCACGCTGCGGGTCGGCGAGCGCGACGGCAAGCCAACCTCCGAGGCCGTCGCCAAGGCACTCGAGTACGTGATGGCGGCGCAGGTGCACGGTGCGATGGCGCGAGCGCTGCGCGTCACCACGCCCAGGGCAAGCGAAGTGCAGGCGGCGTTGAGGCCGGGCCACGCGGTGCTGCTGTTCCTGCCGGCAAGCGCAGGGACCCATGTCTTCGCGGTCACGGCGGACGACATCGAGCACCATGTCCTGAAGGCGAACGCGTTGTCGCTGCGCGACAACGTCCAGGCCTTCCTCGACCTGCTGCAGCTCGCGACCGGGCGCGTCGACATCGAGGCGACCGACGCAGAGCGTCTGGCGGCGCAACTGCGCACCGCGGGTCAGGACCTCGTGGACACGCTGTTCCCGGCGGCGCTGCGGACACGCCTCGCCAATTGGCAGGCTCTCACCGTGGTAGGCGCCGAGCTCCTGCACGGCCCGATCTCGGGGCGCGCCGATGCAGGGTTCCTCAACTATCTGCCGCTCGAGTGCTTGCCGTGGGGCAACGAGCAGCTGTTCGGACAGCGCTTCGCGATCGACCACAACGCATCGCTGCCGGTGTGGCTACGGCTCGCAGCGCGCGCCAGCCCGGCCGGTCCCGGCGCCGAGCTGCGCGTGTTCGGTGCACTCGGTCCCGGCGAAGGCGCGGTGCCGCCGCTGGTTGCTGCCGACGGAGCAGCACCCAAGGCTGCGGTTCGGCAGTACCTCGACGCCCAGTGCACGCTCGCCAACGTGCAGGCCGAGAGCACCGCTGCCGAGCCGGCAAAGCAGCCGGCGGGCGCCCGCATCGCGGTGTTCCTCGGCCACGGCGGCTACGACGCTGCCAACGAGCGCGGCTCGTGGTTCCAGCTGCACGACGAGTGCCTGCGCTGCGAGCAAGCCCAGGCGCTTGGCCGACCCGACGCGCCGTTCGCCGATCTCGTCGTGCTCGCCGCGTGCCGCGCGGCCAAGGGCCCGAGTCGCGCCGGCGACAGCCTCGCCAACCTCGGCGGAGCGTTTCAGCTGGCGGGCGCCACGACGGTGGTGCAGTCGCGGTTCGACCTACCTCTCCGAGGGACCCACGCGCTGCTCGGCGCGCTGCTGAGAGAGTTGGCCGCCGGCACGCCGTGCGCCGAGGCGATGCGCCGGGCCCGCGCGCGGCGTCCCGACAGTGAGGCCTCGCCGCTGCATGCCTACCGCACGGGCGTGCTGCAGGTGCACGGCTGCGGCCAACGCCACGCCGGCCAGTGAGCTGCGCGCATCAGCGAATCGGCAGGCTCACTTGCCTCACGTGCAGGCCGATCAGTTGTCGTGGATTGTAGCGCGTGATGTCCTGTGGCACCGCGCCGGGCAGCGTGTGGTCGATCAAGTAATCACTCGTGGGCACTTGCACCTCCTCGTGGTCAATCGTGCCACCAGTGAGGAACGACGGACGCTGCACACCCGCGTCGTCGAACAGCTGAACCTGAACGAACAGCAGTTTCGGAAAGTCGATCTCAGCTCCGGGAAGCAGTACCCGCACATAGCCGTTGAGCCCCGCGACCCCGTCCGGTGTGAGATCCACTTCGAAAGCCAGCGTGGCGACCTCGCCGTCGCTCATGCTGTCCAAACCGGTGTAGCCGGTGATGACCAACCTGGTGAAACCACTAAGGTCCTCCGGGCGCAAGCCCACGTACAGTGCCCCACCCTCGTCGAGCTCGTGCGCGAAGTCGTCGAAGATGTTCGGGAACAGCGCCGCCGCCGGGTCGATCCGGCCCCGCAGTCCGCGCGAGAGGACCAACCAGTTCGAGCCGGCGGCGGCGAGCGGTACGAGCAGGTCAGCGCAGCCGTCGTGGTCGTAGTCGCACACGCTGGCCGGCCCCTGGACGCTGCCGACGTTGCCGATGGTCACCGGCGGAACGGTGTCGGCGCCGGCGAAGTGTGGCGCCGCCCCGAGGTTGCGCACCAGCCGCACCGCGTTGCCGCCGTCCTGGATCGCGAGGTCGTAGATGCCGTCGCCGTCGAAGTCGCCCGAGCCCATGCCGCCGAGCACGTTGTCGGCGACCAGCAGCGTGACCGCTTGCGGCGCTTCGACCGCGGCCTGGCTGATGTGCACCAGTTCCCAACCGGCGGGCGCCACCTTGCGGCGCAGCAACGCGAGCGAGTGGCGCTGCGTGAGCTGCGGCACCGGTTCGATGGCGCCACCCGGTGCAGCGAGCGCCAGGCTGAACAGCGTGGTGCCGGTGAGGTCGACGATGCGCAGCTCGGTGTCGGTCAACACGGCGACGTCGGCAACCTCGTCCTCGTTGTAGTCGACGAAGCACAGGTCGCGGATCGTGGCGCCGATCTCCACCCCCGGCACCTGCACGAAGGAACCCTGTTCGAAGCGCGTGCGCAGCAGCGTGGTCCCGGCGAACGACTTGCCGGCGACGTCGACGCCGGTGGCGTCCTTGCGTGCGTTCAGCAAGGTCGAGCGCGACCAACCCGACTGCGTCACGAGAGTGACGACGGGCTCGCCGGTCTGGCCGCTCCACGCGACGCCCAGGTCGACGCCCGTGAGCCCGGAGAACAGCAGCGCGTCGTGCTGCGTGTTCTCGGGACCCGCCGCGAGCGGCAGCGCCACCGCGTCGGCGGCGATCATCCCCAGGTCCAACGTTCGCACCACCGAGCTGATGCCCGGGGCGACGGCGGTGCCCGCAGCGGCGCCGCGCAGGCCGATCGCAGCCAGGTTGTCGTTGGTGTGCCAGAACAGACCAACCAGGTCGCGCACGGCGCCAGTGCCGAGCTCCGCTGGCCACGGGATCATGTTCTCGCCAGGCGCGAATGTGCGTGCCCCCGGCGGCAGCTGGGCTGGCAGGGAACAAAAGCAGCTGAGAGCGAACAGGAGGGGGAGCGAGCGCGGCATCGGTTCCTCGGGCAAGAGAGGTGCGGCACCCCGGTCGGGGCGCCGCGCGAAGCCTAGCAGTGCGAACGGCTCGCAGCCGCCTCGGCTTCCGTACGCAGAGGTGACCGTCCTCGCCCCCCGCCCGCGTTTCAAAAAAGCCGCGGCCGCCGCAATCAGAGCTGCCGATCGGAAGCGCCGGTCGCAAGGGCCATCAGAACGGATCGTAGAGCACGAGCATGCTGTCGTTGACGATGCCGAACTCGCTGTTGCCGTCGATGGGACGGCAGACCGCCCATCCACGGGTCTGCGAGCGCAGGAACACGTTGAGCAGGCACTTGCCAGTCATCGCCTTGGTCGTCGTCCACTGCGTGCCGTCGAAGCGCAGCGCCTTGCCCAGGTCCGGCGACACCGCCTCGTCGATCCGGTTCTCGACGCCGACCAGCACCAGCGGGCCGTCCGGAGCCATCGCGACCGACCGGTACGGAATCGCGAGCACGGGGGCCAGGGGGTCGAGCACGAAGCTCGGCGACTGGCCCTCGGGCGCGAACGCTTGGAACTTCAGCACGTAGCCGTGTTCGGCGCCGGCGGTGTAGTCGCCGCCGACGGCGTAGACGCTCGCCGCGTACACCGAGGTACCCTTCGCGGCGACACCGTTGAGCTTGCCGGACAGCCCGCTCGGCGAAACGTCGACGAAGTCCACCGTCGAGCCGTTGACGTGGACGTAGTAGGCCTTGGGGGCTGCTGTCGTGTAGCCGACGACGAAGCCGGCGTTGACGTTCAGGAACGAGACGCCGGTGAGCACCAGGTCGTTCGGCAGGGAGTGGGGCACGCGCAGGAACGAAGCTCCGCCGTCCCCGGACCAGAGCACCAGGGGCCGAGGACCCTGGGCGGTCTCTTCGGTGCCCACCGCCCAGAACCTCGCCCCCGTCCCGTGAGTGACGTCGTTCAGGAAGACGGATTGCGGCGAACTCGCGGCGATGACGTTCGAGACGTTCGAGGCGCTCCACGTCGTGACACCGACGTCTTTGAAGTAGGCGGCGTTGTTGCCCGGCTTGCTGAAGTCCACCCAACCGACCGCGACTCCTCGGCCGTCGCCGTACGCCACGCCCTTCAGGATGCCAGTGAGATTCGTGTTCGTCGTGTCCCCCATCTTGATCTGCCACGTGCATCCCCCGTCACTCGTGTCCAGGATCGCTTGCTGGCTGCCGACCGTGGTGCCGTTCATGTCGTCGACGAAAGCGATGTCCTCGAGCCGGTGCTCCATCGTGAGGCCGTCGGCTGACGACGGGTTGACCGAGGTCCAAGGCGCCATCGCGTTGAGGCTGGTGCGGTGGAAGCCCCACGACCCGACGATCATGCACTCGTCCGTGCCGGTCGCGGTCGTGTGCACGTCTGCCAGCGGAGCGGTGAACGGGTCGGTGGACGTGCCGGACGGCTGGTTGCTCCACGTGCCGCTGCCCGGATCGCGCGAGTGAATCTGCCCGCCGTAGCCGCACGCGACGGCGCGGCGGTGGGCCAAGGCAGCGACGCCGTAGTGCGTGTTGATCGGCTGCAGCGCGCCGCCGGCCTCGAGCACGAACGAGCGTCCGCTGGTGGCCGTGCGGTAGATGCCGCCGTGCCCGGTGCCGGTGCCGCCGGCGAGGTAGCCGGTGGCATTGCGAATGTCCGCCGGGTCGGCGACGAACTCGATGTCCCACGGGTCCTCGATCGCGACCCCGCCATGGTTGGGATCGGTGCCGTCGAAGGTCGTCGTGATCCACCACTTCCGGCCGCCGACAGAGGCCGGGACGCTCGAGTCGGTGTAGAAGACGACGCCCTTCTCCGGCGTCGGCGTCGCCCCGCCGCATGGGTGGCCGCTCCATTTCTGGCCGATGCACACGCCGACGAAGTCGCTCGGCGTGCCGAGCAGCTCGAGGCCGTAGAACTCGTAGTCGCCCGCGCTCTGCGCGGTCTGCAGGCTCGCATCCGTGAACAGCTGCACGTCTTGCCACTCACTGGCCAGATCGCCGCCGAACACGGTGAACTGGAACGTGCGCAGGCCGCAGACGAAGCCGCGATCCGGGTCGAGGAAGCGGGCGCGCCAGAGCGTCGCGGGCTCGCCGCAGAAGTTCAGGATCGGGGTCTGGGGAGCGCCGTTGAGGTACGTCCAGTTCCCGCCCCAGTTGGTGGTCGTCAGCAACCGGCCGCCGACTCCTGCCGCCCAGCCGGTCCCGGTGGCGAGGAAGTAGACGTCGAGCAGCGACTGCGACGCACCCGCGGGCGTGGCCTGCGCGACGAAGGCTCCACCTCCCGCCGAGTGGCGGATCTGCCCACCGTCGCCGACGACCCACATCCGGTTGCCCTCGTCGCGGTGGAAAACGTGGCGCATCTCGCCGCCCCAGAGGAAACGGAAGCCGTCGCCCAAGGCGCCGCCGAGCAGGCAAGCGGGATCGGTCTGACCCGCAACAGGTGCCGCCAACAGCAGCGAGAGCAGCAGACAAGGCTGGATGGGACGCGAACGAACGAGAGGTCGATACATGTGCGTGCGATGCCGGTGGGTTCGATGAGAACGAACACAGCGGTGGCGGACGCCGGCGTCGCCGCACTCGCGCGTGCTCGCGAACGCGATGGGTCCGCACTGCCGCGCGACGTCTCAGATTTTGCTGCGGTCGCTGTGCCTGTGCCGACTCGGTCGGCCTACTTGGAGTCGAGCACCGTCCGCAAGGAGGACGTCGCGCGCCGACTCTTGAAGTAGCACTCTTCTGCGAGTGGAAGCGCGTAGGAAGTCCAAGCTGCGGCGTCCCGACCGGCGCCGTGTAGGCCCAATGAGGCCTGGTCGCCCCCGGTTTCGCAGGCGTGTTGTCGCCCTGGGGCACGACGGCTGCGAGCAGGCAGAGCGACCACATGCGGACACGAATACCACGGCGGCAGGACTGCGCGCAGCAGTCGCCGCAGGACGAGGCGGTCGGATGTGGGACGGGCCGCCGCGTCGGGCCGCCTTCCTTCACTGCCGCACGCGGTGTTGTGCACGGGGCTCTTCTTCGCCATGGCAGCCGCCGGTCTGCTTCACCACATCGCGCCGAGCGATGCCGCCACCGCGCCGGTCCCGCCGAGCGTCACCGGCGCGCCCATCGCGTCGAGCTCGAGCGACAGCACCTGGTGGAAGACGGTGGCGCCGAGCAGCGCCGTGATCCGCGGGACCGGCAGGTGGTGGCTCGACGCGCCGGCCACGGCGACGGCGGCCGCGACGTAGTCCGGGGCCGCATGGAGGAAGCAGTTGGTGCCCGCGATCGGCAGCACCGTGGCGAGGTTCAGTTGCAGCGGCTGGAAGCCGTACACCGCCAGCGCCAGCGCGGTGGCGGGGAGGTTCGACGCGCGGCTGTTCAAGGCGCCGCCGAGCCACGCCGGTTCGGCGGCCAACTGCAGCTGGCCGCTGCCCTGCGCGCACGCAACTCCATACTCGAGCAGCATCCCGGCGCACGCAGGGGCGACGCGCGCGACCGCCGCCGACGTCACGTTGTCGATGCGGACGAACGCGCCGGCGATCGCGATGCGGCCGTCGGGCGCCGCGTGCAGATCTTCGATCGTGTCGTCGGCGCCCGTGCCGTAGGCATGCCAGCTCGCGCCGTCCCAGCGCGCGAGGTTGTTCACCGCCACGCCGCCAGCGCTCGCGAACGTGCCGCCGACCAGCACGTCGCCGTTCGGAAGCGCCGCCAGCGCCCGCGGGAATTGCGCGGTCGTGGTCCACGCCGCGTTGAGGTCGCTCCACGCAGTCCCGTTCCAGCGCGCGACGCGCGGGCTGATCGAGACGCCGCTGAAGCCGAAGATGCCGCACGCGAACAGATCGCCGTTCGGTCCGACAGCGAGGCGCCTCGGCACGTGCGTGAGACTGCCGAGGGGTTGGAGCGAGACGCCGTCCCAGACGCCGATGTTGCCGAGCGCCACGCCCGAGATCGCCAGCGAGCCCGCCAGCGCGAGCCGGCCGTCGCGCAGGAGCGCAAGTGCGCTCACGCTGCCAGTGAACCCCGGGATGACGACCGACCAGGCGGTGCCGTTCCAGCGGGCGATCCCGCGGATCGCATTGCCGCCGACGAATCCGAAGTAGCCGCCGATCAGCAGGGTCCCGCCTGGTTCGGCGAGCAGCGTCAGCACCGAATCGGTGCCGGGCAGCGCCGTCCAGCCGAGGCCGTCCCAACGGCACACGTCCACCGAAGCGGACGTGGCTGGACTCGTCTGCACGACGGCGAAGAGGCTGCCGTCGGCCATCTCCGCCGCAGCATGGACGGCGATCGCCGGCATCGCGTTCCAACCGCTGCCGTCGTGCCGCGCCGCGCCCGGAGAGGCGATGCCATCGATGCGCGCGAGATCGCCGCCGACGAACGTGCCGCCGTCGCGGAGGTTCAACACGCAGCGCGCGGTGCCGACCGTACCCGAAGCGACCGGGTGCCAGCTCGCGGTGTTCCAGCGCGCCAGACCGCGTCCGTACTGACCAGCCACATCCTCGAAGTTGCCGCCGCCGAGGAACCCACCGCCCGGCAGTGGCTCGATCGTCATCATCACGCCTGGCGAGCCGAAGCCGAGCAGTTGCCAGTTCGCGCCGTTCCAGAGCGCGGAGGGCGCGTTGAGTCCAGGCGCGGGCGCCAGGTTGCCCGCGAGCATGATGGCGCCGCCGGGAAGGGCACGCACGCACGCCGGCATGCCGCTGACGCCGTTGCCAAGTGCCGACCACGACGTGCCGTTCCACCGAGCGACGTTGGCAGCGGCAACGCCGGCGACGCTGTCGAAGACGCCCGCCACCACGAGGTCGCCGTTGGGTGCAGCGTCCATCGCCCATGCGCCCGCGAGTCCGTTCGCCTTGAACAGCCCGGTGCCGAAAGCGGACCAGGCAGTGCCGTCCCACCGCGCCAGCCCATTGACGACCAAGGTCCCGATACGGTCGAAGTTGCCGCCGGCGACCAGGTCGCCGTTGGGCAACACGCAGAGGGAGCGCGGCGGGAGAACGGCACCGGGACCAAGCAAGAACGTTCCCATTGCGTGCCAATTGGCGCCGTCGAAGCGCGCCAGACCGCCGATGGGCAGCCCCTGGATGTTGGGGATCAGGCCGGAGACGACCACGTCGCCGTTCGGCAACCCAGCCATCGCGTAGATCGTGGCGCCGATGGAACCTTGCACGGCGATGCCGCTGCCGAGCGGCAGCCACGACGTGCCGTCGAACTCGGCGACATTGGCGAAACTCGCGCCGTAGATCGTCGCGAACGAGCCGCCGATCAGCAGGTTGCCGTTGGCCCGCACCGCCAGCGCGGTCACTGACCCGGCGACGTCTCCCAACTCACGCCAGGACCCAGACGTAGGGTCATACATGCCAATGCCCCTGGCGCGCCGGTCGACGAGCTTCGTGAACGAGCCGCCGATGACGATGTGCGTACCGAGCGGGCCGGTGCCATCGGGATCCCATTGCCTGGTCACGTCCACCGGTCCGTCGGTGCCGGGAACACCGGCTCCGGGAACGACGGCGGGTGCGCACTGGGCACGCGGCACGCTGAGACAACAGGCCAGGACGAGAGCCGGGATCACGTGAGTCGCGTGACAGAGCATGCGATCGCGGGAGCACGAAGCGTACCACGCAGGCCATGGACGCGAGCGACCACCGCCTCGTCGCCACGTTGGAAGCGCGCGCGCGCGTAGGAAGTCCAAGCTGCGACCCGGACCACCCGGAACCCATCCCGTCAGCATCGAAGGCTCCCGCCACCGCATCAACGCCCCAGCCCGACCTCACCTTCGCTGGGTGTTCTGCCCGAGATTCCGCCCTCGGCACGCACCGGTAGCCCGCCGCGACCCGTCTGTCATCCTCGCGACCACGCGAACCCAGCTACCACGGCAACTCCGCTTGCTCCGGTGGTGACCGCGCGGCCACCGGCACCGGCAGCGTTGCCGAGAGTCCCATCGCGAGCAGCACTCGCCGGATCAACTCCGGATCGTGGATCGCAGCGAGCAGCCGCCTTGTCGCTCCGCAGTGCGGGCAGCGTAGGACTTCGACCAAGTACACCCGCTGCAGCAGCTCCGCCCACGTGTACCTCGGTCGCCCTCGTCGCCGCTTGCCAGGAGCGTGCGGCGCGATGCGCCGCGGCTCCACCCGGCGAACAGATTGGTTCCGACCCGCCTGCACTGCGTCAGCCTCGACGTTCGCCACCGCACCCGTGTGCCGGCACCCATCATCCGCTTCCACCCGCGGCACGATCCACGGCCGGATCCCGGCCGCTGGCGCCAGCACGCCGTGATAGGTCACCAGGTGTTTTCGCGGCCGCGGCACCAGCGCGCACAGCCGCTCCATCAGCACCTGCTTCGTCATCACCACGGCCGTCGTCCCGTCCTGCCACCGCTTCTTCAGCGAGTACGCCACCCGCCCGTCCGGCAGCAGCGACAGCCGGCTCTCCGCAACCGCCGGGCGACCGGCGTAACGGCAAAGATGCTCCAGCCGATCACGATCCCGCCCCTCCACCCGCACCGCCGCGTGCAGCGAAAACCCATCGACATCTGCGCACAGTGACCCCTTCACGAACGGCTCGTTCCGCGTCCCGCGACCAACCCGTTGATCCCGCTCGCCTGCTCGTTCGCCCAGCGCCGCACGGCCCTGCACCGCCGCCGCAACGAGGTCCATCTGCAGCTCGCCATCATCGCTGACGTCCACCG
>Ga0207428_10004721_pt1 | contig 12887 bp, 18 predicted proteins | sample RhiMethybrSRZTD1_FD_187600 | JGI IMG/M metagenome (GOLD analysis project Ga0207428, IMG submission 187600) | Populus rhizosphere microbial communities from Tennessee, USA - Rhizosphere MetaG P. TD hybrid SRZTD1 (SPAdes) (version 3) | ecosystem: Host-associated > Plants > Roots > Rhizosphere >... | reverse complement strand
CAGGCCGGCCAAATCCTTAAACAGAGCGGACAATTCCCTGTTGAAGACGATTGCTTCCGAAACCTCCAGTAGAGTCCGGTATTGTTGGGATGAGGGTTGTGTCTCTACTTTTCGCGCAGATTCATACATCACAAGATACTCCGAGGGAAGACTCGCGCCGAATTCCAGTAGTGTTTAGTTCGTTCCATTCACAGGACTCAGTTTCGAACTATAACCCAGACTTGTGCGCGGGCTCGAATACGGCCAAACAATCATCCCCTCTCGCCGCGCCACACAAAGTTCTCATACGTCCGATTGCCATCAATGTCTCTACTTTTTTCCTATTCGGCCCTTCGTGAGTTGGGGTAACGGGAAAGCGGTTCCGTTGGGCCCCTCGATGAAATCGTCCACCGACACTTGCAGGGCTGCAATTATTTTTCTCATCTAAATCAGACCACAGAGGATTGGCACACTCGCAGTTACAGTACGGGGAGCGTCAGCGACCTGTCACTCCGCCGTCAGGCAACTTCGCAGGCGCCAGGTCGCTGACGCTCCCCGTACTGTATAAATGTCACATGTTCTGATTTAGTTTCAGCTCCTTTCGCTTTGCGATGTCTGTAACTTTTGCAAATCATCTCAAGGCTACAAAAACGTTTGTTTCTTATTTTATTTATGGACCTCCATTAGTGAGTCGAACGGCGAGCGCCACAATCGACACTCCGCCAAAAAATATTTATACCCCTTTCACTACCACGCCATTGGTTGACGCGAGCTAAAGAACCCGCCGCTCGGCCCGTTCGCCGGAAGCGTCGCCAGCCAGACCGGAGTGTCGGCGCCTTCCTCCGGCGTCAGAGGCGCGGCGGCCGTGCCCATGTCGGTCTGCACCCACCCCGGATCCGCCGAGTTGACCTTCACGTTGGAGCCACGCAACTCTTTGGCAAACAGCGCTGTCAGGGCATTCAACGCGACCTTGGAAGACGAATAAGCGAAGCTGATAAAGCCGGCATAGTCCGAGCCCGGATCGCCAATATCCGCCAGCGACCCGAGCTGGCTTGACACGTTCACTATGCGCCCCGCCTCGCTGCGTCGAATCAAAGGCAACAACGCCTTCGAGACCGCAAAGACCCCAAAGAAGTTCGTCTCGAAAGTCTGTCTCAACACTCCGATGTCCAGATCGCTGAGAGGCGTGCCCTCATCCAGCAAGACGCCCGCGTTATTGACCAGAATGTCAAGCCTGCCAAACCGCTCCTCGAAAAACCGCGGCAGCGGTTCGATGGTTGAGGCGTCGGTGACGTCCAGTCTCACGTGATGCGCGTCAAGCTCTTCGTCACGGAGCCTGGCCGCGGCCTCGGCGCCTCGCTTTTCGTCGCGCGCGCCGATCACGACCGTGATCCCCCGCTTGGCCAATTGCCGGCTGATTTCAAACCCGATGCCCTTGTTAGCGCCGGTTATCAGCGCCACGCCGCTCCCGCTCGATCGATTCGTCATAATTCTCCTCCACTCGTATGTTCTGAATATGTCCTGACAATGAAGTCTGTCTACGTCATTCCGCCGCGGCCGAGGTCAATCTCAACCCGACGATTCCGCTGATAATCAGTCCGATGCAGACAAGCCTGCCCACATCGCGCGGCTCGTTGAAGAGCCACATGCCCAGGGTCGCCGTGCCGACCGCCCCGATCCCGGTCCACATCGCGTAGGCGGCGCCGACAGGCAATGACTTCATCGATTGCGATAGAGTGACCACGCTGGCGACGCCGGCGGCCACAGTAACGACGCTGGGCGCGAGCCGCGTAAAGCCTTGAGCGTGCTTCAAGGCGAGCGCGAATATGATCTCGAAAATGCCGGCTATAAATAGAAACATCCATGCCATGTTCTTACCTCTTCTCGTAAATCGTAGTCATTCCTCTAGCTTCAGCTTATAGCTGGCTCATTCCGCCGTCGGCGACGATCTCCGTCCCCAGCAGGAAAGAAGAGTCCGAACTGGCGAGGAAAAGCGCCGTCTTCGCGATCTCTTCGGGCCGCCCGAATCGCTTCATCGGCACTCGCTCCTGAAGTTTCTTCGCCGTCTCCTCGATCGCCTCCGGCGGCAGCCCGAGCCGCTCAAAGATCGGAGTGGTGACAGGGCCTGGGCTGAGCGCATTAACGCGGATGCCACGGCCTATGAGTTCAGCCGAGAGGGTTCGAGCCAGCGTGATGAGCGCCGCCTTGCTCGCCGCGAGCACGCTCGAAGTCGGCATCCCGATGTGTGCGTTGATTGATGAGTTGAGAATGATCGACGCGTTGTCGCTGAGCAGCGGTAGCGCCTTCTGGATTGTGAAGTACGCGCCCTTGAAATTAATGTTCATGACCGAGTCGAACATTTCTTCGGTCATGGCTTCGAGGGGCGCCAATTTAACTATCCCTGCGTTGACGAAAAGCACGTCAATACGCCCGAACTTTTCCTTTATTACAGCGAAAAGCTTATCTATCTCGGAAAGACTGGAGGCGTCGGCGCGCACGGCCAAGACGTCGTCGCCGAGCTCCTGCGCCGCCTCGTCGAGCGTCTGCTGGTCTCGCCCGGTGATGACTACCCGCGCGCCCTGTTCCTTGAACTCTTTTGCCGTGGCCCGCCCGATGCCGGAATTTCCGCCCGTAATTACAGCCACTTTGCCTTCCAACTTGCCCATCGAAATTCTCCTCCCTCGACTGTTTTCTCCGCCTCGTCGCCCTCGGCGCTTACACGGCCGAGGACTATGTCCATTTCTGGAACGCTTGTTCCAGAACAGGTCAAAAATTTTAGTCAAGCGCCGAGAGCGTGACTTTCACGACGTCTTCCAGCGTCTTTCGGTCCTGCGTCGCCTTCGCCATGAGTTGAAGACCTTGCAAGCTGCTGTAGAGGAATCGCGCGAAGGCGCGGAGGTCTTTTCCTTTCTTGATCTCTCCATTTTTCCTTCCGCGCAGTAGCGTCCGGTACAAAGCCTCTTCGACGGCGGCCATATCGCCGCACACCTTAGCCGCGGTCTGCGGGCAGCGGCCTGCCAGTTCCGACATCGCATTGCCTACAAAGCATCCGCGCCGCGCATGGCCGCAGAGCGATTCTTCGACGACGCCCTGGAATAACCGCCGCAACCTCTTCTTCACCGAACCCGGCATCTCCAACAACTCAAACATTTTCCTGCCCTCTACTTCGCGGTAGCGGTCAATGGCCTGGAGATAAAGCGTGTGTTTGTCGCCAAAAGTGTCATATAGACTCTGGCGGTTGATCCCCATGTGTTTGACTAAAGTATTAATAGACGCCGCTTCATAGCCGTGCGACCAGAAAACCTCCATCGCCTTCTGCAGAGCCTCGTCTCGGTTGAATTCTTTGTTACGCGCCATCGAACTGTCTTGACCTCAGGGAGGCTTATACTCTTTCTGGAACGCTCGGTCAAGAATGTATTATACCCTTTGCGCGTGAGGACCGCCGCGTTCCCCGTTCATTCCTTCTCTTTACAGGCGCCAGTGTTAGGAATCACGATCTCCGAAGTTACAAACAGAATCCAGCGCTAACAATTACGCGGTCGATAAACTGTTCGCGCTTCCCTCCCCTGTAAGCTAACTTACATCTGGTTATTGACAAACCCCGCATGGATGACGAAGATAAACAACGAACCAGCTAAAAGGTTAGCTATGAAGTATCGTGGCGTCATAAGCAGTTGGGCAAAAATTTTGCGGTGTTTATCGTAGGGGCAGACCTGTGTGTCTGCCCCGGTGTCACGTCGTACACCCGGCCGGGGCAGACACACAGGTCTGCCCCTACGATGGATAATGCCGGATTATTTTTGCGCGAGTGCTTAGAAAGTCATATATCCCAAGACCCTTCTCCTTCCCTTTTAGTCGCCGGTATCCAAGGCAAGAAACACCAAGCGCTAACTCATGCCGTCTTCCATCGGCTACTCAACTGGTTTAATGAAGAGAATAGTGATCGAGATTCTGGCGCCCAAAAGTACGAGGAGATACGGCAGAAACTCATTTCATACTTCGACCACAGGGGTTGCAGGTTTCCGGAGGATCTCGCTGATGAAACCTTGAACCGGATGGCGCAGAAGCTGAAGGTACGATCCCGCGCAGTTTCCGGCTAGTGGACACACAACTGAACACGACTGGAGCGGTCCTGCACGTCTACGAGCGCGTCGGCGAACTCAAGTACGGCGAAGTTGAGGTCGGCAAGGAGACTGTGATCTTCGATGCAGGCGCAGCGCACGAGTGATGCATCACCAGCGTCTAACAACCTGATCCAGCGGTAGCGCGGCCAAGGGATGCTTCTCTTGTCACCAACATTACAGGCCGTGTCCGCTGATCGCCCGGTCGTTGGGCGTCTGCTTAGGCGCCCACTCGCTGGATGGGCGCTTGAAATACTGAAGGCAGTGACATGAAGCAAGAACAGATAGTGACGACTCGGTTCCCGATTGAGTCGGATCTCGGAACTGACAAGATCAAGCGACTCTCGGATTTGATCAACGATGTCTATGACGACGCTGAATCGGGCATGTGGAAGCGAAATGGCGTTCGGACCAATCCCGCTGAGGTGGAGCGTCTTCTTCGCGCTCAAGCGCTGATCCTGGCCGAGATCGACGGCGCGCTCGGTGGGTCGGTGAAAGTTAACCTCATGCGCGATGGAGTCGGAGAGTTCGGCATGCTCGTCGCCGACCGAAAATACCGCGGCAAAGGCATCGGATCGGCATTGGTCAAGCACGCTGAGAAGTGGGCCCGCGAGCGCGAATGTCACACAATGCGCCTTGAGCTACTCACTCCCCGCCATTGGACACATCCGAGCAAGGATTTTCTGAGGCAGTGGTACGCCAGGATTGGGTATGCGCCCCAAACTACCGAACCGTTAGAATCAATGTACCCGGAGTTAGTGCCCGAACTGGCAACGGAGTGCGATTTCACTGTGTGGTACAAGTCTTTGATCTGATCAAGACGTCCGCCATACAGCCGCACAACAAAGCGCTCCAGCGGACGCTCACTCGCGGCGCTCGCGAGCGCCGCTTAGCGCCAGGCCTCTAGGCCCCCATCGCGCTCACAGTTACAAATTGAGAGAGGTGATGGGATTAATGATCGAAGAACTACAGATCGGCTATGACCGTAATGCATCGCCTGCCGTTTCTGCCTGCGATGTTTGGCCGTATGATGGTCAATGCGCTTTCGCCGAAAACTCAGCGGAGGTTCAAGCGCCAGGCTCGGCGCAGCCCTCCTCAAGCTCAATTGACCCGCAAATTGTCGATCGCTTCATCACGCATCAGCGCCAGATGCTGGCGAAGATGAGGTCGCTGGAAGACAGAGACCCGGCGGGGATAATCATCACGTCGCCTTTCGCTAGCGTGATGGTTTACAACCTGCTCGACGCGTTTCGGTTCATAGTGGCTCACGAGCGCCGCCACTTCGCCCAGGCTCAGCGGGTGATGGAAGCGGACGGATTTCCCAGGTAACGCGAACAAAAAAAATCTTGCTAAGTAATATGAACAGTTCACTCAGGAGCAAATTGTGAGTATAGCTAAAATCCGCGGCGTCGCCATCGCTTACGAAGAGAACGGTCAAGGAACCCCTTTAGTCTTCGTCCACGGGCACCCATTTAATCGCTCGATGTGGCGCGAACAGCTTCGCGCCTTCAGCCCGAATTATCGCGTCATCACGCCCGACCTGCGCGGCTATGGGGATAGTACGGTCGTCCCCGGCAAGACCCCCCTGGAAGACTTTGCGCGCGACATCGAACATTTACTCGAAGAATTGAACGCCGCCGACATCGTCTTGTGCGGGCTCTCGATGGGCGGGCAAATTGCGCTCGAGTTTTACCACTTGTTCCCGAAGCGTGTGCGCGCTCTGATTCTCGCCGACACGTTCGCGCAACTCGACACCGATAAGGGGAGGCAGGCGCGTTACGACATCGCGGAGCGTCTCATGAACGAAGGTATGCATAAGTACGCCGGCGAAGCGCTCCCTAAGATGATTGCGCCGAGAACCATCGAAGAGCAGCCGGAGGTCGCCGCGCACGTGCTCTCGATGATGCGCGCAACGTCTCCGGAGGGCGCAGCCGCCGCGTTGCGCGGGCGGGCTGAGCGCCGGGATTACACGCCACTGTTGTCGGAGATCGCCGTACCGACGCTCATTATTGTAGGCAGTGACGACGAGTTTACCCCGGTGAGGGATGCGGAGTTAATGCGCCAAAGAATTCCGAACTCCAGGATGGCAGTGATTAACAGGGCAGGCCACATGCCTAACATGGAGCGGCCCGCCGAGTTTAATCGAATCGTCGAAGAGTTTTTGAGGACCCTCGCACAGAGAGACAGCCAGGCGTGAAGATTCTAGATCGGTTTTCGAATGTGTGTACGGATCAGTACCGCGATCGGAGTTGACATCAACCCCATACGCATCAAGGAGAGCAAACGCAACGCCAGAAAATCCGGTGCGAGCCAGAAGGTGACTTTCATCAAGCAAGACCTCTTCAAAACTGACCTGAGCCAAGCCACCGTGGTAGTGATCTATTTGGACCCTGGGATGAATTTGCGACTCCGTCCTAAATTGCTCCGCGAGCTGAAACCCGGAGCCGGCGTCTTGTCGAACAGCTTCGATATGGGCGATTGGAAGCCCGATAAAGTGGTCAAGTTGACCGTGGCCGGCAGCAAGTGCTCTATTTACTACTGGGCCATTTCATCCAGTCGCTAATCAGCGATGACAAATTTCGGCTCTCCCCGCTTCGGTCTATCAGGTGGCATGCGTCGCGCTATTGGTGGACGGCCTGGCGCAGTCGGCGTGATTCTTCCTTCACATGACGCTCGGAGAGCCGAACCGCTTCTCTTTTTCCCCGACACTCATATACAAAAAACTATTTAGATTGGAAGAGGAGCGCAAAAACTCAACTGTTTTTTTCACCATAAGGTTGCCGAACCGCCAAACAGGAGCGCTATAACAAAACCTCACCTGAAATAAATCGGGCTTTTCAATCAAGGAATATAATACGAATCAGAATCGTCCCATATGATTGTCCTTTGCGGAAAGCGAAGTCATCGACTCCGAGCACGCGGACCTTGGTGGTCTGCGCCGTCTCCGCGCGACGGACTTGGGCCAATAATGCATCACTGCCGATCTTTATTCTCATTCCGAACGCTATACGCGCGCCAGGCCTGCCGCCGAGCGCGACGCCGAGCCCCGTCAGCAGTTCGTTGAGACGCAACGTCTTGTGAGCATATGGCGCAGCTAATCCCGGCAGGCGCTCACAAAAGATCCGCCCGCGGCAATCCGGGTTCAGACAGAAGAACTTGCGAACCGAAAGAATCAGTTTTACGGCGATACCTTCCCAAGGCAGGTCGGCCAGGCGTCGCCGGTATCGGCTATGTGCTTTTTCCGACTGCCGCCCGCAGGGGAAGTCACGATTCCACGAGCCGTAGTGTGTAACGAAAAAAGATCGAACGCCGGTTAAGCATGTGACGCATTGGTGAGAGCCGCTGCGATTCCAGATCGCAGCGGCTTTTGCGCTCTCACGAAGACTCTTGTCCGAAAGCCTTACCGACAGCTTCGCGCAGGACAATTGTCGCGTCGTCGAGAAGGGCGTAATCCCTCAGCGCCTTTTTGCCGGCGAAGCGTGACATGTCTTCGATCAGGCGCTGCGCCATCGCGCACGCCTTCAACAGATCGGGCGCGGCGGCGATCAGGCGGGCGTTTGCGACACGCTCTTCACGTGGGGCGGGCACTACTATCGGTCTGCGCGCGACGTGCGCGACAACCCGTGCTTTTGCGTCGAGGACCGCGCCGCCTGGCTTTGTAGATCGCCACGGTCCCGGCGAGTGTTCCGATCGGTACATTGATTCACCTCCCCTCTGGCCCGGGCGATGATGGCGCGCGCGAGTTCCCGCGCCACCGCCACGCAATCCCCGTCCAGTTGGCCAAGACAATATGCTTAGCCGGCATTTTTGTTGCCCTTGGCGTATGAAGTTTCGCGTTTGGCCACGAGACGCCTAGACGAGGACAAAACGATCGCTCTGATTGTCCACATGCAGGCGGCGTCCGACGATTTCTTCTTCATTTTTTTCACAATGATGGAGAAAAAACGACGCTTTTAGCGGGCGCAACCCGACGAACCTCAGATAAATCAAGTTCGGTCGTCGGCGGAGCCATCTCAACCACCTGATAATCTCCTGAAGCCTCGGCGCCTGTCGCGTGAATGCGGAATTGCGGCCGCAATTTCAGATCGTCGCGCAGCGAATGATAGACGCTGCAATATTTGCTGATTGAGAGGTTGATGGCGCGGACCAGTTTGTCAGAGGTTATCCCATCGCCCCAGACGTCAAACAGCATTCTCGCGCTGGTCAAATAACGCGGCTCCGTCCGATGGCGGTCGGCCTCCAGGGCCACTTCGAACTTCGCGGCCGGAGTTCGCATTTTCTCCAGAATCGAAACCACATCAGCGGACGCGCATGCGCCCAACGCTTCGAGCAGCAATTCGGCCGGGCTTGCGCCAGATTGCTTGTCGGCGTCAATAGCGGTCTCGATCCCGCCGGCGTTCATGCCTGTGAATCTCGACCCGCCATTCCAGCTCAATTTTACCGCCAGAATATTCATACGGTTTTCCCCTCCCTAATATATGAGTGTGATGTCTATGGCCAGCGCGCCAGGGGGCTCGGCGCCGGAACCACATCACCGGTTACTGAAGAGTTGAGTGATTTGGCAGGCTCCCGGACCGGGAAAAAGGTGTCCAAAGTTGTCTTTAGACACCAACCCCCTGGATGTGGAAACAAGTTTTGATTCGGTCTGGTTTCAGGACAGATCCTTGTCTCCGCACTACTGCTGAGATGTGACATTGCCTATAGCCGTAGGCGAAGCCGCTAGCCCCTTGCTGACGAGAATCGCCACATCAACCCGGCGGTTTTGCTTGCGGCCCTCGCGCGTAGCATTGTCGGCCACGGGCTTCAGTTCGCCGAATCCGAACGGGTTGATCATGCGGTGGAGCGGGACATCGTGATTCTCGGCAAGATACCGTCTCACGGCTTCGGCGCGGCGCTCGCTGAGCGCGCGATTTCTCGCCTCGCCGCCGTCGGCTGACGCGTAACCGGTCACCTGAATGAGGTAGCCCTTTTCATTCTTGGCCTGCGCGGCGATTTCGTCGAGAGCCGCTTTGGCTTCGGCCGAAAGCACGGCGCTGTTGACCTTGAAGTTCACAGCAATGTTCTGGCGAGCTTCGTAATTGTCGATCTGTGAAATGCGGTCGTTGGCGGCCTGGATATCGGCGCTGTTGGTCTTGGCGGCGGCGAGCGCCTGGTCGGCGGTCTCCTGAGCGGCCTTGGCCCCGCCACGCGCTGTGTTGGCGACGGCGGCCAGTTCTTCGAGCTGGCCCGACAGACGCTGAGCGTTCTGCTCTGCGGCGGTCAGCCGGTTCTCAGCCGTGTCCATGCGCCCTTCGGTGGTGGTCACACGCGTTTCGACTGGGGCGACGCGCGAGTCGAGAGAACGCGCCACTCCGAAATCATCGTTGGTGAATTTGATCTTCTCAGCGACCAAAACGCCCGAGTTGTCGCCACGGCCTTCAACCTCGACCTCCAGCCCGCGCAGCAAAGCGGTGATCGAATAGGTTCTAGCGCCACGAAACGGATTGGCCTTTTTCTCGACGATCTTGGTCGCGCCACTCACGCTCACAGCCACATCGGAGCCGTTGATGTCGCGGACGACCAATTTATCGTTTTCACGGCTCAGGACGACACCGCTGATCTTTTGTTTCTGCCCGGCGGCGATCCGGCTAGTCGAGGTCGCGTTTCCCTGTGTCTGTGCGGCGGTGGGCAGGCACAGCGCGAAGGCGGTCAACAAGACGGATAACAACGAAAACAATCTGGTATTCCTCATATAGTCTCCTCCGATAGTTTCTCTGAAAATCACTGTTGTATGTTCCAACCTCCGGCCGAGATAAATCGCAAGCGATGTGCCTTGGAGAACGCGAAGCGAGAAGGGAGAAGCGAAGTGGTTCCGAAAGTGGGCGCATGTTCAGTAAAACTAAGTCTTTTGTCCTGCTCAAGAAGACCCGTTAGCGTGCGATTCAGGTTATGTAGGAATGTCAGAATATGGCATCTACTGCATGAAACTAATACATCGATTTTGCGAAAGGAGTTCGAAAATCGGACTGAGGCGCTCAATTAAAGTCGATAACAGGCTCCAGTAGGTGGAAAAATTGGGCCGGCGCTAGCAATTTGGCTTTCGTTTTTCGCCTGTAGGCGTCTCGTGGCCAAACGCGAAACTTCATAATCCCGGTCTCAGATGTACGATTGCGACGTAACCAACATTTTTAGCCGAAGCTGCCCTGTCCCTACCGAAAACCTGATCTGGCTTCAATATGATTTTTAATAACGTTTGGTTAACGGTTAACACCCAGCCCTGTTGCTAGTGAGGCAAGGGCTCGACTCAACGGTTGTAAACCTATGAAAATATAGAGTGACGAAGTTTTCGCTAGGGACAGCAATTACTTGTATTCATCGTGAGTGCGGCCATGCGACCGTCTCCGCAAACGTTGACCAGGGATCATGGCGCGCGTAGAATGCCGCGCGCATTCAAACTCTGTGGAGGGGGCGAGAGGCCGGTTGCCCCATGAGCGCGGATGGTTTTTTGATTTTTTAGCCTCATAGTTTTTACCCGAATATTGACCTAACATCTATTCAACCCAGGCGCGACCAACGAGAGCTTCAATCAGTCCCATCGTTTCTGAGCGCGCCCATCAATTGTGGCCGTTAGGCCACCGGAAGGACAGATGCCCACAATGATTCCTTGGCTTAAGGAACTGGTGCGATTAGACGAGGTGGATCGTTAGGCCTCGGTAGGAATGACATAGCTATCAAGAAAGCCGCCATCCAGGGCAACTTGAATGGCGGCTTCCATTTTGGTCCACGATGTAGGGTATTAAATGCAAAAGCCTAATATCGTAATCGCAGACATAGACGGCACGATCGCGCTGATCGAATACCGCCGACACTGGCTCGACGCCGAGCGCCATCCCGAGATGACAGCGGATGAGCGATGGCGGAAGTTTTTCGTCCAGTGTTTTGGCGATTTGCCGAACTGGCCGGTGATCCACACGTTACAGGCCATGCAATGCGCCGGTTACTACATCCACATCTTTTCGGGGCGCTCCGACGAGGTGCGGGAGCAGACGGTCGACTGGCTCGACGCCTTCAACGTCCCGTACCATCATTTGAGGATGCGCGCCGCCGGCGACTTCACGCCGGACGAAGAGTTGAAGAGGCAATGGATCACGGAATACGACCTGAGCCAGATTTTATGCGTGTTCGACGATCGGCAGAAGGTCGTGGATATGTGGCGTTCGCTCGGCTTGGCCTGCTTTCAGGTCGCGCCGGGAGATTTTTGATCAGACGTTATCTCAGCTCCCTTTCTTCAGCCTGACAAAACACTACTAAATTAATTGTGTTGACTATAAGGAGGGATTATATTCCCTGTCAGCTCAGACTCAGGCGACACTCAATCAGTCGCAGTTTTATCCATCAGTCAGGAGTGGCGCTTATACAAGCTCGGCGAACAATGACACTCGGTCAGAAAGGCGCAAAGAAGTTCCTTACGCGTACCAACTTGCAGACTAGGCGCCCGCCAGATTGGCGGACCGCCTAAGCCGCCGCCTATCCTCGCACCTCGTAACGAAGCCCCACCATGCCGCTCTTGTAGGCTTTGACCTCCGCCAAATGGAGGGCGATGTCTCTGTCGAGTTTCTCGAAGAATGGGATCCCATCACCAATCAGGATCGGCAGGATCGAATAACGAACTTCGTCGGCTAGCCCGAGACGAAGGCATTCGGCGGAGACTACACCGCCTCCAACAAACCAGATGCTACGGAACGTGGGCCGCAGGCGCCCATTCACGAACTGCGCGAGATCGCCTGAGTAGAACTCGACGGTATCCCGGATCCGAGGCAGCTCGCGACGAGTGAGGACGAAGGTGGGTTTGTCGCCGTACGACCACCCCAATCCTTTGGCCTCAAAATTCAACGCGGTCTCATATGTTCGCGATCCCATGACGTAGCAGTCGATCGTCTTGAGGAACGCCTCGACGAATCCTGGGTCCATGGTCTCCCCGCCTACGAATTCGTCTGAGGTCTCGAGCCAGTCGACGCTCCCGTCCTTTCGAGCGATGAAGCCGTCGAGGCTCGCCGCCATGTGGATTGTTACGTGAGAATCAGTGTTTGCCATAGTTTCGCCATGCATATATCAAGATTCTGGTAAAATGTAAAAGGCAGGCTGGTTTCGACTGGCCTGCCGCCTGAGGACACGTTTCCACTAAGGAGGGAACACAATGACCTTTCTACTATGGTTGCTCTTTACTGCGCTGGCAGTCGGCCTTCCGCCGGGCTTCATCGCGCGACAGCTCACCAAAGGCCGAGGCCAGGGCGTGGAGATTCCCGGAAAAGCCGTAACTTGGGGCGTAGGCTCCTTTTTGCTGGTGTACCTAGCCGTCACAGTACCTTGGCTGGTAATAAGCTGGACTGGCCTCATCGACGCGCCCTGGCTGATTACCGGACTTATCCTGGGCGCCCCGGCTTCAGCCTGGGCCAGCAAGAAATGGTACCGCTCTTTTAAAGATGGTAACCTGATGGGAAGCGGAAGCAACAGATATCTTCCGTAATCGGTACCGCCCCATTTCGCACGATGCAAAATGCGGCGGTTACGACTGGCCTGCCGCCAAAAAAACACCCTTGCAGTTCCCGATGAACCGGTGAACCGTGAATCAGCGATGACTACGATCATTCGACAAAACCGCTCTGATCTTGCGCGCCACTGGGCGCATGACATTTACGAGGTGTTCCGGGCGCAAGGCGTTTCAATGGTGTCTTACGTTCCCGATGCTGGCCACGTTGATCTTATCAAGCTGTGTGAAGCAGATGACAGGATGCGAGCGGTGTCGTT
>Ga0207428_10004711_pt1 | contig 12900 bp, 10 predicted proteins | sample RhiMethybrSRZTD1_FD_187600 | JGI IMG/M metagenome (GOLD analysis project Ga0207428, IMG submission 187600) | Populus rhizosphere microbial communities from Tennessee, USA - Rhizosphere MetaG P. TD hybrid SRZTD1 (SPAdes) (version 3) | ecosystem: Host-associated > Plants > Roots > Rhizosphere >... | reverse complement strand
GTTGGGCGGTACGTACCGCAGTGCCCGATGGTTTTAGAGAAAGGAATTCGAAGAGGTTGCCGAGGAAGAGGCTGTTGCCGTAAAGCTGGCCCGCGTTTTCGAGCAAAGTGCGCATCAGGCCCTGGCACTGGTTGAAGGCGGCGTAGACAAGAGCTAGCTCACCGAGCGTGACGCGGCCCATTAGAGCGCGCCACATCATCAACAGCATCGCGGCGCCGATGATTAGAAGTGCGATCAGGCTTGCTGCTAGTTCAGCCACGCTTTGCCGGCGCATCAATTCCAAACGTTCGCCGCGTAGACGACGCCGCAGATCTTTGTGATGCGACTGAAAGTATTTACCAAGACCGAAGAGCCTGATCTCTGCCGCGGCATCTGCCGTGGTCATGATCCAATCGTAATACCATGAACGTCGATCGTCGGTTGTCGTCCGCAGCCGCCACTGGTACTCGGCGAGCGCGTAGTGGACCACGACGAAGAAGGCGGGCAGTGTGCTAAGCAAGAGCGCAATCGTTAGCCAGGGTCCGAGCGGAATCAGGATGGCAGCCATCGCGATGAGCGTGATGCCGTTCTGCAGTAACGCGCCGAGGTTGCCGAGCAGGGCCAGCGGGCGATAACGAGCTTCGGTGCGAGCGCGATGAAGATGATCGTAGTAGTCGGCGAGTTCGTAGAACGCGAGATCGACCGTCACCGACTTTTCATGAATGAGAGTGGTGATGTGATCCTGCAAAAGTTCCGTTTGCACGGTCCGCACCCAATTGATGACGTTGCGAACTATTTCCATCAACAAGAGCGTGCCGCCGAGCACCAGCACGAGCGACAGCACGTGCAGCATCTGCTCACGCGTGCCGCCAGCCGCGATTATCACGCCATCAACCACCAGCTTCGTCAGATAGACGACGCCCGCCGGCAACAGCCCCTGCAACACCAGCAGCACGATCCATGCAGCAGTCCAAGGGCGGCCAACTTGCCAGACAAGCGACAGCGCGCGCGGCAGATGTGGCAAATGGGCCAGCGCCTTTTGCAGCTTACTGCTCAGAATCTTGACTGAATTCAACATTGGCTACTGAGCTGATTTGCGCAATTGAGTCGTTGACAGCGGAACGCCAAAGAAAGTCGATTGTTTGAAGTTCGCTTTACCGGGAACTTCAGTATCCCAACGCCAAACATAACCGTCATTCACGAGATCGGCAGCAAGTCTGACTGTGACGTGCTCGCCCTCCATCAATTCCACCGGCTGTAAAAAAGGAAAGAACCCGATGCCGTAGATCGTTTCCGGAGCAGCCGGATGATTTGAGAACCGAATACCCTCAGCCAGTTCGGAGTCAAACCAAACGGCGATGCCATGAGCTGTGCCGTTGCGTGTAGCCTGCCAGGAAATCTCGGCGCGCACGTCAGCGCTACTAACTTCGTAGTAATCGAGTGTGGTCCAACAGATCGGATGAGTCAGCAACTGCTCCGGTTTTATTCTCGACTTGCGCCAGGTATTTGTCACAAGACGCCTTCCCGCCGACAAGTCCAGTTCGAACTGACCTTCCCACGGACCAACAATGTCCCCGTATTGCTGCGGGGCCTCAACTACCGACGCCCACAAAACGTCGCGCTCCGGAATGAGTATGCCTCCAGGCGCCAACAGGCGTTCGCGCGCATCGATGATTGAGGGAATATTCTGTTCAAACAGCGGAAGAACGCCGCGTAGATCCGAAATGATGATCGTTGCCGGTTCCGAAAGCGTGATCTCAGTCGACAACTTCTCGAAAAATTCGATTCGATCCGAGAAACCGTTTGCCGCCGCAGCTTCACGAGCGAGACCGACGATATTCTCAGGCTCCACAGCATAAACACGTCGCGCTCCGAGCTTGCACGCGAGCAGCGCAAACACTCCCGGGCCACAGCCAAGATCCATTACCACCGAATCCGGTTTCACCGCGCGACGAAGTGCGGCCGTATACGCATCCATACGCGTATGGTCGGTCAACATCTGCCCATAAAAGTGGACGCTGTACATCTATCCGTGAAATCTGTGGCTAAAGTCTGTTACGAGCAGATCGCACAACTCGGGAATGCGCGCGGGATCTGCATGCGGCGTGATGCGTCGCAGTGGAACGTTGTTCATCACGCGCGTCAACAATTCAAACTCACGCGCACGCATCTGCCTGTCCATCAACTTCGTCGCATACGTGTTTGCGATCAGCGACAGCAATCCTTCTGAGCGATCGAGAGTTTCCACGAAAGGTGCGGTCGTGTCATGACGTCTCTGGCCGAGATGATAAATCGCAGCCAACGGCAAGGGCCGGGCTTGGAACTGTTCCTTCAGATCGAGATAGCACTTATCCCAGTTTGGAGTGAGTTTTGGCAGGTGTGTCTCAGATCCATAAAGTGCTTTTACCGAAGCCGGCCACAAACGAATGCATGGATAGCCGGGCCGCACCAGAAAATGATCACCCCCATCGTCAAGCGTCACCACGTCTTCAGCGAGAATGCTGTAGCCGCGCTCCGAAAATGCTGCTGCCGTTGTCGACTTGCCCGATCCTGCCGGACCGAGCAACGCGATCGCTTTGTCGCCAACTGCGATTGCGCTGGCATGTAGACAAACAATGCCCCGCAGCAGCATGACAAATCCCATAACGGGACCGAGAAGATACGTGGCAGTGTCTTCGAGTGTGAGCGGTGCAGACCAGTGTGCCCAAATTTCTGTGCCTGCCCGGTCGACTAAAAACTCAGTCTGATCGGCGTAGAAGAACCTGTAATACTTCCCGTCGAGCAAACGGAAAACGCGCAAGGCAGGTTCACCGCATTCGCTTTTGTATTCCGCGACGTAAGAAGTCTCGACCTGCGTGGCTGTTAAGTCTTGAAGCCAGACAGGCAGTGAACCGAAGGATATAAAGACGTCTTCCGATGCTATGGTTGAAGAGGGAACTCCGGGAATTGGCCTGTTGGCAACGACTCCAAGGCCATAGAGCGAGCACCGGTAATGCATGACAGATCAGGTTCCGGTTTTTGGACCGGCTGCTGCACCACCACCGCCATCAACGTCACCTTTGGGACCAGTGTTCCTGGTGATGTCGCGAATGTTTCCGTAAACAATTACTTCGGGCTTGTGGTACGGCTTTTTGGTCTCGTGTTCCTTCCCAGCGGCTTGGGGTTTACGTTCCATGCATTGTCTCCATGTTCAGGCAGTTTCGGCGATTGAGGTCCTGGGTTTTGTTCGCCTGTCGTTTCTGACTTTCGTCGAATAGATGGCGTCGAACAGATGGCTGGGAGTTAGTAAGCCAGTAGTTCAACGCGAACACTCTCAGACTGGCCCAGCGGCCATCGGCAGTCTCTTCTTCTACTACCGGTCGTCGACGATCGAGGTTAACAAAAGCTCTGAGCTGCGGACTGACCTCAAAACTGTCGAGCCATCTTACACTAGCGCGCCTCACCAATTGAAGAGCGGGATCGCCTGCAAGACCTGTTTTATGACGATTAAGTACGCCATCAGGTAGTTTATTTTTCATCGCGCTTCTCAGGATGTGCTTGTTGACGCACCATGGAACTGCCGGTATTGCCAACAAGTACTCGACGAGACGCAGATCGATGAACGGGTGACGCAATTCCAGATTCAATTTGGTCGCACCGGGATCATAACCTTCAAAAAGCGCCGTCCAGATCTTTGAGTTCAGAGCGCTCATTGCGGCCGGACGTTTTTCAGCCGCTGGTTTTTCCCAGAACTGCCTGCACCGCTCACGAAGATTTGTCCGCAATGCAAACGATTCATCGATCCATTCCGGAAAAAATCCGTGGTAATCATTTTTGCGAAGCATCCGTCCAATCCGTGTCCTGATTCTGACGCGGGGTTCGTTCATAAATGAGTCGCCGTCATAACCGGTGAATGCCACTGGAGCGAAGTCTGCGCAGAGCCGCAGGAGAGTGTGAAATTGAGCTGTCTGCGGCGATAAAAGAAATGGCTCCGGCTGATCCATGTCGCCCGGGATCTGCTCGTCAAATAGCGAGTAGGAATCGGCGCTCAGATGTGTGATTGGAATGCCCAGATGTTTGGCGGCTAAGCTCGAATAGTGACGCTCCTGATCGGGGATCAAGCTGTCGTACACGACTGCGAAAGCGCCGACCGTCGCGTGTTCGCGCGCGATCGCTGCGAGACTGGTTGAATCAAGACCGCCACTCATCGACACGGCAACTCGATCCGTGCGCAGGCGATCTTTAACCGCTCGTGTCAGCAATTCTGAAAAGCGTTCTACGTAAGAATTCGCGTCTCGAAAGCGGATTTCAGCCGGGAGCGACGGTGTCCAGTAGCGCTGAATCCTGATCTGATTGTTCTCGACAATGAGAGTGTGGCCGGGCGGCAGTCGCTGAATGTCTTTGAAGACCGTCGTCGATTGATCCTGGTTGACGCCGAATAGCAGATAGTCGCCGATCGCGATCTCGTTCAGTGTAGTCGAGACTTTTAGCTCGTTCAGTGTACTGCTGAAGTTGAAGCTGTTGGCTGTGTGAGTGTAGAAGAATGGTTTTACTCCGAAATGATCTCGAGCGCAGAAGAGACCCTTTCGACGGTCATCCCAGATTGCAAAAGCGAAGTCGCCGAGCAAGTGTTTGACGCAGTCGTCGCCCCATTTTTCGTAGGCGGCGAGGATGAATTCGGCGTCAGTCAGACGATCGTCGCGAGCATCAATGCGTGCATTGGCATAGATCTTCACTGATTAGGTACGGATTAAGAGGCCTTGATCGATTAGTTTCTCGACTAGTTCGTGGAGATCATCACGCAACGCCTGTGGGTTAACATCATATTCCTGGCGCAACGTTTCGTAAGCCGCTTCGATCGATTCCGACGAAGTGAGGACAGTTAAGAATCGTGTGCCGACGTCATCGAGGCCGAAATAGCGCTCGCTTTCCAGATTCAAAATTACTGCTTCTTCCTGAAGATGCGAGATCAGCACGCCGTCCGGGACGGTCACGCGATCCGAGAATGAAATGGTCATGGCCGCGCATTCTAGCACGCGGTTCTGCTATGCTGTCGATCAAAAGGAGCCCCTGCGCATGCGAGCATTAACGAAGCTTCTTGCTGTCTTACTCGCAAGTTCTTTGGCCGTTTCGGCCCAGTCAACTCAACCCGACCTGACGAAAGAACCGACACTCTACGTCGTTGCTTACGCGCATCTCGATACGCAGTGGCGTTGGGAGTATCCGCGCGTCATCAACGAGTACATTCCCAAGACGCTGCACGACAATTTCGCACTGCTCGACAAGTATCCGAATTACGTCTTCAACTTCAGCGGCGCGAATCGTTATCGCATGATGAAGGAATACTGGCCGGCGGATTATGCGCGTTTGAAGACGTATGTTGCCGCGGGCCGGTGGTTTCCGGCGGGCTCGTCGATGGAAGAGAGCGACGTGAATTCGCCCTCGGCTGAGTCGATCTTTCGGCAGATACTCTACGGCAATCGATTTTTTCAACGCGAGTTTGGCAAGACGAGTGCCGAGTACATGCTGCCCGACTGTTTCGGTTTTCCCGCATCGCTCCCCAGCATCCTCGCGCACGCGGGGCTGAAAGGATTCTCGACGCAAAAACTAACCTGGAATTCCGCGGCTCGTGTTGGTGGGCCAGGTTCGATCGAAGAAACGCCGCGCGGAATTCCATGGAACATCGGTTGGTGGTTTGGACCTGATGGTCGTGGCGTAATCGCGGCGCTCAATCCGGGTAGTTATGGTGGGCAGATCAGGGAAGACATCAGCAATAGTCCGCTGATTACGGATCCAAACGCGCGAAACAATCCGGTCGACTGGCCGAGGCGTGTGGATCGAAACGGCAGAGCCAGCGGGCTCTTTACTGATTACCACTATTACGGCACTGGCGACACCGGCGGCGCTCCACGTGAAGACTCGGTGCGGATGATGGAAGCGATCGTGTCGAGAAACGGTGCGCTCGTTGGATCGCAGACCGCGTTTGGCGATGGACCACTGAAGGTGGTCTCGTCCACGGCCGAGCAGATGTTTCTCAACATTCGTCCCGAGTACATCAAAAGCCTGCCGCGTTACGAAGGAGATCTGTTGTTGACCGATCACTCCGCCGGTTCGATAACTTCCGAGGCTTATCAAAAACGCTGGAATCGGAAGAACGAATTGCTTGCCGACGCCGCTGAGAAGGCTTCAATCGGCGCGATGTGGCTCGGCAGTCGTGTATACCCAGAGGAGCGTTTGAATAATGCGTGGACGCTCGTGATGGGTGGGCAGTTTCACGACATCCTGCCGGGGACGGCGACGCCGCGCGCCTTTCAGTTTTCGTGGAACGACGATGTGATCGCGATGAACCAGTTTGCGAGTGTGCTAACGAGCGCGACCGAGGGGATCGCGTCGGCATTGAACACAGAGACTAAAAGAGACGGAGACGCGGTCGTTGTCTACAATCCGCTGAACATCGATCGCGAAGACGTGGTGGAAATAACGCGCAGGGGCGGCCCGGTGCGCGTTATCGATCCGGATGGGCGAAGTGTTCCGGCGCAAGCGATGGGCGAGAAACTGTTGTTTTTAGCGAAAGTGCCTGCAGTGGGTTACGCAGTTTACGAGGTTCAGGACGATCCAACGAATAATGTCCCTTCAACCCTGACGGTTTCTACAACGTCGCTCGAGAATCACCGCTACCGAATCGCGCTGAACGCCGAGGGAGATATTTCGAAAATTTTCGACAAACAGCTCAACCGCGAACTGCTTGATGCACCGTTGCGACTCGCGATCAAAAACGATACGCCGGCGCAGTGGCCCGCGTGGAACATGGACTGGAGCGATCAGCAGAAGTCGCCGCGCGCCTACGTCGGCGGAAAAGCGCAAGTGCGTGTGATTGAAGGTGGTCCAGTGCGGGTTGCGGTTGAGGTCGTGCGCGAAACTGAGGGTTCGAAGTTTCAGCAGGTAGTGCGACTGTCGGCAGGCGACGCCGGAAATCGTATCGAGTTCAGTAACGTTATCGATTGGCATACGAGCAATGCGAATCTGAAGGCGACTTTTCCACTGACCGCCGCAAACCCGAACGCCACTTATAACTGGGACATCGGCACGATCGAACGCGGCAATAACGATGAGCGAAAGTTTGAAGTGCCGTCGCACCAGTGGTTCGATCTAACGGACCGAAGCGGCACGTTTGGCGTTACGATTCTGTCTGACTGCAAGTATGGTTCAGATAAGCCTGACGATAAGACGCTTCGATTGACGTTGTTGCGTACGCCCGGCATCGCGCCACGAGCCGGTTACGCGGATCAGTCGTCACAGGACTGGGGGCGTCACGAGATTGTCTATGGGCTCGCATCACATTCCGGCGATTGGCGTCGCGCGCAGACTGACTGGCACGCGCAACGTCTGAATCAACCGTTGATCGCATTTGAGAGTTCAAAGCATCCGGGACGATTGGGAAAAAGTTTTTCGATCCTGCACGTGAGCAATAGTCGTGTGCGTGTACTCGCGCTGAAGAGAGCCGAAGAAGATCCTGACGAAGTGATCGTGAGGATCGTCGAATTGAATGGCGAGTCAGCGCCGAATGTGCGTATTGGTTTTCCCGCGCCGGTGATCGCGGCGCGCGAAGTCAACTCGCAGGAACTACCGGTTGGTAAGGCGACGATCGATAGAGGCGAACTCATAACCAGTTTGGGGCGTTTTCAACCACGCACGTTTGCGGTGAAGCTCGCCAAACCGGCAGTTCCACTCTTTCTGCCGCAAACGCAGCCAATCACTTTGCCGTACGATCTGGCCGTCGCAAACCGCGATGGTGAAAGATTGCGAGGTGGCATCGACGGTGAAGGCTACGCATTACCTGCGGAGATGCTGCCGCAGATAATTCCGTATGCGGGCGCGGCATTTTTCATGGGTCCAAACAACAAGGCGAATGCTCTCGTAGCGCGTGGGCAGGAACTTCCAATTCCGCCAGGCATGAGTCGTCTCTACGTACTTGCTGCATCGGTTGGTGGCGATCAGGACGTCGCTTTTCGTGTTGGAAACGAATCAGTAAATCTAACAATCCAGGATTGGAGTGGTTTCATAGGTCAGTGGGACAATCGACAGTGGAGCCCGAAAGAAGTACTACAAAGGCCACGCACGCCACCACCTGACATTCCGCCTGACATCGCGGCGTTGCTGCAAAGATCGCGGACGAGATCTGATCCATATGGCGAGATGACGGGTATTACGCCCGGCTTCATCAAGCGCGCACCCGTCGCGTGGTTCGCATCGCATCGCCACACGCCCGATGGTAAGAACGAAGCTTACGCCTATTCATACCTGTTTGCTTACACGATCGACGTGCCGGCAGGCGTGAAAACATTGACGCTTCCCAACAACGACAACGTGAGAATCATGGCCATCACGGGCTCAAACGAACGCTCGAGCATCAAGCCCGCTCAGCCCCTCTACGACACCCTAAAAAGAAATCCGTAAAAAATCCGTGTAATCCGTGGCTAAAAATGATTGCTCTCAAGCTCTCGCAGATCCACAAATCCTTTGGCCCAACCGTCGCGCTCGACGGCGTCGATCTCGAGCTACGCCAGGGCGAGGTGCATGCGCTCATCGGTGAAAATGGCGCCGGCAAAAGCACGCTGATGAATGTCATCGCCGGTGCCCTGCGGCCCGATCAAGGATCGATGGAGATCAACGGCCAGCCATACACTCCGTCAAATCCGCTCGATGCTCGCACTCACGGCATCGCCTTGATTCACCAGGAGCTCTCACTTTGCCCGCACCTCAGCGTCGCAGAAAACGTGCTCATGGGGATCGAATCGTCAAAGATGGGTTGGCTCGATCGCGACCGGCTCTTCGCGCGCACCAATGAAGTGCTACAGACTTTTCACCACGCTGACATTCGTCCAGACAAACGCGTCGGCGATCTTTCAGTTGCGGCACGTCAAATCGTCGAGATCTCACGCGCGATTGCAGCACGCGCGCGCATTATTCTGATGGATGAGCCGACGAGCAGTTTGCAACGTGACGACGTCGCGCATTTGTTTAAGTTAATTAGAAAGCTGAGTGCTGAAGGCATCTCGGTCGTCTACATCAGTCATTTTCTTGAAGAAGTTCGCCAGATTTCGGATCGTTTCACGGTTCTGCGCGATGGACGCAGCGTTGCGAACGGTGACATTGCAACCACAACCGATGATGAACTCATCGCAAAGATGGTCGGACGCGCACAGCAGAATCTGTTTCCAGTTCGCACACGAGCAGCAGGCACGCGAGAAACGATTCTCGACGTGCAAAACCTTGCATCGCCGCCGTTACTGAAAGATGCGACGTTTGAACTTCGTCGCGGAGAGATTCTCGGCATCGCCGGGTTGATGGGTTCGGGACGCACGCCGTTGTTGCGCACAATCTTTGGTCTCGATCGTCGTGAAAGCGGTACGATCACAGTAAATAAGAAAGCTCTGCCGCCGGGGCGTAGCACGCCCGCAATGCGACTGATCGAAGGTGTCGGATATCTGAGCGAGGATCGAAAAGGCGACGGCTTAACGTTGAACCAATCGATCGCCGACAACGTTACCGTCACAAGGTTTGATTCATGCTCACGGTTTGGGTGGCTCGATCTCAGCGCACAGCGCAAGCAGACCGAGAAATTGGTTAATGCTCTAAAGATCCGAACTCAGGGAGCACAGCAGAACGTCGGGTCCTTATCGGGTGGAAACCAGCAGAAGGTGATCGTGGCGCGACTGCTGCACCAGGATGCCGATGTGCTCCTGCTCGACGAGCCGACGCGTGGCATCGACATCGGCAGCAAGGCGCAGGTTTATGAAACCATCGCCGCGTGCGCTGCGGAGAATAAAGCAGTGTTGATGGTGAGTTCGTATCTGCCTGAGTTGTTTGGAATGTGTGATCGATTGGCGGTGATGAGTCGTGGGCGACTCTCCACCGTTCGCAACATTGATGAGTGGACTCCGGAAAGCGTGTTACTGGCTGCCATCGGGGCCGCAGATTGAACGGATTGGGAGACCGATTATGGGTGTGAGGATTGTGGTTGCGTTGTTAGTCTTGAGTGTGGCGGCGGTTGTGCAGGGACAGTCTGCTTTGCAGGAGATGGTGAAGACTGAGCAGGCGTTTTCGAAGATGGCCGAGGAGAAGAATGCCCGTGATGCGTTCATGACGTTCATCGCGGATGATGGATTGTTGTTTCGGCCCGGTGCTGTGAACGGGAAGAAGTGGATGCTCGAACATCCCGTGCCTCCGTCAGACAAGAAGCCATTGCTTGCCTGGCAGCCTTCGTTTGCCGGTATGGCTGCGTCAGGCGATATGGGATTCACTACTGGGCCATGGGAAGCAAAGGCCGATATCAAGGACGAGAAGCCGGCGGGCTATGGTCACTTTGTGACTGTCTGGAAGAAGCAGGCGGATGGTTCGTGGAAGTTTGTAGTAGATCTCGGGATCTCGCATCCGCAGTCCGGTGGACCACAGGCGCATTGGATGCCAGAAGGTGCCGAGAAAGTAAAGTTCAAGCCAGTTGATGCAACAAACGCGCGCAAGTCACTGCTCGATCGGGATCAGGCATATCAGGTTGCTGAATTTGCTGCGTATGCGTCGCCGGATGTCCGGCTGTATCGAGCGAACAATCTTCCGTTTATTGGTCGCGATGCCGCTGCCGCTGAGCTTGCAAAGACTAAAGGCACGATCATGTGGCATCCAATTAGTGCCGATGTTTCGCAGGCTGGAGATCTCGGTTACACACACGGTACTTACGAAGTTTCAGACGACACGAAGAAAGTGACCGAGCGCGGCAGCTACGTTCGCATCTGGAAGCAAGAAAATGGTGTTTGGCGAATTGTGATGGACGTTACGAACGTACATTAAGCCACGAAAAATCTAGCCACAAAAAGGCACAAGAAGCACAAAAAATGAATAAAAGGTATTTTGTGCATTTTGTGCCTTTTTGTGGCTAAATCCTTTTTTGAGGCAAGATTGGATGCGTACTTTTCGGGCGCCGGGGCGCGTTAATCTGATTGGCGAACACACGGATTATAACGACGGCTTTGTGATGCCGGCGGCGCTTGATTTCTCCACGTGGGTGAGTGTCTCACCGCTCGAAGAACGCAAACTCAAAATCTTTTCGGAGAATTATGGTGAAGAGATCGAAGTCGATCTTGATGATCGAAATCTTTCTGCGCGCCGGCGTTGGAGCGATTACCCGGTTGGAGTGGCAGTCGTACTCGAAAGGGCGGGTTTTCGCCTGCGCGGTGCGCGATTGCAGATTCGTGGCGAAGTGCCCATTGGATCGGGCTTAAGCTCTTCCGCGGCAATCGAAGTCGCCACCGCGTGCGCACTTACCGCAAACTCCGGGTTGAAGATCGATCCACGCGAGCTCGCCGTGCTTTGCCAGCGCGCGGAAAACGAGTTTGTCGGCGCGCGCGTGGGTATCATGGACCAGTTCATTTCGCTCTTCGGGCAGGCTCAAAAGGCGCTGTTGCTGGATTGTCGCTCGCTCGAGTTCCGGCTGTTGCCGTTGCCCGACAATGTTCGTTTGATAATTTGCAACACGATGGTGAAGCACGCGCTAGCGTCGAGCGCTTACAATGAACGGCGCGCGCAGTGTGAAGCCGGTGTGAAGGATCTGGAGAAGTTCGTGCCGAACGTCACTGCATTGCGCGATGTGACACTCGAACAGCTTGAAGCACACGCAGACGGGTTGGACGACGTGGTGTACCGGCGTTGCCGGCACGTGATCACGGAGAATGCTCGTGTGTTGTCGGCAGGTGAGGCGCTTGAGCAGGGCAATCTCGGGCGTTTTGGGGAGTTGATGGCGGAGTCGCACCGCAGTTTGCGCGACGATTATGAAGTGAGTTCCGAAGAACTGGATCTGATGGTCGAGATCGCGCAAAAGGTTGAGGGTGTTTACGGAGCGCGGATGACGGGTGGCGGTTTTGGTGGATGTACGGTTAATCTCGTCGCTGATACGCGCGTGGAAGAGTTTAAGGACCGCGTGTCTCGGGAGTATGAGCGAACCACAACGCTGAGACCGGAGATTTATGTTTGTACCGCAGCGAACGGAGCAGAGGAAGTTTTTTAGACAGGATTAACAAGATTTTTTGCAGGATTGACAAGATACATCATGTAAATCCTGGATCATCTTGTTAATCCTGTCCAACACAAACTCGGAATAGAGCATGATGAAGCTAATCATTCTCGCGGCGGGTTACGCTACACGGCTTTACCCTCTAACACTCAATCAACCTAAACCACTGTTGCCCGTCGCGGGCAAGCCGATGCTCGAGCACGTCCTCGACAACATCTCAACTATTCCTTCTATCGACCAGGCATACATCGTCACGAACGCGAAGTTCGCCGGCCATTTTGAGAAGTGGGCCGAAAGCTATCGCCGGCCCGACCTGCACTTCAGCTTTATCATCGTCAACGATCAGAGCACCGACGAAACGAACCGGCTCGGCGCCATAGGCGACATGCATCTCGTGCTGAAGACACACCAGATCGACGACGACATCATCGTCGTTGGCGGCGATAATCTTTTCAGTCACGACTTGTCAGGCTTTGGCGACTACTGCGAGCAAAAGAAAGCTCCAGTTACCGGCGTGTATGATGTTGGTGATCTCGAGCAGATCAAGAAGTACAATTCAATCGAGATCGATGAAGATCATCAGATCAAGTTTTTTGAAGAGAAGCCAAAAGTACCGAAGAGCACGCTGACGGGAATCGCGCTTTACTACTATCCGAAGAAAGTTTTGCCGTTGATCTACGAGTACATCTCCGAGGGAAACAATCCGGATCAGCCGGGCCGGCTGGTCCAATGGCTCTATCCGCGTGTACCCTTCTACGTTTGGAAGGTGCCCGGCCTGTGGTATGACGTCGGCTCGATCGAAACTCTCGAAGAGGCGAACCGCGTATTTAGCCGCGGATCTAACGGATGACTAACGGATTATTTACCTACACGCT
>Ga0207428_10004710_pt1 | contig 12903 bp, 10 predicted proteins | sample RhiMethybrSRZTD1_FD_187600 | JGI IMG/M metagenome (GOLD analysis project Ga0207428, IMG submission 187600) | Populus rhizosphere microbial communities from Tennessee, USA - Rhizosphere MetaG P. TD hybrid SRZTD1 (SPAdes) (version 3) | ecosystem: Host-associated > Plants > Roots > Rhizosphere >... | reverse complement strand
GGCCGTCGTGCGGGCCGGCCCGCCGCACCTCCTCGCGCCCCTCGAGGATCATCTTGAGCTCGTCGCGTACCGACGAGCCCTGCAAAGCATTGGCGATCCTGCGTCTGAGGCGGTCCTTCGCCATGGGGAATGCGTGGCCCTCCGGCCGGCCGCGATGCGGTCACGAAATTCTAGGAACGCTGCTGAGTCAGGCGCCGTGACTCAACTCTCGTTTAGCGCCGTTTCAGGGAGTTTCCTGCACGGGCAGCGCAATCAGAGCCTCGGGGCCGGCGGCTTGCCGGGCCAAGGCTGGCCCGCCGGCGGCCGCGACTCGCAGCGGGACGGTGACGCCGCGCGCCTGGGCGACCCCGTCGACACGACCGGCGACGATGATGCTCAAGTAACCCGCTTCCGTGGCCAGCGGCACGACCGTGAGCTTCCATGCGTAGACACCGTCGCCGGCTGTGACGACCACCGGTGGCGTCACGAGAACGGCGCGCGGCGCGCTCGCGTTCGCTTCGATCGTGAGCCCCTTCACGTCTGGCTCGACGCGCGCGCTGACCTCGATATCGAGTGGAACGCCGACCACCGGCGTCGCCGCGACGCGATACTCGACGGCGATCGGCCCCGTCGGTTTCGCAGGCAAGTGAGCTACGGCCGGGGTCGAGCGATCGGCGGCGCGCGGCGCAGCCGAGCTGAACGACGGCCAGGCGAGAATGGCGGCGATCAAGGCAGTTGCGGTTGGTGCTCTCATCGCGTCACCGTCACGTCGAAGCAAGTTCGGCCGATCGGCCGATCTTCGGGTTTGGATTCGTCCACTCGGTTCGTGTTCGTCCATTCGTAGAGCTCGAGCACGTGCTCGCCAACCGACAACGTGGGCGAGAACGTCTCGACGCAACCCGACGGCGTCGCGACCGAGCAGCTCGCCGCGGGAGGGGTTTCCGAAACGAGCTTCTGCCCGCTGCCGCGGTGCAAGACGAGGTCGGGATCCGCCGGCGCATTGAGTGGAGCGCGCGCCCGAACCGTAATGGTGTGCGGGCCTGGATTCGTGACGGTGAAACGCACATAGCGGCGGGAGGCGAGCTTGTTCTCCGCGCCCGTCAACGCACTCGTGTAGTCGTCGAGGCTGCACACGTTTTGCAGCGTTCCCCCGACGGCCACGGTGTTGTAGATCGTGTTGAAGTCCTGCGACACCTCGAACAACGTGCGCTTCGTCGGCAAACCGAAATTCGTTTGACCCGTGCCGTAAGCGTCCGTCACCGCGGCGATGCGCTGTGTCGTCGTCAGTTGATCGATCAGCGGCTGGTCGCCGGGACGCGCGAGTCGGAGCGATGCGACGAACGGGAACACGCTCGTCAGCGCGCTCGTCGTGCGCTGCTCGGTCGTGAACGCTTGCCAAATGGGACCGAAGCTGAGCGCGAGGTCGTCGACGATCAGCGAACCGGGCGGCACGTCGCGGCCGTTGTCGTAGAGATCGAAGAGCAACGATTGCAGCGACTCCTCGTTGAACCAACCGGGATTCGGGTTGGTTCGGCTCGGGCTTTGCTCGACGTTGACACTGAAGCTCTGCCGTTGCCCCGCTCCGAACGTATCTTTGTAGACGGCATCGCCGGTCGCCATCGCCGCGAACGCGGTGCCCCACGCCTCGCCGAAGGCGAGCCGCATGTCGAGCTGATCCGAGAGTGCGTGCGGACCGCCGATGCTGTCGGAGCGCGAGAAGTAGTACTCGAGGTAGTGACCGAACTCGTGCGCGATGACGTGCCGGTCGTACTCGTCCGTGTCCTGGTCCGCGGCCCCGACGAGCAGAATACCGATGTCCGACTGAAACCGGCTCGAGCCGATCTCTCCGGGACCGGTGCCGTCGACGGGCACGTTCGCGGGACTCCACTGAAAGCGCAACGCGGGGAATTGAGCTAACGGCTCCGCGGTAAGCACGAGCTGCACGGCGTCGTACGCGACGTCGAGGATCGCGAACGGCGCGGCGGATCGCGTCTCGGTGTAGGCGGCGCCACCCCAGCCGGATGCGGCGTGCAAATTGCGCGTCACGTTCGCGTCGCCGGTATTGAAGACGGCGCCGGCGAGCGTGTACAACGCTTCGCCGTTCACGTTGTCTACGACACGAAAGTTCCAGCTTGGGCTTCCGATGCGGAGCATCTCCGCTCGCACGCGAATGGAGACGTCGGTGTTGCCCGGCACGCCGGAGAACGAATAATTGCCGGTCGCATCGGTCGTCGTGCTCGCTCTGACCGACCCCGCCTGCAGCAGCTCGACGGTCACACCGCGCGCAGGCTGCACGACCGTTTGCGCATAGACGAGGCCCTGCCCCGCGACGGCCGGAACTCGGTCGTACGTAATCTGTCCGCTCACTGCGACGCCGGGCGCCTCCGAAGAATCGTCGTCGCTACCGCTGCTGCAAGCAGAGAGCGCCGCCAGCAGCGAAACGCCTATGAATAACCGAAGCATCACGCGATCCTAACCGCGCACCATGACGATCCCACAGTGTCTGTGTCTCGCGACCGCGAGACGGCTGGCCGACTTCCGGGCAGGATGCGACCCTCGCTCCCTCGGAGCGGCCCGCCCGTCGCCAAACTGCGACACGCTTCCGGGTCGCTTGGGGACGAGCTGATACACTCATGGGTCGAGATTATGTCGCGCCGTTTAAGTCTATGACGCAGAAAACAATTCTGGTAACGGGGGGTGCCGGTTATATCGGCTCGCACGTCGTGCGCCAACTCGGCGAAGCCGGCGAGAAAGTCGTCGTGCTCGACGATCTGTCGACGGGATTTCGTCAGGCGATCCTTCATGGTGAGCTCGTCATCGGCAACACCGGCGACTCGGATTGCCTCCGCAAGATTTTCGATCGTCACGAGATCGACACCGTGATGCACTTCGCCGCGCATACCGTCGTGCCGGAATCGGTGTCGAATCCGCTCAAATACTACGGCAACAACACCTGCGCGAGCAGAACGCTGCTCGAGCACTCGCTTCGCGCCGGCGTGAAGCACGTGGTGTTCTCGTCGACGGCGGCCGTGTACGGAATTCCGGCCGATGGCGAGGCCTCCGAGGAAACGCCGACAGCACCGATCAACGCGTACGGCACGTCGAAGCTGATGACCGAATGGATGCTGCGCGACGTCGCGGCCGTCAACCCGCTGCGTTATGTTGCATTACGCTACTTTAATGTCGCCGGCTCGGATCCGCAGGGCCGCATCGGGCAAGCGACGCCGAAGGCAACTCTCCTCACGAAGGTTGCGTGCGAAGTCGTTGTCGGCAAAAGACCTTATGTTTCGATCTTCGGCACCGACTACGCGACGCCGGATGGCACGGGCGTGCGCGATTACATCCATGTCGAGGATCTCGCCGACGCCCATTTGAAAGCCCTCGGCTACTTGCGCGGTGGCGGCGAATCCACGACATTGAACTGCGGATACGGGCGAGGTTATAGCGTCCGCGAGCTGCTTTCCGCTGTAGAGCGCGTCGCGGGACACACAATCGCCAAACGAGAGGAACCTCGCAGGGCCGGCGACCCGCCGACGTTGGTCGCTCGTGCCACTCGTATTCGTGCAACGCTCGGCTGGCAGCCTCGGTACGACGACCTCACCAAGATCGTACAGACATCGCTCGAATGGGAACGAAAACTCGCTGCGGGGCATTGGCGCTCGTGACCCGAAGGGATCGAGGGCATAGCGCATGAAAATGCGGCGGCCGCGAACGCTGCTCGGCATGGTATTGATGGGCCTCGCGTTCGTCACCGTGCCGCTGCTCGTCGCGATCGGGAACGCCGGCATCAAGCTCGGGCAGCTCGCGGCCGAGAGCGAAATCGTGCTCGCCGACAGCGCCACCGCGGCGCTGCAGAACGAACGTCTCGCGAAATTGGTCAGCAGCATGGAACGCAACGCTCTGAGCTACGTGACGATCAAGGATCTCCCAGATTCGGCGACGTCGTCGAATAATCTGCTGGCGTCGTACGCCGCTGACGAAAAGGACTTCGAGGAAAGCGTCAGCCAGATGCGCGTTCTGCCCAGCGATCAGCCGATTCGCGATCAGCTGACACGCCTCTCTACGATCTCGAAGGACGTGCATCGCGTGCTGCTCACGGGCAGCGCCACGGAGAGAGCCATCGCCGAGCGCTTCGGCATGCTGACCGACGCCACGCGCGCCGTCGCGACCGGGATGCGAGCGACGACGAACGCGCGGCTCGAGACGCTGCAAGAGAACACGCGCTCCGCGCAGCAGCAGCTGCTCTGGCTCACGGCCGCGTTGGTCCCCGGAACGCTCGTTCTCGTCGGTCTGTTCTTGTTGCTCGTCGGTCGCCCACTTCGGCAGATCGACCGCGCCATCCGCGAGCTCGGCGAAGGCGATTTCGGTCATCCGATCACCGTCAGCGGCCCGCACGACATCGAGACGCTCGGGCGGCAGCTCGAATGGCTGCGTCACCGACTCAAAGAGTCGACTGACGAGAAGAACAAATTCCTCCGGCACATGTCGCACGAGCTCAAGACGCCGCTCGCGAATATTCGCGAGGGCACCGAGCTGCTGCTGGACGGCTCCGTCGGTCAGCTCGACCTCCAACAGCAAGAGGTGACGAGCATCCTGCGTGACAACGGCGTCAAGCTGCAGCGGCTCATCGAAAACCTGCTCACGTTCAGCGCCTGGCAAACGCATACCGCCGCGCTCGAGCTGGCGGAATTCGAGCTGAAGCCCATGGTCTTCACCGTTTTGAGCCAGCATCGCCTCGCGCTCTCGAACAAGAAGATCAAGCTGCAACTCGCGATCAGCGCGATCACCGTGCACGCCGATGAAGGCAAGCTCAAGCTCGTGCTCGAGAACCTGCTTTCGAACGCCATCAAATTCACTGCGAGCGGCGGCACGATCAACGTCAGCGCGGGAATGCAAGGCAGCGATCTCGTCATGGACGTCAGCGACAACGGTCCCGGCGTGCACCCCGAAGACAGCAACCGAATCTTCGAGGCCTTCTATCAAGGCCGCCGCCCGCAGGGCGGTCCGGTCGGCGGAACAGGCATTGGGCTATCCGTCGTGGCCGAATGCGTCCAAGCGCATGGCGGCGCGGTCGAGCTCGTGCAGAACGGCGAGCCCGGCGCCCATTTCCGAGTACGGCTGCCGCTGCGGCGGGCCGGCGACAAGCGACTACGGGCCGTGGCCAATGCGTAACGCGGCACCCCTGTTCTTGGTCGCAGCGGCACTCGCCGCGTGCACGACGCTCGGCCCCAGCCAGGGACGCCAGATCACGGCGCCGCCCGCAGCGACGCCGCCCGCGGACGCCGCCGATGGCATCGGCATTTATTTGCAGACGTTACGCAGCCTCATCGAGGGCGACCCTGTCGAGCAGGCCGATGTGTTCCGCAACGTCGCAAACGCGGCCGCCGCGTCGCCAACCACGACGAATCGGCTGATGTTGGCGCTAGCGCTAGCGACGCCGACGCATCCCTCGAGCGACGAGGCGAAAGCGCAGACGCTGCTCAACGAGCTGCTCGCGGCCGGCGACGCACTGCTGCCCGAGGAGCGCACGCTCGCGCTGATACATTTAAAAGACGTCGAGGCGCGCCTGATCCTCGACGCAGAGGCCGCCCGCTTGCAGCGAGCTGCTACAGCGGCCACTACCGAGCGGAACGACCGCACTACACGTGAGCTGCAGGCGGCACTCGAGGAGAACCGGCAACTCAAGCTGGCGCTCGACGACGTGCGCGCACGGCTCGACGCCCTTACCAATATCGAACGATCGATTCGGGAACGCGAAAATGGTCCAAATACACCCTAAGTCTCAAAGCTCAGCGCCGCTGCGCGGCCGAATTCTCCTGGTCGACGACGACCCAGGCCTGTTGCGCCTGTTGAGCATTCGCCTCCGCGCCGAGCACTACGACGTCGAAGCCGTCGAGAGCGCGGCCGAAGCGCTCGCTGCCCTATCGCGGTTCCGGCCCGATCTCGTCGTCACCGATCTGCGCATGGACAACATGGACGGCATCCAGCTGCTCAAAGAGATTCAGCGGCAGCGCCCCGGCCTGTGCGTGCTGCTGCTCACGGCGCATGGCACGATCCCCGATGCGGTCGAGGCGACGCAGAGCGGCGCCTTCGGTTTCCTGACGAAGCCCGTCGACAAGCAGCAGCTGCTCGAATACGTCGAGCGCGCGATGAAAGTCTCCGGCATGCCGAAGAGCACCGACGAGTGGAGCTCCGAGATCATCACGCGCAGTCCGGCCATGGAGGCTTGCCTGCAGCAAGCGCGAATGGTCGCGAACACGGAGACGCGCGTGCTGATCACGGGCGAATCCGGCACGGGCAAGGAGTTGCTCGCGCGAGCAATTCACCGCGCGAGCACGCGCAAGGATCAGCCGTTCGTCGCCATCAACTGCAGCGCCATGGCCGAGAACCTGCTCGAGAGCGAGCTGTTCGGCCACGTGAAAGGCGCGTTCACGGGCGCCGATCGCACGCACAAAGGCCTGTTCCAGGCCGCGCACGGCGGTACTCTGTTGCTCGACGAGATCGGCGACATGCCGATGCGGCTGCAGGTCAAGCTGCTGCGAGTCCTGCAAGAGGAGCAAGTGCGGCCCGTCGGCAGCACGGAGGCGATCAAGGTCAACACGCGCGTGATCTCGGCCACGCATCAGGATCTGAAGGACCTGATGGTCAAAGGCTCGTTCCGCGAGGATCTCTACTACCGACTCAACGTCGTCAACATTCATCTGCCGGCGCTGCGTGATCGCCGCGAAGACATACCGCTGCTCGTCGAGCATTTCCTGCGGCAGATCTCCGCGGAAGGCAGCCAAGAGCGCAAGGTTTACGCGCCGGAAGCCGTCGAGCTCCTCGTCGCGAGCCATTGGCCCGGCAACATCCGCCAGCTCTACAACGTCGTGCGGCAGAACGTCGCGCTTTCACCGATGCGCGTCATCTCGGCGGAGCAAGTTCGCAGCGCGCTCGGCGAGCAGGCGAACGCGCTGCCGTCGTTCTCGGAGGCCCGCGACGAGTTCACGCGGAACTATCTGTCGCAGTTGCTGCAGATCACGGGCGGCAACGTGAGCCAAGCGGCGCGGCTCGCAAAGCGCAATCGCACGGACTTCTACAAGTTGCTCGGTCGGCATCAGCTGAACGCCGAGCAGTTCAAGGACGGGCGCTAGCTCGGCCCGGGAAGCGCCACGCGAAAAAAGAAAGGGGCCTCGAAGGCCCCTTATTTTTTTGTTTTTGTTGTTCGATTTTTTTGTTGTTGTTCGAAACTTTTTGTTTTGTTGTTGGAGTCGGCTCTAGGCGCGACGGCGGCGGCGACGCGTCAGGCCGAGCGCGAACAGGCCGGCGCCGAACAGCGCGAGCGTCGCGGGCTCCGGCACCGGTTTCGTCGTGCCCGGCGCCGAGATGCCCGTCGGCGATGCCGATCCCCCGGCGATCGTCAACGGAGTGGCGCTGGCGCCCCCCGCGATCCCTGCGAGGCTGGCGCCGGCAATGAAGGACAGGAGCAAACGTCGGTACATGCTAAGTGCCTTCCTGGCTCTCGGCGGGTATCTAGCAGATTTCGTGCCACCTAGAAAAAAGGCTCTAGATCAGCAACTTAGACCGGCGATGCCGTGGTTGAGAGTGCCTTCATGTAAAGAAGGCCGACGAGCGCGCGAGGGGTTATGGCAAAGGCTCGCCGTTGCCCTCGGAGGGCGGCGCCGAAGGATCGGCTTCTTCGGCGCGAATGCTGTACTTGCCCATTAGGTCGTAGAGCGTCGGGCGCGTGACGCCGAGCAACTCCGCAGTGCGCGAGATGTTGCCTCCGGCGCGCACGAGCGCCTGACGGATGGCGTGAGTCTCGGCGTTCTGGCGAACGACGCGCAAGTTCAGGCTCGGGGGATTCGTCGCGACACTCAGGCCGAGATCGGCTGCAGTAACGAGCTTGCCTTCGGCCATGATGACGCCGGCCTTGATCTTGTTCTCCATCTCGCGAACGTTGCCGGGCCACGCGTAAGTGTCAATCGCGTCGTGGGCGTCGTCGGTGAATCCCTTGATGACGCGCCCTTGTTGCTTCGAGAACTTGTTCAGCAGGAATCGCGCAAGCAATAGCCGCCCGCCTTCGCGCTCGCGGAGCGGCGGGATTTCGATCGTGATCTCGCTGATGCGGTAATAGAGGTCTTCGCGAAACGTATTCGTCGCCATCGCGTGGCGCAAATTCCTGTTCGTCGCGCACACGACGCGAATGTCGACTGGAATCTCGGCACGCCCACCGATGCGCTCGATCGTGCGCTCCTGTAAGAAGCGCAACAGCTTCGCCTGCAGCGACGCCGGCATGTCGCCGATCTCGTCGAGAAACAATGTGCCGCCGTCCGCGACCTCGATCTTGCCCGGCGTCTGCTTGACGGCGCCCGTGAACGCGCCTTTCTCGAAGCCGAACAGCTCGGACTCGAGCAGCGTGTCGGGAATCGCCGCGCAATTGATCGCGACGAACGGCTCGGCACGCCGAGCGGAGAGCGCATGGATCGCGCGCGCCAGGACTTCCTTACCGGTACCGCTCTCGCCTTGCAACAAAGTCGTCGCATTGGTCGGCGCGACTTTCTCGATCGTTCGGCAGACCTTCAGCATCGACTCGCTCGCGGCGATGACGCCGTCGAGCGGCGACGCGCCGAGGCCTTCGGCGAGCTGACGATTTTCCGCCTCGAGCGTGTGAATCTGATACGCGCGCTGCACGATCAGCTGCAGCGTGTCGACATCGACCGGCTTCTGATAGAAATCGTAAGCACCCAGACCGACGGCCTTCACGGCGTTGCTTTGATCGCCATGGCCCGTCACGACGACGACCTTCGTGAACGGCGCGAGCTTCAAGATCTCGCGCAGCGTCGCGAACCCTTCGCTGACGCCGCTGTCGTCGGGCGGCAGGCCGAGATCCTGCAGGACGACGGCCGGCTCGTGCCGGCGCAGCTCGTTGATGGCGGTTTCACGGTTCGTGGCCGCGATGACTTCGTAGTCTTCGAAGCACCAGCGCAACTGGCTCTGGATGCCAGGATCGTCCTCGACAATCAACAACTTGCGGGTGTTATCGGCCACGCGCGGATGCTGCCACAACTAACAAGGCGGCCAAAGCAGGCGATTCACAGATCCGTGCATCGAGCTCAGCGTCCTTTGGAGCGGACGAACGAGGCGATCTGCTGCACGACGTACTCGAGCTGCGCTCCCGTGAGCTCCGGATAGATTGGCAAGGCGAGGACCTCCGCGGCCGCGCGCTGCGCCTGCGGGAAATCGGCAGGGTCGTGCTCGAGGTAGGCGAAACACTTCTGCGCATGCAGCGGCACGGGATAGTAGATCTCCGTCCCGACGCCGTTCTGCGAGAGATGGACTCTGAGCTCGTCGCGCCGGCGCACCCTGAGCACGTACTGGTTGAAGATATGACGCAGACCGGGCACACGCGCGGGCACCTGCACGGCGTCGCCGAGATCGGCCGCGCGGAACAGCTCGTCGTAGCGCGCGGCGTTCGCTTGGCGCGCGCGCGTCCAATCGTCGAGGTGCTTCAGCTTGATGACGAGGACTGCCGCTTGCAGCTCGTCGAGCCGGAAGTTTCCGCCGATGAACGAGTGGTAGTACTTCGGCTCGCCGCCATGCACGCGCAAGATGCGCATGCGCTCCTGCAATGCATCGTCGTTCGTTACGTTCATGCCGGCGTCGCCGAACGCCCCGAGGTTCTTCGTCGGGAAGAACGACAAGCAGCCGACGTCGCCGACGCTGCCCGCGCGCCGGCCGTCGGCGAGCGCGGCGCCGATCGCCTGCGCGGCGTCCTCGATGACAGCGAGGCGGTACCGCCGCGCGATGTCGTTGAAGGCGTCCACGTCGGCCATTTGGCCGTAGAGATGCACAGGCAGCACAGCGCGAACGACGCCGCCCGTCGCGCGATTCACGAGGCGATCGCCCTTCAGCTCGCAACGTTCGGCGATGGCTGCCCTCACGGCAGCCGGATCGAGATTGAAGGTCGCGGCATCGATGTCGCAGAAGAACGGCCGCGCGCCGAGACGCGCAACGACACCGGCGGTGGCGAAAAACGTGAACGGCGTCGTGATGACTTCGTCGCCGGGGCCGATATCGAGCGCCATGAGCGCGAGCAGCAACGCGTCCGTGCCCGACGACAAGCCGAGGCCGTGCTTCGTTTGCGAATAGCGAGCGACGTCCGCTTCGAGCTCGGCAACGCGCGGGCCCAAGACGAAGCGCTGCGCGTCGCAGACTTCACGAATGGCTGCTTCGATCTCCGCGCGCAGCGGCGCGTATTGGCCCTTCAGATCGAGCAATGGCACTTGCATAGTCGAAGTCACGAGCTCGTCAAGAAACTTGGGAACACGGATTGGCACCGGCCCACAAACGCGACGGGCACGCTAAGACGGTGCGTTGACTGAGAGAAAGAGGGCGACGCTGCCATCTCAGCGCCCCAGGAAACCGCCGCCGACAGACGGGACTACCCATGGCTTCCATCAGGCTCCGAGCCTGACAGCGCGCCCTCGAGACCAACTGGTGGGTTGCCCTGATGCTCTCGCCGTTCGCAGGATAACCGGCCGACCGCAGGTCGCCAAGGTCCCGCACGGGTTCCTTTTGGGCTCAAATAGTTAAGCCCGCTGTCGAAGAATTTTATGGTGCTGGCCGCGGAGTCGGCCGCGAGCAATGGCGTCCCCATGGGGATTCGAACCCCAGTTACCGCCGTGAAAGGGCGATGTCCTAGGCCTCTAGACGATGGGGACCTGCGGACTAAAAACCGTTGCGAAGTGGTGGAGCCAGCCGGGATCGAACCGGCGACCTCTACAATGCCATTGTAGCGCTCTCCCAGCTGAGCTATGGCCCCACTGCCAGTCGGCGCGCGCAGTCTAGGGAGCACAGAATACCGGGTCAACCCGCCGTCGACACAGCGCTCGCAGTCGGATCTTTTAGCCGAAGGAGGACGACCTCGACAGTTCGCGTTCGCGGCGCTCCTGGTAGCTCAGCGGGCCGCGCGTCGACCCCCTTTACAAAAGAACTGGGCAGCCCTACGCGGATGGGCGAAGTTGAGGGCGTAAGACCTTGATTGATGGCGCCTTGGCTCCGCGTGGCACGGCGCTTGCTCCAATCCCCTCGTCGACTAAGTCGCCCGCGCCGGCCGTGCGCGAAATCGGGGTCCATGGACAGATCATCCACCATCCGGGCGTCGCTACTCCTAGTGGCGGGCTTCGTGTCCGTTGGCATCGCCGAGCTTCCGCGGCCAGCGAGTGCCGCCGTGCCGGCCTACGAGCGCGTCCGCGTGCTCGAGACCCCGAAGCCGATCGGCTCCGCGACACTGACCGATCAAAACGGCGCGCCGTTCGACCTCGCAAAGCTACAAGGCAAAGTCGCGTTCGTGCTGTTCGGCTTCACGAATTGCCCCGACGCGTGCCCGCTCTCGATGGAGCGGCTGCGCGAGCTGAACCACTCCGGGCTCGTGGCAGCCGACGACGTCGCTTACGTCATGATCAGCGTCGACGGCGAGCGCGACACGCCGGCCGCGATGAAAGCGTTCCTCGCGAAATACTCGAGCGAATTCATCGGCCTCACGGCAGATCCGAACCGCGTACAGCCGATTGCGCAACAGTTCTCCGCCGCGTTCTTCAAAGGAAGCCGTCACCAACACGACGGCGGCTACGAAGTCGCTCATTCGCCGCAGATTTTCGTGCTCGACCTGAAAGGTCGGGTGCGCGCGGAAGTGTTCGGCGCCTCGCTCGAAGCGATGGCGGGCGTGGCGCACGCATTACTGGATGAAAAAGACGCCGCGCCTTAGCGCGGCCGAGTTGAAGTTTCTCTCGCAATTACCCCTGCCGCGCGCGAGCGGCGAAAACAGAGCCGCACGAGACGCGGCCTGCTAACAAAAACACGGAAGTTACTGTCGAGGTCTTGTGACCGCTTTTGCTTTTGCCTTCGCCGGCAAGCTGGCCGTGCGTGCTCGTCCTCTTTGTTTGCTCGCCGCGCTCTGCGCCGGATCTATCACCGCCAGCGACGTCGCTGCGCAACAACCCAACAACAAGGTGCCCAACGTCGACGGTGTGTGGGGGCCGTTGACGACCTGGCCGCTCATAGCGCTTCACGCAGTCATGACTCCGGATGGGCGCGTGCTGTCGTACGGCACGCAAGCCGACGGCACGCAGGGCGCCTTCTTCAACTACGACGTCTGGGATCCGAGCGCCGGTTTGAACGGCGGGCATCTGAGCTACAGCAACCTCACGAACACGGAGATCTTCTGCAGCTCCCAGGTCATCATGCCGCAGAACGGCGACATCCTGGTCGTCGGCGGCGCCGTTTGGGCCGGCGGTGGCGTGAACCACGTCGGCAACAACAACACCAATATCTTCGACCCGCAGAGCAACAGCCTCACACGCTCGGGGAATCTGCTCCGCTCACGTTACTACTCGTCCTCGACCGTGCTGTCCAACGGCGACATCTACATTTCGGGCGGATCCAGCGGCGAGGACCATCCCGAAGTTCGCGACCAAAACGGTGCGTTTCGTCTATTGACGAACGCCGACACGAACCCCTACGACTTTTGGTACCCGCGAAACTTCGTTGCTCCTGACGGGCGCATCTTCGGCTATGACTCGGCCCAAGGGGCCATGTACTACGTCAATACGGCCGGCAACGGAACGCTGACCGCGCTCGGATTGTATCCATCGGAGAACGCGGGGCGCGGCGCCGGCGCCGCGATGTACCGGCCCGGCAAGATCCTGCAGTTCGGCGGCAACTCGAGCGGCGCGATCGTCATCGACATCAACGGTCCGACGCCCGTCGTAACGCCCACGGGAGCGATGTCCTCGCAGCGCTTCTGGGTCTCCGGAACCGTGCTGCCCAACGGCACCGTGCTCGCGACTGGCGGCAGCCGCGTAGACAACGAGCTCATCGGCGTCAACAACAGCGCCGAAATCTGGAATCCCGCGACCGGGCAATGGCACGCCGGCAGCGAGG
>Ga0207428_10004707_pt1 | contig 12906 bp, 8 predicted proteins | sample RhiMethybrSRZTD1_FD_187600 | JGI IMG/M metagenome (GOLD analysis project Ga0207428, IMG submission 187600) | Populus rhizosphere microbial communities from Tennessee, USA - Rhizosphere MetaG P. TD hybrid SRZTD1 (SPAdes) (version 3) | ecosystem: Host-associated > Plants > Roots > Rhizosphere >... | reverse complement strand
TTCGATCGCGGAGAACACGACCATTGCAGCGCGACTCAAGGTTGCCGACATCATGATCGCCGACGATGGCCTTGGCGCCCTCGATCTCTCGGTGAGTGGAGCCGATGCAGCGAGCTTCGAGATCGATCTGTTCGCTCTCTATCTGAAGGCCGGGACGACCCTCGATTTCGAAACGAAGCCGTCGTACTCGATCACCGTCAGTGTCGACGATCCGACGGTCGGTGCGTCGCCGGATGCGAGTGCCCCGTTCACGCTCACCGTCACCGACGTCTTCGAGGTGCCGCCCACTCCGCCGGCGATCGCCATCACCGAAGTCGCGCCGTGGGGCAGCGGCAGCACACCCTACGCGTCCGATTGGTTCGAGCTCACGAATACGGGAACCACGCCAATCGCGGTGAACAACTGGCGGATGGATGACGATTCGAGCTCGTTCGGCACGGCGCGCCTGTTGACGGGCGTCGCCAGCATCGCGCCGGGTGAATCGGTGATCTTCATGGAGACCGCCAATCTCGCCGCGACAAGCGCCACGTTCCGCACTACGTGGTTTGGATCCGCGGACGCCGGTCCGCAGATCGGCGCCTACACCGGGGCCGGCGTCGGCCTGAGCACCGGCGGTGATGCCGTCACGATTTTCGACGGCGGCGGCTTTCAGATCACGAAGGTCACGTTCGGCGTCTCGCCTGGGGCGCCGTTCCGATCGTTCGACAATGCGGCCGGCAACTCCGGCGCGATCACCCAGCTGAGCGCCGCCGGCGTCAACGGCGCATTCGTCTCGGCCGGCGATGCCGCGGAGATTGGATCGCCCGGCACGATCTATCCCGACACGATCGCGCCGGTGATCGATCCCGTCGCCGACGTGACGGTGATCGTGACGGGCATCGACGGCGCCGTGGCGACGTACGAGACGCCGGCGGCGCACGACAACGTCGACTTCAGCGTCGAGGTCAGCTGCATCCCCGCGTCGGGGTCGGTGTTCCCGTTCGGAGATACGACCGTCAGCTGCACTGCCGCGGACGCGGCGGGCAATGAGGCGGCACCATCAACCTTCACCGTGCATGTGACGGTCACATCGGCGGCGCTGCAGGCGCTGGTCAGCGCGTTCTCGACCGATCCGGACGTCACGTCGGGATTGAACGCGAAGCTGATTGCCGCGGAAAGCGCATCCAACGCCAACGCACAGGCTGGACACGTCGGCGCCTTTGAAAACCAGGTTCGCGCGCAAACCGGGAAAGCCCTGACGGCTCAACAGGCTGCGGTGCTGCTGCAGCTCGTGCAGGCGCTCTACTAGTCGCGCCACGAATCTGAAACGCAGCCACGAGGTTCGCGAAGCAGTGGGCCGCCTTCGCGTTCTTCGTGGTTGCAAATTCCGGCGAATAGGCGCACATTGCGCGGTCAGAGGTGGCCTATGCGTCGGTATGCCCTGCTGACCCTGACTCTCACCGCGGTCCTCTCGGTTTCTCCATCAGCGCAACAAACCTCGACCTGGCGTCCTGTGGTCCTCTCGGACACCGGCATGATCGCGTCGGGTCACGCGCTCGCGTCTGAAGCCGGCATCCGCGTCCTGAAATCCGGCGGCAACGCGATCGACGCGGCGGTGGCGGCGTGGGCGGTGCAGGGATTGACCGAGCCGGAGATGACCGGGCTCGGCGGCGACATGTTCATGCTGATCTATCTCGCCAAGACCGGCGAGGTGAAGTTCATCAACGGCACCGGCGTCGCGCCGATGGCGGCGACCGTCGATCTCTATAAGGGCAAAGGCGGCATTCCCGATCAGGGCATTCTCTCCGTCAGCGTGCCCGGATCCGTCGCGGGCGCCGAGCTCGCCGCGAAGACCTACGGGACCAAGCCGCTCTCCGAGCTGCTCGCACCCGCGATCGAGCTCGCCGATCGCGGCTTCCCGATTACCGAGTCGCTGGCCGGCGCGATTCGCAGCAGCCGCCAGAAGTTCTCGCCGTCCGCGAAGGAGATCTGGTTCCGCGGCGACACGCCGCTGGGCTTCGGCGATCGCGTGATCCAGAAGGATCTGGCGGCGACGCTGCGCGAGATCGGCGCGAAAGGCAGCGCCGCGTTCTACCAGGGTCCGATCGCCGAGAAGTTCGCGGCCTACATGAAGGCCGAAGGCGGCCTGATCGATCAGAAGGATCTCGCCGGCATCAAGGCGAATGAAGACACGCCGGTGCACATCAACTACAAGGGCGTCGAAGTCTACGAATGCCCGCCGAACTCGCAGGGCTTCGTGATGCTGCAGGCGCTCAACATCCTCGAGGGGATGAACGTGCGCTACATGCGCCACAACAGCGCGCCGTACCTGCATGCCGTCACCGAATCACTAAAGCTCGCCTTCGCCGATCGCAACAAGTACGTCGCCGATCCGAAGTTCACGCCGAACATCCCGATGCGCGAGATGCTGTCGAAGGAATACGCGACGATCCGCCGCGCGTTGATCGATCCGGACAAGGCGATCGCGGGCGAAGCGCCGTTCGGCAACCCGCGCCAGCCGATGACGTCCAGCCAACAGCAGCAGATTGCCTATTCGGCGCCGCAGCCGGGGCCTGACTACACGCAGGTGATCACTGGCGAAGAAAACGGCCACACTACTTATCTTGCGGTGATCGACAAGGACCGCAACATGGTGTCGGTGACCTCGTCGCTGCTGAGCGTGTTCGGCAGCGGCCACGTCGTCAAAGGCGCGGGCTTCGTGCTCAACAACCGCATGGCCTATTACGGGCTCGACGAGAACGACATCAACGTGCTGAAGCCCGGCAAGCGCGTGCGGCAGACCATCAACCCCGCGCTGGCGCTGAAAGACGGCAAGCCGTACATGGTGTTCGGCACGCCTGGCGCCGACACGCAGCCGCAGGCACAGCTGCAGTTTTTCCTCAACGTCGCCGAGTTCGGCATGAACGTCCAACAGGCGCTCGAACAGGATTACGTGGTCAGCACATCCTTCAAGAGCTCCTATTACCCGCATGACGCGGAAGGCAAACTGCAAGTGCCGGCCACGTTACCCAAGCACGTGCTCGACGAGCTCGCGGCGATGGGCCACAAGCTCGACATTCGCAACGTGCGCGGCGTCGGTTCGGTGAAGGCGATTGTCATCCATCCCAGAACGGGCGTTCTAATGGGTGGCGTTAGTCCCACTCGAGATAGTTACGTCATGGCGTACTAGTGCAAAACGCATGACGCAGCTGTAAAGAAGGCGTAGGATACGTTCGTTTTATATCGGCAGCGCGTTCTTCTTCGTTCGTCCATCGGCCGTACTCAACTTCCTGGAGGGTACCCATGCGTCGTGCGTTTCCGCTTGCCTTGTGTGTGCTCCTGCTCTCTGCGTCCCTCACCTTTGCCCAGGCCGTTACTTCAGGCACTGGCGCGATCAACGGAAAGGTCACTGATGCGTCGGATGCGGTGATGCCCGGCGTCACCGTCACGATCACGAGCCCGCAACAGATGGGCGCGAGAACGGCGGTGACCGACTCCGACGGCACCTATCGCTTCACGGCGGTCACGCCCGGCGATTACGTCGTGACGTTCGAGCTCGCCGGTTTCTCCAACGTGAGAAACGAAGGCATCCGCGTCAGCCTGGGATTCACCGCGACGGTGAACGCCGAGTTGAAGGTCGCGTCGCTGCAGGAATCCGTGACCGTGACCGGCCAATCGCCCGTGGTCGATACGTCCGCGACGGCGATCGGCAACACCTTCAGCGCCGCGCAACTGTCGGCGTTGCCGACGTCCCGCGATTATTTTTCGCTGCTGGCGCAGTCCCCGGCGGTGCAGATGTCGCGCATCGACGTCGGCGGCAGCACCAACGGCACGCAGCAGGGCTTCGTGGTGTACGGCACGTCGGGCCAGGTGCGCGTGATCTTCGAGGGCCTCAACGCGACCGAGGCCACCGACGCGTTCGGCAACTACCCTGACGTCGGCGGCATGGAAGAAGTGCAGGTGAACACCGCCGCGCACTCGGCGGAGGCCTCGACACCGGGCGTGCAGACGCAATTCATCAGCAAGTCCGGCGGCAACCAGTTCCGCGGCACGTTCTACGGCGGCTATTCGCCGGAGAAGTGGCAGGCGTTCAACATCGACGACGATCAGATCGCGCGCGGCCTGACCGGCGGCGGCGGCCTCGATCCCGAGGATGTCAACCGGCTGCACAGCTATCAGGACATGAACGTCGGCTTCGGCGGCTACGTCATCAAGGACAAGCTGTGGTGGTACGGCTCCTACCGCCACCAGAACATCCAGGCCAGCTACGTCAACTTCCCGGTCAAGCCGCAGACGACGATCCTGAACAACTACAGCGGCAAGGTCACCTACAACCTCAACACCAACAACAAGCTGATCGGCTATACGCAGCCGTCGCAGAAGAAGCAGCCGCAGCGCTTCGATTCGTTCCTGCTCGGCGTCGACACGGGCATCAACACGTCGGAAGCCACGACCTGGAACCAGAACTTCTGGGCGTGGGTGCACAAGGCCGAATGGAACACCGTGATCAGCGACAACGCCTTCGCCGAGATCCGCGGCGGACAGTACGGCTACGACTGGACCAACGGCGTCAACGGCACGGGCCTGCGCTATGAAGACATCGGCAACAATCTGATTTACGGCCGCAACCGCAACTGGGAGCGCGACCGGCGCCGCAACCAGGTGCTCGGCACGCTGAGCTACTTCTGGAACAAGGCCGGCGATCACAACTTCAAGATCGGCGGAGAAGTCTTCTACGAAACCGCCAAGGACATCTACATCGACGGCTACGAGGAAGAGATCGTCCACGTGCTCAACAACGGCGCGAAGTCGGAGGTGATCCTCTTCCAGCCCGGCACGTCGATTGGCGGCTTGATGACCTACGGCGTGTTCGTCCACGACACGTGGCGCGCCAACAGCAAGCTGACGTTCAACATCGGCGCGCGCTTCGATCGCTATCGCGCGTTCTCGCCCGAACAGGATCATCCGGTCAGCCGCTACAATCCCACCGCGATCCATTTCGACGCGGTCGACAACTACATCTCCTGGAACAATCCGGCGCCGCGCCTCGGCATGACCTACGACATCACCGGCGACGGCAAGACGGTGCTCAAGGCCAATTACGGCACCTACTGGTGGAACCCGGGCGCCGACTTCGTGTTCAACATCAGCCCGAACGCCAGCGCGTGGTGGCGCAGGTATCGCTGGACCGACACCAACAACGACAATCGCTGGAATCCGGGTGAAGAAGGCGCCACGCCGACGTCAACGCGCGGCGGCGTCGCGACGGAATCGCTCGACCCGAACTTGAAGAATCGCTACACGCAGGAATTCGCCACGTTCGTCGAACGCGAGCTGATGGCGAACTTCGGCGTCCGCGCCGGGTACGTGTGGCGCGGCCAGCGGAATCAGTACGGCCGCTACAACATCGCCACGCCCTACGAAGCGTTCACGGTGCCGATCTCGGTGCCCGATCCTGGCGTGGACGGCCGCGTCGGCACGGCCGACGATGGCGCCGCGATCGCCGCGTTCGACCTGGCGCAGAATTACCGGGGCCTGACGCCGATCAACCAGACGATCAACGTCGATCGCGGTGACTCCGATTACCACACGTTCGAGATCACGGGCACCAAGCGCATGAGCAATCGCTGGAGCCTGCTGGCGTCGTACGGGTACACCAAGAGCTACGATCAGGCCTCTGCAATTCAGGGCAACTCGATTCGCGGCAACGGCCTGGTCGTCAACCCGAACGATGAAATCCAGACCGACAACGGGCGCTTCGTCTATACACGTTCGACCGTCAAGTTGAACGGCACCTGGAACTCGCCGTGGTGGGACATTTCGTTCTCGCCGCTGGTGCGCTACCAGCAGGGCATCCCGTTCGGCCGGACGTTCACGTCGACGTTGAGCTATGGCAGCGTGCGCTTCCTCGCCGAGCCGCTCGGCACGCGCCGGCAGGACACGATCCTGATCACCGACCTGCGCGTCGAGAAGACACACCAGTTCAGCGGCCGCAACATCTCGGTGTTCTTCGATCTCTACAACATGTTCAACGCCAACCCGGCGCAGAACCTGCAGTGGAGCTCAGGCACGGCGTTCAACCGCCCGCTCAGCATCGTCCCGCCGCGCCTGGCGAGGATTGGGGCGAAGCTGAATTTCTAAGTTCCACTTTTAATTGCAAAGCAGGGGCAACTACTATTGAGTAGATGCCCCTGCTCACGGCCGAGAACCTCCAGAAAACCTATGTGACTGGCGAAGCGCGGGTGACCGCGCTCGCCGGCGTGTCGTTTGCCGTCGAGAAGGGCGACTTCGTCGCCCTGATGGGGCCGTCGGGCTGCGGCAAGTCGACCCTTCTCCACTTGTGCGGCGCGATGGATCGAGCCAGCAGCGGCACGATCCGCCTCAACGATCGCGATCTCTCCGCGCTTGGAGACGATGAGCTGACGCGCGTGCGGCGCGAGCAGGTCGGCTTCGTGTTCCAGTTCTTCAACCTGCTGCCGACGCTGACGGTCGCCGACAACATCGCGCTGCCCTGCCTGCTCGCCGGCATGAAGGACCAGGACGCCGAGCGCCGCGCCCGCGCGCTCGCCGAGCGCGTCGGCATCGCGCATCGCTTGACGCACTACCCGCAGCAGATCTCCGGCGGCGAGATGCAGCGCGCCGCGATCGCCCGCGCCTTGATTCACCAGCCTGCCCTGCTCGTCGCCGACGAGCCCACCGGCAACCTCGATTCGGAGAACGGCGCGAACGTGCTCAACCTGATCGCCGGGCTGAACAAGGAATTGAACGTGACCGTGCTGCTCGCGACCCACGCGGCCGACGTCGCCGCCGCGGCCACGCGCATCCTGAAGATGAAGGACGGCAAGTTCGAATGAGACCAGCCTTCGCGAGGACGCTTCGGCTGGGCAAGCTGTTTCGTCAGTTCATCCTTCGCCCGCTCATCAGCGAGAAGATCCGCACGATCACGACGGTGCTCGGCGTGTCGCTCGGCATCGCGGTGGTGATTGCCATTCAACTCACCAACGCCAGCTCGGTGCGCGGCTTCGAGACCGCGCTCGAAACGGTGGCCGGTAAGACCGCGATCGAGATCATCGGCTCCGGCACCGGCGTCGACGAGAACCTGCTGCCGCAGCTGTCGTGGCTGCGCGAGTTCGGGATCATCAGCCCGGTCATCGAAGGCAGCGCGGCGCTGGTCGTTGGCGACGTCAAGCAGCTGTCGCGGCGCCAGATGGAGGCGGTGAAGATCCTCGGTATCGACATCCTCCGCGATCAGCCGTTGCGGGATTATCAATTGCTGGAGATCGAGAAACGTTCTGGCGGATCGACGAACGAGTTCAATACACAGCAGTTCCTCGAGATCCTCACCAGCGAACAGACCGTCGTCATCACCGAGAAGCTGGCAACACGTCGCCACTACCCGCTCGGATCGACGATGAGATTGATGATCGGCGATCGGGTGCTGCCGTTCGTGGTGCGCGGCATCCTGAAGAACGAGGGGCCGGCGCGCGTGCTCGACGGCAACTTCATCATGATGGACATTGCCGCGGCGCAGCTGGCGTTCGATCGCCTCGGCCGCGTCGATCGGCTCGATGTGCTGCTTCCCGAAGGCGCCGACCTGTATCGCGATCTCGATGCGATTGCGGCGCGCCTGCCGCCCGGCGTGTCGGCGCAGCGTCCGTCGCGGCGCGGCGAGCAGGTCGAGACGATGCTGGCGGCGTTTCACACCAACCTCACCGCGCTGTCGTGGATCGCACTGATCGTCGGCCTGTTCCTGGTCTACAACACCGTGACGATCTCCGTGGTGGCGCGCCGGCAGGAGATCGGCACGCTGCGCGCGCTCGGGTTGACCCGCAACAAGGTGCTGCTGCTCTTCTTGGGCGAGGCCGCCGCGCTCGCCGTGGCCGGCATTGTGATCGGTCTCGGGCTGGCGCGCCTGCTTGCCGATGCCGCCGTGACGATGACGGCGTCGACGGTGAGCACGTTGTATATCGCCGCGGTATCGGCGCCGCCGGAGATGAACATCACCCATCTCTGGGTGGCGATCGCCATCGGCTTGCCGCTCTCGCTGATCGCGGCCGCGATTCCCGCGCTCGAGGCGAGCCAGGTGCCGCCAACGGCGGCGATGCGCGGTCACGACACGCTCGACATGCGCGTGCGATTCAAGCCGGCGCCGCTGATCGTCGCGTTCGTGTTCCTCGCCGTCGCGCTCGCACTCGCGCAGCTCCCGCCGATCGGACGACGCCCGGTCTTCGGCTACATGTCGTCGTTCGCGATCGTCATCGGCGCCGCCTTTCTGGTGCCGGCGATCATGTATGGACTGGCGCGGCTCGGCCGCACGATTCTGCGCCGGCGCTTGGGCGTCGAAGGACTCCTGGCCCACGCCAACCTGACGTCGGCCATTCCACGCCTGTCGATCTCGGTGGCGGCGCTGGCCGTGAGCCTGGCGATGATGGTGGCGATCGCGGTGATGATCGGCAGCTTCCGCGACACCGTCGTGTATTGGGTCGGCCAGACGCTGAAGGCCGACCTCTTCATCGGCCCGGGCATTCGTCCAACGGTCGGCTCCGAGCAGACGGTGTCGGAGGACGTAATCGCCACGCTGGCGGCGCATCCGCAGGTCGAGGCGCTCGATCGATTCAGGAACGTCGATCTGATTTTCAACGGCAACCTCGCGGTGCTCGGCGGCGGCTCGTTCGACGTGGTGCTCGATTACGGCGGTCTGCTGTTCAAGAGTCCCGAGAACGCGCGCGAGGTCGTGCGCGGCTCGATCGGACATGACGTGGTGATCATTTCCGAGCCATTCGCGACGCGCTACAAGAAGCGCGACGGTGAAACGATCGACATTCCCACACCGCAAGGCGTGAAGCCCTTCCGCATCGTCGCCACCTATTACGACTACGCCAGCGATCGCGGTGTCGTGATCATGGATCGCGGCACCTTCCGGAAATACTTCGGCGAGCTGCCGCCGACGGGGGTGGCGGCGTATTTGAAACCAGGCGCCGATCCCGAGAAAGTGCGCAGCGAAATGCTCGACATGCTCGACGAAGGCCACCGCGCCTTCATTTTCAGCAACCGCACGCTCCGCGGCGAGATCCTGCAGGTCTTCGACAGCACGTTCGCGATCACCTACGCGCTGGAGCTGATCGCCATCGCGGTGGCGATGCTGGGCGTGGCCGGCACGCTGCTGACGCTCGTGCTCGAGCGCCGCCGCGAGCTGTCGCTGTTGCGCCTGACCGGCGCCGATCGGCGGCAGGTCCGCCGGATGGTGATCATCGAAGCCGCGCTGATTGGCGCGGTCAGCCAGGGCATCGGCATCCTCGTCGGCTTCGGGTTGTCGCTGGTGCTGATCTACGTGATCAACGTGCAGAGCTTCGGTTGGACGATTCAGTTTCACATCCCGCTCGCGTTCCTGATCCAGGCCTCGATTGCCGTCGTGATCGCGACGTCGATCGCCGGCATTTATCCGGCTCGCCGGGCTGCCCAACTGGTGCTAAGTCATGATGAGTAAACTTGTCGCGCTATTAACTGCATTAGTCTTTGGCTGGTCCCAAGCCCCAAGTCCCAAGCCCCAAGCCCCATCTCCCTGGACCCCGGCGGCCGCCGGCTACGTGTTTTCTTTCCCGCGCGATCACGCCGCCCACCCCGACAAGAAGATCGAATGGTGGTACTACACCGGCAACGTGAAGACCGCCGATGGCCGCCGCTTCGGCTATCAGGTCACCTTCTTTCGCGTCGGCATCGATTACGCGCCGTCGAATCCATCGAAGTGGGCCGTCCGCGATCTCTACATGACTCATCTCGCGGTCAGCGACGCGACGGGACAGCGCTACCGGTTTGCGGAAAAGATGTCGCGCGGCGGACCGGGGCTCGCCGGCGCGAAGACCGACACGTACTACACGTGGAACGACGATTGGTCGGCTGGGCTGGCGGGCAAGCAACACAAGATTCATGCGATCAGCGCGCACGCCGGTGTCGATCTCACCCTCGATGAGGGCAAGCCGCCCGCCATCAACGGCATCAACGGCATCAATCAGAAAGGCGCGCGCGAAGGCAACGCGTCGCATTACTACTCGCTGACGCGGATGCCGACGAAGGGCACGATCTCCATCGACGGTGAAACGTTCGAGGTCAGCGGCGAGACCTGGATGGATCATGAATTCAGCACCAGCTTTCTCGAACCCGAGCAGCGCGGCTGGGACTGGTTCTCGATTCAGCTCTCGGACAATCGGGAGCTGATGCTCTATCGCATGCGCCGCGCCGACGGCTCGCACGATCCGCGATCGAGCGGGACGCTGATCGATGCGAACGGCAGGACCACTCACCTGTCGAATGAGGATTTCACGCTGACGCCTGGCCGCTCGACGTTCAAGTCGAAGAACGGCGCCGTGTACCCGACGGCGTGGACGATCTCGATTCCCAGGCATCGCATCGAGCTCGCGGTCACGACGCCGCTGCAAGATCAGGAATTGTCGCTCGTGGAATCAACCGGCATCGCGTACTGGGAAGGCATGATTGATGTGGCAGGTCGGTCAGGTGGTCAGGTGGTCAGCGGGGCAGGATATCTGGAAATGACCGGATATCACGGCAGTCTCGGACGAATCTTCACGAGTCATTGACCATGCGAATCGCCGTCGTCGGCGCGGGCATTGCCGGCTTGTCGGCGGCGCGGGCGCTCGTCGATCGCGGCAACGCCGTCACGATCTTCGAGCGTGGACGCGCTCCTGGCGGGCGCGTCGGCACGCGCATCCTCAGCGCCATCGAGTTGCCGCGCGGCCTCTCGGGCGAGGTCGCCTTCGATCACGGCGCCCAGTACTTCACCGTGCGCGATCAGCGTTTCTCGGAGCTCGCCGCCGAGTGGGAGCGCGACAAGGTCATCGCCAAATGGACCGGCCGCATCGTCAGCTTCGACGGCGAGGGCTGGGAAGACGTGGATCCCGCCACGAGTCGCTACGTGGGCACGCCGGGCATGGGCGCGATCGCCACGGCACTCGCCTCGGGCATCGACATCGAATACGGACGGAAGATCGAATCGCTCGATCCGCTGCTCACGGATTTCGATCGCGTGATCGTCGCGTTGCCCGCCGATCAGGCGCGGGTGCTCGTCAGCGGCATTCCGGAACTGCTGTCACAGTTCGATCGCGTCGAGATGAAGCCGAATTGGACGGTGATGGCCGCGTTCGAAGAAAAAGTCGCCGCCAGGTTCGACGCGGCGTTCGTGAACGGCAGCGCGCTCGGCTGGATCGCGCGCAACACCTCGAAGCCGAAACGCAACTGGAAGATCGACTGCTGGGTGCTGCAGGCCTCGAGCGCGTGGAGCCAGGCGCATCTCGACGATCAAGCGGATGAAGTCGGATCGTTCCTGATGGAAGCCTTCCACGATCTGATTCCCGCAGGACTGCCAAAGGCGTTTTACGCCACGGTCCATCGCTGGCGCCACGCCACGGCCGATCCCCCGCTCGCCGTCGGCGCCATACACGACGACGCCTCGCGCATCACGTTGTGTGGAGATTGGTGCAAGGGATCGCGCGTTGAAGATGCGTACTTGAGTGGGCTGATTGCCGCTCGCCTTTAATGCCAACACGAAGAACACGAAAGAACGAAGGCATTTTTGTTTAATGTCCTTCGTACCTTCGTGCCTTCGTGTTGCATTTACTCTTCTTTGGGTGGTTTCTTCTTGTTCGCCTTGGCAGCCTTGCCGATCCGTCCGCGTTCGCCGCCGGTCCAGCGCATCTGCACGAGCGTGCCGAGCGCGCCGAGCACGAACCACGCCCATGGCAGCCATCGCATGCCGGGCGCGGGCGTGAGCGGATACGCCACCCACAGGTCGCCGGCCGCCGCGGCTGTCAGCGGGCCGCTGTCCCCCATCATCGCCAGGCCGCCGACGAGCAACGTCCAGGCGCCGCCGAACGCCGTGCCGAGGATGATCACGTAGCGCTGCAGCCACGTGGCGACCACCGCGCCGGCCACCGAAAACAGGATCACCACGGCCGGATGCGGATCGCCTTCGATCTGCGTCCAGATCACGTTCACCAGCAGCGCGCCGATGCCCGCGCCGACCAGGGCCACGCCGACGAAGTAGGCCGCGAGCAACAACGCCGCGCCGGCCACGCCGCCAACCAGCGCGGCGAGCACCATCGGCGTCGTATCCGTCGCGCCGAACACCGAGCTGGCCGCCAGCGCGCCGACAATGAAGCCGAACACGGCGAGCACGACCTTGAACATCCGATAGCCGAGGAAGCACGCGAGGAAACCGCCGGCAATCAGGACGACGGCCGCTGGCACCTGATACGCAGCAGGCAACATGGGAGGTCGCCGCCGATTCTACACTTCTCTGCGGCCGTCCATCGCCTTGCCGACCGAGAGGTCGTCGGCGTAGTCCAGATCGGAGCCGACCGGAATGCCAGTGGCGATCCGCGTCACGCGCAGGCCGAGCGGCTTGAGCAGGCGCGCCAGGTAGATCGCCGTCGCCTCGCCTTCGACGGTTGGATTGGTGGCGAGGATCACCTCGTCGACCCCGCCGGCGGCGATGCGCGCCAGCAGGCCCTTGATCTTCAGATCGTCGGGGCCCACGCCCTGCAGCGGCGAGATCGCGCCCATCAGCACGTGATAGACGCCGCGGAACCCGCCGGTGCGATCGACCACGCTCACGTTCTGCGGCTCTTCGACGACGCAGATGATGCGGTGATCGCGGCCGGCATCGCCGCACAGCGGGCACGGATCCGCGTCGGTGATGTTGTTGCAGATCGAGCAGTAGGTGACGCGATCCTTGACGTCGCGGATCGCCTGGCACAGTTTCTCGGTGTCTTCGCGCGGCGTGCGCAGGATGTGGAACGCCAGCCGCTGCGCGCTCTTGGCGCCGACACCGGGTAGCTTCTTGAGTTGTTCGACGAGCTCCTGCAGGGAGGCGGGCAGCGACATTACAGTCCGGGCAGGCGCAGGCCGCTCAGC
>Ga0207428_10004705_pt1 | contig 12910 bp, 11 predicted proteins | sample RhiMethybrSRZTD1_FD_187600 | JGI IMG/M metagenome (GOLD analysis project Ga0207428, IMG submission 187600) | Populus rhizosphere microbial communities from Tennessee, USA - Rhizosphere MetaG P. TD hybrid SRZTD1 (SPAdes) (version 3) | ecosystem: Host-associated > Plants > Roots > Rhizosphere >... | reverse complement strand
CTGCCCCACCGCCGGAGGCTCCCGCTCCCGCACAGCCCGCCCAACCGCCACCGCCGGCACCTGCTCCGGCTCCGGCACCAGTTGCCGCCGCGCCGTCCGGGGAGCTCGTAGCCGGGGAGAACGAGGAGCCGATGACCGCGATGCGCAAGGGCATCGCCGAGCACATGCGGCGCTCGCTCGACACGTCGGCCCACGTGACGAGCGCGATCGAGGTCGACCTGTCGCGCGTGGTGGACATCCGCAACAAGCTCAAGCCGGAGCTCCAGAAGAGCTACGGCGTCAACCCGACCTATCTGATCTTCGTGGCGCGCGCAGTCACCGAAACGCTGCGCGAGTACCCGTGGATCAACGGCGAGATCCGGGGCGACAAGATCATCACGCGGAACTTCATCAACATCGGCTTCGCAGTCGAGCTGGCCGACGGGAAGGGCCTGATCGTCCCGGTCGTCAAGCACGCGGAAGGACTGAACCTCCTCGGCATGGCCCAGGCGGTCACGGACATCGCCGAGCGCGCGCGGAACAAGCAGCTCTCGCCCGACGAGGTGCAGGGCGGCACGTTCACGATCACGAACCCGGGCGGGTACGGCACCTTCCACGGGACGCCGGTGATCAGCCAGCCGCAGGCCGCCATCCTCGGTACCTATGCGCTCGTGAAGCGCCCGTGGGTCGTCCAGGACGAGCTCGGCAAGGACGTGATCGCGATCCGGCCGATCATGAACCTGACCCTCACCTACGACCACCGGCTCGTCGACGGCGCTCTCGCCGGACGGTTCCTCCAGTCGCTCAAGCAGAAGCTCGAGAGCTGGGGCGAGTCCGACTACTAGGGTCATGCCCCAGACCGTCGTCCCGATGGTGGCCTACGAGGACGCGGGGGCGGCGATCGACTGGTTGACGCGCGCGTTCGGCTTCGAGGAGGTCGCCGAGGAGCGGTACACCGAGGACGACCGCGTCACCCACGCAGAGTTGCGTGTCGGAGAGGACGCCTCGATCTTCGTCGCGAACCCGACGCCGGACTACGTCTCGCCGAAGACCCACCGCGAGGACTGCGAGGCGGCCGCCCGCTGGTCCAGTGTCCCCTGGGTCGTCGACGGACTGTTGGTGTACGTCGACGACGTCGCCGCGCACGCCGAGCGCGCCGAAGCTGCCGGCGCGAGGATGCTGTCCCCCGTCGAGGACGATCCCGACGGCGGCCTCCGCTACCGCGCCGAGGACCTCGAAGGCCATCGCTGGATGTTCGTCGGCCGATGAGCGCGATGCAGGGGAGCTGCTGGTGCGGGGGCGTTCGGTTCGAGATCAGCGGGCCGTTCACCGTCGCCTCCTTCTGCCACTGCACGTCGTGCAAGCGGATCTCGGGCGGAGTCGGAACCGCCAACGGGCGCGCCCGAAGCGAGACGATCCAGGTCACGCAGGGCCGCGAGCTGCTAACGACCTACCAGCCGGACGAGGGCAGCGCGAAGACCTTCTGCTCACGCTGCGGCTCCAACCTGTTCGGAGGCGGCTGGCCAGAGTCGGAGGAGTGCAGCGTCCGGCTGACCGCGATCGACGAAGGCCTCGATCAGAAGCCCGAGTTCCACAACTACGTCCGGTCGGTCGCAGATTGGGAGACACTTCCCGACGACGGGCTCCCGCGGTACGAGGTACGGAGCACGTGAGGCCCGGCCACCTCATCGAACTGGACCTCGTGCCGTACCTCGAGGCCTGGGAGCTCCAGCGCTCCATCGCGGCCGCCGTGGCGCAGGGCACGATCCCGGACACCGTCCTCCTGCTCGAGCATCCGCCGGTCGTCACTCTCGGACGCCGGACGGACGAAGGCGAGCTCCACATCCCGGAGGGCGCCGAGGTCGAGGTCGTGGAGACCGACCGAGGCGGCAAGTCCACGTATCACGGGCCCGGGCAGCTCGTCTGCTACCCGATCTTCGACCTCACCCGGCACGGGCAGGACGTCAAGCGCTACTGCCGCGACCTCGAGGAGGCACTGATCCGGGCGATCGGCGCGGTCGGGGTCGAGGCGACCCGGATCGAGGGCCTGACCGGGATCTGGCTCGAGCGGCCGCCGCGAAAGATTGCCTCCATCGGCGTCCACATCTCCAAATGGGTGACCACGCACGGCTACGCACTCAACATCGACCTCGACCCCGCGCCGTTCACGGAGTGGATCACGGCCTGCGGGCTCGAGGACACGGCGTTCACGACCCTCGCGCGGGAGCTCGGCCGGCCCATCTCGGTCGAGGAGGTTCGCCCGCACGCCGCCCGGGCGCTGGAAGAGGTCTTCGACCTCGAGCTCGAGAAAGTCGCGGGCCTAGAGCTCGGGCAGCCAGCCGCCGTAGGACACGCGGCTCGACTTCGGTAAGTCCGCGTAGGCCTCGGAGGGCTTCGTCGTCTCGCTGTCCACCGAGACGCCGTGCTTCCTGGCGGCCTCGGATGGAAGGTAGACGAGCCCTTTCCGCGGGAGGCCGCGCGCACCGACCGCCAGGACGACGCTGGGACCTTCCCCAGCGCCCACGATCATGTGCGGAGTCCCGGGTGGGCAGTGCACGAAGTCCCACGCCTCGAGCGGGCGCTCCTCGTCCTCGACGATCAGCACGCAGGTCCCGGACAGAACGAGAAAGTCCTCCTGGGCGTTCTCACGGTGGTAGTAGCCGAGACTCTGGCCCGGCTCGAGGACGCTGATGTTGACCCCGAGCTGGCGAAAGGGGCGCTTGCCCTCGAAGTCGCAGTAGACGCCGAACGGGCCGGAGTCGCGCCACCGGGCCTCGCGGGCACCGACGACGAACCATCCGTCGACGTCGGCGACCAGCCCGAACCTGGTTTCTCGTAAGGGCGCCTCGGGCACCCGGCGAGCTTAGTTCCGCTCGACGACCGCGACCAGCGCGTCGACGACGGACGGGTCGAACTGCGTGCCCGCGCCGCGGCCAAGCTCGGCGACCGCCTCGTCTCGGGGCATCGCCGCGCGATAGGCGCGGTCGCTCGTCATCGCGTTGTAGGCGTCGCAGCAGTAGACGATCCGCGCGATCAGCGGGATCTGCTCACCCGCGAGCCCGTCCGGATAGCCGGTGCCGTCGTACCGCTCGTGGCAGGAGCGGATGATCTTCCCGATCTGGCCGAGCAGGCCGCCCACACGATGCAGCAGCCGTTCACCTTCGATCGTGTGCTGCTTGACGACGTCCCACTCCTCGTCCGTCAGCGGGCCGTCCTTGTTGATGATCTCGTTCGGCACACGGAGCTTCCCGACGTCGTGCAGGAGCGCCGTGAACTCCGCGTCACGTCTCGCTCGTTCATCGAGGCCGAGCTCGTCGACCACGGCCATCGTGAGGTCGACGACATCCTTGCTGTGGACGCCTGTATAGCCGTCGTCCGCCTCGACCACATCGCCGAGGAGGAACGCGGTGCCGCGGTAGGCGTCGCGCAACTCGAGCTCGTAGTCGAGCCGCACGCGGCGATCGCGAGCGAAGACGGAAAGCAGGCCAATGAGAGGGACGCACAGTAGGACGCCGTACGGGGAGTCGACGCAGGCGAATGCAACTGCCAGGCCGACGGTCGCAAGCCCGCAGTCGATCACCCAGCAGTGGACCATCGGTCGCAGGTAGCCCTTCGGCGGAACGCCCAGGGCGATCCAGCCGCGGAGCGCCGAGCTGCCGTAGTCGAGCGCGAACTGCGCCGCGAGCGCGACGAGATAGAGCGGCCAGTCGCCGAGGTTCGGTGCCGGCTCGCCGGCCAGGCCGAGTACGACCGCCGGGCCGACGGCGTGCCAGCAGTTGCCGAGCCGCATGAACACGCGCTCGAAGTGGAGAGCGCCGCCTGCGTACTCGGTCAGGCTGCCGAGCAAGACACCCGAGGCGACTGCGATCGGAACGATGCCGGTCGGCAGCAGGAAGAGCATCGGAACGAGCACCAGCTGCGTCGGTACCGCCGAGCCCGTGCCGATCTCGAAATCGAGCCTGAACGCGAGCGCGTAGACGAGGACGAGGAGGATCGTGGTTAGCGCGCCCGGAGCTCGGTCGCTCGGTAACGCCTCCACGAGGACGAGCGCGACGGCGAGGAAAGCACCCACGGAGAGCGCGAGCGTCCGCCGTTCGCGCGTCGCCAGTCGGTTCAGCCTTCGGGCCCTGCGCTCCTCGATGACGCGCTGGGATCTCGGGTCGAGCGCCGCTGTCCCGGCCGCAGTGGACATGGCTTGAAAATCGGCCGGCGGCGGTGCTCACTTGACGCGGCGGGGCCAGGAGATCACTCGCGCGAGGGATCGAGAGCGCAGAAAGTCACTCGAAAGGAGCATGCGGACCGCCAGAAACTGGACAAATCTGCGAAGGCTTCATGCGGCGGTGGGCGACAACACTCTTGGTCTCGGCGCTGGCGGCCTTCGCCGCGACGGCAGCCGTGACAACGCAGTCGGCTGAAGGTGGGTTGATCGGCACGGGGGCGGCCTCGGGGTGCGACATGGCGGCGTCGCATCCCTTCGAGGCCTGGGGCGACAACGCGAACTACCTGCTGGTTCCAGGTGGCTCGTTCGAGGCAGGGACTCCTGCGTGGGCTCTGAGCCGGGGCGCGTACGTCGGCCCCGGCAACGAGCCGTTCAGAACCGAGGGCGACGGCGGGACGCGGTCGCTCTACCTCTTGCCCGGCAGCACCGCGATGTCGCCGACGGCCTGCTTCAAGTTCGGCGACTGGCACGCACGGTTCTTCGTCCGCGGGATCGGCCCGCGTGGCGGACGCCTCGAGGTGGACGTCGTCGTCAAGAGCCTCCTCGGCGTCCTCACGGTTCTCGACGGCGGCTCGGTCGAGGCGTCGGGCGAGTGGCAGCCGTCCCCCCGGATCGGGATGCTGCTCTGCAACGTGACGAGCCTGCTCGGCACGAAGGCGGTGTCGCTCCGGTTCCGCGCGGTCAACGCTGCGTTCCAGATCGACGACGTCTATATCGATCCATTCAAGGACTGGTAGCGCCCGTACACTGACGGCGATGCAGCGGTCGCTGCCCGTCGCCGACAGGCCCCGCAGGCCTCCTTGGATGAAGGTTCGCGCACCGAGCGCGGACTCGCAGTACTTCGACGTCAAGAAGCTGCTCCACGGCGCCAGCCTCGTGACGGTTTGCGAGGAAGCGCGGTGCCCGAACATCTCCGAGTGCTGGGGCCGCGGGACCGCGACCTTCCAGATCCTCGGCGACACCTGCACGCGCGCCTGCCGCTACTGCTACGTCAACTCGGGCAAGCCCGAGCATCCGCCGGACCCGCTCGAGCCGCTGCGGCTCGCGAACGCGGCGGCACAGATGAGGCTCGAGCACGTCGTCGTCACCTCGGTCGACCGCGACGACCTTCCCGACCGTGGCGCCGGCCACTTCGCCGCGACGATCCGAGCCCTGAAGCACAAGCTGCCGGCCGCGGGTGTCGAGGTGCTCACGCCTGACTTCCTCGGAGCCGAGGAGGAGGCGCTCCGAACCGTCCTCGCCGAGCGGCCCGAGGTCTTCAACCACAACATCGAGACCGTCCGCCGACTCCATCGAAGGATGCGCGGCGCCAAGGCGTCGTACGACAAGGCGCTCTGGCTGCTTCGGCGCGCGAAGGAGCTCGCCGACTACCGCGTGATGACGAAGTCGGGGATCATCGTCGGTCTGGGCGAGACGAACGACGAGGTGGTCGAGACGATGCGCGACCTGCGCTCGAACGGCGTCGACGTGCTCACGATCGGGCAGTACCTCCAGCCCTCCGACAAGCACGCGAAGATCGACCGCTGGGTGCACCCAGACGAGTTCCGCTGGTTCCGCGAGCAGGGCGAGGCGCTCGGCTTCGGCTCCGTCTTCGCCGGCCCGCTCGTCCGCTCCAGCTACCGGGCTGACGAGCAGCGCCACGCTGCTGTGACCGGCCGTGGAGCGGTGGCGTACTAACGATGATGCTTTTGCTGGCACTCATCGTCTTCCTCGGGAGCACGACGCTCTTCAGCGTTGGTGGCTCCACGCCGGAGACCGGCCTTGGCGAGGTTCAGAAGACCCCGGCCGCGCGCAGCACCGCCCAGCTCATGATCAAGCGGGTGATCCCGACGACCGTGGTCGCCGGATCCGGCTTCCGCAGCAACGAGGCCGTGCGCCTCACCGGCGTGCCCGTGAAGCGTGTACGGGCATCGGCAAAGGGCACCTTCACGATCCGGTTCCGCAGCGATCCGTGCAGCAGCTTGACGATCACGGCGACCGGCTCCAAGGGGAGCCGCGCAGCCGTGAACTACTCGCAGTTCAGCTGCCCCGCTCCGTAACGAAGGGCCGCCCGGAGGCGGCCCTTGTGCGGCGTTGATTGAGCGCGGCGCGGGCTAGGACAGCTTGAGCGTCCAGGCGCCGAAGCCGTGCGTCGCGAGGTACATGACGCGGCTCTCCTGGTCGATCTTCAGGTACGGAATCGTGGTCGTCGGGATCCCCGGCGAGGCGTGCTGCCATCCGTTGCCTGATCCTTTCTGCCTGGCGACGCCGAAGTCCGTCCCGATGTAGAGATCGCCGTTCTTCTCGTCTCGTTCGATCGTGCCGACGGGCAGGTCGCCGAGAGCCTTCGAGCCCGTGCCGTCGAGTGACGTGAACGTGGCCGTCCCCGTCGCCGGGTCGTACCGGACCTCGAAGATGTGACCCGGCGTGTCCGGCGTCACGTGGTTGTAGCCGCTGTAGGTGATGTACGCGTGGTTCGGATCCGAGGGATCGACGTAGACGTCGGTCGGATACCGAGCCGGGTCGGCCGACGAGCTCGGGTCGATCCGCTTCCACTGGACCGACGCCGGGTCCGCCGCGCGGGCATTCGTCGTGATGAAGATCCGTCCCGCGCTGGTGCCCGCCCAGACGACGTTGCTGTCCGAGGGCGACGGCTCGTTCACCGAGACGTGACCGCCGGAGCGATCCTCACCCCACGGATACGGCGGCGGGCACGCGACGACCAGCGGGCCCGTCGGGTCCGCTGCGGTCGGGCACGCGGCCAGTGGGCCATACGTCAGCCGGCCCGGATGGTCCGGGTTGCCCATCGGCTTCCAGTCGTCGCAGATGTCGATCGGGCGCTCGTAGACGCCGTTCTCGTTGATGTCGTGGTTGCCGGTCCAGAGGTTGCAGTGCTCCTTCACCTCCGCGTACGCGAAGTTGGGGTTCACCCCACCGTTCACCGAGCGGAAGACGTGCTCTCGGCTGGTGAACATCAGCTTGCTGACCCTCGGGTGGAAGAGTGTCGGCGCGCTGAACGCGACCGCCTCGCGGTCGTAGCGGAACTGCGTCGAGCCCACCGTTGCCAGCGTGTCGGCGATGAAGAAGCCCGCCTGCTGGTTCCGGGGCTGGTCGAGCGCCGCAATTGAGCCGAACTGCCATGACAGCGACGAGTAGTTCGGATCGCCGGCGTCGAAGCCGTTGAAGGCCCCATCGGCGACGTAGGTCTCGATCCATGTCTTCGTCCCCGGAAGGCGCATCCACGAGCCGTTGTCCTGCGCGCCACCTGCCAGCTCGCCGGGGCGATTCGGGTTGAACGTCACTTGGTAGAAGTGGAGCGTGTTGAGCCCCTTGTTGATGGACTCGATGCGCTCCGGGATCCTCCTGGTCACCGCCTGACACGTCGCAAGACGCGTCGGAGTAAGCGGCGGGCTGTACCTCGCGCACTGAGCGGAGTCGTCGAAGAAGTTCCCGTTCGAGCGGACGATGCCGCCGTCGCCCGTCTCGAGGAACCGCTTCCAGTCGTCGGGGTCCGTGACGATCGAGTGCTGGTCGGGGTGGATCCCGTGCGGCTGGAGGTCGTCGGTTGCGTCGTAGGTCATGTCCGTGAACGAGGCGCCTGCATCGGTCGACAGGAGGACCGCTCGGCCGTTCGACGTTCCCTGCGCAGCCTGGGTGTAGTCGTTGTCGCCGAGCAGGTAGACGGTGTCGGCGCTATGTGCCGACCCGTCGGCCTTTCGCGGCACGTACACGTAGTTGTCGTAGTTGCACTGCGGGTCGCAGTAGCCCGCGCTCGTGTTGTTCGTCAGCTCGAGGAACGTCGGTGCGCCGGCGCGGACGCTGTCGCTCCGGAAGACCCGTGAGGTCTGACCGGCGCCGCCTCCGACCCCGACGTACATGCGCGTCCCGCCGTTGTACTCCACGACGTCGAACTCGGCCCGCTCGACGTCCGCGCCCGTCGCCGGGCTGGTGGCCGGGCCGCGCGGCGCGAAGATCTGCACCCAGGAGCCGGGATCACCGTTGGAGCTCGAGCGCCAGATGCCCTTCGCGCCGAAGGTGGCATACACCGTGTTCGGGTCCACGGGGTCGAAGTGCACCCGACGGGCGCCGCGAGGCGAGCACGGCGTCAATCCGTTGAAAACCTCGGTCGGTGTCGCGGTCGTGCAGTTCGTCGTGTTGCCCTGGCTCACGAGCTCGAACGTCGCACCTCCGTCGGTGGACCGCCAGAGGCCGAAATGCGGAGCGCCGGGGATGTTTCCCCCGCGGTCGACGCCGGTGCAGCAGGTGTTGCTGATGCCACGCGAGCCCTGGGCACCCGACCCGACGAAGATCGTCGAGGAGTCGCCCGGCTTGACCTGGATCGAGCCGATGCCGCGGCCGGCGAAGTACTGCGTGCCGATCGGGCCGGACCAGTGGTTGCCGCCGTCCTTCGACCTGTAGAGGCCGACGCCGGCGATGCAGCCGCTCCGGCAGGTGTTCGGCTCACCGGTGCCCGCGTAGATCACGTTGCTCGCCGAATCGTTGGGATCGAGCTCGAGCGCGGCGGTGTTGTTGTGCTGGAAGTCCCCAGAGAGGTAGTCCCACTTCGGTTCGGCGGCGAACGGATCGTTCGTCCGCCAGATGCCACCACCCGCGTTGGCGATCCAGTAGCGGCAGTCGCCCGGACGACACTTCGGATCGATGACGCTATGTGCCGTTCGGCCGGCTGCCACGTACTCGTTCGGCACGTACACGAAGCGGTTGCGGCTCGGGTTCAGCGGATAGACCGCGTTGTCCGGCCCGAGGTTTGTCCACTTCCCGTTACCGGAGAGCGAGGCGTTGCCCCGCGCCTTCAGGGCCTGCCAATCCGCGCGGCTGCCGGTGATAGCCGCCATCGGGATCTCGGTCCCCGGAGCGGCGTGCATCTGCCACTCCAGGTCGCCGTCGCCCGACTCGCCGCTTTCCCGCTGCGGCTCCCCCGGCGAGAACTTGGGGTTCGCGAGCTTCTGCCTCATCGCCGGTGAGAGCTCGTAGCCCTCCTCGGCGAAGGCCGGCGAGGCCGTCTGAGACGACGGGTTGAGTGAGAGCGCGCCGACGACGATGGCTGTCGTCAGCACGACAGCGGCGGCGGCAGTACCGAAGACGAGTCGGCGCCGTCTCGTTGCGCGTCGCGAGTTCCTGTAGCCCGGGGACATGCTTCTCCTCTCGCGGGGTATCGCCTTCCAAGCGTCGGATATCCGCAGACCCAGGCGGCGGAAGACGCCAGGGTTGTCGGCGAGGCTCTCCTCGAGCCTGTTCACGATCTCGGCGTTCAGGCTCCTGCCCGACTCCGCGGTCGCGTCGGTGAGCTGCTCTCGAAGATGCGTGGGCATCCGGAGCAGGAAGCGATAGACCTCCCTCGCCATATATCGGAGCGGATACTTAACGATCTCGGCTCCGATATCAAGTCGATATCCCCGGAACGAGAGAGGCCGCCCGAAGGCGGCCTCTCCTACGTTCGGTCGAACTCGTCGCTCAGTCCAGGTTCAGCCTCCAGGTGCTGAGCCCGTGCGTCGCGGCGTAGAGGATCCGCTCGCTCGGAACGATCTCGAAGCTCGTCACCTCGACGTTCGGCAACCCCGGCGCGGAGTTCGTCCACGTCGTGGTGCCGGCCGCCAGGCGCAGAGCGCCGAAGTCGGTTCCGGCATACAGATCACCCGTGACGTCGTCCCGCACGAGATCGTTGACGGGCAGGTCGCCGAAGTTGTGCGATCGGTCCACCCACGTCGACGTTCCGGTCGCCGGGTTGTACGTGACCTCGACGATGTGCTGCGGGTTGCCCGGCGTGTTCACTCCGTAGCCGCTGTACGAGATCCACGCGTGGTTCCCGTTCGCGGGATCCACGTAGATGCTCGAGACGAAACGGCCCGGATCGATCGTCGTGTCGTCATCCAGCCGCGTCCACGTGACTGCCGACGCTGGATCGGCGGCGACGTTCTTCGAGATGAAGACGCGTCCGGTCGAAGTCCCCGCCCAGGCGCTCGACGTATCGGCCTTCGTCCTCTCGACCGCAGCGACATTGCCGCCGGCCCGATCGCCCCAGAAGGCGGCGGTCAGCCGGTTGGGCCCGAGCTCCGCCCAGTCGCCACAGACGACCGCGAAGTCGCCCGTCCACTCGTTGCAGTGCTGATTTGCCTCGGCGATGGTCATCGTTCCGAGGCCATGTGTCTTCGTGCGGTACGCCGTGCGTCCGGTGCCCGCGAACATCGTTCCGCTCACGACCGGGTCGCTGATGATCGGCGAGTAGAAGTTCGAGCCTGCGTGCCCGAAGATCGGGTCGGCGATCCAGATCCAGTCGGCGATGTTGCCGTTGTTGAAGTTCACGTCCGGCGAGACATCGAAGAACGAGTGGAAGCGGAAGTTCGGATTGGCGGCGTCGAAGCCGTTCCATCCGCCGTCACCGATCATCGTGTTCTCCCACTTCACCGGGTTCCCGGGGGTCTCCCACGTACCGTTGTCCTGCGTCCCACCCTGGAGCAGCTGTGGGTTGTGCGGGCTGGCCGTCACCTTGATCCACTGAAGCGTGGACAGGCCGTCGTTGAGCCCTTCGAGCTTTGACGGGATCGCCGAGAGCATCTGCTGACAGCGGGCCGTCTGAACGGCGTTCAACCCGCGGGCCGGCGGGCCCGTGCACCAGGACGAGCGATTGACGAGGTCGCCGCTCGAGCGCATCACGCCGCCGTCGTTCGTCTCGAAGAACTGGAGCGGGTTGTTCGGGTTCGTGACGAGGTCGTGCTGGTCGGGGTGAAGCCCGTTGGGATGGAGTGAGTCCGTCCCGTCGAACGTCATGTCCGTCCCGCTCACACCCGCGTCCATCGAGAGGACGACCGCACGCTTGTTCGCGATCACCTCACCGTAGGAGTACGACCCTCCGGTGTAGACCATGTTCGGATGGCCCTTCGGCGTGTAGACGAACGCGTCGTACCAGCACTGTCCCGTGCACTGATTGAAGGTCGCGTACCCGGGTTGCGCTGGATCGGGGCTCGTCAGGTCGGTGAACGTCGGGGCCCCTGTCGCGACGTTGTCGCTGCGGAAGAGTCGCGAGTAGTCCTGACCCGCGTTCCCCTCGTAGACGTACATCCGCGTGTTGCCGTTGGCCAGCTTGGTGACGGCGAGGTTCGGACGAGTCTGGATCAGGGTTGCGTTCAGCGACGGCTTGATCTGCGTCCAGGTCGCGCCCCCGTCGGGTGACCGCCACACTCCGCGTGCGTACGAGCCCGCGTAGAGGATCTCCGCGTTGGACGGGTCGAATGCCAGCGAGCGGACGCCGCGCGGCGAGCAGATTGCGCCGTTGTTGAACTCGGTGAGCGAGCCGGTGCAGTCGGCCGCGTTGATGGAGCCGTTGTGGATGAAGGTCCACGTGGCGCCGCCGTTTGTCGACTTGTAGAGGCCCCACTTGGCCGCCCCCGGAACAGGACGGGTGACGCCCACACAGCACGACTCGGACATACCGCGGAGTGCGGTCGTCGTGGCTGCGTAAATCGTGTTGGGGCTTCCGGGCTTGATCAGGATCTTGCCGACGCCCTTGCCGGCGAGCGGATTCCCGGTGTCGGTGGCGCCGCCGCCGAGCGGGCCTGTCCACGTCTCTCCGCCGTCGGTGGACTTGTAGATGCCGACGCCGGCGACGCAGCCGGAGCCGCAGATATTCGCCTCGCCCGTGCCGACATAGACCGTCTTGCCGGTCGGGTCATTCGAGTCGATCGTGACCGCGCCGGCCGAGTTGATCCCCAGCGGGCCGCCCAGGTACTCCCAGTGGGGGTTTCCGGTCAGGCCGTTCTTGGTCGTCCACACGCCGCCGCCCGCCGGTGTGATGTACAGCCGGCAGTTCCCGGGCTTGCACGTATCGGCGATCGCGATCGACGTCGTTCGACCGCCCGCCACGTAGGTGTTGGGGACGTAGCTGAACGAGTTGCGGAAGGGGGTGAAGGGATAGAGCGCCTTGCTCGGGCCGATGCTCACCCAGGTGCCCTTCTTTCCCTTGCCCTTCGGGAACGCGCGGCCCTTCGAGGCCGCGAATGCGTCCCGGGCTCCCTCCATCTCCGCGAGCGAGATCGTGGACTCCGGGAAGGCACGCTGGGCAAACGCGGCGTCTGCCGACGCGCCTGGGCCCTCGTTGCTCATGCCTTGGTCACCCGGAGCTGCTTGCTTCAGGTCCGCGAGATGCCCCGCCAATGCGCTTGGCATCTCAGCCTCGACTTCCGATCCTGCCGGCGCTGCCCCGTTCAGGACGAGTGCCGAGACCCCGACGATCATCGCCGAGGCCAGAACGCCGGCCGCGATCGACCAGCGCCTCAACGTTCGTCGTTGCATGCTTCCCTCCCCTTGTCGCTGACGCAGGCGTCCGAGGACGCTCTGCTCGCGGGCGAGGCTTCGCTCCAGCCGGTGAACGAGCTCGGCGTTGATGCTTCTGCCGGACCGTGCGGCCGCGTCGTGTAGCTGCTCTCGAAGATGCGCGGGCATCCGGAGCAAGAAGCGATAGATCTCCCCTGCCACTTGAGCGGGGCAATCCTTTCACAATTTCCTGGGTGATATCACCCCTGTCACCCCAAATAGTTCTCCGAATATCAGGCCAAAAAATACCGTGATCACAATATTCTGCGAAATATCTCTGGCTCGCCTTCTCCCCGCACGGGAGGCCGTGGTCCGGTCCGAGCAGAGGACGATCTCGGCCTTCGGGACGACTCTGTGATTCCGTGAGCAGTGCGCAGCACCCGCGTTTCGGGCGGGTGCAGCGGG
>Ga0207428_10004704_pt1 | contig 12917 bp, 10 predicted proteins | sample RhiMethybrSRZTD1_FD_187600 | JGI IMG/M metagenome (GOLD analysis project Ga0207428, IMG submission 187600) | Populus rhizosphere microbial communities from Tennessee, USA - Rhizosphere MetaG P. TD hybrid SRZTD1 (SPAdes) (version 3) | ecosystem: Host-associated > Plants > Roots > Rhizosphere >... | reverse complement strand
GGAACAGGTTCTTGGCCGCGTTCAGCGTCGCGGTCCGGTAGCGCTGGTAGGTCATGCCCGCGGTCTTCGACAGCATCGCGTTGTAGAAGATCGTCGCCGCGGTCTGGGTGCCGATGCCGGTCACCGTCGAGCCGTTGCAGGTCGGGCTGGCCGGCTGCCCGCCGGCGGTCGCGCTGCCCTTGGCCACCAGCGTGAACCAGTGGTCGAACGGGCCGGCGGCGGCGTGCGTCTCGGCCGTCGGGATCGAGGCGGAGAAGCAGTTGGGGTCGCCGACCAGCGACGGGTTGTACATCACCCGGATCGGGCCGGAGCCGACCAGGTTGACCTCCTCGCCGATGGTGAAGTCCGGCGGGTCGTTGGCGTTGTTCGCGAAGAACTCCAGCGACGTGCCCATGATGTCGCCGGTCGCCTCGGAGACGCCGTTGCCGGACGTACCGCCCGGCGTGTTGGAGTCCAGCGCGTGCCCGAACTCGTGGCCGACCACGTCGAACGAGCCGATCCAGGCGCCCGCGGTGTTGTGGCCGACGGCGACCCTGCTGCCGTCCCAGAACGCGTTCTCGTCGTTGAGACCCATGTCGATCGGGAAGCCGCGGCCGGTGCCGGTGATGCCGTTGCGGCCGAACCAGGAGCCGAACATGTCCCACTCACGCTGCACGGTGAACAGCGCGTCCACGCATCCGGTCTCCAGGTTGGTGCCGACGCCGTTGCCCCACACGTCGTCGGTGCCGGTGAGCACTGCGCGGGTGTTGATGTTCCGGCAGGAGATGCCGGGCCGGGTCGGGTCGGTCATGGAGAACGACGTGCCCGAGCCACTGGTGTTGATCGACACGGTGCCGTAGATGGCGCCGTTGCCGGTGCCGTCGGCGACCTCGTCGTACGAGTTGATCACCGTGCCGGTGGTCGCGTCGGTGAACACGTGCAGCCGGCTCGGCCGGGCGCCGGTGTGCCCGGCGACCACCGTCTCGTAGGCCAGCCGCGGCGTGTCCAGCGCGTACACGATCGTGTCGTTGGCGACGACGCCGTCGATCGTGGCGGCCCTCGACGCCCTGGTGGCGCTCGCCGCGGCCGCTGCGGCCGACACGGCGGGGGTGAGGCTGGTCAGCGCGATCGGCTTGGACTGGGCCACCTCGGTGGACAGCACCTGGCCGGACTTGTCGGTCACCACGACGAAGTCGCCGCCGTACACCCGTAGGCCCTGGTACGTGCGCTGGTACGGCACGTACTGCAGGCCCTGCTTGGAGGTGATCACGGGTGTGGCGGCGAAGCTGTCGCTGGCCGACGCGTGCAGTAGTGCCGGTCGTGCGGCGACGAGGGCGGCGGCGCCGCCGGCCGCCAGGGTGGCGGGGCTGGCGGCCTGCGCGGGCGCGGGTGCGGCCTGCGCGGTTCCGGTGGCAACTGCGGCTGACACGGCGATCGTGACCGCGGCCACCGCGCCCAGGGTGATGGCACGTCTCACTGCGGTACTCCCTTCCCGGGAGCCGGCTCGGCCTTCCGGCCGAGCACCAAGGAATGCGGTGGCGCAAATGTGGCAGGCGCACCGGTGCCCGGAAAGCCGCTGTGTGGGTGACAGACCGTGGGTTTGTCGTTACCTCTAGTTGGTACTTTCCAGCAGGAACCGTGCGATACGGCTCGCGGTCGCCGGGGGTCTCGTTGCCGGGCCGCAGTCCCGCCAGGCGATCCGGGTGGCGCCGACCGTGAGCGAGTAGTCGAACGCGTCCGCGCAGTCGGACTCCGGAACCGTCCGGGTCGCCTCGGCGCGCAGCATCGGCTCCGCGGCCATGCGGCTCAGCTCGTCCCGCCGGTCGGCGCTGAGCGTTCCCGTGGTCGTGCCGCCGACCCGGGCGGTCCGCCGCCAGCTGCCGTCCGGCTGCACGGTGATCTCGTCCCGGTTGCCGGCGATGCCGCCGAACCGCTGCAGCGACACGGCGGGCGCCGGCGCCTCGGACGCCGTCGACCCGCCGGAGCCGGCACCGCCGCCGGCACCGCCGCCGCCGCTGCCACCGCCGCCGCTGCCGCCGCCGGGCGAGCAGGCGGCCAGCGGCAGCACGGCGAGGACGATCGCGGCGGCGAGGCGGCGCATGCCGGTCGGACGCCGGTCCGTCAGCCGCGGTTCCCCGCGCCGGCCTCGGCCGCCGCGAGCAGGGCCGGCAGGTGGCGCGGCGGCGGGCTGCCGTGCGCGAGGACGTCGTCGTAGCGGGTCCGGCCGGCGAGCGTCGGCGCCAGTTCCAGGTAGCCGACGAAGTAGGTGGACAGCTGGGCGCTGGTGAGCTGCACCCGGCGCCACTTGCCGATCGCCTCGCCCTCCTCCTGGAAGCCGCTGCCGGTCATCAGCTCGATCGCCTCGGCCTCCGACATCCCGCCGGCGTGCACGCCGGCGTCCAGCAGTGCGTTGATGATCGTCCGCAGCTTGGTCTTGAGCTGCTGCAGCCGGACCGGCACGCCGCCGTACCCGAGCCTGGCCATGATCTCCTCCGAGTGCACGCCCCAGCCCTCGATGAACGAGCCGCTGGCGAGCACCTGCCTGACCCTGGTCGCACCGCGGTAGCGGCGGGCGTGGGCGAGCTGGACCATGTGCCCCGGCATCGCCTCGTGCACGGTGAGATTGGCCATCATCGCGGTGTTGTATTCGCGGTAGAACGAGGCGACCCGCTCGGGCGACCACCCCGCCGGCGTCGGGCTGATCGCGAACCGGGTGACCCCGCCCTCCTCCAGCGGGCCGGGCGCGTCGCAGTAGGCCACCGCGACACCGCGCCGCAGCTCCGGCATGACCTCGATCTCCAGCGGGTCGTCCGGCACCCGGACCACACCGCTGCTGGTCACCAGCTCGGTGGCCTCGGCCAGCCAGCGCCTTGCCACCGACACGATCGTGCGGTCGTCCGGCACCTCGGCCGCGGCCCGGTCCAGCGCCCGGCGGATCGCGTCGTCACCCGGGCCGACCCAGCCGACGGCAAGCTCGGTGAGCTCGTCGGTGACCCGGTCGAGGTGCTCCCGCGCGGCCGCGGCGACGTGCTCGGCGGACAGGTCGGCGTCCAGGAACAGGTGCAGCTTGGCCGCGAACAGGCTCGACCCGAGCCGGGGGTCGCCGTGCGCGCCGTCGAGCTGCTCGAGCAGCCAGTCCCGGTGCTCGACCAGCGCGTCCTCGGCCGCGGTCCGCATCGGCTCGACCGACAGGAACGTCCGCGGCGCGGTGCCGGCCAGCGGCGGGACCTGCTCCCGCAGCATGCTGATCAGCCCGGAGATCTGGGTCAGCGCGGTCTCCACGTGCACCCGCGGCATGTCCTGCAGCGTGGCGCGGGCGGTGGCCAGCCGCTGCGGCACCGCCTCCAGCCGGCCGCCGAGCGCCCGCAGCCGGTCCTCCACCGGACCGGTGTCCCGCGACAGCAGCAGGTAGATCGCCTCGCCGGGCAGCCAGGGCAGCGGGTTCCAGGTGTGCTCGTGCAGCTGCTGCAGCCCGAACAACCGGCGGTCGAGGCCGGCCCGCAGGATCTGCGCGTCGACCGCGTCAGCCGGTACGAGCTCGTCCGCGTCCAGGCTGTCCAGCTCGTCGCGGTGGTCGGCCAGGGTGGCGGCGGCGCCGGCCAGGCCGGCCTCGCTCAGGTCGGTGAGCTGGTCGTCGAACCGGTGGTCGCCCAGGTCGGTGGCCCACTCGGGGTCCAGCCGGAGCAGGTCCTCGACCGCGTCCTCGGCGAGCGCGTGGAAGCGGGCGGCGGTGTCAGCCATGTGCTCACGATTTCACGGCCGGGCGAGCGCCCCTCAGCCGCCGGCAGGGACACGCACAGCGAGCGCACAGGCCGCGTACAGGTGGCCTCCATGCCGATGACCGAGGGTTGCCGGCATGACGACGACCAGCGAGACCGCCGACCGCCCGGCGTTGCGCCGCCCGGACGGCACCCCGATCCGCGCCCTCGTGGTGGACGACGAGCCGGCGCTCACCGACCTGCTGTCGATGGCCTTGCGGTACGAGGGGTGGGAGGTGCGCACCGCCGCCGACGGCGCGCGCGCCGTGACCGCGGCCCGCCAGTTCCGTCCCGACATCATCCTGCTGGACCTGATGCTGCCCGACCTCGACGGGCTGTCCGTGCTGCGGCGGATCCGGGCCGACAACCACGACGTGCCGGTCGTGTTCCTGACCGCGAAGGACGCCGTGGACGACCGGATCGCCGGGCTCACCGTCGGAGCGGACGACTACGTGACCAAGCCGTTCAGCCTGGAGGAGGTCGTCGCCCGGCTGCGGGCGCTGCTGCGCCGCTCCGGCGCCACCGCGATCCGCTCGTCCGGGGAGCTCGTCGTCGGCGACCTCGTGATGGACGAGGACGGGCGCGAGGTGACCAGGGCCGGCACGTCGGTCACGCTGACCGCCACCGAGTTCGAGCTGCTCCGGTTCCTCATGCGCAACCCGCGCCAGGTGCTGTCCAAGGCGCAGATCCTCGACCGGGTCTGGTCGTACGACTTCGGCGGCCAGGCCAACGTGGTCGAGCTGTACGTGTCGTACCTGCGCAAGAAGATCGACGCCGGGCGGGAGCCGATGATCCACACCGTCCGGGGCGTCGGCTACGTGCTCCGCCCGGCCGGCTGAGCGCATCCCCCGACGGTGACGCTCCGCACGCGCCTGCTGGCCGCCCTGCTGGCCCTGCTGGCGGCCGTCTGCGTCGTCGTCGGGGTCGTCAGCGTGCTGGCGCTGAACTCGTTCCTGACCGACCGGCTCGACAGCCAGCTGGCGACCGCGAGCGCCCGGCTCGGCGGGCCGGTCGAGCTCGACGAGGACCCGCCGCCGCCGCGCCGCACGCCGCCGCCGGGGCTGGCCGACGGCACGCTCGACGCGCACGTGCGGAGCGGGACGCTCGACCCGGTCGGCGTGATCAACGGCTCCACGTACACCCAGCTGACCGGTGCACAGCAGCAGGTGCTGCTGACGCTGCCGGCGGACGGGCGCGCGCACACCCGCAACCTCGGCGGCGACCTCGGCGACTACCGGCTGCGTGCCGTGCAGGCGGCGGACGGGGACGTCTCGATCGCCGGCCTGCCGCTGGCCGGGGTGCACGACACGGTGGCCCGGCTGAGCGTGATCATCGCGGCGGTCGCCGCCGGCGGCCTGTTGGTGGCCGGGATCGCCGGCGCGCTGATCGTCCGGCTGACCCTGCGGCCGCTGCGCCGGGTCGCCGCCACCGCGACCCGGGTGTCCGAGCTGCCGTTGCACCGCGGCACGGTCGAGCTCTCCGAGCGCGTCCCGGACGCCGACACCGACCCCCGCACCGAGGTCGGGCAGGTCGGCGCCGCGCTGAACCGGATGCTCGGGCACGTCTCGGCGGCGCTGACCGCCCGGCAGGAGAGTGAGACGAGGGTCCGCCAGTTCGTCGCCGACGCCAGCCACGAGCTGCGCACGCCGCTGGCCTCGATCCGCGGGTACGCCGAGCTGTCCCGCCGCGGGCAGGAACCGGTGCCGTCCGACGTCGCGTACGCGCTGGGCCGGGTGGAGTCGGAGAGCACCCGGATGACCGGCCTGGTCGAGGACCTGCTGCTGCTGGCCCGGCTGGACAACGGCCGGGCGCTCGCGCGCGCGCCGGTGGACCTGAGCCGGCTGGTGGTCGACGCGGTGAGCGACGCGCGGGCCGCCGGCCCGGACCACACCTGGGTGCTCGAGCTGCCGGACGCGCCGGTCGAGCTGGTCGGCGACGCCGACCGGCTGCACCAGGTCGTGGTCAACCTGCTCGGCAACGCCCGCGCGCACACCCCGGCCGGATCGACCGTCACCGTCGGGCTGTCCGCTGAGCACGGATCCGTCCTGGTGCGGGTGTCCGACGACGGGCCCGGCATACCGGCCGAACTGCTGCCGCGCGTGTTCGAGCGGTTCGCCCGCGGCGACGGCTCCCGCTCGAGGGCGGCCGGCAGCACCGGGCTGGGGCTGGCCATCGTGTCCGCGGTGGCGGACGCGCACGGCGGCACCGTCGGCGTAGACAGCTCCCCCGGCGGCACCACGTTCACCGTCCGGCTGCCAGGATCGCTCGTCGCCGGCCTCCCCACCGGTCCCCGCCCGCATCCCTGATGCGTCGGCACGGGCGGTGCTCCTCCCCTACGATCCGACCCTGGCCGGGCCCGACCGCCGCGCGACTGCGGCCGGGTGCGGGCGGGTAGACCAGGTCGGTGCAGGGGACGATCATTCCGGTCATGGGGAGGGTCCGCGTGTTGCTGCCCGAGCTCGTGTGGTGAGCGCCGGCGAGGTCGTGGTCGGGGTCGACCTCGGCACCACGAACACCAAGGTGATCGCCTACGACACGAGTGGCCGGCGGCTGGCCGGCGCCTCGGCCGGCTACCCGCTCGACGAGCCGCACCCCGGCTGGGCCGAGCAGGATCCGGGCCGGATCCTCGACGCGGTGCTGACCTGCCTGCGTTCGGTGGTGTCCGAAGTGGACGGTCGGGTCGCCGCGCTGTCGTTCAGCTCGGCGATGCACACGCTGATCGGGCTGGACGCCGCCGGCGACCCGCTGACCCCGTCGCTGTCCTGGGCCGACTCGCGGGCCGCGGCGCAGGCCGACCGGCTTCGCGCGACCCCGGACGGCGGCCTGGCGCTGCACCGGCGGACCGGCACGCCCGTGCACCCGATGGCACCGCTGCCCAAGCTGATCTGGTTCCGCGAGCAGCGACCGGAGCTGTTCGCCCGGGTCGCCTGCTGGGCCGGCATCAAGGACTACGTGGTGTCCCGGCTGTGCGGTGCGCTGGTCACCGACCAGTCGGTCGCCTCCGGCACCGGGCTGCTCGACCTCGGCACGCTGTCCTGGGACCGGGAGGCGTTGGAGCTGGCCGGCGTCGGGCCGGAGCGGCTGCCCCCGCTGGTGGAGACCACGGCCGTGCTGCCCGGGCTGACCGCCGCGGTCGCCGACCGGGTCGGGCTGCCCGCGGGCACTCCGGTCGTCGCCGGCGGCGGCGACGGGCCGCTGGCCAACCTCGGCCTCGGCGCGGTGCACCCCGGTGTCGCGGCCTGCTCGATCGGCACCAGCGGCGCGCTGCGGGTCACCGTGGAGCAGCCGGCGGTCGACCCGCGCGGCGGCGTCTTCTGCTACGCGCTGACCGGGCAGCGGTGGGTGGTCGGCGGCGCGATCAACAACGGCGGCATCGTGCTCGACTGGGCCGGGCACGCGCTGGCCCCCGACCTCGGGGACGAGCCGGCCGAGGCGCTGCTCGAGCTGGCCGGCCGGGTGCCGCCCGGCGCCGGCGGACTGATCATGCTGCCGTACCTGCTGGGCGAGCGGGCGCCGCACTGGAGCGGTCTGCCGCTCGGTGCGTACGTCGGGCTGACCCGGGAGCACCGGCGCGAGCACCTGGTGCGGGCCGCGATCGAGGGGGTGTGCCTGCAGCTCGCGCTGGTGCTCGACTCGATGCGGGCCGCCGGCAACGAGGTGCGCGAGGTGCGCGCGACCGGCGGGTTCGCCCGCAGCCCGCTGTGGCGGCAGATCCTCGCCGACGCGCTCGGCCTGGACGTGCAGTTCCCGGCCGGGCACGAGGGGTCCGGGTTCGGAGCGGCGCTGCTCGGCATGTACGCGCTCGGCCTGGTCGACTCCCTCGACGTGGCCGCCGACCTGGTCCGGATCGCGGACACGGTCCGCCCGGACCCGTCCGCCGCGGCCGTCTACGCGGCGCTGCGGCCGGTCTTCGCCGACCTGTACGACGCGCTGGTGCCGACGTACCGTTCCTTGCACCGGCTCTCCGGCCGCTGAGACTGTCCACAGTGGATAGGTGGTGCGTGACCCGGCGGTCCGGTCCTAGGGTCGGCCCATGTCCTACCCAGAACCGCGCTACCTCGGCGACACCGGTGAGACCAGCGCGACCGCCCGGCCGGCCGGTGCGCAGCCGGAGCTGATCCTGCCGGCGACGAACGTGCACTACCTGGCGACCGGCGCCACCACCGGTGGCGACTTCGGGCTCTACCGCTGGGAGATGACCGGCCCGCCGACCGGCCCCGCGCCGCACTTCCACCGCTCGATCACCGAGTCGTTCTACGTGCTGTCCGGCACCGTGCGGCTGTACGACGGTGCGGAGTGGACCGACGCCGCCGCCGGCGACTACCACTTCGTCCCGCCCGGCGGGATCCACGCGTTCCGCAACGAGTCCGGCGAGCCGGCCTCGATGCTGCTGCTGTTCACCCCGGGCGCGCCGCGGGAGGCGTACTTCGAGGGCCTGGCCGAGCTGGCCGCCTCCGGGCGGCAGCCGACCGCGGAGGAGATGACCGAGTTCTACCGCCAGCACGACCAGTTCATGGTCTGAGCCTTACGGCTGCGGCTCGCGGCCCAGGATCGTCCGGCCGCCGTCCATCGGCAGCGTCGCCCCGGTCAGGAAGCTGGCCGCGTCGGAGAGCAGGAACTCCACCGCCGTGGCCATCTCGTCCGGCCGGGCGACCCGGCCCAGGGGGTGCAGCTCGGCCATCTCCCGCTCGAGCCTGGCCACCGTCTCGGCGTCGGCGGTCTCCAGCAGCTCGGTGTAGCGGCCGGTGGCGACCGTGCCCGGGGCCACCGCGTTGACCCGGATCCCGGCCGGACCGTGCTCGACCGCGAGCGACCGGGTCAGCCCCTCGATCGCCGCCTTCGCGGTCGCGTACGCCAGCGACCCCGGCACCGGCCGCACCGCCTGGTGCGAGGACAGGTTGACGATCGCCCCCGCGGTGCCGGCGGCGAGGAACCGCCGGACCGCGACCAGGCAGCCGGCCAGCGCCGGGCGCAGGCTCCCCTCGATCGTCGCCAGCACCTCGGGCGCCGGCGTGGCCGGGATCGGCACGTCCCGGAAGACCGCCGCGTTGTTGACCCAGCCGACCAGCCGGCCGGCGGACTCGGCCAGGTCCGCCGCCTCGGCCAGCACCGCCTCGTCACCGGCGTCGCCGACCACGCCGCGGACCCGGGACCCGTCCACCCAGTCGAGCCCGGCGGGGTCGAGCTCCACCGCCACCACCGTCCCGGCGGCCGCCAGCCGCTCGGCGATCGCCCGGCCGATCCCCCGCCCGCCGCCGGTCACCACGTACGCGTCCATGTGACGATCCTCGTCGGCCGTTGTGCTGGGCGGTACGACAGGGTAGGCACCAGCCCATGCAGGCAGTCGTCTACACGCGCAACGGTGACCCTGACGTCCTCGAGCTGACCGAGCGGGAGGTGCCCGAGCCGGGGCCGGGCGAGGTCAGGGTCAGGGTGGCCGCGTCCGGGGTGAACCCGACCGACTGGAAGTCCCGGCGCAACACCCCGGTCGCGGCCGGTTTCCAGGTCCCGAACCAGGACGGGTCCGGGGTGGTGGACGCGGTCGGCAACGGCGTCGATCCGGCCGTCCGCGGCGAGCGGGTGTGGCTGTGGGAGTCGGCGTACCAGCGGCCGTGGGGGACGGCCGCCGAGTACACGGTCGTGCCGCAGCGCAGGGCGGTGCTGCTGCCGGCGAACGCGTCGCTGGAGCTGGGTGCCTGCCTCGGCGTGCCGTTCCTGACCGCGCACCGCTGCCTCACCCTCGGCGAGTCGATGCCCGACCGGCTCGACCAGGGCGCGCTCACCGGCAAGACCGTGCTGGTCCAGGGCGGCGCCGGCGCGGTCGGCAACGCGGCGATCCAGCTGGCCAAGTGGGCCGACGCGCGGGTCGTCACGACCGTGAGCAGCCCGGAGAAGGCCCAGCTCGCAGCCGCTGCCGGGGCGGACGACATCATCAACTACCGGACCCAGGACGTGCCGGTCGAGGTGCGCAAGATCGTGCCGCACGGGGTGGACACGATCGTCGAGGTCTCGGTCGCCCGCAACGCCGAGGTCGACGCCCAGGTCATCGGCATGCACGGGGCGGTCGCGATCTACGCCGACGACGGTGGAACAACCGTGACGATCCCGATCCGGCCGATGATGGGGCCGAACGCGCGCTGGCAGTTCGTCCTCGTCTACACCGAGCCGAACGACGCCAAGGGCGCCGCGATCGAGGACATCAATGCGGCGGTCGCGGATGGGGCGGTACGGATCGGGGCGGAGGGCGGGCTGCCGGTGCACCACTTCCCCCTCGCGGACGCGGCGAAGGCGCACGCGGCGGTGGAGCATGGCATCACCGGCAAGGTCCTCATCGACGTCGCCGATCTCTGACCCGCTGCCCGGGATCCCCGCATCCGGTACGGGGTCCGGACGGCCCCGTCCGGGCCGGCCGGTTCTGTCGGCTGCGGCTGGCAGAGTGGCCGCCATGGATACCAACGGGGTGGCGGAGCGGCAGCTGGCCGCCGTGCTCGCGGCCAGCGCCGGGCCGGACGCGACACCGCGGCCGGACCAGGTGGAGGCGGTCGCCGCGCTGGTCGGCGGTCGCCGGGTGCTGCTGGTCCAGGCGACCGGCTGGGGCAAGTCCGCGGTCTACTGGGCGGCCACCGCCGCGCTGCGCGAGGCCGGCCGCGGCCCGACGCTGGTCGTCTCGCCGCTGCTGGCGCTGATGCGCGACCAGGTCGCCGCGGCCGAGCGGGCCGGGCTGCGCGCGGCCACGGTCAACTCGGCCAACGTGGCCGACTGGCAGCCGGTGTTCGACGCGCTCGGCGCCGACGAGCTCGACGTCCTGCTGGTCTCCCCCGAGCGGCTGGCCAACCCGAGGTTCGCCGAGACGGCACTGCCGCTGCTGGCCAAGACCGGCCTGCTGGTCGTCGACGAGGCGCACTGCATCTCCGACTGGGGCTTCGACTTCCGGCCCGACTACCAGCGGCTGACCCACCTGCTCGCCGCCACCGCGCCGGGCAGCCCGGTGCTGGCCACCACCGCGACGGCCAACGCCAGGGTCACCGCCGACGTCGCCGACCAGCTCGGTTCCGACACGCTGGTGCTGCGCGGGCCGCTGGCCCGGGCCTCGCTGCGCCTGTCGGTGGTGCCCGGACTCGACGGCGTGCAGCGGTTCGCCTGGGTGGCCGACGCGCTGGCCGAGCTGCCCGGCTCCGGCATCGTCTACGCGCTGACCGTCGACCAGGCGCACTCGCTGGCCGGCTTCCTGGCTGCGCAGGGCCACCGGGTGGCGGCCTACACCGGGCAGACCGAGCCGGACGAGCGGGCCCGGATCGAGGCCGCGCTGCGGGCCAACGAGCTCAAGGCGGTGGTGGCCACCTCCGCGCTCGGGATGGGCTACGACAAACCCGACCTCGGCTTCTGCGTGCACGTCGGCTCGCCCGACTCGCCGGTCGCGTACTACCAGCAGGTCGGTCGGGCCGGTCGGGCGCTGGCCGAGGCGGTCGGCGTGCTGCTGCCGGCCGCGGAGAGCGACCCGCGGATCTGGGACTGGTTCGCGACCGCCACGATCCCCGATCCGGACGCGGCCCGGCGGGTCCTCGCGCTGCTGCCGTCCGGGCCCGGCGCCGACCCGGTGTCGGTGCCGGCGATCGAGACCGAGACCGGGCTGCGGCGCGGCCGGCTCGAGGCGCTGCTGAAGACCCTGCGGGTGGACGGCGCGGTCGACCGGGTCGGCTCCGGCTGGGTCGGCACCGGCCGGCCCTGGCACTACGACGCGGACAAATACGGCCGGGTGGTCGCCGCCCGCCGGGCCGAGGCCGACCTCATGCGGGTCTACGCGGCCGGGGAGCGCTGCCTTATGCAGGTGCTCACCGAGGCGCTGGACGACCCGTCGGCCGGTCCGTGCGGACGTTGCTCGGTCTGCACCGGCATGCTGCCGGCACCCGGCGCCCGGCCGGACTCCGACCGGGCGCTCGCCGCCCGCCGGCACCTGCGCGGCCGGCGGCACGTGCTCGAGCCGCGCAAGCTCTGGCCGGCCGGCGGCGGTCGGCGCGGCCGGATCGTCGGGCTCGCCCCGGGCCGGGCGGTCGCGTTCGCCGACGACCCGGCCTGGCGCGACCTCATCGCCGAGGTCGACGGGCCGGACGCGGCGCCCTCCGAGGAGCTGCGCGGCGCGCTGGTCGACGTGCTGTCCCGGTGGGCGCGGGAGTGGGACGAGCGGCCGGTGGCGGTGCTGCCCGCGCCGAGCCGATCCCGCCCGCGCCGGGTCCGCGGGATGGCCGAGCACGTGGCCGAGGTCGGCCGGCTGCCGCTGCTCGACGTGCTGGCCGCGACCGGCCCGCGGCCACCGGACGAAGTCGCCTCCGGCGCCCGGGTTGCCGCGCTGCTGGCCGGGCTCGCGGTCACCGGCGAAGTCCCGGCTGGTCCGGTGCTGCTCGTCGACGACGTCGCCCGCTCGACCTGGACGGTGACCGCCTGCGCCGCCCTGCTGCACGACGCCGGCTGCGGGCCGGTGCTGCCGCTCGTCGCCCATCGCCGTCCCTGACCGGAGGTCTCGTCCCGTGGCCGCGCTGCTCTACACCGTCATCGCCTCGCTCGACGGCTACACCGTCGACGCCGAGGGCCGGTTCGACTGGGCGACGCCGCCCGCCGACGTGCACGCGCACGTCAACGAAGCCGAGCGCTCGATCGGCACCTACCTCTACGGCCGCCGGATGTACGAGACGATGGCGGCCTGGCAGACGTTGGGCACCGAGCCGGACGCCGTGCCGGAGGTCCGCGACTACGGCGAGATCTGGCGGGCCGCCGACAAGGTGGTCTACTCGTCCTCCCTGGACGACGTCTCCACCCCGCGCACCCGGCTGGAGCGCTCGTTCGACCCGGCCACGGTCGCCGCGATGAAAGACGCGGCGGACGCCGACCTGAGCGTCGGCGGGGCAACGCTGGGCGCCACCGCGCTGCGGGCCGGGCTGGTCGACGAGTGCGGGGTCTACGTGGCGCCGGTGGTCGTCGGCGGCGGCACGCCGTGGCTGCCGGACCGGCTCCGGCTGCGACTGCGGCTGCTCGACGAGCAGCGCTTCGCCGGCGACGTGGTCTACCTCCGCTACGCCGTCGGTCCCTGGACCGACTGATCAAGACCGCCGCCGGCCGGCGGGCCGGCGGACCAAGACCGCCGCCCGTCCCGGGCCGGCTGACCAAGCCCGCCGCCGGTCCGCG
>Ga0207428_10004703_pt1 | contig 12918 bp, 12 predicted proteins | sample RhiMethybrSRZTD1_FD_187600 | JGI IMG/M metagenome (GOLD analysis project Ga0207428, IMG submission 187600) | Populus rhizosphere microbial communities from Tennessee, USA - Rhizosphere MetaG P. TD hybrid SRZTD1 (SPAdes) (version 3) | ecosystem: Host-associated > Plants > Roots > Rhizosphere >... | reverse complement strand
GTCGAGTTCGCCTCGACGACGTCGAACCGCTCGGCGTAGTAGGAGAGCCGCTCGCTGCCCTTCACGCCCTTCGGGTACCAGGCCTTCGAGAAGCTCTCGTCCGCCCACGAGCAGGTCCCGACCCGGATCACGCCTTCACGCTAGGCGATCGGCGCGGGCGCCGCGCCGCGGGATCACAGGACCGGGGCCGCGCAGTTTCACGCGGCCCCGTGTCTCGTCCATGTGAGGCGCTACACCAGCTTCTGGTTGTGCCACTTCCGGTAGATCTGCTGCGCCTTGGTCGCAAAGGCCGACACGGCGTCGGCGGGCGAGGACTTCCCCTGTGCGACCTGCGCGAACATCTGAGGGATCAGGAACGTGTTGTAGATCTCGTCCATCACCGGCGTCGAGTTGCCGGGATGGCCGGGGTTCGTCGTGTACTTCTCGGCGATCGTCGTGAGGATCGAGTACTTGCCCTTCGGCTTGTGCGGGTCCTTGGTCGCCAGTGAGCGGATGGTCTTGAAACCGCCCTCGACCGAGTTCGTCCAGGGTGGGAAGTTGTAGAACTTGCTCTGGACGAAGTGGTCCTCGTAGGCGAGCATCTGGTCCACGACGTACTTCTGCGCGGCCTCCTTGTTCTTCGCGAACTTCCAGATCAGGTAGACGCCCATCACGTGCTCGTTCCCCAGGCGCTGGACGGGGCCGCGCGGGATGGAGGCGAGCCACGTGTCGTCGGACAGCGCCTGGTTTCCCGAGTCCTCCGCCGAGCGGACGATCGAGATGGCGTTGAGCGCGACCGAGAGCCGCCCCGCGAGGAAGGCCTGGTTGTTCGAGGCCGCGGTCCAGGCGAAGACCTCGTCCGACATGCCGTTGGTGTAGATCTCCTTCATCACCTGGAGAGCCTGGATCGCACCCCTCCGGTTCGCGCCCTGGCCGATGACGATCCGGTTGTCCTCGTTCTGGATGTACCCGCCGTAGCAGTAGAGGAGCGAGGTCAGGAGCATGTTCGAGTCGATCTCGTTCGACATGCCGAGGCCGACCGGGTGGCCGAGCTGCTTGAGCTTCGCGGCCCCCTGTCGCACGTCGTCCCACGTTCGGAGGCTCACACCTGCCTGCTGGAGCATGCTCCGCCGGTACTGGACGGGGTCCGGCGCGTAGGTCTCGGGGAACCCGTAGAACTGCTTCGTCTTCGGGTTGTACGTGCTCTTCCTCGCCACCCTCGCCATCCGGCCGACCTTCTTGCTGACCTCCTGCACGAGATCCGTGACCGGGATCGCCTGCTTCTGGAAGGACGCCGGCGGCGAGATGAACCAGAAGAGATCGTGGCCGCTCTGGGCGGCGACCTCGGCCGCCCCCTGGCCGTAGAGGAGGGCGTTGTTGATGTGGTCGATCTTGACCTCGACGTCGTTCGCCTCGCCCCACTGCTTCGCGTACGTCCCGTCGAGCCACTTGTCGTAGGCGGGGACGAAGTGGGCCCACGTCATGATCCGAAGCTCGCCGGAGAGCTCCTTCTTGGCGAACTTCAGCGGGCCGTAGACACCGAGCGCCCTGTCGCTCAGGCCGCCGAACATGCTCACCGCGAACGCGGCGGCGGTCCCTTTCCTCAGCAGGTCACTCCGGGTAAGCGCCGAGCCCGCACGTGCGACTTCGTCGGCTGCGTCAGCCACGGTGTTCCTCCTTTCGGCGTCGATTCTCTAGCGGAAAGCGCCCCCTGTAAAGCCCTTGATGAACCGGTCGAGGAAGGCGTTGTAGAGCAGCGCGAGCGGGATCGCCGGGATCAGGGTCGCCGCCATCAGCGACTGCCAGAAGAAGACGTCGCCTCGGATCAGGTCGTTCGGGATGCCCGCGGAGATCGTCCGCTGCTCCGAGCTCGAGATGAACGTGAACGCGTAGATGAACTCGTTCACGCACAACGAGAAAGCGAAGATCACGACGGTCAGGATCCCGGGCAGCGAGACGGGCAGGACGATCAGCCTGAGGGCCTTCAGCCGGGACGCCCCGTCCATCAGCGCCGCCTCCTCGAGCTCCGGCGGGATCGTCTTGAAGAACCCCATCAGGAGCCAGGTCGCGAACGGCACGGTGAACGAGGGGTAGACGAGGATCAGCGCCCAGAGCGAGTCCTTCAGCCCGAGCTGGGTCACGAGCCGCGAGAGCGGCAGGAAGAGCAGCGTCGGCGGAACGAGGTAGACGAGGAAGATCGCGACTCCGGCGCCCTGGCCCCAGCTGCCGGCGAGCCGCGCTAGCGCGTACCCGGCGGGCAAGGCGAGGAGCAGCGTGATCGCGACGACGGCGCCGCCGACGATCGCGGTGTTCAGGAGCCACGTCGGGTAGTTGGTGTCCTCGAAGAGGAACCGGACGTGCTCGAACGTGGCGTAGTTCCAGAAGTCCCAGTGGAGCTTGCCGGCAAGGTCGTTGTACGTGTACGGCGAGTGCTGGACGTTCGCGAGGTCGAGGTTCGTCTTGAACGTCGTGATCAGCGCGAAGAAGAACGGGAAGGCGAGGAAGATCGCGAACGGCACGACCACGAGGTAGGTGACGATCGTCTGCCGTCTCGTCACTCAGCTCACCTGTGCCCGGCGCGCGAAGAACAGCATCCCCACCGTGACGACGATGAGGAGCGGGAAGAGGAACAGCGAGATCGCCGCGCCCGCCCCAAGCGAGCCCGAGTCGATGCCGACGGCGTACGCCCACGTGGGCAGCACCTGCGTGGAGTTGAACGGGCCGCCGTGCGTGAGGATGTAGACGACGGCGAAGTCGACCGCGGTGAAGACGATCCCGAAGAGCACCGCGACCAGCGCGATCGGGAGCTGCAGCGGGAGGTCGACGTACCAGAGCTTCTTGAGGCCCGTGGCGCCGTCGATGAGCGACGCGTCCTCGACCTCGTTCGGGATCGACGCTCGCCCGGCGATGAAGATCACGACCGCGAACGGGAGGATCCGCCAGGCGTGGACGACCGTGATCGCGACGAGCGCGAGGTTGGGTCGACCGAGCCACTGCAGCGGCACCTGCGCGCCCTCCTCGAGGTGCACCGCGCCGAGCAGCCAGACGAGGGCGTGGTCGAGGTGGAGCTGCGCGAGCGTCCAGTTGACCACGCTGTAGAGCGAGTCCAGGAGCCAGAGCCAGATGATCGTCGAGAGGACGACGGGAGCTGCCCAGGGGAGCACGACGAGGAAGCGGATGATCCACTTGCCGCGGAAGTCCCGGACGAGGAAGTTCGACAGAACGGCGGCGCCGACGACGACGATCGCCTGCGACGCGATCGTGAAGATCAGGGTGTTGCGGAGCGCGCGCCGGAAGTTGTCGTCGTGCCAGGCGTTCGTGAAGTTGTCGAAGCCGATCCAGTGCCCGGACAGCGAGCCGCCCACGGCGTCGGTGAAGCTGAGGTAGATCGCCCACACGAGGGGCACGCCCACCACGAGCACCATGAACACCACCGCCGGCGCGATGAGCAGCGGGGCGAGGACGCGACGGCTCTCGAGTGCATGCCGCCAGCGCCGCCGAGTCGGAGTCCACCGCGCAGCCTGCGCTTCCATGGGAGCGGGGCCGACTCTAGTAGATTGCGGCCGCGGAGACAGACGTGGCCGAGATCGCGCTCGAGAGCCTGACGAAGGTCTACCCCGACGGCACGCATGCCGTGACCGAGCTCGACCTCGAGGTCGCCAGCGGCGAGTTCGTCGTGTTCGTCGGGCCGTCCGGCTGCGGGAAGACGACGGCGCTCCGGATGATCGCGGGGCTCGAGACGATTACCTCCGGACAGGTGACTCTCGACGGCCAGGTGATCAACGACCTGCCGCCGAAGGAGCGCGACATCGCGATGGTGTTCCAGAACTACGCGCTCTACCCGCACATGGACGCGGCGAGGAACATGGGCTTCCCGTTGAAGATGCGGGGTCTCCCGCACGGCGAGATCGAGTCTCGCGTGCGTGAGGCGGCCCGCGTCCTCGGGCTCGAGGACTCGCTGCACAAGAAGCCACGCACGCTCTCCGGCGGGCAGCGACAGCGGGTGGCGATGGGTCGGGCCATCGTCCGCAATCCTCAGGCGTTCCTCATGGACGAGCCGCTCTCCAACCTCGACGCGAAGCTGCGAGTGGAGATGCGGGCCGAGATCTCCCGGATCCAGCGCGACCTCGGCGTCACGACCATCTACGTCACGCACGACCAGACCGAGGCGATGACGATGGGCGACCGCGTGGTCGTGATGCGCAACGGCTTCCTCCAGCAGATCGCGACGCCCAACGAGCTCTACGACCGCCCGCGCAACCTCTTCGTCGCAGAGTTCATCGGATCGCCCGCGATGAACCTCGTCGTCGCGGAGCTCGAGCGCGCGGACAGCGCGCTGTGGGCGGCGTTCGGCCCCCACCGGTTGCGCCTCGAGCCTGCGACGCTCGAGAAGCACCCGGGCCTCTCGGACTACGAGGGCCGGCAGGTCGTCCTCGGCATCCGGCCCGAGGACCTGGAGGACGCCGCGGTCGTACGAGAGTCGCATCCCGGCCGGGTGATCTCCGTCGTCTGCGAGATCCGCGAGGACATGGGCTCGGAGGTCTATGCCCACTTCAACGTTCCGGCCGACCCCGTGGCGACGAGGGAGGTCGTGGAGGCGCTCGTCGTCGAGCGCGCCGAGGACGAGGAGGCGAGGCTCGCGGCCGAGCGCGCGCGCGGCGAGGGATTGGTCTTCATCGCGCGCCTCGACCGGACGACGGGCGCGCGCGAGCGGGAGTCGCTGGCGCTCGAGGTCGACGTCACGCGGCTCCATTTCTTCGACCCCGAGACCGGGCTCGGCGTGGACGAGAGCGTCACCGCGGCTGCGGCCGCATAGGCGACGCTCGCGGAGGGAACCGCAGCCGGCGTACGCGGATTCCCGGACGCTGAGCGGGCCGCGCCGTGCGAAGGTGGTCTCGGGAAGGAGGTGTCACAGATGGCGCCCATGCCGGTGATCGATGCCCCGCCTGTTCCCGCGATCCGGTTCGAGTATCTCCTCGTGCCCCTCAAGGAGGCGAAGAACCTCAAGAAGGACGAGGACGCCTTCGCCCCGGAGCATCTGAACGAGCTCGGCGAGGAGGGTTGGGAGGCCGTGGGTCTCTCCCTCAAGTACGGCGACCTGGTGGCCTGGCCCGTCGTCCTGCTCAAGCGGCCGCTCCGCTAGGGGACCGAGTCGAACGACGCGGACGCCCGAAGGCGGCTGCGGAAGTCGAGCAGCCGCCTCCGGGCGTCGACGGGGCGTCAGTCCGGGAAGGCGATCGTCGAGTCGGCCGCGACCATCCCCGCGTTCAGCTCCCGCGCCCTGACGATCCGGCGACCGAACGGCACGAGGGCCGCGCCCGCCATCTTGAAGTCGGCGATCCCGAGCGGGATGCCGATGATCGTCAGGCAGAGAGCGATCCCGGTGAGGATGTGCGCGAGCGCGAGCCACCAGCCGGCGAGCACGAACCAGAGCACGTTCCCCACGGCGCTCAGGCCCCGTAGCCGCGTCGGGCTCTGGACGAGCGCGCGGCCGAACGGCCACAGGGCGTAGCGCGCGAGCTTCAGCGACTGCTTTGCGAACGGCAGCCCGATGATCGTGATCGCGAGCAGGACCGCCGCGACGAGGTAGGCGAGCGCGAGCCAGAAGCCCGCGAGGACGAGCCAGATCACGTTGAGGATCGTCTTCACGGCCTCAGTCTTCCAGCGAACCGCGGCCGTTACTGGGGCGGCCCGCTCCTCAGCGTGAGGCTGACGGACTCGGTGGCGCCCGTTATCGCGTCGACGTAGGTCACCGAGACGCTCGCGCCCGGCTTCAGGCGCAGGATCGCCGACCTGAGCGTGGCCGGTGAGGAGACTGCGCGGCCGCCGAGGGACGTGATGACGTCGCCCGCGGTGAGGCCGGCGCCGTCTGCGCCGCTCCCGCGCACCACGCGAGCGATCACGACGCCGGAGCGTCCCGTGGTCGAGGCGATGGCGACGCCGAGGAACGCGGTCGGGCCGACGTGCACCGTCGGGGACCCCTTGCCCGCCACGATCTGCTTCGCAATCACGATCGCGGCATTGATCGGGATCGCATATCCGTCGGCGCCGCGGGTCCCGCGGAACGGGGAGCCGACGTTGGCGGCGGTGTTCATCCCGACCACCCGGTGCGCCGAGTCGAACAGCGGTCCGCCCGAGTCACCCGGCCGGAGCTCGCTGCTCGTCCGGATCAGCCCCCTGAGCCGCTGGCTGCCCGACTCGTCGCCGACCGTGATCGCTCGCCCGAGCCCGGTCACGCTTCCGGACGACGTGGTGAGACTGCCCGTCCCGCCTGCGTTGCCGGTCGCCGTCACGGAGTGGCCGATCCGCAGCGTCGCGGAGTTGCCGAGCGACACGGTCTTCAGATTGGTGGCGGCGTTCGCCTTCAGCAAAGCGACGTCTTTCGAGACGCTGTAGCCGAGAACCTTCGCCGAGTAGCTGCGGCCGGTGCCGGGGAACCGGATCTGGATCGTGCTCGCGCCGCGGATCACGTGGTTGTTCGTCAGCACACGGCCGGACGACGTCAGCACCATCCCGGTGCCCGCGCCCCGGCCGTCGACGAGCGAGGTCTCGATCACTGCGACACCCGTTCCGACGGGCGCGGGACCAGTCTTGCCCCACGCGAGGCTTGCGCCGATGCCGATCACGACCGCGACCGCGACCGCCACGACGAGCGCCGCGTATCGCGTGCCAAAGCCGCGCCGGCGTGTCGCTCCGTCTCCCATCGCCATTCACAGCATGCCGACAGTCGCCTGTGAGACGCCTGGGAATCCGCATTGCGCCCGTAGTCGACCGAGTAGTTCGCCCCGATGCCCACCGCCGTGGCCGCGGTCACATTGGAACCATGAAGCGCTCTTTGGCGGCCCTCGCGGTGCTGACCGCCCTCGGCGCGGCGTATGCGCGGCGTCTTCGCAAGCCGATCCTGACCTGGGGCGCGACAGCGGAGGAAGCCGCGGCCCGCCTGCCGGGCGACGAGCTACTCGAGGACGCCGACGGGGTCGCGACCCGCGCGATCACGATCGACGCGCCCGCCTCCGCGGTGTGGCAGTGGCTCGCGCAGATGGGCCCCTCGCCTCGCGGCGGCGCGTACACCTACGACTGGATCGAGAACCTCCTGCGGCTCGACATGCACAGCGTCGACCGTGTCCTGCCGGAGTTCCAGCACCCGAAGCTCGGCGAGGGCTTCGGCTTCGGCGAGAACCAGATGCGCTACGCCATCGTCGATCCCGAGCACGTGCTCGCGCTGCGCTCCCGGAACGGCAACTGGGTCTGGAGCTTCGTCCTCCGGGAAGAGGACGGCCACACGAGACTGATCAGCCGCAACCGCTTCCGCCTCCCGCGGCTCCGCGACAGGCTCGGCATGCTCCCGATGGAGCCGGGCTCGCTCGTGATGGAGCGAAAGATGCTGCGCGGGATCAAGGAGCGCGCGGAACGGCTCGTCGCTGAGAGTCCGACCGCCGGGACGGGGCGTTGACAGGGCATCCGTGACCTTCTAGCGTGAGTTGGTACCGAGAAGTCAACGGAGAACTAGGTGATCTTGCGGATCGCTCCTCCGTCGGCGCTTGCGACCGGTGCGACCGATTCGTTCGGGAGGGGGTCCGATGCGTCAGACGGCGACGGAGGGACCGCAACGGGATCGGGGGAGATTCATGGAGTCGGTCGAAAGTGCCTGCGCCCTCGCGGCCGTGAGCCGCGAGCGGTCGAGGCGTCCCCGAGCTTCGGCAACGACGCTCCCGAGCGGCCGCGAGTAGTGGTGGCCGAGCATCGTGGCCATGGCCCCGCGGACCATCCCGCGGGTCTGCGTGTGCTCCTCACCACGGAGGCGACCTATCCCTTCCACTGGGGAGGGCTCGCGACCTGGTGTCACGCCCTGATCAGTGAGTTCGACGACATCGAGTTCTCGATGCTGGCAATGTGTGACGCGCCGAGCCCACGCCTTCGGTTCGAGTTGCCGCCGAACCTCGTGGACTTCCGAGTGGTGCCCTTGTGGGGTATCCGGAACGCGTGGGAGGTCGGCGGCCGCGGAGCGGCCGTCCCGTCCGGCACGAAACCGGCGGGCGACGTGATGGACCGCGAGTTCGTCACGCCGTACCGCACGCTCGTCGGGCAGGTGCTCGGGGCTCCCCGTGACGACGTCGCGCTCGCGGAGGCGCTTCACGCGATCTACACCTTCGGACAGAGGTACGACTTCGACGCGGCCTTCCGCTCGCCGGAGACATGGCAGGTGTTCGTCGAGGAGGCGCGAAGGCACTTCCCCAACCGTGCGTCCGAGGTCGGTCTGACCGACGCCCGCGTCTCGATGATCGAGCTTGCGGCGTCCGCCGGTTGGCTCTACCACTGGCTCTTCCCGCTGTCTCTCGAGCTTCCCGAGGTCGACGTCGCCCACGCGACGATGGGCGGCGTCTGCTCGATGGTCAGCGTCGTCGCGAAGCTGGAGCACGGGGCGGGGTTTCTCCTCTCCGAGCACGGGATCTACCTGCGGGAGTCGTACCTCGCCGAGCACGCGTCCGAGGAGAGCCCGTTCGGGAAGATGGTCAAGCTCGGGTTCGCGCGACGCATGACGGAGCTCGCGTACACGTACGCCGACGCGATCGCGCCGTGCTGCGACTACAACCATCGCTGGGAACGCTGGATCGGCGTCGAGCCCGAGCGGATCCACACTGCGTACTACGGGATCGACGCCGATTCGTGGGTCCCTGCGGACCGGCTTCCGAACCCCGCGCCGGTCGTGGTGTGGACCGGCCGCATCGATCCCCTCAAGGATGTCGAGACGCTCCTCCGGGCGGCGGCCGTGGTCCTCCGCGCACGACCCGACGTCCGGTTCCGGCTCTACGGTGCGGCGCCGCCCGGGAACGAGGAATACCACGCCCGGTGCCTGGCGCTCCACGCTGCGCTCGAGCTCGGCGACGCGGTGACGTTCGAGGGCTTCTGCCCGAACCCCGCAGAGGCGCTCGCCGAAGCGGATCTCGTGGTCCTGTCGAGCATCTCCGAAGGCTTCCCTTTCGCGACCCTGGAGGCGATGCTCAGCGGCCGGCCGGTGGTCGCCACCAACGTCGGAGGCATCGCGGAGCAAGTGACGCCCGACTGCGGTCGCATCGTTCCTCCGCGCGACCCGGAGGCATTCGGTGCAGCGGTGCTGGAGATTCTCGGCGACCCGGCTCTCTTGGACTCCCTGTCCCGCGGGGCACGTGCGCGTTCTTCGTCCCTGTTCAACATCGCCCAGTTCCGGTCGACGCACCGTGCGATCTACCAACGGGTGGTCAGGGTGTCGCTGCCTCCAGGGTGGTTTGCGCTGGCCAACAACCCGCACCATCCGGCCGCCAATCGATCCACCGCCGGGCTGCGGAGCACGGTTCGCCTCGAGCTGTCGCCCGGCGGTGACGGGGAGCCGGCGACCGACGAGAGCCCGCGCGGCGAGCGAGTCTCGTGAGGACGGCCGCACCCCCCGGAGCCGACGTCGCGCTCGAGGCCTCACAGGCCGCGGCGAGTCTGCGCACCCGCCGCGACGAGCTCGTCGCCGAGGTCGCGAGCAGGGTGCCGCTCCCGCTGGACGAGCTGGAGCTGACCGCCGTCATCGAATCGATCGGCGTCACCGACGAGGTCGCAGGCCGGGAGTACGACTACGACAGCTCGTTCGAGCTGGCGGCAGCGATCTTCCCACGCGTGCTCGAGGCCAGCGACGGGGTCCGCAGCATGTCCCGGACGAGCCTGCTGGAGCAGCTCATCGGACGCGGTCGTCACGACGTCGCGAGCGGGGTGCTCGCGGTGCTGCCGTTCGCTCTCCTGCTCGTCTCGATGGAGATCCTGGCCCGTGCGGGCTGGGATCAGCAGTCGTTGCTCGCCGTCATGACCGGAGTTGCACTGGCCATGCTCTGTGTCAGCGGCCCGGTCCTGGCACTCGGGCATCGGGCGGCGATCTTCATCGGCTTCGAGCAGGATCGCACTGCCTCCAAGCTCCTGGCGAAAGGCTCGGTCGTGCTGCTCGGTGCCTGCGCGGCGCTCTCGACGGGAGTCGCCCTCGCCCTCGCCGTCCTCGACGTCGGCACCGCCAGCCTGCGGTTCCTCATCGTCGCGAGCACCGTCGGATTCGCGCTCATCTGGCTGCTCATCGCAATCGTGACGTTCACGGCATCGTCGGTCACCGCCCTCATCGGGATGGCAGGCGGGTGCGCCGCCGCTGTGGTCGCGTCCCTGCAGTACGACGGCGTGACCGGGCTCGAGATCGGCTGGGTGACGGCGGTTGTCGCGCTGGCGGGCGCCTGGGTGGTCATCGTCTGGCGGCAGCCGGCACCCAGCGTGCCGATTCCGGCCGCGCCACTGCTTCTGCGCGAGGCTCGGCCGTACATCGCCTACGGGACGATCTTCAGCTCCTTCTTCCTCGCCCCGCAGATCTCCTACTGGCTCGGCGAAGGAAGAGACGGAAGCTTGGAAGGGCTCGAGGCCGTCCAGTTGTCGCTGCTCGTGGCGCTCCCGCCTCTGCTCCTGGCGGCGGTGGCCCATACCGGCGCCGTCAAACGCTTCATCCGGTGGGTGCACCTCGACGCAGACCAGCTTGCGCCACGTGGGTTCCGGGTCGTCGTCGCACTCCGGCATCGGCGCGTGGTACGGGAGAATCTCGTCCTCGTCGTGGTGGGCTCGGCGCTCACCGTGCTCGTGGTCGAGACGGTCATGATCTTCGGTCGCCTGGCGGATCTGGACCAGGTCGTGTTCGTCTGGTTCGTCCTCGGCTTCGGGCTCCTCGCGATCGCGCAGTTCACCTGCCTCACGATGATCAGCCTCTCGTGCGTGGAGCCTGCCGCGAGGGCTGCCGGACGAGGCCTCTGCGTGCTGCTCGCCGGCCTCGCGGTCGCGCCCCTCGGCTCCACGATCGAGTCGGCGGTCTTCGCGCTCGCCGCTTTCGTGTTCGCGCTGGCGGCCGCCCGCGAGTGCAAGGCCGTCCTCGAGGAGGTCGACTACCGCTACGCGACCGCCTTCTGATCTGACACGAGGCGGTGACGGCTCGGGCCGTGAACCCCGGGCCGCGCTGGCCGTCCTCGGCGCGAGTGTCGTGCTCGCGGTGCTCGCCGCCGGCGCCGGCACCGGCCTCCGCGGAGAGAACGCGACGTGGCAGCCTCGGCCGCCGGGGCCGGAGTGGCAATGGCAGCTCGTCGGGCGTGTCGACGAGTCGGTGGACGCCGAGATGTTCGACATCGACCTGTTCGACGCACGACCCGGCCAGGTCAACGGCGGGGTGATCCAGCGCCTGCACCGGCGCGGGAAGATCGTGATCTGCTACCTGGACACGGGAGCGTGGGAGAGCTACCGGCCCGATGCGGAGGCGTTTCCCTCGTCCGTCATCGGCCGCGGCACCGGGTGGGCCGGGGAACGCTGGCTGGACATTCGACGCGCGTCGTGGCCGCGGTTCGCGCACATCATCTGGCGCCGGCTCGACCTCGCGCAGCGGCTCGGCTGCGACGGTGTCGAGCCCGATCAGAACAATCCCGTGGGCAACAACCCCGGCTTTCCAATCACCTATGCGGACGAGAAGGCGTGGTACCTGGAGGTCGCCAGCCAGGCCCATCGCCGTGGGCTGTCCGTCGGGATGAAGAACGGGGTGGAGATCGTCGACAGGGAGCTCGTCGACGCGTTCGACTGGGCGCTCACCGAGCAGTGCTTCCAGTACCGCGAGTGCGCCCGGTTCGAGCCGTTCGTCGCCGTCGGCAAGAGCGTGTTCCAGGTGGAATACGCGGTTCCGCTCAGCCGGTTCTGCGGTGTGTCGCGCCGATTCGGGTTCAGCGCGATGGCGAAGCGCCCCACTCTCGGGCGTTGGCGTCGCGCGTGCCCCGTCAGGTGACGCGCACGAGGGATTTAGGGTGGCCGCATTGTCCGGATGGAGCCGCAAGCCCTCCCCCGCGGCCACCCAGAGGCACTCTGACCGATTTTTGCTCGAACTTCAACAGGTGTTTTCACCTGGAGCGCCCGGCTGAAATGTCACACCCCGTCGTCCTGGCGAAGGCAGCTGCGCGCGAACCAGCGACGGGGCTGGCTGTTGAGGTCTGCGGTGTGGGCGCCCACACCGCAGATTCGGAGGGCGGGCTTGCGGACCGCACCTCCTGACGCGCGTGTGAGCCACGTTACACGAGCACGATTTCCGATGCGACGGATGTGAGCTCGGCGAGTCTGGGCAGGCGGTAGGGCCTACCAGCAGGTGGCTCGCCACGCGTCGAGCGCGAGCCGCTTCTTCATCGAGCTGAAGCCATAACTGTTGGCGGACGGGCAGAACGACGCCGTGTCCCCCTGGTACTCGACCTGGAACACGGCCTTTCCGGCTGCCACGAACTGCTTCATCCCGTCGCACTCGCGGTACTGGAAGCACTCCTCGTTCAGCGCCCAGTCGAATGCGCCGACGAGCTCGCTGTCGACGATCTCGATTCCGTTCTTCATGCCGACCGACAGACCGAGTGCGTGCGCTTGGCGGGCGACCTCGAGGTACCAGGCCTTCTCGTCCGCGTAGGTGATCGCGAAGCCGGGGTTGTTCCCGACGGGGTTGTTCTGGTCGGGCTCGATGCCGTCACAGCCGAGCGAGACGGCGAGCTTCATCCTCTCCACGATGATCGGCTCGATCAGCGGCCAGGACTGCGGCCGGATGTCGAGCCAGCGTTCGCCCGACCACCCTGTCGAGTTCCCGATCACGGACGCGGGAAACTTGGACGCGTCCGGACGGTACGACTCCCACGCTCCCGAGTCCATGTAGCAGACGACCACGGCGCCCTTCGCGTGGAGGCGACCGATCACCCCCGCGTTGATCTCGCCGTCACGCGCATCGAAGAGGTCGACGTCGAACATCTGGGCGTCCACGGACTCGTCGACGCGCCCCGTGATCTGCCACTGCCAGGTCGTGCCCGGGGCCGGTCGCCAGAGACCTGACGGCGGCGGCGGAGGCGGCGGCGGCGGTGGGGGTGGCGGCGGCGGAGGTGGTGG
>Ga0207428_10004702_pt1 | contig 12918 bp, 11 predicted proteins | sample RhiMethybrSRZTD1_FD_187600 | JGI IMG/M metagenome (GOLD analysis project Ga0207428, IMG submission 187600) | Populus rhizosphere microbial communities from Tennessee, USA - Rhizosphere MetaG P. TD hybrid SRZTD1 (SPAdes) (version 3) | ecosystem: Host-associated > Plants > Roots > Rhizosphere >... | reverse complement strand
GCCGAGCGTGAATGCTGACAACCCCGGAGAAGCGCCGCCGACGCGTTCGCGCTCGCGGCTCGCGAGCCCGAAGTCGAGGACTTTCGCGACGTCGTAGTCGAGACCGACCCGACACACGAAGAGGTTGGCCGGCTTGAGGTCGCGATGCAGAACGCCACAGGCGTGTGCTTCGGCAATCGAGTGGCAGACCTGCGTGAGGAGATGCAGCGCCCGTTCGGCCGGAAGCGGGCCGAAACGACGTACCACCGCTTGCAGGTCACACCCGCGCAGCAGCTCCATCGCGTAGAACGGCACTCCGGCTCGTGTGATTCCGGAATCGAAGACGCGAACGGTGTGCGGCGAGCACAGCGACGCGGTGATACGCGCTTCGGTCTCGAATTGCGTTCGCACGAGGTCGGCGCAGCCAGGCGGCAGCCGGTCGGCGCGTGCGACCTTGATCGCGGCGTCGCGATCCAGCGTCAGGTGACGCGCGCCCCAGATGTCCGCCATACCTCCGCGACCGAGCCGGTGAATGAGTCGGTAGCCGCCAATCTCTTGCATCATGTTCGGAATCGTAGGATTGGCGACGCGGCCGGCCATCACCCGAAGGACACGGTGCCGAACCATGACTTTCGACGGAGCGCACGACACCATGACTTTCGATAGAGCCGGGATCGCCGAGCGGGTCGATACAATCCAGGTCATGACGGCGCCGCGCTCGGAAACGCTATTTCGCATCGGCGGCCTGATGGCGTGCGTGATCGTCGCGCTGCCGATAATTACGCGGCCGCTGACCGGCGACGTGGTGGGCATGCTCCGCGACGCCGGGATCGAAGACCTCTCTCGTATCCGGCTGACCGCGGTCCGCTGGATATTGGCGGCGATTCCGGCGTTGACGGCCGCGCTGTTCGGTGTCTTGTGGTGGCTGAACACGCGCGCGGAGGCCATCGATCGGCCGCGTCGTCGTGCGGTCACTCTGCTGGTCCTGCAGGCGGTTATTGCCGCGGCCGCAACGACGGACTATTTCTTCATCGCTGCCGCACAGGCTCCACTGGTGTTCGCTCCACGGGCGGCGTTGACCTGGCTTGGCGGTCAGCTCGTCGTCGTCGCAGCGCTGGTCACGGGCGCCGCATGGTCAGGAGCCGATGTCAGCATCCCCGAGATGGCCGGAGCGCCCGGGCCCGTCGCGTTTGTCGTGTCGCTCGTGTACGTCTCGGGGTGGCAGATCTTCGCGTTTGCGATCGGGTATCTGGCATCGACCGAGCGCCGCGCCCGACTGGACCTGGAGCAGCGGAGTCGCGAGCTGCTCGCGACGCAGCAGATGCTCGCCGACAGCAGCCGGATCGCCGAGCGCACGAAGATTTCCCGGGAGCTTCACGATACGCTCGGGCACAGCCTGACGGTGATGAACGTGAATCTCGAGCTGGCCGGCCACCTGACCGACGGGCGCGCGGCCGACGCGGTCACGAAGGCGCATACGATCGCCCGGATGCTGCTGGCAGACGTGCGCGAGGTCGTTCACGCGCTGGGCAACGAGCGCGACATCGACTTGAAAGGGGCGTTGACGACCCTGGTCGCCGGAGCGCACTCACCGGTCGTTCACCTGTCGATGCCCGAAGACTTACAGATCGACGAACCGTCGCGAGCGCACGTCATCTTCCGTTGCGTGCAGGAGGCGATGACGAACGCAGTCAGGCACGCGCACGCACAGAACCTGTGGATCGGGCTGACCTCGTCGGGCAACGGTCTCGATATTCGAATCGCAGACGATGGCAACGGCCGCAGCGAGGTCCGGCCCGGACATGGACTGCGCGGGATGCGTCAACGCGTCGAAGATGTGGGGGGGCGGTTGAACGTTCACGCCGCGCCGGGACGCGGCTTCACGATCGAGGCCTGGGTGCCCATCCCGAGGGAGCAGCCGTGATTCGCGTCGCGCTCGTCGACGACCAGACGCTGATGCGCGAAGGTCTGCGCCGGTTGCTCGAGCTGACGGACGACATCACGGTCGTGGCCGAAGCCGCTGATGGCGTCGAAGCCGTCGAGATGATTCCGAAGATCAAGCCTGACGTCGTGCTGCTCGACGTGCGCATGCCGCGCCTCTCCGGGCTCGACGTGCTGAAAGCGCTCCGGCAGAGCGATCGCCTCCCGCCGACCATTCTGCTGACGACGTTCGACGATGACGGAGCGCTGCTCGAAGGGATTCGGTCCGGCGCTCGCGGGTTCTTGTTGAAGGACGTTTCGCTCGACGACCTGACTCGCGCCATTCGCGACGTCGCCGCCGGCGCTACCCTGATGCGCCCGGCGATCACCGAACGCATCCTTCGCACTGCCGGACAGGTCGCGCAGGATTTCGAGGCGATCGACACGCCGGAGCGTCTCAGCAAGCGGGAGATCGAAACGCTTCGTCTCATGGCGGGCGGCCACAGCAACCGCGAGATTGCCGACGCGTTCGGCACCACCGAAGGCACCGTCAAGAATCACGTGTCCAATATCCTGCTCAAGCTCGGCGTCAAGTCGAGAACCCAAGCCGTGTTGAAGGGCATGGATCTCGGTTACCTCGGCACGCAGCGACGGTAGCGCGGTCGCGCCGGTGAGTGGGCGTTCGTACAATGGGCCCATGCCCGGACGCGAGTGTTATCACTGCAAGCAGTGGGTCGAGGAAGGCGAGCCTCACGACTGCTGGACGACCACGGAAGGCGCGCTGACGCGCGATCTCTCCGATGATCTCCGGGAGGCCTGGGCGCGGCTCCGCGAGACCGCCGCCGACTTCGGCGAGCAGCGCATCTACGCGTCGCACAACTCGATCATGTTCGCGCGCAAAGCCTGCTATTTCTTTGTCAGGCCGAAGCGCAGCTTCCTCGAGGTCATCGTTTTTCTCGGTCGCACGGTGAAGGCGCCGCAGGTCCGGCGTGTCCATCACGCGTCGAAGTCCAAGGCCGCCCACGTCATTCAGATCAAGCACCGCGACGAGGTCGAGGCGCCGATCACCGACTGGTTGCGCGAAGCGTACGACTACTCAGGCAGCGCCGGTACGCAGATCGGTTCGAAGAACGGGTCCACGAAGAAGGCGAGAGGTCGGGTCGCGGCAAGCACGAAGCCGAATGCGAGCCGCACGATCCGAGGACAGCGCACCCGCGCGAAAGGGAGGCGCCCCCGCAAGCCGTGACGAGACAAGCAGCTTGCCCGGCTCAACGACACACGATGCGCGCCACGTACAAGTCGAGGCGGTCGAAGCATGTGCTCGGTGAGCACGTCGAGGCGTCGGCAGCTGGACGAGCCGACATGAAGTAGAGCGCACGTCCGTCGTGGGAGACGAACGGCGCCAACGTCATCGATCGCGGAACGTTGACCCCGGGCCCAAGCGGGACGGGGGCGCCCCAGTCGACGCTCGTGCTTTCTCGGGTTGACACCCACAGCTCGATGCTGCCGCGCCGGGCCGACGCAAACCACATGGTGTGCCCGTCGATCGACAGCGACGGTGAAAACTCCGCTCGTTCGGAATTGATCGCGCCTCCGAGTCGCCGCGGTTCACCCCAGCGCGCATCGGACCCTGTGCGCGTGGAGACCCACAGGTCGGAGTCATCGCTGTCGAAGCTCGTCGATCGGTTGAAGTACAGGGTGCGTCCATCGGCGCTCGGCGTGGGGAACGCCTCGAATGCGTCCGTGTTGAGCGGCGGCCCCAGGTTGATCGCGCGGCCCCAGCGCTCCTGACGCGATTCGCGGGTGGACACATACAGGTCGGCTGTGCCTGCGCCCTGGCTTCGAGTCGATGCGAAGAACAGGGATCGTCCGTCGTCCGAGAGGCGCAGCGAGAAGTCATCGCCGATTGCGTCGTTGACGTCCGGCCCTATATTCGCTGGTTCACCCCATTGTGCGGAACTGTTGGCGCGGCGCGCGACGAAGATGTCCTGCTGACCAGTTCGATTTGACGTGAACAGGAGTTCGGTCTCGTCGGCGGACACTGTCGGACTTCCGTCGAACCCGCCGCTGTTCACCGAGCCGAGCGCCACGCCAGCCGCGGCGTCGCATTGTGGCTGAGGACGGTTGGAGCCAGGTCCCGCGGCACAGGAGGTCACGCCGATTGCGACGCTCAACAACGCAGCACGGCACAGCACGGTCGCGTCATTGTACGCGCGCGATTAGCGATCAGTTCTCGGTCGGTGTCCTGAGCGCCGAATCGACGACGACGACGTCGAGCGGAGCGCGTCGTGATTCGAGCGCGAGGCCGACCTGTCGCAGCGGAGCCGACAGCGGATCCGGCGATGCCCCCTCGAGCATCCGCAGCGCTTGCGAAGGCAGCGAGATGCCGGCGTTCACCGCGGAGCGAATCATCATGGGCGTGTAGTCTTCGGGCGCGATCTCGAGGGTCACGTCGTAGCGGCCCTTCAGCGACGTCATGTCGACGACCGGCCGGTCGACGAATCGAGATAGCAGGTCGGCCAGCGCCGTCATCGTGATCTTCTTTGCCTCGAGCCGGTTGTTCCCTAACGAGAACGACGACCCGCCGCCTAGATTGACGTCAACGCCGTTGCCCGAGCCCGTTGCCGCGACCTCGAACGCCTGCGGCTTCGCGTTGGGGTCGGGCGCCGGATCCGGCGGCAACTCCTTCACCTTCAGGCCCGTCTTCGCGATCGTGAGTGCGTAGACCGGAAACTCCTTCGTTTCGCGATGGACCTTCATCGCGAAGCGATCCGCCAGTAGCGACTGGAACATCTCCGGAACCTGGTCCGGAGATACGTTTTCGGGGAGCGTCGCCGTGATATCGAAGCGCTGCTGCGCCAGCCACTCGGGGCCCGAGATCTGACTGGCCCGGATACGATAGGCGACGCCGACGTAGTCCTTCACCGACATCGCGACGATGCGCACTTGCGAACCGGTGACGCGTGCGCCTGCCGAAACCTGGGTGACCTGATCGGCGGACGGCCGAATCGACGCGACCTCGAAAGCCGGACGACCCTGAGCCAGCGTCACCGCAGCGCACAAACAGAAGGCGAGCACGAGGCCGCGGGTCATGTCGGGTGAGACGGATCCTAGCAGGCGTGAGTTCTATCGTGGCAGGCGAAGTTCGGTCCTCACAACCACCGAGCCCGTGAGCGCGCAGTGTTCTAAGGCCGGGCCTTCAGGCCCGGCCCCATCGAGTGAATCAGCTCGTTGCTTACGCTACGGCCGGTAGTCGGCTGACGCCTCTGACGTCTTCACGACGTCGTGGCCGCCGGTCGCTTCGAGGATCTCTTCGGCACGCTTGGCCCACTTCGAGTCGTCGCAGTGCACGGAGATGAGATAGCCGCCTTCGCGAATCCGTCCGGCGTAGCGCTTCGCTTCGACCTCGGGGATCCCGGCGCCGATCAGGCCGCCAACCAGTCCGCCGGTTGCTCCCGCCGCACCCGCGCCAGCAAGCGCCGCGACGATCGGTCCAGCGGCGATGAGCGGTCCGATGCCCGGAATCGCGAGCGCGCCGATCCCGACGAGCCAACCAAGGACGCCGCCGACGGCGGCACCCGTGCCGGCACCGGTGGCGATGCCTTCCGGCGCCTTCGAGTTGATCTCGTGCGCGAGATCCTTGGTGGTGTGATCGCGGTCCGGCAGAATCGCCGAGATGTCGCTGTTTCGGAATCCCGCGGCCCGAAGAGATTCGAGTGCGCGCTCGAACGTCAGCCGATCCGGATACATGCCGTACGCAACCAGGTCCGTTGCCATGTGAATGCCTCCTTGATGGGCGGCGCAACTCGGGGATGCAGCGTGAAGTCGTCCGCCCGAACTCGTCCCTCACACGGTGAGCACTAACCGTGCCGGTACGAAGGCGCGCCTGATCGACGGCGTCTACCCGTCGCGCCGCGCCAAGAGGTATTTCTTGCACTCGCGCGACGGCTACGGCGTTCTCGTGATGCGGTCGTGCTGGGGATCCCAGCGCCAGAGATCCGATCGGCCCTGCAGGTGGACTCCGCCGAGCCAGCGATCGATGCCGCACAGTCTCACTCGATCGTCACGTCCGTCGAGCACAGCACGGCCCGACTCGGTCAGCCGCACCGACGCACGAAGACGATGCAGCTCATCATCGCTTGCCGCGTTCAACTGAACCAATGGAGGTGTTGCGGTCGAGAGCGATTCGGCGAGAGCCGCGAGAGACATATCGCTGACGTAGTACGAGTACTCGCCGTCGTGCATGGGCCGAAAAACCTTGTACAGGTCGACCGGCCCGCTGGCGGCAAGCTCGAGCAATCTGCGCTCGGTTCGTGACAGTCCATCCGTCGTCCACGGATATTCCTGCAGGAATCGCGTAATCGACGCTGCCAGAAACGGCAGCGCCGACGTATCGGAGCGTCGCAGTCCGTCGAGGGCGACCGGCGTAGGTTCACGGAACACGCGCCACGTGTGTGCTGCCAGCTCGTACTGCGCCTCATCGACCGGTTGACGCGTGTCGAGCAGCGTCGCCAGCTCCGCCGGCGTGAGCTCGCCGAGTCCGTGAAAGTCGGGCCGGCCTGGAAACGATCCGATGCAAATCAGGCTCACGACGGCCGTCGGCACGTGCTCGCGAATCCATGTCAGCAATTGAACGAGATTCAGTTGATCGAAGAGGTCGTGCTCGAACCAGAGAATCAACTCGTCGTAGGTGTCCTGCTGTTCGATGACCGTACGCCAGTTCCTCACGTCGAGGATGGGATCCGGAGGCGGGTCGTCGGGGCCCGGGAGATATCCGCGCAGCGCGATCAGTTCCTCGTCCGACACACCGGCCGGCACGGGACCGTCGTGCAGCGGGTCTGCCCAGATCGAGACCGCGCCCGGAATTCCCGCGGCCTCAATCGTCATCGTCGTACTCGTGCCGTTCGCGACGTGCAGAAACCGCGTCGTACGAGTGCCGACCGCCGCAGCCGAGCCGAAGAGCACGTTCCTGGAGCTCATGTCGGGACGATAGATCGCGCGACGACGGGACACAAGCCCGCGCCGCCCCGGTGCGGTCGGGCTGCGTCGGCCTGCGCGTCAGTTTGCGTTCTCTGCGCCGTCGATTGACGTCGCGTCAGAAGGAACCGGATGTGGTTGAAAGAAGATCACTGAAAGACCGTTGTTGTCGCGAAGGCTGAACTGACGGCCTCCGTAGAACGGTTCGTAGAGGTCCTCATCGAAGTGCACGTCGATCGAATCGTCTGAGCCGGCGAGACGCGCCCGAGACGTCGCCAGCTGGCAGCCGATCACCTCGCCGTTGTGCACGTCTCCCATGCCGCGCACGTCGGCGCCGGCATCGAGGAGCAGGCGGACGCTGTCGACGTTGCCTTGCGCGGCGGCGAAGTGGAGCGGCGTCGCGTTATCACCGCCGTCGCGCGCGTTGGGGTCGGCCCCGTGCGCGAGCAGCACCCGCACGACGTCGGGATGTGGTCCCGCCAGGTGCAGGCCGGTCGTTTCGCCCGTCAGCCGCTCGCGGACGAGTGCGGGCTCCTCGGCCAGCAGCGTGCGCACGGCCTCGGTGTCCCCAGTGGCGCAGGCACGCATGAATCTGACGACATTGGGCCGTCCAGGCTGATCCGATGGCATGAGTTTCTACCTCGTCCGCTTTCGTGCATACCTCTTGCATCGAAGAGGTCGTGTCGATTGCTGACCTCTGGTACAAGAACGCAATCATCTACTGTCTCGACGTCGAGAAGTATCAGGACGCCAACGGCGACGGCGTGGGCGACTTCGAAGGCCTGATGCGACGGCTCGCGTACCTCCAGGGGCTCGGCGTGACCTGCGTCTGGCTGCAGCCGTTCTACCCCTCGCCGAATCGAGACAACGGCTACGACGTCACCGACTTCTACGGTGTGCACGAGAAGCATGGTTCGCTTGGCGATTTCGTCGCCTTCATGCAGCACGCCGACGCGCTCGGCATTCGCGTCATCATCGATCTCGTCGTCAATCACACGTCGGTCGATTCGCCCTGGTTCCAGGAGGCGCGCACCGACCCGCACAGCTTCTTCCGCGACTGGTACGTCTGGTCCGACGTGCGCCCGAAGAACCACAAGGAGGGGATCGTGTTCCCGGGCGAACAAACGACGACATGGACGAAGGACAGACGCGCTGGCAAGTACTACTTCCACCGCTTCTACGACCATCAACCCGACCTGAACACGTGGCACCCGTACGTGCGTGCCGAAATTCAGAAGATCATGGGCTTCTGGCTTCAGCTCGGCGTGTCGGGCTTCCGCATGGACGCGGTGCCCTTTCTGATCGAGAAGAAGGGCGCAGGCGTCGAGCGGCAGGTCGACTACAACCTGTTGAAGGAGATGCGCGACTTCCTGCAGTGGCGGTCGGGCGACGCGATCATGCTTGCCGAAGCGAACGTGCCGCCCGCCGAGAGCAAGGAGTACTTCGGCGCCGATGGCGATCGCGTGCAGATGATGTTGAACTTCCCGGTGAACCAACGGCTCTTCTACGCGTTGGCGACCGCGGATCTCTCGCCGCTCGTCGATGCGCTCGAAGCGACCTGTGATCGTCCCGCCAACGCGCAATGGGTCCAGTTCCTGCGCAGCCATGATGAGCTCGACCTCGGTCGTCTCACGGAGGAACAACGTCAGAAGGTGTTCGACGCGTTTGCGCCGAGCCCTCGCATGCAGTTGTACAACCGAGGCATCCGGCGTCGTCTGACGCCAATGCTCGGACAGGATCGAAAACGGCTGGAACTCGCGTTCAGCCTGCTGTTCTCGCTGCCTGGCACGCCGATGATGCAGTACGGCGACGAGATCGGGATCGGCGAGAATTTGCGTCTGCCCGAGCGCGAGTGCGCCCGCACGCCGATGCAGTGGACGCCGGACCGCCATGGCGGGTTTTCGCGCGCGCGCCGCATCGTTCGACCGGTCATCGACGACAAGATGTTTGGCTACAAGCGGGTCAACGTTGCCGCTCAGCGCCGCGATCCGCAGTCAATCCTGAACTGGACCGAGCGGATGATTCGCGCGCGGAAGGAATGCCCCGAGATCAGTTGGGGCACCTATCGCGTCCTGCGCACGAACGGGCCCGAGGTGCTGGTGATGCGCTACGACTGGCGCGAAACGTCTTTGGTCACGCTGCACAATTTCGGCAGCGGCAAGCAGCAGATCAAGTTGAAACTCGATTGCCCGCGGGACGAGGTCCTCGTCGAGGTGTTCGACGGTCATCACAGCCGAAAACAGAACGACGGCACTCACCACGTCGCGATGGACGGCTACGCCTGGCGTTGGTTTCGCGTCGGCGGACCCGACAACGCCCTCGACCGGTCCGATCTGGATCTCACGACGGCGCGAAGGTAGAAAGAATCTAGGAATCAGGATTCAGGAATCGGGATTCAGCTCAGGGCCAGGTCAGAGGAACAAGCCGATAGGCTTCGGCCAGGGGATTCGCTGACAACTGACACCTGCCTCCTTGCGGCTTGCCCACGGCTGACTCCTGATTCCCGATTCCTGATTCCTGCTGCTTCAGGATTGCTCATCGAGCAGCGTCGCGGCTTCTTGAAGCAATCGTCGGAACGGATTCCGCTTGCGCCAGGCGTCGAGCTGAATCTCCTCCGACTGCCCGAGGTCGTGGAAGAATGTCTGCTCCAGCTGACGTCCCAGCGTGAGGTCGAATATCCCAAAGGCATTTTCCTCGTCGAGCTGGCGTGACCGCGAGTTCAGGTTGGGCGAGCCGATGATCGACCACTTGCCGTCGAAGACGGCGAACTTGCTGTGAATGAACGTGGGCTGGTACTCGTAGATGCGCACACCAGCCTGCATCAGCTCGTCGTAGTGGTTCTGCCCGCTGTAGCGCACCCACTTGTTGTCGATGTGCCGCCCTGGAAGCAGCAGCCGCACGTCGACACCCTCCCGCGCCTTCTTCTCGAGTGCCTTGCGCAGCGGCTCGTCGGGGATGAAGTACGGAGTCGCCAGATAGATCGTCTTGCGAGCCGCCAGGATCGGCATCAGATAGAAGTACGCCATCGACTGGTCGTCGTCGGCCGGCGAATTCACGTGTTGAATGAACCGGTCGACGCCCGGAGCCGCGGGCGCCGTGGATGCGTAGATCGACGGGCCGACGAGGATCTCGCCCGAGGTACTGACCCACGACCCGACGAACGCGGTTTGCAGGCTGCGTGCGAGCGGGCCGGTCACTCTGAACATCATGTCGCGCCAGTGGTCTGGATCCTGCGCATGGCCGAGCCACTTGTCCGAGATCGCCATCCCACCGACGTAGCCGACCTCACCATCGACCACGATCGAGCGGCGGTGATTGCGCCGGTGGAAGCGCGTCACGGTGCCGAACCGCGGCGTGCGATACCGCTCGACACGGCCGCCGGCGCGGCGAAGCATCTCGAACCGATCGTCGGGCGCCTTGCGTCCGCCGAGACCGTCCAACAGCACGCGAACCGCGACGCCGTGCTGCTGACGCTCGATGAGCGCATCGATCACCTGATTGCTGAACGTGCCGTCCTCCCAGATGTAGACGAGGAAGTTGATCGTGCGGCGAGCGGACCCGATGTCCCGGAGCAGCGCCGGCACGAAGGCGTCGCCGTTATCGATGATTTGCACGGTTCCGCCATGTTCGATTGGCGCGTTGACGAGCGATGCCACATCCTGCGCGAATTGCGATGAGTCGACCGGAGCGAGCGGCCCGCTGGTCCGAACATCGCGTGGCCCGTTGTCGACCCCGAGGAACAGTACGCTGAACACGATGACGAGCGTCAGGAGGCCGATGGCAAACACCGCGGTCTGCCACCACCGGTGCGCGCGCACGAACTGACGCGCGGCCTCGAGCGCCTCAGGCGTCGCCAGTGGATCTGTGTCGCGCAGCGCGGCGGGTCGCGCTGGCATCACGTCCTCGTGCTTACGGGCGTGTGCGTTTGACATCGCCAGCCAGAATCGTCCATGCCATCCAGAATCCGCCGCTCGCCGCCAGCAGGAAGAGCAGCATCGCGATCCCTGGATAGCCCAGGATGGTGAACGTGGTCTGCACCTGCATGAGCATCGCCGCGCCGACGATCAGCGCGGCGAGCACGACGCCGAGCGCGATTCGGTTCGCCACTTTCTGCAAGCCGTCGATGATCGACCCGTGATCGATCACCTCGACCTTCAGGCGCACGTCGTTGGCGGCGATCGCGTCGAGGATCCGATTCAGCCGCTCGGGCAGGCGCTCGGTGAGGTCGCGCAGCTCGAGCGCCGACGACAGCAGGTGGGCCGGCGTCAGCGTCTTCAGCATCCGCCGTCGCATCAGTCCCGTCGCATTGCGACGCATCGACCCGTTCACGTCGAACTCGGGATCGAGCACGCGTCCGATGTGGTGCAGGTTGAGGAGCGTCTTGCCGAGCAGCGCCAGATCGGCGGGGAGGCGCAGGCCGTAGCCGCCGCTCGTGCGCGCCATGTCCAGCATGACCCGGCCGATGTTGAGCGACTTGGCCGGTGTGTGTTGGTGCCCGCCCACAACCTCGATGACCATGCGCCGCAACGAGGCTTCATCGAAGTCGTCGTGCTTCTCGCCGAGCGACACGACGACCGATGCCGCTTCGTCGCCACGCGCATCGGCGATGGCCAGCATCAGCCGGAGGAGCTGATCCTGTACGGTGCTCGAGAGCCGGCCGACCATGCCGAGGTCGATCAACGCCAGCCGGTGATCCGGCGTCAGTAGCGCGTTGCCGGGATGCGGGTCCGCATGGAACAAGCCGTCGACGAGGATCTGATGGAGGTACGCCCGGCACAGGTCGTTGGCGAGCGCTCCGCCGTCGATCTCGGTCCACTCGACGCGACTCACCGCGGTGATCTTGGTGCCGGCGATGAGATCCATCGTCAGCACACGCGAGGTCGTGTAGTCGTCGATCGGCAGCGGGACGACGATCGAATCGAAGTCGCGGAGCTGGTGCGCAAGCGCCGACATGTGACGCGCTTCCTGCTGATAGTCGAGCTCCCGCAACACCGTGCGCCGGAACTCGTCGAGCACGCGCGGCACGTCGAGGCTGCGCGAGATACCGCCGACGCGTTCCAGCAGAGGCACGAGTTCGCCGAGCGCCTCGAGGTCTCGCCGCACCTGCTCGCGAACCTGGGGCCGCTGCACTTTGACGGCGACCTCGCGGCCGCTGCGGAGCACCGCACGGTGGACCTGTCCAAGTGACGCTGCCGCCAGCGGCGTCGGTGCGAATTCGACGAACGCCTTCGAGAGCCTGACACCCAGCTCGTCTTCGACGATCGCCACGGCCTCCGAATAGGGAAACGGCTCGACCTCGTCCTGCAGGCGCTCGAGTGCATCGACATAGGCCGGCGGCAGCATGTCGGCGCGCGTCGAGAGCAGCTGTCCGAGCTTGATGAATGTCGGCCCCAACGCTTCGATGTCGCGCGCGAAGGCATTGCCATCGGCCGCCGTTCGCTCGATGCCGCGCGTCCCGCGCTCACCCTCCTCGTCGATCACGAAGTCGGCGCGAGCGTACTTCGCGAGGAAGGTCGCGAACTCGCGGTATCGGCTGAGCCGCTCGACGATCGCCATGCGAGGGATGCGAGCAACGGTCGTGCCTTTGCGCAGGTCATCCGACGGCTGAGTGTTTCATCACCGTTGGAAGAACTTACTGCACGTGCAGCGTTCTTCGTTTCCGCGGCTGTATCGCTGCTGACGCCGCTCAGAGCTTCGGCGCTTTCCCGGATCGGGCTGATTCCGGCACATCGATTGAAGCGCCGCAAGCCGCGCGATCTTGCTTCAGCGGGCCCTGGACTCAGGACCAAGGACGGACGAAGGACCCGAGGACGGACCAAGACCCAAGAACGAAGAACCAAGGACTGCAGGCAGGCTTAGACAAGGCGACGCTATAGTCTGAATCGTTGCGCAATAAGCTGTCGCGCCGACGTCGCGCCGTCAGTGGACGGGTCGACACTCAAAGACGTCCGCTCAAGACGGTCGAGCGTGTGCTGTCGAAGGCCGGCCTCGGCTCTCGCGTCGAGGCGCGTCGATGGGTCCACGCCGGCCGCGTCAAAGTGA
>Ga0207428_10004699_pt1 | contig 12930 bp, 8 predicted proteins | sample RhiMethybrSRZTD1_FD_187600 | JGI IMG/M metagenome (GOLD analysis project Ga0207428, IMG submission 187600) | Populus rhizosphere microbial communities from Tennessee, USA - Rhizosphere MetaG P. TD hybrid SRZTD1 (SPAdes) (version 3) | ecosystem: Host-associated > Plants > Roots > Rhizosphere >... | reverse complement strand
GAGATGCCGGCTTCCGCAGGCGTGCACGGTCCCGGCGAAATGATGACGTGGCTCGGCGCGAGCCGTCCGACCTCGTCGAGCGTCATCTCATCACTGCGCCGTACGACGGCTTCCTCACCAAGCTCGCGGACGTAGCGGGCAAGGTTGTGGACGAACGAGTCGCGGTTATCGAGGACGAGGATCATTGGCGGCCCGTGAATCTTTCATTTTAGAGTCTCAGCAACGTGCCGAGATGCTCCTCGAGCAGGCCCGTCTCAGCTGCCGCGCTCTTGAACGACACGTACCCGTCAGGCCGCACGAGGAACAGGCGCCCGTCGCCAGCCCCGTAACGCCTCGACAGCGCTGCCGATTTCGGGAGTCTCTCCACCGCGAGCACCGCGCCAAAGCGCCTTTCCAACGACTCGATCGCCGGATTGACGTTACCCCCATCGGGCATCGCCAGAAGTGTGAAGTACTCGTGGCGGAGCCGGTCGAAGAGCGTGCCGCCGTCCTCGAAATCGATGTCGGGTGCGCGATCGCCGATCGCGGGTCCGTCGAGCTCGCGCAACGCGGCCGGCTTCGGAGCCACGTCGCGATAGGTGTACGCCACGCCGGAGCATGCGTTCACGACCTTCTCCGTATAGCCGGTTTCGAACATCGTCTGCTTCCGCTGGGCGATGTCTTTGCCGTGCGTCATGAAGATGTCGTGCAGTGACGAAGCCGCCCAGATGACCTGCTCGGCAACCGGGCGTCGCTCGGCTTCATAGGTATCGAGCAACTCGTTCTTCGCGAACCCCTTCAACACGAGCGCGAGCTTCCATCCCAGGTTGAATGCATCCTGCATGCAGCAGTTCATCCCCTGGCCGCCCGTTGTGGAATGCACGTGCGCCGAATCGCCAGCGAGGAAGACGTCCCCTTCACGGAACGTGTCAGCGAGACGGACCCACGTCTCCCACCGCGAGTGCCACACGACATCGCCCATCGTGATGCCGTCGTAATGCTTTTCAAGCAGACGCATGAACGCCTGCTGCGGCGTGAGCGTCGGGTCCTCCGCCTCACCGCGATCGCTCAGGAGCAGCCGGAAATGCCCGCCCGGCAGCGGCGCCACCATCAGGAAGTGATCGGTGCCGACGCAGTAATGGAAGTGATCTCTCCAGTCGGTAAAACCGTTCAGATGGATGTCGAGGTTCTGGAAGAAGCTGCCGGTATAGTCCTTGCCTTTCACCGACAGCCCGAGCCCGCGACGCACGCGCGAGTTGATGCCGTCCGCCGCAACCAGATACTGACAGTGAATCAGCTCTTCCTCATCATCGCGATCGGTATGGATGACGCGCGCGGTGACGCCGCTGGCATCCTGCGTGAGATCCCGGAACACCGTGTTGTATTCGATGCCGTGGCCAAACCGCGACTGCGTGTAGTCACGAACAAAGCCCTCGGTCTCGCTCTGGTTGTGAGACAGGATGCAGTTGTATCTGGAATCGACGGTCGTGTAGTCGAGCCCCGGGCGTACTTCCGTGCGTTCGCCGTCGCGCAGGAAGTGCATCACGTATCCCCGGCACCACAAGTCGCGTTCGAGCAGGCTCCTGCTCAACGCCGGGTCGACGAGATCCATCAACTCGATGGTGCGCGCGTGAAGGGCGATGGCGCGCGATTCACGACCGGGCCCGGCCATACGGTCGATGCAGCGATACTCGATGCCCCGGCGCGCCAGCTCCATCGAGAGCACACAGCCCACTGCGCCGCCGCCGACGATGAGGACAGGGATTTCGCTGTTTATCATGATCGATCGACCATCTTTGATCTCTCACCGCACTTCTTCAATAGGTCCGCCCAGTATCAACGCCGCTCAGCCAGCGCGTCGATCATTGCGCGTGCCTTGTCGAGCGTTTCCAGATACTCGTGCTCGGGGTTCGAGTCGGCGACGATGCCTCCCCCGGCGCTGAAGTAGATTCTGCCATCCTGAAGCACCGCTGTCCTGATCGCGATATTGGTGTCGAGCTCTCCCGTCACGCTCCAGTAGCCAATCGAGCCGCAGTAGACACCACGCCGCGACGGCTCGAGCTCCGCGATGATCTCCATCGCCCGAAGTTTCGGCGCGCCCGTGATCGATCCCCCTGGGAATGCCGCGCGCAACACGTCGATCGCATCCGTGCCGGAGCTGAGATCGCCCACGACCGTCGAGACGAGGTGATGGACGGTCGCGTAGTGCTCGAGCGAAAACAGCTCGGACACACGAACCGAGCCGGGCGCGCAGACCCGTGACAGATCGTTGCGCATCAAATCGACGATCATGAGATTCTCGGCGCGGTCCTTCGCGCTTTCCGCCAGCGCCTGCCCGAGCGCCGCGTCGTGCTCGGGCCCGAATCCGCGCGGGCGAGTGCCTTTGATCGGACGCGTCTCGACATGGCCGCGCGCATCCACATGGAGAAAGCGCTCCGGAGAGGCGCTCACCACGACGACTTCGGGAAAGTCGAGAAAGGCGGCAAACGGCGCGGCGTTCCGTCTGCGTAGACGCGTGTAGAAGGACCACGCCGATTCGCCGGTGACGGCCTCGAAACGCTGTGACAGGTTCGCTTGAAAAATGTCCCCTGCGAAGATGTACTCGCGAACCTTCTCGACCGCTGCAAGATATTCCGTTCTGGTGAACGAGGAGCGCAACTGAAGAGAGCGAGGCCACCAGACGGGGTCGATCAGGTGCGAAGGTGCGAAGGTGCGAGGGTGCGAAGGTGCGGGTCCGAGGGTCCGAGGGTCCAGGTCCGACGGTCGCGTGCCGCCGATGAGTCTCCTGACCGAATCGGCGCGCGACGCGGCGCGCGCGCGGCGCGCAGCGGGGGCCAGTTCGGGAACGCCGGTCGAGATCAGCCACGCGCGTGAGGACTCGTGGTCCCACGCGAGCACCCAGTCGTAGAGCCCGATGACGAGATCGGGCAGCGCCAGATCGTCGTATCGCGGCGCCGGAAGACGTTCGAGCGTCAGGCCCCAGTCGTAGGCGACGTAACCGGCTGCGCCACCCTGAAACGGCGGCAGTCCCGGCACGGGCTCGGCCGTGTGCGGGGCGACGAGCTCACGCAGCGCGACGAGCCCATCGCCGCGAATGGTCCGGGACATGCCGGTCGTTCGATCGAAACACTCCGTGTCCACGCCGCGACTGCGGACGACGGCAACGGGATCGGCCGTGACGAAGGAATAGCGGCCGAATCGGCTGGCGGTGCGGGCGCTATCGAGAAACAAACGGTAGGGCAGGCCTTCGAGCGCTGCGCAACAATCGGCCGGATCCGGCGCGGGAACGATCTCCTCGACGAGCGGCGTCATCGATCGCTGCGTTCTCCGCGCTTGCGTTCCGCGTGCGTCAACCGCACGTGACGCGATCGCTCTTCAGGCGGTGTCAGGTAGCCCCACGAAAGCGTGCCTTCCTGCCGATACGTCTTGCCGAGCGTGACGGCAACACTCGCCTTTGCCAGCTCCTTGCCGAGATAGAAGGCGTGAGCCGGCTCGTCGACGCCGAGCTGCGAGAAGATCTCCTGGATATCGGTTCCGCGGACGAAGCGCTCGCTGTTGAAGACCGTGATCGCCTCGCGATCCGCGAAGATGCGGTAGTTGGGATCGGTGATGGCTGCCTGCAGTGCACGAAGTTCGGCTTCCGAGTAGCTCAAGACCTCGGGATCCTTGACGGTGACCAGCCGATCGTCGACGCCCTTTGGAACGGTCCGCCTGGTGATCGCGTAATGCATCAGCCGGCGCGCCACGTCGATTTCACGCACCGCCCCGTATGCCCACGGAATCACTTCGGTCGTCAGCACCGCGCGGATGCCGAGTTCCTGGCAGATCGCCACGAGCAATGCGTTGACGCCGGTGGAATCGGCGGCCGTCAATTCTGTGAGGTTCCCGATGCCCATCAGCATCTCGGCATCCGGCCACCGGCGGCGGGCGTTCGCATAGCGCTCGAGCGAGGCCATGAAGCCCATGCCAATCGGCTCGAGAATCGGATCGATCAAATACGAGACACCCCATTCATCAAGCTTCGCGATGGTCGGCTCGAGCGTCTCGATCGGGCCGCCCAGATCGGGCACCGCAACCCAGCGGACCTCGCTCGCTGACAACTCGTTCGCGATATCGAGATTGGATCGATTCACGCTGAGCACGACGCTCGCGCCCGCGCGCACGGCAGTTCGAATCTCATCGACATCGAAGGTGTCGATGCTCACTCGCATCCCGGCATCGACCAGTTCCCGAACGACGTCGCCAAGTCCCGGAAACGCCAGACCAGGCGTGCACCCGATGTCGATCACGTCGGCGCCGGATGCACGGTATCGCTCGGCCTCCCGCCTGATGTCGTCGTGGGTCAGGCGCGGCGCGTTGTTGATCTCGGCGAGAATCTCGATATCCCAGGCACCGTACTCCTGGGCAATTGCCGATCGACCGAAAAAGCGAGGAATCTCCCTCAGATCCGTGGGCCCCTTCGCCACGGCGACGCCGACCTTCTCCTGGATCACGGCCGGATCGCCTTCGCAGAGGCCGGGAATCAGGACGAGGTCTGTTCCTTCGTTCACCGTCAGATGACGTGCGATCCACGTCGTCGTCATCAATGCGGCCACGGTGATCCGCATCGCCGCGACCTCGCAATCGAAGGGCGCGGCCATACCGCCGAGGACGTTGCGCAACGCCGGCTCGGCGAGGAGACCCGTGACGAACAGGACGCGCCTGGGCGCCGAGGCCTCGGCCATCAGCGAGGATCGCCGCTGCGCACGAACTTGTTCGGCGTGCCTTCGAGCGCATCCCCGGCGGCCGGTCGCCACAGCACGAGGTCCTCGATTCGACGCGCCAGCGCAAAGTCCTTGTCGGTGATGCCGCCTGCGCTATGCGTCGACAGCTTCACGGTGATACGCCCCCATGTCACCGACAGGTCCGGATGGTGATACGCCGCCTCCGACAGATAGCCGATCGCATTCACCAGCATCAGTGTCGTCGGCCATCCATCCGTCTTGTAGACGCGACGAATCCATCCGTCTTCCAAGTACCACCCTGGAAGGTCGCGCAGCCGCTCTGCGATCTGCGCTTCGTCGTAGGTTGTTTCTTTTTTCGGCATGTCAGTGCTCCGGACGTTAAACCTGGAGTTGGAAGTTTGGGAGTTGGGAGGTTGGTTAGCCGGCCTGATCGGATACCACGAAGAATAAGCCACGAAGGACACGAAGAACACGAAATCGCTTAACAGCGGAGGCATGCCAAGACGCTGAGGCGCCACGCCGGCGAGGCTTCGCCTCAGATGGATCGCGCGGCGTCCCAGGCACAAGCCACTGAGAAACGGTCGTGGCTTGCGCGTGGCCGCTGCGCGATCCGTCGGCCGCCCGATCGGGCGGCCCCGGCGTGGCGCTCTGGTCGCCACATCGAGATTGATTAGTGCCTCCACCCTTCCGTGACAATTCGCCGCTTCGTGACCTTCGTGATCTTCGTGGCTAAGTACAGGTTCCCGGCAACAAATACGTTGGAGCTGACAGGTTACATGACGACCCCGCCACCGACGAGCAGCGTGTGCCCGGTAATGAATGCGGCCGCCGGCGAGGCGAGGAACACAGCGGCGCCGGCGACGTCATCGGGCGTACCCCAGCGGCCCAGCGGCGTTGCATCGGACACCTCAGCCCGCCGTGACGAATTCAGATCAGCGGCGAATGACGTTTCTATCCACCCGGGAGCCAGCACGTTGACGCGGACACGCGGCCCGAGCGATCGCGCCAGCGACTTGCTGAATGCGAGCACGCCGCCTTTCACGGCGGCGAACAGTTGCGGGTTGGTTCCCGGCATGCCGGTCAGCACGTGATCCCAACTCATATTGATGATGACGCCGCCCTCCGGTTGAGCCGCCAGAATTTCCGCAGCTCGCCACGACGCGATCATCGTGCCGCGCAGGTCAACCGCGAGCAACAGGTCCATCTTCTGCAGGTCGGAGAGCGTCGCCCCGGGCCCGGTCAGGATGTCAGCACCGGCATTGTTGATCCATGCGTCGATGCGGCCGAACGTCCCACACACGGCAGGGCCGAGCGTCTTCAGCGCCTGTTCATCGGCGATGTCGACCTGAAACGTGGCCGCACGTTTCCCCGTGGCGTGAATCTGCGATTCCGTCACACGCGCACCAGCCGCGTTCGACTTGTAGGTGAGCGCGACATCGGCGCCCGCCTGGGCGGCGCGCACAGCAATCGCCCGGCCAATGCCGCTCGATGCCCCGGTCACCAGGACGACGCGACCGGCCAGCGGCGCGGCAAACGACTCTGACATCGTCCGTCGATCATAGTTCGCGCATCGCGCGTCGAGGAAACGGAGGCGGGCGGAGGTACCGGATCGACACGGAGAAACGGAGAAACGGAGGAACGGAGGTCAAACGGAGAGAGCGCCCTGCCGGTGAGGCCGGCCGTTCGGCCGGCCGCGCGAAGCGCGTCACCGGCACGGCGCCTCCGTTCGTCCCCCGTTTCTCCGCTGCTCCGTGGTGATCCGTTAACTCCGGATTCCTCCTCGTGCGTTTCAATAGAAATATTAATTTCATGTATATGTAATATATATTACGATCCAACAAATGCTGGAAGTTATCCGCGCGCCAGTGAGGCTCCTGCGGCGCAACCTCGGCCTGAGCGCCTTTGCGATCGCTATTCTCGGGCTCGGCATCGGCGCCGCAACGGCGGTGTTTGCGCTGGTCTATGGCGTTCTCCTCGACCGGCTCCCGCTCCGAAATCCAGACCGCCTGGTCTGGATGTACAACCTGCGTACCGAGCGCGATAGAGCACCGCTTTCCATCCCCGACCTGCTCGACTACCAGCGCGCGGCGCGAACGATCGACGGGCTCGCGCCGTTCATCAACTGGACCGCCAACCTGACCGGCGCAGGCGAGGCCGAACGCCTGGAGGGCACGCGCGTCGCGGCCAGCTTCTTCGCTGTGCTCGGGGCGCAAGCGGTCGTTGGACGGACCCTCGACGCTGGCGACGAGCACGCGCGATCGGTGGTGCTGACGGATCGACTGTGGAATCGGCGGTTCGCTCGTGATCCCGCGATCGTCGGGCGATCCATCACGCTCAACGGCCTCGCCTACACGGTTGTCGGAGTACTGCCGAGGAACTTCGTGTTTCCGTTCCGGCAGGCCGAGGTCGCGGTTCCGCTCTCTCTCGATGACGATTCGCGCCGCGAGGATCGTGGCGCAAACTTCCTGCGGGTGGTGGCGCGCCTGAGGCGCGACGTCAGCCTCGAACAGGCACGATCCGATCTCAATCAGATCGCCGCGCGACTCCAACGTGAGTACCCGGTTGACGATGCACGAAAAGTCGGCGTGAGCCTGTATCCGCTTCATGCCGAGATCGTGCGTGATTACCGGCAGATTCTGTGGACGCTCTTCGTTCTCGTGAGCATCCTCGTCAGCATCGGCACGGGCAACCTCGCCAACCTTCTGCTGATTCGCGGTCTCACACGCCAGTCGGAAATCTCGCTTCGCCTCGCGCTCGGAGCAACCCGTGCGCGCGTCGCCGCGTTGTTGATGATGGAGGGCGCTGTCCTGGCCATCGCTGGCGGAGTCGTCGGCCTCATCCTCGCCTCAGCAGCGATCCCAGTATGGAGACTCATGGCTCCGGCGGACTTCCCGCGGTTGCCAGTGATGTCCATTCAGATGCCGGTGATTGCGTTCGCGTGTCTCGTATCGGTCGTGGCCGGCATGATCGCGGGCGCGATTCCGGCATGGGGGGCGTCACGCGAGATCACTGCCGGCCACATGGTGACCGGCCGCGTCGCCGGAAGTCGCCGGCAGGGCGCCCTGCGACGGGCCTTTGTGATGCTGCAACTGGCCGGTTCCACTGCCCTGATCCTGTGCGTGGCGGCGGCCGGCCACGCGCTCGACGCGCTGGAGCGATACGACCCGGGCTTCGCGGCTGATGAGAGTCTCTCGGTCCAACTGTCTTTGCCGCCGACGCGCTACAACACCCGCGAATCGATCGCGCGGTTCCACGATGACGTGCAGCAGCGGATCACCGAGCGGGCGCCAGCGTCGGTTGCGGGTGCGATATCCCTGCTGCCTTTGAGTGGCCTGCTCTCAACAGCGGATGTCGAGTTCCCGGATCGGCCAGCACCGCCGCCGGACCAGATCCCGCAAGCGCACTTTCGAATCGCCGGACCGGACTACTTTCGGGCCGCGGGAATACGCATCCTCACTGGTCGGGAGTTCCAGACATCCGATCAGGAACGAGGTCGCCCTGTGGCCATCGTGAGTCAGACGTTCGCACGTCGGCATTGGCCCAATGACAACGCGGTCGGGCAGCATCTCGCGCTCGCGCCAGCCGCGTCATACCCGGACATGCAGGTCGTAGGCGTCGCATCGGACGTGAAGCAGTTCGGGATCGACGGCGATGCCACCGCCGACTTGTATGTGCCGCTTCATCAAATGCCCGCCTTTCAGGTCGGGCCCGTTGCAGCACGAATGTACTGGATCGTTCGTGTGAATCAACCCGACGCACTCTCGCCACGCGATCTACACCGAATCGTCTACGAGGTCGATCCGGAAATCGCGGCATCCAACGTACAGACATTGTCGCAAGTGCTCGCAGGCGCGATGGCGCCAACACGGGCACACGTGCTCTTGATCGATGTCTTTGGCTATGTCGCTCTCTGCCTGGCGCTCCTCGGGTTGTATGGGGCGATCGCCTACGCGGCGGGCGCACGTCGTCGCGACCTGGCTATCCGCGCCGCGGTCGGCGCTCGTCGACGCGATCTGCGGCTGTTGATGGTGCGCGATGAGTTCCAGCCGATCGGAATCGGTCTCGTTGCAGGGTTGCTGGCCGGTACCGCCGCCGTGCCGGCCGTCATGCGGTCGGTGTCCACAACCGTCTCCGCTGATCGCTGGACGGCCGTCTACGTTCTGATTGCGATGTTGCTCGTCTCCACCGGCGCCAGCTACCTGGCATCAACCCGAGCCGGACGCGCGGAACCGCTCGACCTTCTGAAGGACTGACTCGACACATGGCGGCACGACGTCAATGGCTGTTGCTCGCGTTCACGATCCTGGCGCGTCAATCCAATGCGCGAGTGAAGGCGTGGCGACGATTGCAGCAGCTTAGTGCCGTGCTGTGGAGAAACGCGGTGTATGTCCTCCCACAATCCGCTCAAGGCCGCGAGGATTTCGAGTGGATTCGGCGGCAGATCGTCGACGGCGGCGGCGAGGCCACCATCTTCGTGGCCGAATTCGTGGACTCGACAGACGAGGAGGCGCTCATGGCTCGCTTTCGACAAACTGCTCACGCGGAGTACCGCGAGATCAAGCGCGAGGCGGATCGCGTCGTGTCCAGCGCTCGTCACACGCAGCGTGCGAAGGGCCGTCCCTCGTCGGCCCCAACGCGTCGCGTCCTGGCATCCGCGGCGCGAAGCCTGAGATCTCGCTTCGATGCCGTCGTTGAACGCGATCTCTTCGCCGCTTCAGGCAGACAGGACGCTGCCGAAGCCCTCAACGCACTGGAATCGATCGCTGCTCCACCCACCCCCGCATCTCGCGCCGAACGGCCACATCTCTCGACGGATGCCTTCCAACGGCGTCGCTGGGTGACACGGCCGCGTCCAGGCGTGGATCGGATGGCCTCAGCGTGGCTCATTCGCCGGTTCATCGACCCGCGTGCCACGTTTGCGTTCTCGGATCAACGACGAGATGCCGAGGTGTCCTTTGACATGTTCGGCGGCGACTTCACTCATGAAGCCGATAGATGCACCTTCGAAGTCCTCGCCGAGCGATTCGCGATCCGCGATCCAATCGTCAGCCGGGTCGGCCGCATCGTCCACGATCTCGATCTCAAGGAAACGCGATACGCCGCGCCCGAGACGCCGGCCGTCGCGCACATGGTCGAAGGCCTTCGCATGATGCACCCCGACGATGGGACGCTGCTCGAGCAGGGAATCGGGATGTTCGAGTCGCTGGCGCGTTCTTTTGCGGCAACGGACGTGGCGCCTACGTCTCCTCCCCGAGGATCGACCCGAACAACGGCCGTCCCGCGCGCGAGGCATAGAAGCCGAAAAGCGCGAGGCTGACGAGGATCGCGAGCGTCCAGTTGGAAGGCATCGCCCGCCAATGCGAGAACTCGAGCGTCATCGGGACCGCGGCGAGCAGCCGCCATGTGAACCACGCGACGACGAGCGACAGCAGACCGAATCGCATGGCAAGCCATGTCAGCAGTGCGCCGCTGGCCAGCGGAAAGACGAGCGAATACGGCATTACGGACATGTCATAGAACGCGGTCAGCGACAGAAAGAGCATGGTGACAACGATCGCCAGCCAGCGAATCCGTAACACGAGCCGGGCCATGACGATGCCGAAGGCGGCGAAGAGCGCGCCGTCGATCGCATTGACGCTCACGATGAGGACTGCCCAGAACGCCGCGGCGCCGTCACCATACATCTCCTCGCCGAAACCGTAACGTGCATACGGTGCCGAAAAGCCAAGCGCGGGGATGATTGTCGCCTTGCCCACGTCGACCAGGATGAGGGCGACGCCGAAGACCATTCCGATCAGCAGATCGCGGCCGACGCGCGGATCGCGAATATGTCCTGTGAGCAGACGCGACCACCCAAGAAGCGCATCCGGCCAGAGCCGTCGCACGTACGGTTCGACGGCCACGTAGAGGGTCCAGAAGACGGCCCCGAGCAAGGCGATGATTCCTGCAGATCGGAAGAAAAGCCCGATCTCGCCTTCCAGACTCGATGAGTGACTGGCGCGCAAGACCCACGAAAGGACCCCCGCAATCGCCACATACGACGTCACGCGCCACGCGCCGCGGCGATCGGCGCGACTGGTGTGGATGTGCCGGCGCGCCAGCACGCCGGCAGCGGCAATCATCACGGCGAAGATCGTGAAGATCAAGGCGATGAAAATCTGATCCGCCGCCGACCGTCTTTCAGGCTCCATGCGCTCGGGATCCGTCCATGGACCGATGACATCGAAAAACACCGGCTTGCCGCGATACGCGGCCGCCTCGATGCGCAGGGTGACGTCCTTGACGGTGGGATGCGGACCCGTCCACGCCGCGCGCCCATCGGCGTAGTCCGGTGGCGCCCATTGAGGTGTCGCTTCGACGAACGACGACATCGACAAGCCGGCCGCCTCGAACAAAGTGTTCCACGGAGGCGGCGCGGCAGGACCGGTGCTCTCATCGAATTGCGGCGGCACCGACCGGAATCGCTGTAGCCGTCCGCGCGGATCCAGCACGACTTCGCGCATCCCTGTGTCGATCGACGGCGGATCGTCCAGGGAGACGGTGTCCTCCTCGACCGGGATGATCTGGCGCGGACTGCTGCGGTACCAGAACAAAATGCCGGACGGATCTCCCGTCGACAACACATCCCATCTCCCCGACCCACGCGCCTGCCTTCGCAGCCACTGGCGATAGTCGTCAGCGGCCATGAAGCCGGACGCGGTATCGCCGACCGGATCCGTATAACCAAACGTCTTGATCAGTTGCTCGGCGCGGTTGATCAGCACCTCCGGCGGATCTCCGAGCGGCACACGCCCAGCCTCCGACGAGCGTTGTGACATGCCCGCGAACACGAGCAGCCCGACGATGACGAACGACACGAGGGCGACGCCCCAACCGACGGCGAGCGCATCGGATTCGGCGGCAGCGGCAAGCACATCGGGTGATGGCGTCTCTCCTGCGGCGAGGGCTGCAGCAAGCGGATCTCCGCCGGGCAGAGCCGCAGCGACCACCAGCGCCGACGCCGGCCGCCGATCCGGGTCGCGCTCCAGGCATCGCAGAATGACGCGTTCCACGGCGGGATCGAGATCGCGAACGATCGACGAGGGCGTCGTATGCGTTCCGGTCTGGTGAAAGCGCTTGAGGTCCTCGAGCGTCCTGCTCTCCTGCGCGCGGCGGCCGGTGAAGACCTCGAACAGGGTCAGTCCGAGCGCGTAGATATCGCTCTTGATCGACGCGGCGCTGCCGGAAAACTGCTCCGGCGCCATGTACTGCGGCGTCCCGACGAACTCGGCGGTATCGGATCGGGCCGTGGCAATGCCGAAGTCGGTGACGCGCACGTCACCTTCACCGTCGATCATCACATTGGCCGGTTTCAGATCGCGATGAATCACACCGCGCTCGTGCGCGGCGGCCACGGCGGCGCAGAGTTGGCGCGCGATCTGGACCGCCTTGTCATGCGGCAGGCGACCGATGCGCCGCAGCAGCGAGGCCAGCGGCTCACCGTCGATGTACTCCATCGTCAGAAAACGATGGCCGCCGGCTTCACCAAGGTCGTAGAGGCGGCAGACGTTCTTGTGTGAAACCTGGCGGGCGACGCGCAACTCGTTGTGAAACTGGCTCAACCTCGCTTCGTCGTCCGCGCCAGCGGGGAGGAACTTGAGCGCGACAGGCTGATCGAGGATCAGGTCCTCGGCGCGATAGACCTCGCCCATGCCGCCCTTTCCAAGCAGGGCAACCAACCGGTAGCGACCGGCGATGATCGCGCCGGCCGCGAAGCGAACCGGTGCTGCCGCCGGCACAGGCACGCCTGTGGTTTCAGCTGTGGTCGGCGCGTTCGTGAGGAACGTGGGTTCGTCCACGGCGAGAGCTTATCAAAGGGACAAGGGCGCACTTGTAGCGAGGCGTAGAGCAGTCCAGGGCGAGCCAGCAATGAGCTCTGCTGCGCAAAAATACTGCCTCGCGATATTGACATGCCAATGATCGCGCTCCTAGAATCCGCTCACTCTTGAGCGCCGAAGAGGCGGCGCAGCGGTTTCGTTCGAGCACGTCGGCGCTCTTTTCCCGTAGTCATTGGAATCACAGCTAGTCCTTCTTGAGCCAGGGGGTCGATGTGATGAAGCGACTGCTTTTCGCCGTCTTGGTGTTGTCTCTCCTCCCGGCTGCTGCCTACGCGCAGGAAGCCACGCTGAACGGCACGGTGACCGATTCGACAGGCAGCGTCCTGCCGGGCGTCACGATTCAAGCCTTG
>Ga0207428_10004692_pt1 | contig 12939 bp, 5 predicted proteins | sample RhiMethybrSRZTD1_FD_187600 | JGI IMG/M metagenome (GOLD analysis project Ga0207428, IMG submission 187600) | Populus rhizosphere microbial communities from Tennessee, USA - Rhizosphere MetaG P. TD hybrid SRZTD1 (SPAdes) (version 3) | ecosystem: Host-associated > Plants > Roots > Rhizosphere >... | reverse complement strand
TCCGGAGGAATGAACTCCTGCATAAGCTTGCGAATTTCAGGCGGCGCATTTGCCGCGACGAATTTTAAGATTCCGGCGGCGGCCAGCAGCTTCACCGCGCGTCTCAAATCCGATTCTTCCTTCCGCGCGTCGTCTTCGCAAGCCTTGCCGGTCATCCTGTATTCCTCGCCTTGAACGCCGCCGATCTCATCGCCTTTCTTTCTGTAGAGCGCGCCGAGCGCCAGGTTGTTGGCTGCGTACTCGCTGGCCTCTTTCGTCGCGGCGCGATAGCTAATGGCCACTACGTACTGTTTGATCGCCAGGTCTGTGGCGCCCGTCGAGAGATAACAGTTAGCCAATTCGCGCTTAGCCTCGTAATAATCGGGGCGCAACTCGATCGCCTTCTTCAATTGTGGCACGGCCAGATTGGATTGCTGATTCAACCGGTAGGCGTAGCCGGCGCCGAAGTAAGCTTCCGCGTCTTCAGGCGCGAGGGTCGAGGCGAGCACAAAGGAGGCGATCGCTCGGTCGAAATCCTTCCCAACGGCTAGCAAGGCAAATCCGAGAGCGCGGTGGGCTTCGGCGAGACCAGAGTCTTTTTGGATCGCGAGCTCGGCGTCGCGGACCAAGTCGCACGATTTTGCGACGCCCTTCTCCTGGACTTCGGGCGCCATGGGGCCCGCAAGGCGCCTTCCCTGGATGTCGGCGTCCTGAATGCCGGCGCCCTGGATCTGGCTGGCCTGAGCCTCTTGTGAGGATTCTTTATCGCTGTTTTTGCCGCCCTTGCCGCTTTTACTCTTTTTGCCGTCTTTGCCGCCTTGATCTTCAACGCCGCTCTGGGCCTCGGCGCCTTTATCTTTCTTCCCGCTCTTCTTGCTCTTCTTGCCTGATTCTTCGCCGGACGCTTCATTGGATTGCGGCGCGAAGGATTGCGATCCGGGCGGCGGCGCGAAGGCTTGTTCGTTTTTATTCTTGCTCTTCTTTCCCTTCTTACTCTTCTTGCCTGATTCCTCCTCGGGTTGCGGCGTGAGAGATTCTGATTCGGGCGATACGAAGGCTTGCTCGTTTTTATTCTTGCTCTTCTTGCCCTTCTTGCTCTTCTTGCCGGATTCCTCCTCAGGTTGCGGCGTGAGAGATTCTGATCCGGACGATACGAAGGTTTCTTCGTTTTTATTCTTGCTCTTCTTGGCCGCTTTGCCCTTCTTGCTCTTCTTGCCGGAGCCTTCGTCAGGTTGAGTCTCGCCAGTTTGCCCAACGGATGCGACCAGATCTGCTTCGTCTAACTTCATCGCGCTTTGGGCGCGGGATCGGCGGGCCAGGATGAGCGCGTTATTGGGGAACTTCTGCTCCGCAACAAGCAACAGATCCACCGCCTCGCGGTAGCGTCCGCTCTTCACATAAACCTGAGCCAGACTCTCATAGACGGACTCCGAATTAGGGTCTTCGGCCAGGGCCTGTTGATATGCGGTGATGGCCTGAGGCAAGAGCTTTTGCCGTTCGAACTGTATGCCTTTTTCGTAATTCGAATTCCCGGCGGACGATTGCAGGTTGATAGTGATCTCCTGCCGGTAGCCGGCGATCACGTTGATTCTGGTCTCGGAAGATTGGAATCCGGGCGATTCGGCGCGCACCGTGTACTGGTTCGGCGGCAAATCCTTTTGAATCGGCCCGCGCCCGGCTTGCTGGCCGTTGATCGAGATTGTCGCGTCTTCGGGAAAAGTGTTGAGTCGTATTCCGCTGACGGCGGTCGTCTCAGGAACATTTCCGGAGAGAGGCAGGACGCGCGCAACCAGAACCGGGCCGCGCACGTCCGTGGCCACCATCGTCGGATTCTGATTCTGTCCGAAGGGGTTCTTGGCTTCCTGCGACCATTTGCGGACGTTTTCGGTCAGATATCCGGCAAGCCGGCCCGCCTCGACGCGCCCGTCGGGACGGTCGGCAAGCTCGCGAAGGCCGCGCAGTATGTAGTAGGTGAAGACGCCGTGCTGGAGTTGCTGGCTCTCGAAAGCGCGTTCGCCGATCTGGCAGGCGTAAAAGACCACGCTGGTCGGCGCGTCCCTTCGCTGTTGTTGCTCGCGGGAGGGGACCATTGTCAGGATTCGCGCCGTCACGTCAGTGAGCTGGTTTCCTTTAAACCCGCGTCCGGGAGACGGGTCCTCGCGGCAGGCGTCGTAAAAGAGGGTGAATTGCGAAGCCTTCAACGCCGAGAGCTTGCTGATCAATTCTTCCATGTCGACCGCCGTGCGCGCGACCGTTTCTTTCGATTGAATGTCAGTGTCGACCGGGAGGAAATAACTTTTGGCTTCTGTTCCGACGCCGTTCACGATGCCGTGACCGGCAAGGAAGATGATGATCTCGTGGCCGGGCTGGACGCGCTGCGCCAGATATTGATCAATGGCGGTGAAGATGTTCTGCTTCGTCGCCCTGGTTTCTCCGGCGCCGTTGTCGGTGAGCAACCGAACGTGGTCTTCCGCGTAGCCTGCCGATGAAATCAACAGATCCTTGATTGAACTGGCGTCAGCGCCGGGGTACTTCAGGTCCACAGTATTGCCCGGATAATCGCCGACGCCGATCAGCAATGCCCATTGATTGGGATTCACCAGGGGCTTACTTGCAGGCGCTGAGTTTACCTCCGATGTCTTGCCGGCGGACGATAGGCTTAAGCCGATGATGAATAGGCTGATGATGATTAGTTTGCGCATTACTGGGTCACCTCAATTGTAGATTGGCCGATCGGTTATTGAACCAGCGTTTAGTGCCGAGGATTGGGTGTCCAATCCACAAAAATACCGCCCTTTGACGGTGAAAGGCGAGTATGCGTTGAATGGAGTGTTGGTGAAAATCCCGATTTGCCGAGAAGATTTCCTGGCCCGCGAGATTGCCGCAGCCGTGGCGAATGGCAGGCCGGGCGAAATGTCCGGTGGCGCCATGGCCGGGGCGAAAGGGATGCGGAAGCTTTTGTCGTTTCATTTCCATATCACGTCCGTCATATACGATAGCGCCCCTGGCTGATTTCCGGCTATGACAAATGTCCACACCTATTTATGACAAATGTCACATCTAATATGGAAAATGAAACTATGAATGAGAAAATCTGCCTGGTAACCGGCGCCAATTACGGCATCGGTAAAGTCCGCGGCGAAGGCTCTGGCGGCGGGCGGGGCGACGGTGATCATGGTTTGCCGCAACCGCGACAAGGGCGAAGCCGCGCGCGATGAGATCGTTAGAGAGAGGCGCAACGAGAACGTCTCGCTGGTGAACAACGCCGGGTCATACAACGGGGTACAATCCGGTTGTAATGTCATTTGCGGGCTCGGCTGCGCGCCGGCTCAGGCAAAGAGAAAATGACCACTGTCGAAGATCCCGGAGCCGCCCTCCAGAAACCCGACGCGCTGCCGGAAGTGGCCGCGACATACTGTTTGCCGTTGACTGCGTACGTCAGCACTCCGCCGTTCATGGGCCCGCCGGTGTTGAATCTGTAAAGAACCTTGCCCGTACGGGCTTCGAGCGTCAGAAAATCTCCGGTCATCTCTCCGGTGAAGATTAGACCCGCCGACGTCGTGGCGACCGCCGCCACCATAGGCCTTGACGATTCGTACTGCCAGGCGACCTTGCCGGTCGAGGCGTCGACAGCCGTCAGCCAGCCGCGCGATTTATCAATCGGGTCGTCTACGTACATCCCGCCCATATACAACTGGCCCGGGATGAAGCGGTCTTCGCTCGCCTTTATGAACCTGCCGCACCAGTCGACGGCGGGCGTGTAAAGCATGTTCGTGTTCGGGTTGTAGGCCGGCCCGTTCCATAACACTCCGCCGAGGACGCCGGGGCAAGTGTGCACTCCTTTAACGGTCAAAGGCTCGTCCGCGTTGGATCGCGTTGTCACAGGAGTCGCGTAAAGATGCTCTTTTGTCTCACGGTCCAACACGCGCAGCATCCCGTCTTTACCGGCCAGCGCCACCAACTTCCTGGCCTTGCCGCCGACCGTCGCGGTGAAGAGCGGGCTGACCTGCGTCAAATCCCAATCGTGCGAGTCGCTCGGCGTGGCCTGGTAATGCCACTGCAATTTGCCCGTGCGGGCGTCGAGCACGACCAGCGAATTGGTGTAGAGGTTGGTCCCAGGGCGAGCGTCGGCCAGGAAGTCCGGGGCTGGATTGGCCACGGGAACATATACGAGCCCGGCCTGAGGGTCGAGCGAGAGCGGCGCCCAAACCGCGCCTCCGCCACGCTTCCTCACATCGGAGTTTCCCCAGGTTTCGGCGCCAGGCTCGCCGTCATCGGGGACAGTGTTAAATCGCCAGACCGGTTCGCCGGTTTCGAGCCTGAACGCGCCTATCCAGCCTTTGACGCCCTGTTCACTGATTCCGAGTCCGAGCAGGACCAGGTTCTCAAAGATCATCGGCGCCATGTTGAACGATCCTTCGTTCTTTTCGGTTGCGACGACTTTTCTCTCCCAGAGGAGCTTGCCGGTCTCGATGTCGAGCGCGAAGAGATAGCCGTCAGTAGTCGCCCTGACGACTCTCCCGTCTTTGATGGCGGCGCCGCGATTCGGCGGATGGATTTCGACAGATTTACGCCTCCAATCGTGACGCCAGCGCACACGGCAGTTGGTCGCGTCAATCGCGACGGTCGAGTATGTCGTGGTGATGTACATCACGCCGCGATAGACGACAGGGTTGTTGTGGAAAGGTTTCGTGTCGCCGGCCTGGTAAAGACAGGCGGGCCGCAATGAGGCGGCGTTCAGCCTGTTGATCTCTTTCAGGTCTACGTAACGCTGGCCCGTGTAATCGTGATTCGACATCAACCAGTCGGCGGCGTTCGACGGCGCTGAGTTCAGTTCCTGCTGCGAGGGGCCTTTCGATGAAGGATCCGGGGCGCCGCCCGCGTTGCCGCTCGCGTTGTTTGACGAAGCCGAGGCGTTGGCCTCGCCTTCGGTCGGAGTCTGAATGACGCCCTCTTTCAATGAGCCTTGCGGCTCGATCTTGATCTGCTTCAGGAGGGCCGGATCGGCGGGCAGTTCTCGCGCGCCGGCCTTGTAGCCGTTGGCCTTGAGCATGTAGGCGACGGTGTCAATGTACTGTTGTTTGCTGAGAGTGTTTCCCGCGCCGAATGGCATCTGCGTGCGGGTGATGTAGTAAAGGTCATCGACAGATTTGTCGCCGCGCGTCCACCTGTCGGCGAATTTACCGCCCGAGAGCGCCGAGGCCGAACTGCCTTCGAGCCGCAACCCGTGGCAGGAGGCGCATTTCTTGTCATAGACGGCCTGTCCCCTGGCGGCCTGGGCATCGGTGTAAATTCCATTTTGCTGGGCCTGCTGGGAAGGCTTCTGAGTCGAAGAGATCGTCCTGGCCGGGCCGGATAGCAGGCCGAGCGAGATGGCCGACAGCGCCAGCGCCGATGTGAACAGCCGGAGGGGGAGATTTTGTTGTTTCATTTCCCATTTCCCATATTTCGTTTGTCATATACCATTGCGCGCCCAGCGCGCTTCCCGCAATGATAAATGACAATCGTAATATGGAAAATGGAAAATTGAGGTATGAATGAGAAAATCTGTCTGGTGACCGGCGCCAATTCCGGCATCGGTAAAGTCACGGCGAAGGCTCTAACGGCGGGCGGGGCGGCGGTGATCATGGTTTGCCGCAACCGCGACAAGGGCGAAGCCGCGCGCGATGAGATCATTAGAGAGACGCGCAACCAAAACGTCGACCTGGTGATCGCCGATTTCTCCGACCTGAGCCAGATCAGACGGCTGGCCGCCGGCGTCAAGGCGAAATACCCGCGATTGCATGCGCTGGTGAACAATGCCGGGTCATACAACAGCGAGAGGAAGCTTACCGTCGACGGTTACGAAACCACTTTCGAGGTCAATCATCTCGGCTACTTCCTGCTGACGGTTGAACTGCTCGACCTGCTGAAATCGTCCGCGCCAGCCCGCGTCGTTAACGTCGCTTCCGAAGCGCACCGCTCTGCGCGCATCAACCTCGACGATCTGAACCTTGAGAAGGGTTACGGCGGGTGGAAGGCTTATGGGCAATCGAAGCTGGCCAATGTGCTATTCACCTATGAGCTTGCGCGCAGGCTCAAGGGAACGGGCGTCACGGCCAACTGCCTGCACCCGGGAGTCGTAGGCACCGACTTCTTCAATAAAATCGGGGGCTTTGCGGGAAAGTTCCTGCGCCTGATTGCGCCATTTATGCGGACGCCCGAAAAAGGCGCCGATACCATCATCTGGTTGGCTTCGTCGCCCGAAATCGAAGGAATCACGGGAAAATATTTCGTCGACCGGAAAGAGCGGGCAACCAATCCGGAATCGTACGACACGACGATCGCGGCGCGGTTGTGGGAAGTCAGTGAGCGGATGTGTAGCTCGATTTAGCATTATTAAACATTCGTACACGCCGCTTTGGTCAGAAAATTGCGATGAAATAAGCATAAACGAAAGTAGGAAGGAGGGGCTTCAGTATGAGACTGACACTGAAGAAACTAATTATGAGCTTATTCGCGGCAGTCATCCTTCTTCCCGGCGTCTCGAAAGTCACGGCTGACGCTCAATATGTATATTGGCGCAGGCCCGCGCGGGTAATCATAATTCAGCCGTATCGTCCCGTGGTTCGGCCGTATTATCCCGTGGTTCAACAGTATTATCCCGTCTATTACCCCGTCTACGACCCTTATATATTGCCGACTTATAGTGTGGCGGAGCCTTTCTCTTACTTGCAAGTGAAGGGATATAAAGAGGGTGTTGATGAAGGCAAGGACGACGCCGAAGATGGCAGACTACCCAATCCGACAATACACAAGGATTTCTACAAGTCCTACAGCCCGGTTTATCGTCAAGCGTTTATACAAGGGTACTATGACGCGTACCGAAGGAAAATAATAGATTAGCTTGATGGGCTGGATCGAATACGCCACATGCGACAAGACACGCGTCATATCGCATGTGGCGTATTTTCCTGTCCTACATTTCCTGGTTCGGTTTCTCCAACAGGAAAATGTAGGACAGGAAAATATCACTCTTTCGAGATTCTATTTTGAGAACCCAGGAGGCGTTTCTGGCTGCCCCACCACAGGTATAGCTTGTCGAAGACGCGCAGATGCAATTGGGCCGCGATCCATCCGAGAAGTCCCATTGCCACGCCGACGGTGATTTCATAAGCGGTCTTGCGATAATCCACCACGCGCAGGATGTTCCGCGCAAAAGCGGGCAGCAGGCTGAACGCCGCTATTGTGATTACCGCCAGAACGGCGTCGCCCCACGTCAATCTCCAAGCGTTCAAATAGAAATCCCCCATATAAATCGTGACAATTCGGCCGTCCCAGTTCCCCCAGCAGTACCAGCCGAACAAGCCGGCTAATATAGTCGCCAGGATAATTGAACTGGCTTGCAGTGGACGTGAGAGCCTCCAGATTTTGAACGCAAGAGAGCTGGCGGCCGAAAGCAGTCCCATCATAGATGGAGCGATGTCAGCCCTGGTGAGAAGTTCGCTGAACTTCATGAACTGCCAATCCGCAACCGACCCCTTTGATTGATCGAGTTCCGGCAGGCTACTCCGCAGCTCGAACTCCGCCATTCGATAACCACTGATCATCAGCGCTTTCGCCTCGGCGTCCGAAAACGAATCGAGATCAGTGCGAATTGCGGCAAGACGCTCCTGCGCTCCTTTATTGATTCCGTATTTTGTGACCGGAAGATCGTGGGCGAGAGCGTCTTGCGGATCGGGGCAATCGATCCAGTCCATAGGTTTGACCGGCAGATCTTTTTTCAGGTGGATGAACATCAGCCCGCGCAGAGTCGAGGCTCGCCGCTGCGCCGACAATTCGCGGTATTGCGCCACGCGAACGCGCGACTGCAGCACTGAATTGGTTCGCAGCGGCACTGACAACAGCCCGCCGCCGGGATTATTCTCCGTGCTCATCTGCCCGCTCGCGTCGCTCACCAGCAGAATATTGCATCCCTGATCGAGCAGGCTGGCCGTGCCCTGGTTGTCGTAAACTCCTCCGTCAACCAATCGCACGACCAATCCATAGTAGAGATTCGTAAGCGCAAGCGGCTCGAACAACGCCGGCACGCAGGACGATGCCGCCACCGCATGGCCGAGCCGAACCCGCCGGTGGCCTTCGGGCGCGTCCTCGTAATACATCCGCCGCAACCGATAATTGCCGTCAACCTCGGAATCGATGGAGGACGGAGGTTCGCCCATCCACGTCGTGGTGAACTGCCAGTTATGGCCGGTGTTGAGCGTTGTCGCGTTCAGGATCAGGATCGGGATTTTAGCCGCGCGGCGCCAGTTGTCGTTCTTGGGATGAAAGTTGATGTGTTCGCCTATCGGCCGGATTTGAAGATCATTCAGCCATCGCGCCTTGGCCCCCTCGCCGTCCTTGACGCGGCTGAAAATCCTCTTCTCGTATAACTCGCCGAGGCGCGTCGTGCGCGAATAATTCGACGAGAAGATCATCTTCAGATTCACGAACGGGTTGGCCACTACGCTCGTGCGGATGTTGGTCTGAACGCCGGCAAGAAAGTCGCGTTCGACGCGTTTGACGATCTCGATGTAATCCTCTTTTGTGATTTGCTGGTCTGCCTTTTCCTGCAGCAGTTTCCGAACTTCCAGGTAATAATGCGCGCCGATGATCGAACCGCCGGAGACGCAGGAGAGCGCCTCGACCTTTCGCAGTAAGTCCAGTTCCGCGAGTTTCGCAAGCACGCCTATGTGGTAGAGCGCTGCGCGGAACCCTCCGCCCGAAAGCGCCAAACCGATCTTGCCCATGAAGGCCGACGCGCAGGCGGCTTCGGCCATGTGCTCTGCGGCTTGAGCCTCGCGCTCCTTGCCGTATATTTCCTTGAGCGCTTCGAACAGCGTGTCCCAGGCTAGAGGTTGACGTCCTCGATCAGTGGTTATCGCACGCTTGTCCAACAGGCGTGACAACTGAGCGAATTGCCTGATTGTTGATTCGAGTTCCCATTCCGGCGCGCCTTCCAATACTGCGGCTTCCTTCAGCCATTTCCGCGCCTCGTCATAATCTTCCAGCCCGAAATATGATTCGGCGATTGTGGCGATAAACCACCATTGTTGCTTGAGCGACTGGTCTTTCTCCGCCATATCGACCAGCGTCTCGGCGATCTTCCTGCGAATCTCAATCGCTTTGTTTCGGCGATCCGCGGTACTTTTCAACAAGACGTTGGTCTCTCTGGCTGCTTCCTCTTCCTGATCGGCGATCAGGTCGAGTACGAAGGCGGCGTTGATCCCCGTATATCCAAAATCACCTTTAACCCCCTGCTCGTAGCCGCGCAAATAGAAGACCATCGAACGTTCCAGATGCTGTTTCTGCCCGTCCAACTCCCAAAGACGTTTGTGAATCGCTCCCGCCAATCCCAGCGTCTCCTGATTCTTTGTGGTACGGATGTCGTCGGCCTTGCATAGTATGTTGAACGCGTCGTCGAGCTTTTCGTCCGGCGGCAGATCGGGGTCTTTATACGTGACCAACGCGAGTTGCTGCGCGAGTTTCAAGCGGTTGTCTGGATGATTGGCTTCAGGCTTGTCCTGCGCGCGCTCCAGAATCCTTCGCGCGTAACCGAAGGCCCGCTCGTTTTTGAGCTTTTTGGCCAAGCCGAACATAATGTCGAAATTCGCGTCCTGACCGGCGATGATCGTCTTTGCCAGTTTTACGTTTTCGCTCTCGCGACTGATGTTATTGCTGTCATGGCTGTTTGGCATAGAGCGTCTCCTGTCTGATCGCTGCTTCGGGTTGTTCTTCGATTTAGGGCTATCGTTTCCGATTTTCCCGCTTGCCCGTCGATTCGTGCAGATACTTCTCGCGTTCCTCCGGCGTCAACTCGCGCGGCGACAGTCTGCGCGCCGACTCCATCAATTCATCGAAACGCATAGACATCGCTCGATCGCGCATTGGGCTTTCAAGCAAACACCGCCTCAACGCGTCTTCGGCCTGCCTTGTGCGGGCGATGCGCGCCGCATTGGTCGCCAGGATTAAACTGAGGTTAGGATCATTCGGCAGCAATGAAATCGAGGTGGTAGCCAATTCACGCGACTGAGCGATGTCGCGTTGTCGTTCGGCGTCGATAGCGTTTGCCCGCGCCAGTTGGGCGGACGCTTCCGCACGCCTGCGCGCGCTTTCCGCCTCCCTGAACGCGTCTTCGACGGACTTTTTTAGCGCCTGAGCTTCCGCCGAGCTCTGTTCCGCAATCTTTCTCTTCGCCTCCTCCGCCTTCAGCGAATCGCCGGTTTTGACCAGCGCATTTTCGAGTTTACGACCCTGATTCAGAGCATAAAACGCCGTCGGCAAAGAGATCATGAAAGTCGCCGCGATCAATCCAGCCGCCGCAGGCCTGACTCGCTTGCGCCAATTGAACGGCAAATGATCTTTCACCCATTGCTCGTCGAACACCGTCTCATAAATCCGGTTTCGCGTCCGCAACTGGGCGCCTTCGCGCCGCACGACGCCTGAAAGCTTCAGATGCGTTATGACCGTCGAGCGCTCTTCGTCCCGCACGGAGTTCCCCGCGCGAATCTCCCCGTAAGTCGTCAGCGCGCCTTCGACGTCGGGCGCGTGTTTGGTGAGCATGTCGCGGACAAACTGCAGGTTGCCGTCCTGTTCGCTCATCGCGCCCAAGAAGGTGTCGGCGACCACGCGGTCGACGTCGGCCTCGGTCCAACGCAGGTGGCGCGCCTCCACCATCGCAATGCAGAGGCGCTGCGTCAGGTAAGGGTGTCCGTTCGTCCACTTCATCGCCCACCGCAGAACCTGTTTGGCTTCGCCGGGCGGGAGGCTTAAGCCCTCGGCCAGCGGCGCGGCCTCCTCATATGTGAAATCGCCCAGTTCAACGCTTTGCCGGAAGTCGAACGGCATGCGCTGCGGATCGCGGATCAGTTCTCCGGGCGCGGCAACGCCGAAGATCGCGAATGAAAGCCGCTTGAATTCGGGCTTGATCGCCCGAGCGTTGTACAGAAACCGGATTGCGGCGTAGAAGTCGTCGGTGAAATCGAGGCCCAGCGTCGCGCCAATTTCGTCAACGAAGACGACCACGGGTTCGGCCACGTCCTTCAGCAACACTTCCTCGAAGAATTTGGTCATGCGCTGGGTGAGGCCCAAGTGGGGGGTGGCCTCCCACCACGCGGCGGCATCGGTCGAGAGCGCCAGCTGGTCCTCTATTATGGCGAGCAGTCCCAGGTACCATTGTTCGGGCGTGACGTGCGCGCCGATCTGCGTCAGGTCAATAATCACTGAGCGGATTTTTTCGTCCGCAAGCTGGTTCGCCGTGCGAACCATCAGGCTCGATTTGCCCATCTGGCGGGCGGTCAGGATGTAGGCGAAGGCGCCTTGACGACAGAGGTTGAGCAGTTCGTCATCGGCCCGGCGCGAAAGGTAGAGACCGCCGCCGGCTTGAACTGTTCCTCCGACGGTGTATATGGCGTGTTTCCTCTCTGATGACATTTCGGTCGTTCCCTTTTCTTCACTCCAGAGCAGGCAGGATTTTTTTATCTATGAATAGGGGGTGGTGTGGTTCGAGCGCCAGGACGACCTGATCGGCGACTGATTGATCAGGCTCGACTTTGTGTTTATAGCCGATGAAGACGCGCGCCTGCTCTGTCGGTAGGGAATCAAGCATAGAACCTCGCTGGTGAAAGAGATCACGCTTCGCGCAACGTCAGTTGCTTGCAAAAGCGGATTATGCTCAGAGTGTCATGCTTTGTGACATCTCCATTTAGTTGTTCAGTCCTGCCATCATTTCTTGCTGTACGGCATTTGTAATTGTGACTCCCGTATTCGCCTCTGCTGATAAGCGTCATTCGGTAACGGGCGCTGGATATTCATAGACGGCGCCGGCAGAGACGGCAGCCGGACTTCGATCCATCCCTGAGGAATGCTATTGGATAGATTTTTCCGCATTAGGAGTACGAGGCGCTGTTCGATCCGACTCTCCTTGAGAGTCGCCTCAACAATCTGTTTAATCGCCCTGGCGGTCGACTCATCCTCACTGTGGGAGTAGAGCACATCGCCCGAGGTAGGTTGCGTTATCAGTTCAAACCTGCCTGCCACCGTGTAATTCGACTCTTTCGGCGTTTTTTTGAGCGCCGCCGCAATTCTGTCAAGTGTCGGGCGGTCTTTCGTATCCCGGTAATATAAGTATATCGTCGGATTCGCTCTGAGCGGCGGCGGAGATGCGACACGTGGTGTTGGCGTCGGTTTTGGTTGAATCTGCAGCAATTGCGCTGCCGCTTCGTCTTTGATTTTTGAGTATTCCCGCTTGTTCTGGCTCAGTTTGACCACCTTATCGAAATCGACGCTGGCCTCTTTGAAATTGCCGATGTTTCTGTATGCGCGAGCTCGATTGAGATAAGGCTCCGGATCGTAGGACGCCTTCCCACCAAGACCTATGTTGTAATCCGCGATCGCCCGTTCGCTGTCTCCGGGACCGCCACGTTTCAGATAAGTGTCAGCGCGCTTTATGAAGACATCGGATGACTCCGGCTTCAGTTTGAGCGCCTGATCGAAATCGGTGAGCGCGCCGTCGTAGTCGCGTGACATTGAACGGGCTTCGCCGCGCCATAGAAAGGCATCTGGGTTATTGGGAGAGAGTTCAATCGCGCGATTGTAATCGACCACAGCCTTTTCGGGATGGCCGTCCGCGGCCAGGACTATTCCGCGCTTGGTGTATGCCTCGGATAGTGTCGGGGTGATCTCGATGGCGCGTTTGTAATCGGCCAACGCGTTGGCGAGGTCGTGCTTTTTCAAGTAAATATCCCCGCGTCCGACGTATGCGTTCGTGTTGTTCGCATCCCGCCGGATCGCTTCATTGAAATCCGTCAGAGCATCCTCGAAGCGCCCTTTTTCGAAATTAGCGCGCCCTCGGCTGGAGTAGGCGAGCGGATAAGACGGATCGATTCTGATTGCTTCGTTGTATTTTTCGATTGCCAGGTCGACACTATCTTTCGCTATCTC
>Ga0207428_10004684_pt1 | contig 12956 bp, 7 predicted proteins | sample RhiMethybrSRZTD1_FD_187600 | JGI IMG/M metagenome (GOLD analysis project Ga0207428, IMG submission 187600) | Populus rhizosphere microbial communities from Tennessee, USA - Rhizosphere MetaG P. TD hybrid SRZTD1 (SPAdes) (version 3) | ecosystem: Host-associated > Plants > Roots > Rhizosphere >... | reverse complement strand
CCCCTTCGGGACTCGATAGTCGTCAATTTCCTCGGCGGCGACGTCAGCGTAGAGAGAGAAGTCATCATCTTGGGCGTGATCAAAATCTATACGCTCGATTTCAATGTTCATCGCAATGCCGGTTCCAATGTTCTTAAGGTAGAGGCGATGAATAGGGCTTCCGCTCTCATCAGGCTTAAGCCATGCGTCGAACGCGGGCATGACCGAGATCCTTCTTTGGCTCACGAGCGCTTCGGATTGCCTGGTCAGGGCCTCCCTTATCTTCTCGATCTCCCCCATGTATTTCCCCACAACCTGGATTTCCTTCGTGTATCTCCGCACGACTCGCAGCGCAAGGAGCAAAATCACAATGTTGAGTCCGGCAAAGATGACGAGAAAAATGTTCAGTGTTTCCGTTTGCATTTTTTCGTTCCTCCGATCAGCAGATATGGCTCATATGCTAGTTTCTTGCCCATCCCCAGTCAACTTTTCAAAATGTTTGATCTATACTGCGCCCACGTTTTCAGGCCTTGACGCAAGAGCATAACTGTTATGAATCAAAATAGACGAGACTTCATCAAATCGGCTTCCGCGTTCGCGGCCGCTTCCATGCTGCCGAAGACAACTGGGTTCAACGGGGCGATCTGCTTCTTCTCAAAACACTTGCCGGCGATGGATTGGACGCGCCTGGCCCAGGCGGTGAAGAAACTCGGCTTCGGCGGAGTCGATCTGACTGTGCGGCCGGGCGGCCACGTGCAGCCCGAACGCGCGACGGAAGATTTGCCGAAGGCCGTCGCCGCCATTCGCGCCGAAGGTCTTAGCGCGCCGATGATCACAACGGCGCTGACTTCGGCCCTCGACCCGACTGCAAAACCTATTCTTTCGACCGCTGGCAAGCTCTCGATTCCCTTCTTCAAACCGGGCTATTACAAATACTCGTTCGCCGACGTGCGCGGCGAGCTGCAAAAAGCCATGGACGACTTCCGCTCGTTGGCCGAGTTGAGCAAACAGAGCGGAGTGCAATGCGGGTTCCATAATCACGAAGGCTACGTCGGCGCTCAACTCTGGGACGTCGCGCAGACCATTGACCAGCTCGACCCGAAATGGGTCGGGTACTACTTCGACATCCGGCACGCGGTCGCCGAAGGCGGCGGCGCCGGTTGGAAGATAGCGCTCAACCTGATCGCGCCCCGCATCAAAATGATCGCGGTCAAGGACTCTTACTGGGAAAAGTCAAGCAAAGGCTGGCGGCAGGTCAACTGCCCGCTCGGTCAGGGAATGGTTGATTGGAAGGCTTATTTCAAAGCGCTGCGACAGGCCAATTTTCAAGGTCCGATCTCGCTGCATCTCGAATACGAAATTCCGGGAACGACTACGGCCGCGCAGGAAGAGAACACGCTGGCGGCGGCGCAGCGAGATTTTGAATTTTTGAAAGGGCAGTTGCAGGAAGCCTATCAGGCAATCTGAGTATAATGTTGTTTCCAGTAAATGTCAGAATCAGGCGTTGATCGTAGTTTCGGCCATCGGACAAAAAATAGGGACAGAAAAATAAGAGATGCTGTTTTTGTCCTCCTATTTTTCTGTCCGTTATTTTTTGTCCGGCGTCTATGGGTGACCGAAACTACGATCAACGCCTCATATCAAGCTACGGAATGCTTTATTTTCCTGGCTTTAACTCGCTGGCGATATCTTCAACGCCCACCGATTGAGTTTGCCCACGTCTATCGCGTCCAGGTCTGCGACCTTCAATTTCCACGTCCCTTGAATCTGCTGGCCGCGCAACGTCTGCAACCCCTGCGTGTTCGCCGCGGCGAAAGTCTTGATCAGGTTGTCCGCGCTTCCGCCCGCGCGCTGATGCAAGACCACGTTTGTGCCCGCCGGTGAAACCAGCGTCACCGACAGATCGCCGATGAACGTGTGCGTAATGTCCACGGAGACTTCCACGTCCTTCACCTGACCCGCGGCCGCCGCGGTCAGCGTACGCTCCACGCCGGCCGGATTGTTGTCGGGGATGTTGACTCCGGCCGCGTCTTCGAGCGCGATCAGACCACCATTGGAGGCGATCTCAAGCCCCCAGGAGTTCAACCGCCCGAGGTCGACTGAGGCCAGGTCTTGAACCAGCAACGTCCAATCACCTTGAACGTTCTGCCCGTTGAGCGCGCTCACGCCTGGCGTCGTGGTCAGGTCGAAAGTTTTCTTGAGATTGTCCGCGTTGCCGCCGTTGCGGTCGTGCAGCGCGACCATCGTTCCCGCGGGCGAGCGGATTGTCACTCGTAGATCGCCGATGAACGTGTGCGTGATGTCTACAGAGACTTTGATCGAAGCGACCGTCGCGCCGTCCGCGATGTTGATCGTGTCCTGCGCTCCGGTTGGATTGTTGTCGGGAATGCTCAGAGCGGGCGATGAGGTCTTCTTGATGATCGAAGGCGCCGGCGCGCCCATCCTGCCCAGAGTCTCGGCCACTGCGGCCGCCGCGTCGACTTTGCCGTGACCGAACCAGGGACTCCATGTCCCGTCGGGGTCGTTGATGTTTTGAAAAGCGGCGGTGTTAAAAGGCGCGATCGGCGAAACGTCCCAGGTCGGATTCGGATCGAAGCTGGCTGGCGGAGTCCTCGGATAGGAGGTGAAATCCAGGTTCTTCGACGCCGTTCGTTTGAGGATCGAGATCACTTCGAGCGCGGTTAGGTCGGGATTGGCGGAAATGACCAGCGCGGCGATTCCGGCGACGAGCGGGGTCGCGCTCGAAGTCCCGCCGAAGAAGTCGGTCACGGCGGCGCTCTCGCCCGTAGCCGTAGTGATTCCTAGGCCGCGCACCGTCAGCCGGCGATATTCATGCACGTTGTTGGTCGGAGCGCAGACCGAGATCCCGGAGCCATAATTCGAGTAATGGCTGCGCTGCGCGACGCTGGCCAGGGCCGCGACGTGCATCACGCCGGGGACGCCTACTAGGCTGTTGACGAATCGCCGCGAGGTTCTTACGCCGACCCAGACCAGCGACCCGTCGGGCCTGCGCTCGAAGCCGGGGGTATAGGGGACATCCTGATCCGCCGCGTGATTGATCGGGCAGTTCTCGTTGCCCGCGGCCCACAGGAAAACTATCCCGCGCCCGCGCCGCCCGCCGGTCTGCGCAAGCTGCGCGATCCGGTTAGTCACGAGCGGCGGATACTCATTGAGCGGAGTCGACCCCCACGAATTAGACAACACGTCGACCTTGTTGGCGACGAAATCGAGCGCGGCGCGGAGCTTGGTGTCGCTGATCAGCAGGTAGGGGCCATTCGACTCCCACTGGATCGGTAGCAATCGGCAGCCGGGCGCCGCGCCTACTGTCAACACGGCGTCCGACTCGCCCGCAATCACGCCGGCGCACGACGTCCCGTGATTCGAGCCGGATTTGTACATCTGGTTCGGGTCGGCGTCCACGTCGGCGTTGGCGATCAGCCGCTGCCCGCGGAAATACCCCCACGCGGCGAATTTGCCCGGCGAATCGAAGTCCCGGTGATTCAATTTGCACCCGTCGTCGGTGATGCCGACGACCACGTCCGCGCCGCCGAAATTCTGAAGCGCCTGCCACGCCGCTTCGCAGCGCGATGACGAGCGGGGGTCGAAATCGCCGTGAACGAAACGTTCGTGCAAATGCCATTCGCGATCGAACGCCGGGTCGGACGGCGACGTGAACACGTAACTCGACATCCGATGGTTCAGGTCATGATCGGCCAACTCGACCGTCGGCTCGTTCTCCATCAAATGTACCACCAGCTTCACCGGGTTCGTCCCCGTGTGATCGGTGAGTTGAAACAGGAATTCGCGGTCGCCGTAGGCGGCCTGCTTGATAAGCGCGTACTTCCCCGCGAAGGCGTCAAGCTCTTCCGCAGTCGGAGGCAGCTTGAAGGTCACGATTACGCGGTCGGTGATCAGAAACTCCTGGCCGGTCTCGGCGTCGTAGTAGGCGTGGTGCGTCGGCGCGACATCGCGGGCGGCGCTCATCATCGGCTCCAGGTCGTCGGCTGGAGTGGTCACGCGAGAAGAGGCGGACGAGACCCGCTCGGCGTTCTCAATCCCCTCCTCTTCGAGCCTCTCCGGGGTCGCGCGGACGACGAACTGATCCGAGCTTTTATCCAGCGCGACCTTCCGGCCATTGCGATAGGTATATGTTTGTTCTGGCTGTGGCATTGCTTTACTCCTGTTGGCGTGGCGCCGCGCGCGACTGCCGCGCGGCTATCCTTGTACACAGCCGCGCGGCAGTCGCGCGCGGCGCCGTACACTTCTCAATGGGGGCTGGATTCTCAGGCTCGACAGTGAGCTTGACCTTATTACCCGAAACTTCGAGAAACGAATCTAGTTCGTGACGTGGCCGGGAACATATTCTGCAAGCGCTCACGTTCATAAGGACGCCACTCGCCGGGCTATCCAGAGGGATGTTTGAATTCGAGAGATCAGCCGAGGTTCGGCATGGCTCGTAATATGCTGATCAGGGATTACTATCTACCGTTCTCTTCGTGGCCATCGAAGAAAACGAATAAACAGAAAATACCGTGCAGAGACGGCGGGTATGCTACGCTTGTGGGGTCGGGGTGTCAATCTTTAATTTAGAAAATAGCCCCGATTTTAAATCTCTCAACGCGAGTTGAATAAATCCGATGGATAATCAATCACGACGTAAATTTCTCCAAAAAGCGACTCTGGCGTCGGCGGCTTTTACCTATAAAGACATTTTCGCAACCACGGCCGGCCCATCTGACATCCGCGTCGAGGACCTGACCTTCAACTACGAAGAATTTCTCTACCGCGCCCCGTACAAGTTCGGCGGCGTGCCCGTCGATCGCGCGACGATCCTTAACGTCAACGTCGCGGCGCGAACGCGCGACGGTAAGACGGCGAAAGGTTTCGGCTCAATGCCGCTGGGCAACGTTTGGTCGTTTCCTTCGCGCGAGATGCCATACAGCGCCACTTTGAACGCGATGAAATCGCTGGCCGAACGCATCGCGAAGATCACGTCCGGCCACAAAGAATTCGGCCACCCGATCGACATCAACGTCGCGCTGGAACCGGAATATCTGAAAGCGGCGGCGGAAATCTCGAAAGCGCTGGCGCTTGCCGCGCCGATCCCGAAGCTTTGCGCGCTGGTCACCGCCAGCGCTTTCGACGCCGCGATTCACGACGCCTTCGGCAAGATTCACAATCGGAGCTGTTATCAGACATACGGCCGCGACCTGGCGCCGCGAGATTTGTCGTCCTATCTCAACGCCGATTTCAAAGGCGAATATCTGGACAGCTACATCCTGCCGAAGCCGAAGCCCCGGATCGAGATGTTTCATTCGGTCGGGGGCGCCGACGCCGTGCTGTCGTCCGAACTCAAAGAGCGTATCAACGACGGCTTGCCGGAGACGCTTACCGATTGGATCAAGTTCAACGGCCTGACTCACATCAAGATCAAATTGCAGGGCGAGGATCTGAAATGGGACATCGAGCGCACGGTTAACATTGACCGCGTAGCTTCGGAGACCAGCCCGAAGGTCGCCTGGAAGTATTGCGTGGATTTCAACGAGCGATGCCCGAACGTCGAGTATGTCCTCGAATACCTGCGCAAGGTGAAAGAGCTGACGCCGGCCGGATTCGACCGCATTCTTTACCTGGAACAGCCGACGGCGCGCGATCTGAAGGCCAATCGTCAAAACGTGATGCATGAGGCCGCAAAGCTGCGCCCGGTGGTTATAGACGAATCGCTGACCGACCTGGAAAGCCTGTTGTTGGCGCGCGAGATGGGCTACACGGGCGTGGCTTTGAAGGCGTGCAAAGGCCAATCGCAGGCGATGTTGATGGCGGCCGCGGCGCAGAAGTACAAGATGTTTCTGACCGTGCAGGACCTGACCTGCCCCGGCGCGTCGCTGATTCATTCGGTCGGGATCGCGGCGCGCGTGCCGGGCGTGGCCGGCGTCGAAGCCAACTCGCGGCAGTATATGCCCGCGGCCAACAAGCCCTGGGAAAAACGATTTCCGGGATTGTTCATCGTGAAGGACGGGACGCTGCGAACGGAGAGTCTTAACGGGAAAGGACTCAGCGCAGTGGGTGAATAAATAAGCATTTAAGCAATTTTCGAGAGCGTCATCGCTAGAAAATCGTGGCCCACTCAAGATAAAAGCAATTCCAAATCCTCTTTGGTCAGGTTGCGGATGAGGCTGTTGTCAGCGTTGAGGATGGCGTCGGCGAGGTCGCGCTTGGTGTTCTGGAGCGCGAGGACTTTTTCTTCGACGGTGTCGCGGGCGATGATGCGATAAGCGAAGACCTGCCGTGTCTGGCCGATGCGGTGCGCGCGGTCAATCGCCTGCGACTCGACCGCCGGGTTCCACCAGGGGTCGAGCAGATAGACGTATTCGGCCGCCGTCAGGTTCAATCCCAATCCGCCTGCCTTCAAGCTGATCAGGAACAACTTGCAGTCAGGGTCGTTTTGGAACCTCTCGACGCGCGCCTGCCGGTCGCGCGTCGAACCGTCGAGGTATTCGTACTCGATCTTTTCCTTGTCGAGGCGCCGGCGCAGGATCGCGAGGAAGCTGGTGAATTGCGAAAAAACCAGGACCTTGTGATTTTCCTCGAACAGTTCGACGAGTTGCGGGAGCATCAGGTCTAACTTCGCCGAGTCCTCTTTGACGCGCTTATTGTCAATCAATCCGGGATGGAGCGCGGCCTGGCGCAATCGGAGCAGCGCCTCGAGCGCCTGCATCTTCGATTTCGCGACCCCGTCGCGCGCGACGCGATCGAGTAGCGTGTTGCGGTAATGGTCGCGCAGTTCGTTATAGAGCTTGCGCTGTTCCGGTTCGAGTTCGCAGAAGATGGTCTGCTCCTGTTTTGCCGGGAGGTCTTTCGCGACCTGACTCTTGGTGCGGCGCAGAATGAAGGGGCGCAGGGCCTGGGCGAGCAACTCCCGCGTTTCTTCATCCGGGTTTCGCCCAACTCCGCCCGTGATCTTGAAGACCGAAGCCGCTCCGAGCATCCCCGGGTTCAGGAATTCAAACAGGCTCCACAATTCACCCAGATGGTTCTCTATCGGGGTTCCGCTCAGCGCCAGACGATGATCGCCGTTGAGCAGTCGCGCCGCCTTCGCCGAAGCCGTGTCGGAGTTCTTGATCGCCTGCGCCTCGTCGAGGATGACGTAATCGAACCGCGTGTCTTTAAAAAGAACCGCGTCGTTGCGCAGCGTGCCGTAGGTGGTCAGGATCAGGTCGTAATCGTCGAAATGTTCGAGGCTCTCTTTCTCCCTCGCATACCCCGTGTGGTCGAGCACGCGCAGCTTTGGCGCGAACTTCGCGGCCTCCTGCTTCCAATTGAAGACCAGGGATTTCGGGACGACTACCAGAGACGGGGCGCCAAGGCGACGGGGCGCCAGGGCGACGGGAGAGTCAGCGATTTCATCTCCGCCGACGCCATTGCTGTTGGCCTCCTCACTTCTGCGCTTTTCCTTGCTTTTTTTTCTCCCCGTCGCCCCGTCGCCCCGTCGCCCCGTCGCCCCGTCGCCCTGTCGCTCCGTCTCTTCACGCGACTGGCGGCGCTCTTCGAGCAAGGCAAGAACCTGAATCGTTTTACCAAGTCCCATGTCGTCCGCCAAACACCCGCCGAAACCGAATTGCCGCAGGAAGTTTATCCATCCCAGGCCGTCTTTCTGGTAAGGTCGCAGTTCCCCGTTGAATTCTTCGGGCGCGTCGGCGGGCTTAACGCCTTCAAATCGCTTCAACTCGTCGCGTGCGCGGGCGAAGGACTCGTCAAAATCGGCTTCGGGCTGGGAGCTGAGGAGGGCGTTGAGCATGCCGACTTGCGTCTTGCGGAAGCGCAGATGGTCTTCGCAGGACTCGCCGAGTCCCGCAAGCAAGCCGTATTTCTTCAGCCAATCTTCGGGCAGCATTCCGTACGTGCCGTCGTCGAGCTTGACCATGCTGTCGCCGCGCTTCAACGCGGCCAGCAATTCCGGGAGCATGGCCGTCGTTTCGCCGAAATCGATCGAGCCGCGCAATTCGAACCAGTCAATGCCGGAGTTGACCTGAACCTTGACCTTGCCGGGGTTGCGGAAAGTTTTACCTTCGGCCTCGACGCGCCAGCCTTCAGCGACCAATTCCCTGACGACGCGCGGGAGCTTCGTCGGGGCGACTTCCCAACCCGATCGCTTCTCGTAATGATTCGGCCTGGCGTATTTCAAGCCGGCCTCGGTCAAACGACTGATGAACGCCGCTTCGGCGTCCAGGTCACGCAGGATGTAGCGGCGGCTTTCGATCTGGTAGACGCCCCGGCGCGGATCGTCCTTTTCGAGAACGCAGCTACGCGATACGGGCGCGTAATCGAATGACAGGCGCGCGCGCAGCCTGGCGTTCTGCCTCTGCGCTTTGAACGTCAGACAGGGTTGAGGTTTGGCGTTGGCCTCTTCGTAGCGCAACTCTTCGGGCAGGTCGAGCCTGGGCGGCCGGGCTTCGCTAAGGACTTCGGTCATGAACTCGCCGGCCTGATCTTCTGGAATGAAGAGGGCGCCGACTCGGCGCAAGACCGAAACCCAGTGAAAAGCGCCTCCGTCGTCGAGCGCGGCGGCGCTTTTATGCGTAAAGATCAAGCCGCCTTGAAGGATCAGCGCGGCCTTGGCCAGGTCACATCGCTCCTCGCCGCGGAGCAGATCGCCTTCGACAATGAATTGGTCAGGCCGCGCGTCGTCGCGGCGAACCCTGATTGAAAACCGCCACGCCTCGCCCTCCTCCCATTCGATCGCGCTCATTTCATCCGAATCACTTCGTGGCTTCAGATAGCAACGCCCGGTCCGGGCGATCAGTGGCAGGACGATCTGAGGCAGAGGCGCGGTGAGGCGGTGGCGAAACGGCGCCGTGTCGTAAGCGTCCTGATAATCGTAACCGTAATAGCCGTAATCCACCTGCTCGCGCGAGCCGGCGAGCATGGCGAAAACCTGGCGGTCGCCCGCGTCGGGCAGATTGGTGATTTGCCATCGCGGCAAGCGCTGTTTGCGAGGCTTGCCCCATTCGCCGTTCTGTTTAAGATCTTGAATGAGTGTGTCGAGGATCAGATGCTGGGATTCAAGCGTTGCCTGGACATCGACTACATAAATGATCCTGCGCGTCGTCGGCCACTCCTCGCCGGCCCCGACGAGTATCGCGCGTGCGTCGAGTCCTAGCGCGGTCAGTTGGTCCTTCCAACCCGTGGGCTTTTCATTCGGCCTGCGACCGCCGCCGAATATAGCTCCCACGCTGCGGGGCGGCCTGTCGTACTCTTCATCAGTCCAATCGTCGTCATCATCGTCGTAGAAGTCGCCGGCGCCATAATCATAGAAGCCGTCGTCGTCGAAATCCGGAACCATCACCAGCGGGCCTTTGGCGCCGTCGCGAAGGTGTCCTTTTCCTTCCACGGCCAGTATCGTCGCCCAGATATGCTTGCACGGCTCGCGCTCGAAAGCCGGGCAATCGCAATGGACGACGATTTCATTACCCTCGATTTCTAGGTCGACTCTATAGTTTCGGCTCCCGCGCACTCTGGCATGGACCTCCCGGTCGGAGCCGTTCGTGATCTTTACTCTGCCCTCCTGAAAGTAATCCGCGCCGCGTGAACGAACCGCCTTTGAAAAATCGCTCGAGAGTTCAGTAATGAGTGACATATCGAAATCAGCAATGCCCGGAAGCCGACTGCTTCAGCGAACGGGCGTTAGTGTAAAATTGGCGAAGCGGTCATTGTAATTAAAATTGCGACATTGTCACGGCGATGAAGGAAGTTTTCCTTTCCAGCGTCCGTCGGTCAGCGATCTTCCGGCGCCGCCTTTTAGAACGATTAGCAATTGCATGTACGGTAACAACCACGGGGAGCGCGGGGAACACGGGGAACAGAAAGTGGAAAGTCATTGCTCTAACTGACTTAATCCCGTGCTCCCGCATTCCCCGTGGTTGTACTTTCCGTACACACAATTGAAATCCGGCATAGAGCGGGTTGCAAATCAGTGTAGGGGCAGACCTGTGTATCTGCCCCGGTGGTTGCCCGTACACCCAATCCGGGGCGGACACGCAGGTCCGCCCCTACCGTCTGAATGGCCGCGCCTCGGCGCCGTCCAGACTGGATGTCCAACGTCATGGCTTTTGCGACAGTCTGCTTTACGTAGCAGATTACAGGGATTAGGATTAGCTATCGGAAAATCGCCCCGGGCTACGTGGCGCTCCCCCGAGTAGGACTAAGGCGAGGTATATAAAGATGGAGGGAGTCGACAAAATCGCGGGTGACGCGCAATCTTCAGGCCTGCGCGCGCCATCACGCGAACTGACCTGGCGGCAGGCCGCGCTCAAGCTCTGGAACAAACTCTTCGCCGACAACGTTTTCGGGCGCGCGGCGCAACTCGCTTACTACTGGCTCTTCGCAATCTTCCCCCTGCTGATCTTTCTGACCACGCTGTTGGCGTTCCTACCTATGCGGCGAGATCTGGATCAATGGTTCGCGGCTTTCGGCGCCGTTCTCCCTCCCGAAGCCTACACGCTGCTCAACAGCACATTCCAGCAGATCGCCAGCCAGCAGCGCGGCGGCTTGCTCAGCTTCAGCATTTTCCTGCTCCTCTGGTCGTCGTCGTCGGGGATGGAGGCGATCATCGGCGCGCTCAACAGGGCTTACGGCGGGGCGCCGGCGCGGGCCTGGTGGAAAGAGCGCCTGTTGGCGCTCGCGTTAACGCTAGGACTGGCCGTCTTCATCATCTCCGCCCTGGCGCTGATCTTCTTCGGCGAGAACATAGGCTCGCGGATGGCGACGTATTTCGGGTTCAGCAGCACGTTCGAGACAGCCTGGGCCCTGGCGCATTGGCCGATCGTCGTCGGCTTGACGCTGCTGGGAGTCGAGCTGATCTATTACTTCGCGCCGAACGTCGGGGGGGGGAGGAACGGAAAACGGTGGAAGTGGTTCACGCCCGGCGCCATCTTCGCGGTCGGCCTATGGCTGCTGATCTCGTTCGGGCTTCGCTTTTACGTGTCGCACTTCGGCCATTTCAACGCGACTTACGGCGCGCTCGGCGGCGTGATGGTCCTGATGCTGTGGCTTTACCTGACCGGAGTGGCGATCCTGGTCGGGGGCGAGATCAACTCGGTGTTTCGCATCGCTGGCGACATGTCGGATAAGCCTCCCCGCTCTGACTGAAACTCCGCGTCGCTGACTTGTCGCGACCGCATGGCGAAGTTTATCCGCGCGACGCGCCTACGGCATCATCAACTAATAGAATGCGCTTGCTTACGCCGATATGGTGTAATAACTTTATGGAAACGACCGAATGAAGGAAGGGGTCTCGATTTACCGTCATTATTCAGAAGTCTGAAAGTTTTGAGGGAAATAAATGTCCGATTCGCCATCAGTCGAAGAACAACTCCGAGAGTGGGTTGGTCAGCTCGCGCCGGAACACAGGCAACTGTTGTTGATGATGCTTACTGAAGATGACCAACTGCAGGGCTCGACTCGTCTCGATTTCGCCGTGTCCCAGTTGCGAAAGCTGTGCAAGCAGCGCGGATTCGATTGGGACCGGATGGCCGAGACCGACCGCGAGTCGTTCCTCGACAACCTGATCCGCGAGACCGAGTTGTACGCCACACAGGCCGGCGCCCCTTCGATCGTTCCAGTCCTTCCCTGCTCCTGCTGCGGGCGCGACGTGACGCCGAGCGACCTCTACCGAATCTATTTCGGCGAGCGCCCGCCGAGCGTGGAGGTCGCGATAGGCAGGCTGATCTTGTTGGATATGGACGTCAACGCCCAGTTCCCTCTCCCGGCGGATAACGAAATCACAATCGGTCGCGTCGACCCGCACCGCGGCATCCGGCCAGACATCGACCTTTCGAAATTCGACCCGGCGTCGCGCATCTCCCGCCGTCACGCGCGGATCACCTCCCGCGGCGGCCAGTTTTATGTCGAAGACCTCGGCAGCGCCAACGGCTCGTTCGTCAACGGCCGCACCCGGCTCAACCCCCAGGAGCCTTACCCGCTGGTCAACGGCGACGTCATCAAGTTCGGAGAGACCACTTTAAAGTTTGCGGTTTGAAGATTTCGCGCGCAGGCTCGAATACGAACAATTACAGCATTTTCGACACATATCTTCAGGAACCGCCTGCTTACGCGCGCGTGTGGAAGCCGCTGAACACGCAAGTCGAAATTGCATTAGATTATGATCAAGCGACTGTGGCTAATAGCATCAATCATCGTAGCGTATGGCCTCACAGATCGAGACTTCGACCTGGCAACGCTATTGTATTGGCTCAATTAAACGTCGATGCCTTCGCTTTAGATAGTTGTTCGCTGATAATCCCGGCCTATAACCCGTGGGGCATTTCTGGACATGCCATGCGCCAAAAAAGCGAGATGCTCTAGAGGTTCGACTCATTGGATATGTCCTTCAACTCGGACAGTCCAATGAACTTAACCGCAATTCTGACATATACGAAAAAGCTGGAGCATGTATGCATCCAAAACACCATCATTTTGGCGCCGTGATTGCATTTTTATTTTTCTTAAAACTAGCGAGCCCCAAACCAATCGCACCCCATATTACGCAAAACTAGCGGACACACACACAAGCACACCCCCACTTTATGCAAACCTAGCTAGCCCCCAAACAATGTCATACCACAACTCGCATCGTTCGCCGTAATTGCGCCTCATAGACACGCCAAACTAACGAGGGTCTCTAACGGCAAGCCTGAGGGACACGTGTTGGATAGACATGGAGACGTCCCACCCGACTTGCCTAAGCTGTAGTGTGTGACGACTGTCACATCGATGCTCGTCTCGGGGAATCCTCGACTCCGGTTACAGCCTTCGCCCGATGGTCCGTTCGGCGCATTCCACCGAATAAGCGAGATGGGGGAGATTTTGTCCGGCGCCGCCTTCCCGGCCGAAGCGCCACGCAATGGAGGACAGACATTAAGCATGAGACTACAAGAGTGGCTCGACACTGAGGTCCGGCCGTTTCGGGATAAACCGAT
>Ga0207428_10004682_pt1 | contig 12961 bp, 9 predicted proteins | sample RhiMethybrSRZTD1_FD_187600 | JGI IMG/M metagenome (GOLD analysis project Ga0207428, IMG submission 187600) | Populus rhizosphere microbial communities from Tennessee, USA - Rhizosphere MetaG P. TD hybrid SRZTD1 (SPAdes) (version 3) | ecosystem: Host-associated > Plants > Roots > Rhizosphere >... | reverse complement strand
AGCCGCCTGCTTGGTTCGGGACGGGAAAATCATCGCCGCCTCCCAGGAAGAGCGCTTCACCCGCATCAAGCACGACTCCGAATTCCCGAAGAATGCGGTGGAATCTTGCCTCGCGATTGGAGGAATCCGGCCGGACCAATTGGACGCCGTTGCGTTCTATGACAAGCCGTTCTTGAAGTTCGAGCGCCTGCTCGAGACCTATCTCGCCTGCGCTCCGAAGGGACTCTCCTCGTTCCGGACCGCTATGCCGGTCTGGCTTTCCGAGAAGCTCTTCCTCCCCGATCGCATCAAAAAGGAAATCGGGGCGGACGTGCCCGTCCTTTTCACCGAGCACCACATCTCCCACGCGGCGTCCGCGTTCTATCCTTCGCCGTTCCAAGAAGCGGCGATCCTCACCGTCGACGGCGTCGGCGAGTGGGCCACGACGACGTTCGGCACCGGCCGCGGGGCGGACATCGATCTGTTCGGCGAGATCCGTTTCCCGCATTCCTTGGGTCTTCTCTATTCCGCGTTCACCTATTACACCGGCTTCAAGGTCAATTCGGGCGAATACAAGCTCATGGGATTGGCGCCGTACGGTGAGCCGGTCTACGAGAAGCAGATCCGCGATCACCTCATCGATATCAAAGAGGACGGATCATTCCGGCTGAACCTAGACTACTTCGATTACGCGCACGGATTGCGCATGACTTCGGAGAAATTCCACCGCCTCTTCGGCGGTCCGCCGCTCGAGCCAGGCGGATGGATCACACAGAAAGAAATGGACTTAGCGCGCTCGGTTCAGGTCGTCCTGGAAGATGTGATGAACCGCATGACGCGCCACGTCACCAAGGAAACCGGGATGCGCAATTTGGTGCTGGCGGGCGGCGTCGCGCTCAATTGCGTCGCGAACGGGCGCATCCTTCGGGAAGGCTTGGTCGACGACATCTGGATCCAACCGGCCGCCGGCGATGCCGGGGGTGCGTTGGGTGCGGCTCTCTTCACTTGGTACAAGTTTTATGGAAACGAGCGCCGCGTCGACGGCAGCGGGCGCGACACGCAACAGGGTAGTTACTTGGGGCCGGTGTTCACGCCGGAGGAAATCGAGAGCGTGCTCCGCCAAGAGGGCGCGGTATTCCACCGCGTCGCGGAAGCGGAGATTCCAGAGAAAGTGTCCCTACTTCTCACCGAGGGGAATGTCGTCGGATGGTTCGAAGGGCGCATGGAATTCGGCCCGCGTGCGCTGGGGGCGCGATCCATCTTGGGCGATGCGCGCAATCCCGAGATGCAATCGCGCATGAATCTCAAGATCAAGTATCGCGAATCGTTCCGTCCGTTCGCACCGAGCGTATTGCGTGAATACGCGAGCGAGGTGTTCGAAAATGGGAAGGAAAGCCCGTACATGCTGCTCGTCACCGACGTGAGGCCGGACCGCCGGCGCGCGATGACTGCCGACGAGCGGCAGAAGAAAGGGATCGATCTTCTCAAGGTGCCCCGCTCCGACGTTCCGGCGATCACCCACGTGGATTATTCAGCGCGGCTGCAAACCGTCGACCGCGAAACGAATCCGCTCTATTGGGATTTGATCGACAGCTTTCGCCAGAAGACCGGATGTCCTCTGGTGATCAATACGTCGTTCAACGTGCGCGGCGAGCCGATCGTGTGCAGCCCATTGGATGCCTGGTATTGTTTTCTCGGAACGGAAATGGATGTGCTCGCGGTGGGACCGTTCCTGCTCCACAAGAAGGATCAAGATCCGGCAGTCATCGAGCGCGTGCGCGCCGCGCGCCAATTCGAGATGGACTAGGGGAGTGTCGGTATGAGCTCGAAACCTCACCCGCCCGCGACGGCCAAGGATCTGCGCACATTCGGTCTGACGTTGGGCGTCGCCTGCCTCGTGTGGGCGGGGATCCTTTATTGGCGCGGCAAGCCGCAAGCGTCCGTCTGGCTTCTCGTCATCGGTCCGATCTTGGCGCTTCTCGCGCTCACGGTGCCCGTCGCACTGCGCCCGCTGCATCGCGTGTGGATGCCGGCAGCGCGGGCCGTCGCTCACGCGTTGACCTGGATCTTTCTGACGCTGGCGTTCTTTCTCGTCATCGCACCGTATGCCTTTTTCCTCAAGCTCATGGGAAAAGATCCGCTCGAGCGGGGCATCGATCCGAAGCGCGCGAGCTACTGGATCGCGCGCAATCGGACCGCCTTCGATCCGAAAAGCCTGACGCAGCAATACTGAGATTCTCTCCTCCCCGAGGACCCGCATGAGGGGAATTCCCACGATCGACCGGGCCCGGCGCGCATCCAAGATCCTCACCGGACAGCGTGGCGTGGGCGGCGAACGATCTCCCGAAAAGAAAAGCACGGCCAGCGCTCTCCGCCAATTGCCGGAAGTGTGGGCGCTCTTGAAGCCGCGGCGCAGAATTTTGGCGGTGGGCTTTCTGCTCATGGCGGTGAGCCGCGTGGCCGCATTGGTGCTGCCGGCCTCCACGAAGTTCTTGATCGATGATGTGATCGGCAAGCGTCGCACAGAGCTCTTGCTGCCTTTGGTGTCGGCCGTCCTTCTCGCCACGTTGATTCAAGGAGTGACGTCGTTCGCGCTGACCCAGACGTTATCGAAGGCCGCGCAACGAATGATCGCGGAATTGCGGCGCAAGGTGCAGGAGCACGTCGGCCGCCTTCCGGTCGCCTACTACGACTCGAACAAGACCGGCGCTCTGGTCTCGCGCATCATGAACGACGTCGAAGGCGTGCGAAACCTGATCGGCACCGGGCTCGTGGAATTCGCCGGCGGTCTCTTGACGGCGACGATCGCGGTGGTCGTTCTGCTGCGCATCAGCCCGACGATGACCGGCATCGCCCTGCTCTTGATGGGGATCTCCATGATCGCGCTACGCCGCGCGTTCAAGGTGATCCGCCCCATTTTTCGCGAGCGATCGAAGATCAACGCCGAGGTCACCGGACGGCTCACCGAATCCTTGGCCGGCGTGCGCGTGGTGAAGGGTTATCACGCTGAAGCGCGCGAGGCGGAGGTATTCTCCGGCGGCGTCGCGCGGCTCCTCACGAACGTGCTGCGCACGCTCACCGCAACCTCCACCATGAGCTTCGCGACGACCGCGCTTCTGGGCGTCGCCGGCGCATTCGTGATGTGGCTAGGCGCGCACGAGATTCTTTCCGGCAAGCTCACGCTGGGCGAGTACTTCACGTTCACCATGTTTCTCGCGTTCCTCGTCGCTCCCGTCTTCCAGATCGTGGGCATCGGCACGCAGCTCACCGAAGCGGTCGCCGGACTCGAGCGAACACGCGAAGTCATGGACGAGCGCCCGGAAAACGAGGATCCGCGCCGCGTCGTGACGCTCGAGGACATCGACGGCGAGATCGAATTCGAGAACGTGGGGTTTGCCTATGAAGAAGGAAATCCAGTCCTTCACGAGGTAAGCTTCCGGGCGCCTTCGGGAACGGTGACCGCGCTCGTCGGCTCCTCGGGATCGGGCAAGTCCACAATGATCGGGCTCGTCGCCGCGTTTCACGTGCCCTCCACGGGACGCATTCTCGTGGACGGCGTGGATCTCGCCACGGTGCGGCTCGAATCCTATCGGCAGCGATTGGGCGTCGTGCTGCAGGAGTCGTTCTTGTTCGATGGAACGATTCGCGAGAACGTCGCGTTCTCCCGCCCCAGGGCAACCGACGAGCAGATTCGCGCAGCCTGCCGCGTCGCTCGCGTCGATGAGTTCGCGGAGCGCTTTCCGGAGAAGTACGACACGACCATCGGCGAGCGCGGCGTCAAACTGAGCGGCGGCCAGCGCCAACGCGTATCGATCGCGCGCGCAATCCTCGCCGATCCACGCATCTTGATCCTGGATGAGGCCACCTCGAGTTTGGATTCGGAATCGGAAGCGATGATCCAGGAAGGGCTCGGCCAATTGATGCGCGGGCGCACGACGTTCGTGATTGCGCACCGGCTCTCCACGATCCGCCGCGCGAATCAAATCCTGGTGGTGGAAGCAGGTCATATCGTCGAGCGCGGCACTCACGAGTCGCTCTTGGCGAAGGGTGGGCGCTATCACGAGCTGTACACGAAGCAGCACGGTGTCGAGACGAACTTGTTCCTGGCCCCGGGAGAAGGCGAGCCGCGGGAAGCACCGGCGCAAGCCGATGCGACAGCGGCCGCGGAGAGCCCCGACCTCCTTCGCCTTTTGCGCGATCGCTCGGGGTGAGACGTTGCTTCAGCACGTTGCGCCTCTGCATTCGGTGATTCGCCTTTGCGGAGCGCCGGTGCCTCTCGGCTCAAGCGCGTTCCTCGGCGCACCGACAGCTCGCCCCTTGCAGAGATTCTCGGGGTCTCTCGTCTCCACTGCAGGTCCTCGCGCGCATCCATTACCGGCGCGCTGCGGTACACAGTTCAACTCGAGACCCCGAGAATCTCTGCGGCGACTGCCGGGGCGCCTCCGGATACGCGATTTCGCCGAAAGGCACCGGCTTGCTCCGGCGGCGAACCACCGAAGGAAACATGAAAGACTTCGCGCGGCGCCTCGTCGTCGGCAGCACGATGGGGACGCGCACCCTCATGCCAGGTTCTTCTTCGAGGCTCCTTCCTCCGATGAGCATCGGGGCGAAGCCCGCATTGCCGCACTTCGGTGTCCGCAACTCGAAGACGTACATTCGATGCCCGCCCCAAAGAGCCGGTCAGGCCTCTCGGCGAAATCAGTGCACCGCAGGCGCGAACATTTTCCTCGGCGGTTCACTGAACCGCCGATACAGACAGAAAAAGATTTCTTGAGCGCCGAGGAGCGCCATTCGCCGAGACGGCCTGACGGCTCGGATGGCGGCCACTCGCATGGGCGCTCCGATCAAGCGAACCGGGGAATACAGAGGCGCGGCGCGGATTGCTATTCGAACCGCGTGGGCACCGCCACGACGGTAAATGCGTCGCCGTCGCTCCACAAGAGGACGTCGCCGCGCACGCCGGAGTGCTGGCGATTGGGAATCACCCGGTCCGAGGCATAGAAGTCGGCGCCTTGCCGCCGCAATCTCGCCATCACGCTGGCATGCTCCACACCGGGATTCTCACTCAACGCATTCGAAATGAGCGCGACCCGCGGATTCACGAGCGAGACGAACTCGTCGCTGCTCGCATCGTCCGCTCCGTGATGTCCGACCTTGAGAACCGACGACTGCAGGAGCTCCGCCGGCCAGTGATCCTCGATGAAGTTTTCCGTGGTGAATTCCCCGTCACCCATCAAAAGCAGCACGAAGTCTCGATATTGCACGCGATACACCATGGAATCGTTGTTCTCGGTGCTTCCTGTCTGCGTGGGTTGGATGAAATCCGGCATCGTGGACTCTTTCCTCCCCGCGGAGAGCAGATCCACGCGCAACCCATTCCCCCAGCGCAGCGCGGGCTCGTTCTCGCTCGACGCCCCCCATTCCAAGAGCACATGCCGCCCGAATGCCGGATGGTCTCCAATGCAATTCAAGAGCTTGGTGTAGTGCCGGATGGTGAAAGTCTTGTTGCGAATGTCGAGGAACGTCCCGCACGCAATCGGCGCTGCTCCGGCCGTGAACACGCGGAACACTCCGTCCAAGCGCTTTTCCTCGTCGCCGTAGAAGCCGCCGATGTGATCTTCATGGAGGTGCGTGAGCGAGGCGAAGTCGAGCGCGGTAACCCCTTCGTTGGCCAGAAAGCGGCGCACCGTGTTGCCGTCGTTGGGAAGGCCGGAATCGATGAGCGTTGTGGTGCCGTCCGGCGCGCGCAGAAAAAGTGAATCTCCCCAGCCGACGTCGATCATCGCAAAGAACAAGAGCTCTTCTCGTGCCGCCGCGGCGACGGTGAACGTCGGGCGCTCGGACAACGTGCGCGCGATCTCGTTTCCGGCCGGATCGCGCAGGCGAGCCGTCCACGCGTACGTCCCTTCGGGAACCCCCACGAGCTTGACCATACCGCTCGACTTGTACTCTTTCGATCCGGAATACGCGTGGCGGTAAAGCTCATCCATGCTCTGCCCATAGTCGATGGCCGCGAGCACCGGCTCGTTCGCTTCCCACACCGCAAACGCTTGTCCACTTTCCGAGAGGATTTCGAAGGAAAGCAGCTCAGGTGGGATCTGATCCGCATCGGGATCGACCGCGCGTTCCCCGCCGGTGCAGGATGCGAGAAAGAGCAATGTCGCGAGGAGCAGGATTCGAGAAAGCACGGAAAAGCCTAACGGTTGAGAAGATACCAAGTCAAACCAGCGCATCGACTTCGTTCAATCGGAACGCGATCCCAAATCGGCCGGCGCGCGCGATCGCCCCACGAATCCGGCGAGCGCAACCATGGTCAAAAGCGGCGGAATCATCTGCACGAATTGGGTCGGAGCTCCTTGCCCTTGAAGCCGGATCTGCAACGCTTCGGCGAGACCGAACAAGAGACAGGCCGCCGCGGCGCCGGCCGGTCTCCACTTTCCGAAAATGACGGCGGCAAGGGCGATGAATCCGCGTCCCGCGCTCATATTCTTTACGAATTGCGAGGCTTCGAGCGACAAGTACGCTCCGCCAAGTCCGGCGATCGCGCCGCCCAAGATCACGGCGCGCGCGCGCACCCCTGACGGATCGACTCCCGCCGCACGCACCGCTTCGGGATGCTCGCCCGCGGCCACGATGCGCAATCCGAAGCGCGTCCATCGCAAGATGACGATGACGAGCGCCACGCAACCGAGAGCCAAAGGGACAAGCGGCGTGAAGCCGGCCAAGGTGATCGCGCCGAATCCGGGAATGCGCGGAGAGTTCGCGGAAGTTTCGAACAGCACCGCCAGAAGAAACTGAGTCGTTCCGAGCGCCAGCAAGTTGAGCGCGATACCAGTGACGATCGCATCTCCGCGCAGGCGCACGGCGAACAGCACGAGCAGCGCACCCATGATCGCGCCGGCGGCCATCCCCGCGGCAGCGCCCAGCCAGGGATTCCCGAATTGATCGGCAACCACCGCGGAAGCGAAGGCACCGGCCAGAAGCTTCCCTTCGAGCGCAACGTTAGCAACTCCGGCACGCTCACTCAGGACTCCGCCCATGGCCGCGAAGAGAAGCGGCGTTGCCAAGCGCAGCGCGGAAGCGAGCAGGACGAGATCGATCATGCGCGCCGTCCGGAGAAAAGCCGTGATCCGCGCGCGAAGAGGTGATCGCCGGCCACCACGAACAACAGGATGACCGCTTGCACGATCCAGATGATGTCGCGCGGAACGCGCGTGAAGAGATCGATCTCGATCGCGCCGGCGCTGAGCGTGCCGATCAAGAGCGCGGCCAGGAGCATTCCCCAACCGGACAATCTCCCCAGGAGAGCAACAGCGATTCCCAGAAATCCGATGCCGCCCGAGAAGTTGTCCAGGAACCGATAGCGGAATCCCAGGACCTCGTTCACGCCGCCCAACCCGGCCAGTGCACCCCCCCAAGCCATGGCGGCCAGAATCGTCTTCTTTGGCGAGATGCCCGCCGTGATCGCCGCTTTTTCTCCTTGGCCCAACGCCCGCAGCTCATAGCCGAACGGAGTGCGCTGCACGAGCCATGAGACGAACAGCACGGCGGCGAGCGCAACGAAGAGCGCGATGTTGGCCGGGCTCGAGGCGGGAAACGGATTCCCCTGAATCGGGAGCGCTCCCAATCGGGGAAGGCGGGCGGCCGCGGGAATGGCTGCGGTCTGCGGAATCATCCCCGGCTCCTGGAATACATGCACGGTGAGATAGCCGGTCAATCCCGCGGCGATGAAGTTCATCATGATCGTGTTGATGACTTCGTGCACTCCGCGCGTCGAGCGCAAGAGACCGGGAATCGCGCCCCACAAAGCGCCTGCGAGTGCCGCAGCGATCATGGCTGCCGGAATGACGACGATCCCGGGAAGAAAGGGAAGCCCCAAGGGGACCATCGCGGCGGCAAATGCGCCCACCAGGAGCTGTCCTTCGCCTCCGATGTTGAACAGCCCGCCGCGATATGGAATCGCCACCGCCAAACCGGCGAACAGAAGCGTCGTCGTCGTGAAGAGGACCGAAGCGATGCCGCTCCACGAACCGAAGATGCCTTCGACGAGCGCGGCTCCCGCGTCGAGCGGATTCTCCCCGATCGAGGCGACGATTCCTGCGCCCAAGAGCAAGGCCAGAGCCACGGCCAAGAGCGATTTCGCGATCGCCATCAAGGATGCGCGTGCGCTCACCGGCGGACGTCTTCGCCGGTCATGCAGAGTCCGAGCGCTTCCTCGTCGGCTGCGCCGCGCGCGAATTCCCCTCTCCACTGACCTCGAACGAGAACGAAGATGCGATCGGCGAGACGGAGAACTTCGCTCAGATCGGAAGAGATCAGAAGACAAGCGCCGCGTTGATCGCGGAGATCGAGGATGCGCTGGTGAATCGCTTCCTGCGTGGCGACGTCGACGCCGCGCGTCGGATGAACGGCAAGCAGAACGGGAGGATTGCCTTCGATCTCGCGCGCCAGAACGAGCTTTTGTTGATTGCCGCCGGAGAAGATGCGCACTGGTGCGGCGGGCTCGTCCGGAACCACTTCGAAGGCCTTCATCCGTTTTCGCGCGTGCGCGAAGATGGCGTCGTGATCCAAGGCGATTCCGCGCCGAAAGCGAGGCTCGCGCTGCTTTCCCAGAATGAGATTCTCTGCCGCGGTCATGCCGTCGATGACGCCTGCTTCCCGCCGGTCGCCGGGAATGTGGGCGAGTCCCAATCTGCGCAGTTGCGCCGGCGATTGATCCGCGATCGGCACGCCGCGCAAGCGGATCTCGCCGCGGAACGATTGCATTCCGGTGATCACCATCTCCAGCTCGCGCTGCCCGTTTCCTTCGACTCCCGCCACACCCACGATCTCGCCTTCGCGCACTTGCAAGAAGATTCCGTTCAAGCGCGGCTTCTCTCCCGACGGCGCATCGTCGCGAACGTCGCGCAGCACGAGCGCCACGTCGCCCGGCGCCAGACGCGGCGCAGGATCGATCGCCGCCGGCTCGCGCCCCACCATGCGGCGGACGAGCTCGCGCTCGTCCAATTCCTGCACGCTCGTGGAGGACACGACCTGCCCCCGGCGCAGGATCGTGACGCGATCGGCATGCTCCAAGATTTCCGGCAAGCGATGCGTGATGAGGATGATCGAGGTCCCCCCTGTGGCCAAGCGGCGCATCGTCTCGAACAGCGCGCGCGATTCCTGCGGGGTCAACACCGTGGTCGGCTCGTCGAGAATGAGAAGCCGGGCGCCTCGCCACAGGACCTTCAAGATCTCGAGCCGTTGGCGTTCCCCCACCGACATCCGTTCCACGCGGCGATCCGGATCGAGGTCGAGACCGAATTGTTCTCCCACTTCGGTGAAGAGCGCCCGTCCCTTCCGTCGGTCGAGCAGCCCCAGGCGCCCCGGCTCATCTCCTAAGATCGCGTTCTCGAGCGCTGTCATGGTGGGAATCAGCATGAAGTGTTGGTGCACCATGCCGATGCCGCGCGCTTGCGCGTCGCGCGGGCTATGCGGTCGATAGAGCTCGCCGTCGATCTCCATGCGCCCTTCGTCCGCCGGCATGAATCCATCGAGAATGCGCGCCAGGGTGGATTTCCCGGCGCCGTTCTCTCCGGCAATGGCGTGAATCTCGCCCGGGGCGACTTCGAGATGCACGGAATCCAGCGCGACGACGCGGCCAAAGCGCTTGCGAATTCCTTCCAGCTCCACACGCGGACGCGCGCCGCTGCGAATGCCGCGCTCGCGATTCGCGGCGCAGCTGTCCGGCGCGCCGCTCACGGCGAGCGCTCGCGGCGTTGGATTTCCCAAGCCTGTGCGTACACTGCAAACTTCACCATCGAATGAATCACCGCGATCAAGAGCCCGTGAACACCATCGCGCCATCCGGATTGCACGACATACTTCCGGAAGAACGCCGCCGCCGGATGCATCACCAGATGAAACGCCCCGATCTCGCGGCGCCGGGCCCGATCCGGTGCGAGAAGGCGCGAATAACGCACCATGCGATCCAAGGAGGACGCGATTGTCGGGTGAGTGTCGTGCTCGAGCGCTCCCGTCAAATCCACGATGGGGCCGGGGACGTGCAGCGTTTCGTGCACCGGACCGCCGCGGACCGTGGCGTGCTCGCGCTGCACGAGACGGATTTGCGGATCCGGCCACCAACCCCCGTGGCGAATCCATTTGCCGAGGAAATGATTCTTGCGACGCACGCGAAATCCTTGCGCGCCGTCCGGCCGCGCCACCGCTTCGCGGATTTGCGCGGCCAGCTCGGGTGTGACCACCTCATCCGAGTCCAAGCGAAATACCCAGGGGCAATGCACCGCGCCCAACGCCTGGCGGAGCTGAACCGCGAAGTCTCCCGGCCAAGGACGCACCTCGACGCGCGCCCCCAGGGATTCCGCGATCCGCGCCGTTGTATCGCGGCTTCCTCCGTCAATGACGACGATCTCATCCGCCCACGAAACGGATTGCAGCGCGCGCGCGATGCGCGCCTCTTCGTTCAGCGTGATCATGCAGACGGAGATCTTTTCCCCGCTCACGAGCGCCTCGTCTCGCGCGGCACCACGATGTCCCCAGCGATGATCGAATCCGCCAGGCTCTGCGTGCGGGCCAACATTTCCGGCGTGAGAAGTTGGCGGTTGTTCTCGTCCAGCGCGTAGCCGACGCCCTCCTCGCGCAATCCAAGCTCGACGAGACCACCTCGAAACTCCTTCCCATGCACGGCCAAGATTTCTCGTTCCACCGCGACGTCGACGCGTTTCAGCATCGAGGTCAGCACCGTGCCGGGAGCCACGCCGTTCTGATTGGAGTCCACGCCGATCGCATACACGCCTCGATCGCGAGCCGCCTCGATCACACCCAAGCCGGTGACGCCCGCGGCATGGAAGATCACATCCGCTCCCTGCCCGATCTGCGCTAGTGCGATTTCTTTTCCCCGCACCGGATCCGCGAACGCTTCCGGTCGCACGCCGGCGTAGCCCACGAGCATGCGCACGTCGGGACGCACCCGCATCGCCCCGGCGCGATAACCCGCTTCGAACTTGTGGATCAAGGCGACATCCATCCCGCCGACGAATCCGAGCGTTCCGGTTTTCGTTGCCATGGCCGCCAACGCCCCCACCAAGAAAGCGCCTTCTTCTTCTCGAAAGACGAGCGAGGCCACGTTGGGAAGATTCTCGAGACGGCCGTCCACCAAGACGAACGCGACACCGGGAAAGTCGGGAGCGACGGAACGAATCGATTCCGTGAACAGGAATCCGACCCCGATGACCACGTCGAATCCGTGCTCGGCGAGGCGTCGCAATCCCACTTCGCGGTCCGCGTCATGTCCCGGCTCGAAATCGGCGGTCTCCATCGGAACCGTGCGTCCTGCGCGCAGCATTCCTTCGTATGCGCCGTCGTTGAAGGATTTGTCGCCACGCCCGCCAACGTCGAAGACCATCCCGACGCGAAACGGTTTCTTCCCGCCTTCGCTCGTCTTCTCCGTCTTTGCTGCGCAGCCCGCGAAGAGAATGGCGAGAACCGCCACGCCGAGCAGCATCCCCACTGCGGCACACTGTCGTGCGACGCAGCATTGTACGGCGCGCATTCTCATCGCGCGCTCCGCTGCGCCACGCGCGCCTCGACTCGCTGCGCTTGGGCGCGCGCCTCGCACACGATTTCCGCGGAGCTCATGCGCGCCAGCGCACCATTCTCCACCAGCACTTCGCCGGCCACCACGACATGACGCACATCCTGGGATTTCGCCGAATACACGAGCGCTGTCGCCGCATCGGTCACCGGCGCCGCATGCGGAGTCTCCAAATCGACGGCGATCAAATCGGCATCTCTTCCGGGAGTGATCCGTCCGATGCGGTCTTCCCATCCTAGCGCTTCGGCGCCGTTCCAGGTGGCCATCGTGAGAACGTCTTGGGCGGTGAGCTTCCCCGGTCCGGCCTGCGCGGCGGAAAGGAGCGCCGCTTCGCGCATCTCGGCGAACGCATCCAGCGTGTTGTTCGCCGGCGCTCCGTCGCAGCCGATGGACACGTGCACTCCGCGATCGAGAAGCCGGCGCACTTGCGCCACACCCGATCCCAATTTCAGATTCGTGCGCGGGCAGTGCAGCACGCGCGTTCGCGATTGCGCCAAGAGATCGATCTCTTCGTCGTCGAGCCAAACGCAGTGTGCGAGGAGCGTCTTCGGTCCCAAGAATCCGAGATCCGCGAGCACGCGGAGATTGCGGCGCCCCTTCACGCGCTCGACGAGCGCGGTCTCCTCCGCGCTTTCCGCGGCATGGGTGTGCAGAAGAAATTCTCCGCGCGTCAATCGTGCCACTTCGCGGATCAAGTCTTCCGTGCACGAGAGCACGAAGCGCGGCGCAAATGCGTAGCGCAACCGTCCTCCTGCGGCGCCGTCCCATCTCTCGGCCAGATCGAAGCTCTCGCGCAGCGCATCCACGGTGGTCTCGAGAAGCTCGAGCGGAACGCCGTCACCGTCGTCCATCATGGCTTTGCCCGAGGCCGCTCGAATTCCTGATTCCTCGAGCACGCGAAAGACCGCGTCATGATGGCGCGTCGTGCCCATGTCGAGGATCGTCGTGGTGCCGCCCAAGAGAAGCTCGGCCACCGACAATCGCGCCGAGGCGGTGATGCTCTCCGCATCGTGCGCCGCTTCGAGCGGCCAGATCTTCGTCTTGAGCCAAGGGAGAAGGGGAAGACCTTCCGCCAATCCGCGAAACAACGTCTGGCAGAGATGCACGTGCGTTTGCACGAGGCCGGGAAGAATCGTGAGACCGCGCGCGTCGAGGATCTTCGCATCAGGGGCGCGCGCGGCAAGATCGCCGCCGGCCTCGAGGATGCGGCCCCCTTCGACGAGCACATCGCCTGCGGTCTCTTCCCAGTCCGGCCCGCCGATCAGAATCCGCGCGGCGTTGCGTACCAGGAGGGAGCTCATGCCCGGCTTACCGATTCCATGCGGGACCGGAGACGATGTGGGTGCCGGCTCGTCCTTCCATCGCAGCGGACAATTCCTCCGGAGAAGT
>Ga0207428_10004681_pt1 | contig 12964 bp, 6 predicted proteins | sample RhiMethybrSRZTD1_FD_187600 | JGI IMG/M metagenome (GOLD analysis project Ga0207428, IMG submission 187600) | Populus rhizosphere microbial communities from Tennessee, USA - Rhizosphere MetaG P. TD hybrid SRZTD1 (SPAdes) (version 3) | ecosystem: Host-associated > Plants > Roots > Rhizosphere >... | reverse complement strand
GGCATAGACCATCGAGAACGTGACCGTGCCGTGGTGCCACTTCCGGTTGACCGGATCCTCGGAGGCGTACTTGAGCGAGTCGTGCATCCAGCCCATGTTCCACTTGAGTCCGAAGCCGAGGCCGCCGTGGCTGGTCGGCGCCGTGACGCCGGGGAACGCGGTTGACTCCTCCGCGATCATCACCGCTCCGGGATGGGTCTTGTACACGGTGGCGTTGGTCTCCTGAAGGAAGGAGATGGCCTCGAGGTTTTCCCGCCCGCCGAACCTGTTCGGCTGCCACTGGCCGTCTTCGCGGGAGTAGTCCAGGTACAGCATGGACGCGACGGCATCCACGCGCAGGCCGTCGATGTGGAACTCGTCCAGCCAGTAGAGCGCGTTGGCTACCAGGAAGTTGCGGACCTCGGTGCGCCCGAAATCGAAGATCAGGGTGCCCCAGTCCGGGTGCTCCCCCAGGTTGGGGTCGGCGTGCTCATAAAGGGGCTGCCCGTCGAACTGGGCCAAGGCCCAGTTGTCCTTCGGGAAGTGCGCCGGCACCCAGTCCAGGATGACGCCGATGCCGGCCTGGTGGAGGGAGTCCACCAGGTAGCGGAATTCGTCCGGGTGGCCAAAGCGGGAAGTCGGGGCGAAGTAGGACGTGACCTGGTAGCCCCAGGAGCCGCCGAAGGGGTGTTCCGCCACCGGCATGAACTCAACGTGGCTGAAGCCCAGCCACTTCACATATTCCACGAGCTCCTTGGCCAGCTCGCGGTAGCTCAGGCCGAGCCGCCAGGATCCGAGGTGCACCTCGTAAACACTCATGGGCGAATTGTGGGGGTCCAGCTCGGCGCGCGCCTTCATCCACTCGTCGTCCTCGAACCGGTAATGGGACTCCACCACCCTGGAGGCGGTCAGCGGCGGCACTTCCGTACCGAAAGCCAGGGGGTCAGCCTTCTCCACCCAGTAGCCGCCCTTGGCCTTGATCTCGAACTTGTAGCACGCCCCTGCTAAAACACCGGGGACGAACAGTTCCCAGACACCGGAAGACCCGAGGGAGCGCAATGAATTTTCGCGGCCGTCCCAGGCATTGAAGTCGCCCTTGACCCTCACGGCTTCGGCATTGGGAGCCCAGACGGCGAACGACACGCCGTCGACGTCGCCTAGTGAGGACTTGTAGTGCTGCACATGCGCACCCAGCACCTCCCAGAGCTTCTCGTGGCGGCCTTCACCGATCAGGTGCAGGTCCACTTCGCCGACCGTTGGGAGGTAGCGGTAGGGATCGTCCACGGTTACCGGTTCCGCGCCCTCGTACGTCACGTCAAGGCGGTAGTCCGGCACATGGCCGGCCTGCAGGGGCTCGACGACGGCAACCCACACGCCGTCGGCCTCATGGGTCATGGGCACGGCGCCCGCGGCGGTGACCACGTTAACCGCTTCGGCCAGGTGCTTTACGGTGCGGATGGTTACGTGCCCGTAGTCATCGAGGTGGGCACCAAGCACCGAGTGCGGCGCGTGGTGTTCGCCAGCCGCCACCTGCGAGAGCGTTTGCGCATCCACGGGTAACGGCGCGTGGTGGCTGTCGGTATGTGCAGAGCCTGTCATCTTCTTACCTTCCGCTGCGGCGCCGGCCGGTTCGCCGGGGCCTTTACTGCTGAGGAGCCGTCTGGACGCATTGACCGGAATGGCCAGCCAGCCGGGCCTGTTGCGTAGTTCATAAACGACTTCGTATAACGCCTTGTCCAGCCACAATGCCACAAAGAGCGGCGACTTCCGGTCGATCGTGCCCGGCGTGACTTCGGAATATCCCGCGAGGAAGGCCTCGGCGCAGTCGTCGACCCAGGATTCGGGCACGCGGGCATCGGCTCGCTCCCGCTCCGCGGCACCGGCGGCGTAGTCGAAGGAGCGCAGCATGCCTACCACGTCCCGCAGCGGCGCATCGGGAAAGTTGCGTTCAGAGATTGGCCGCAGCGGCTCACCCTCGAAGTCGAGGATGGCCCACCGGTCCGGTCCGCCGCTGCCGGGAACCTGGAGGATCTGGCCCAGATGGAGGTCTCCGTGAATGCGCTGCAGGCCACCGGCCGGGACACCCTCGAGGTCGTTGAGCAGGCTTTCCAGCGCCTCTTCATACGGCCCGACGGCGGCACGTGCCTCCGTCCATGCCTGGCGGACGCGCTGGGCTACTCCGGGGGCGATGACACCGCCCGGGACGGCTTCGGCGGAAACGCCGAGCGTTTCCGCGAGCCGGCGGTGGACCGTGGCTGTTGCGTGGCCCAGGGCGTGCGCCTCTGCGGTGAAGTCAACTCCCGCGCCGGCTGCCTCGACGGCGAGCCGCCAGGCATCCCGGCCGCCGGCCAGGAACTCATGGGCGACCGCCAGTTCACCTTGGGCAGGGCCGGCAGGGGCCTCCCATTCGCCCGTGACCCAGCCCAGGGTAGCCGGCACCTCGGAGGTGCGGGCGGCAGACAGGGCAGCCCCGACTTCGACTTCGGGATTCCGGCCGGCGGAAAGCACCCGGAAGAATTTCACGATGGCCGCGGAGACGCCGTCGTCCACTATCACTGAACTGTTGGACTGTTCTCCGGAGAGGACCTTGACCGTCCCGGAAGCGCGCGGCAGGGGCTGGCCGGCGCCCGACAGATGGCCGTTGGCCGCGCCGGCGGAGGCCTCGCCTTCCGTGCGCATGAGTTCCAGCCACTCGGCAATGAACACGCGATCATGGACGGCGTCGTAAATCCAGCGGTGGCCCAATTCGGCGTCGTCGCTTTCGCCGATCAGGGCACCCTCGGCGCCGGGCAGCGGTTCGCTGCGGTAGCTCAGCGGCACCTGCACAACGTCGGTGCGGCGGCCGCCGTCGGCCGTTTCGGAAACCACGGCGGCGAGGAACACCTCAAGGCCCACCTTGCCCGATGCGTCGTTGAGGATGAGCCCGCCCACCGGCGCCAGCGAAAATTCACCGGATTTCACCGGGAACCATCGCTGGCGCGGCAGCCAGCTGCGGAGGAGTTGCTCGAGCGTGGGTGTCAGCGTGGACTCGCTCATGTCAGCCCTCAATGGACAGGATCGGCATCGCCTGGGTGAACGGGGACGCCGGGTTGGAGGACGCCGAGCGGATCCGCAGCCAGAAGAAATCGTGGCTGCCCAGGGTCAGGGTCAGTTTCCCGTCCTCACCGATGCCCGGAAACGGCTGCCCGCCAAAAACGTCCCGGAGCCCGCGGCCGGCAAACTGCGGGACCTTCAGCGTGGTGGCCACCGGATGCTGCGAGAGGTTGAAGGCGCACAGGATGGACTCGGCCGGCTCACCTGCCGCGTTGCCCTCCGGCAATTCGCGCAGGTAGGCCAGGACGACGTCATGGTCGGCTTCCACGTGCTTGAACCCGCCGAGGCCGAACGCCGCGTGGTTGCGCCGGACGCTCAGGATCTGGCGGGTCCAGCGCAACAGGGATCCGGAGTGCGCGGCTTCAGCCTCCACATTGGCCATGCTGTAGTTGTAGACCAGCGACTGGATCACCGGCAGGTACAGCTTGCCCGGGTCGGCATTGGAGAATCCGGCGTTGCGGTCCGGGTTCCACTGCATGGGCGTGCGGACGGCGTCGCGGTCTTCGAGCCAGATGTTGTCGCCCATGCCGATTTCGTCCCCGTAGTACAGAAAGGGGCTGCCCGGCAGGGACAGCAGCAGTGCATTGATGAGCTCAATCTCTGCCCTGGAATTGTCCAGCAGCGGCGCCAGCCTGCGCCTGATGCCGATGTTGGCCCGCATGCGGGGGTCCGGGGCGTACCAGCCGAGCATGGCCGCCCGTTCATCCGCGGTGACCATTTCCAGCGTCAGTTCGTCGTGGTTCCGAAGGAACGTTCCCCATTGGGCGCCCTCCGGGATCTCCGGTGTGTCGTGCATGGTCTCGATGATCGGGGCCGCCTTCTGATCACGCAGCGCGTAGTACAGCCGCGGCATGATGGGAAAGTGGAACGCCATGTGGCATTCCGGCTCTTCCTCGGTCCCGAAGTATTCCACCACCTCGTTGGGCGGCTGGTTGGCCTCAGCGATGATCACCCTGCCCGGGTAGCTGTCGTCCACCATTTTCCGCAGCTTGCGCAGGAAGTCATGGGTGGCGGGCAGGTTTTCGCAGTTGGTGCCCTCTTCCTCGAACAGGTACGGGATGGCGTCGGCCCGGAAGCCGTCGATCCCCTGGTCCAGCCAGAACCGCACGACGTCGAACAAGGCGTCGATGACTTTCGGGTTCTCGAAATTCAGGTCCGGCTGGTGGCTGAAAAAACGGTGCCAGAAGAACTGGCGCCGGATGGGGTCGAAGGTCCAGTTGGACTCCTCGGTGTCCACGAAGATGATGCGGGCGTCCTGGTACTTCTCATCGGTGTCGCTCCACACGTAGAAGTCACCGAACGGCCCGTCCGGATCCTTCCGGGACTCCTGGAACCACGGGTGCTGGTCCGACGTGTGGTTCAGCGGCAGGTCAATGATGACCCGGACGCCGCGGGCATGCGCCTCGGCAACAAGGCGTTTGAAATCGCTGATGGTGCCGAACTCGTCCAGTACGGAGTTGTAGTCCGAAATGTCATAGCCGCCATCCCGCAGCGGTGACTGGAAGAACGGCGGAAGCCAGAGGCAGTCCACGCCCAGCCACTGCAGGTAGTCGAGTTTCTCGATCAGGCCATGAAAGTCACCCGAACCGTCGCCGTTCGCGTCCGCAAAACCTCGGACAAGCACTTCATAGAACACCGCCTTCCTGTACCACAGGGGATCGTGCTGCAATCCGGGTGCATTGAGCTCGAACGAGCTCTTGGGGGTGAAGTGATGACTCGGGTTCTGCGGGCTGAAACTCACTTGAGGCTACCTCCGGATGTTCAGAATGTGTGCAGGTTCAACATGGGCATCGAGTCTGACGTAGTTGTATTCGCCCCATTCCCACGTCTCGCCCGAGATCAGGTCATCAACACGGAATCCGCCGTTGGCGGTGAGGTCGTCGGGGTCCAGGTGCAGGGCGGCGAGATCCAGCGAAACGGTGCTTTCCCGCGTGCTGTGCGGATCCACGTTGACCACCACAATGACGGTGTCCTTGGTGCCGTCCGGAAGCGTCTTGTGCTTGGAGTACACGATGGTGGCTTCGTCGGTGCTGTGGTGCAGGGTCAGGTTCTGCAGGTCCCCCAGCGCCGGGTGGGCCTTCCGGATTTCGTTCAGCCGGGTGAGGTACGGCGCGAGGGTCCTGCCGGATGCGTTGGCGGCGTCCCAGTCACGGGCTTTGTACTCGAACTTCTCGTTGTCGATGTACTCCTCCGCCCCGGGCCTGGCCACGTGCTCGTACAGCTCGTAGCCGGCGTACACGCCCCACAGCGGGCTGGCCGTGGCAGCGAGGGCCGCCCGGATCTTGAACGCCGCGGGCCCGCCGTACTGCAGGTACTCGGTGAGGATGTCCGGGGTGTTGACGAAGAAGTTCGGCCGGAAGTAGGCCGGCGACACGTGGCTGACCTCTTGGAAGTACGACTCGAGTTCCTTCTTGGTATTGCGCCAGGTGAAGTAGGTGTAGGACTGCTGGAACCCTGCCCTGCCCAGCGCATGCATCATGGCGGGCCGGGTGAACGCCTCGGCGAGGAACACGACATCCGGGTTCTTCTTGTTGACCTTCGCGATGAGCCATTCCCAGAACCACACGGGCTTGGTGTGCGGGTTGTCCACGCGGAAGATCTTCACGCCGTGGCTGACCCAGAGCTGGACGATGCGCAGGATTTCCTTGGACAGGCCCTCGGGATCGTTGTCGAAGTTGAGGGGGTAGATGTCCTGGTACTTCTTCGGCGGGTTTTCCGCGTAGGCGATGCTGCCGTCCACCCGGGTGGTGAACCACTCCGGGTTCGACTGCACCCAGGGGTGGTCCGGCGCCGCCTGCAGGGCAAGGTCGAGGGCCACCTCCAGGCCGAGTTCGTTGGCCCGCGCCACAAAGGCATCAAAGTCCTCAAACGATCCGAGGTCCGGGTGGATGGCGTCGTGGCCGCCTTCCTTCGAACCGATGGCCCACGGCGAACCGGGATCGTGGGGGCCGGCGATCAGCGTGTTGTTCGGGCCCTTGCGGTGCTGCACGCCGATCGGGTGAATGGGCGGCATGTAGATGACGTCGAACCCCATGCCGGCAACGGCGTCCAGCCGCTGGGCGGCAGTCCGGAAGTTGCCGGATGTCCACTCCCCTGTCGAATGGTCCCGGACGGCGCCTTCCGACCGGGGAAAGAACTCATACCAGGCCCCGCGGCCGGCGAGGTCCCGCTCGACCAGCAGCGGAAAGGCTTCGGAGACAGCGACCAGCTCGCGGATCGGCTCGCGGCCGACGACGGCGGCCACGTCCTCGCCGAAGCCCGCCGCCAGGCGCTCCTCGGCGGAGAGTGCTGTGTCGGACAACACGGAGGCTGCGGTCCGGAGGGTTCGCCTGTCGTCGGAGTTGCGCGCAGCATCTTCGGCGGCCTGGGACAGCAATGCCGCTCCTTCGTCGAGCATCAGTTCGACGTCGATGCCGGCCTCGACCTTGACCTCGGCGTTGTGGTGCCACGTGCCGTAGCGGTCGTGCCAGGCTTCGATGACGAACGACCAGTTGCCGGTTGAGGCCGGCGTCAGCAGGCCTTCCCAGAGGTCCGTGCCCTTGCCCCGGTCTCCGGCCGGGGGCTGCAGGCGCACCCGCTGGCGTTCCTTGCCTTTCGGGTCCAGGAGGACCGCGCTCACGCCAAGCTGGTCATGGCCTTCGCGGAAGGAACGGGCGCTGACCACGATTCCCTCGCCCGGGAGGGCCTTTGCCGGGAACTTACCCCCTTCGACAACAGGCTGAACGTCCGTGATCGGGAACCGGCCAAACCGGAGGCCTTCCATGATCGAAACTTTCGGCGTTTGCTTTGCTGGGGCACTGGTTCGCGTGTTAGTCGTCACAGGCTCGACGTTAGCGAGAAACGGGGCGAATTGCTAAGCCTGCGATCCTAATTTGTGAACTGATTCGTCATTTACCGGAAAGTAATCGAATGCGGTTCCTGCTGTTCATCTTGTCGGTTAGTGTGGCGCAGGTGAAGGCAATCCGCAGATTTACCGTCCGAACCGTTCTTCCCGAACCGATCCGGCCGCTTGCCCGCTTGGCCACCAACCTTCGCTGGTCCTGGCACCGGCCCACGAGGGAACTTTTCGAGGGGCTCGACCCCAAGGTATGGGCTGAAAGCGGCAACGATCCGGTGAGCTTCCTGGGACTGGTGAGCCGCGAGGAAATGCACCGGCTGGCCACTGACCAGGATGTGGTGGCGCGCGTGCAGGCTGCGGCGGAGGACCTCGACCGGTACCTCCGCGAGCCCCGCTGGTACCAGAACCTGGGCCAGGACGCCCCTGCGTCGATTGCGTACTTCTCCCCCGAATTCGGCATCACGGAAGTTCTGCCCCAGTACTCGGGCGGCCTCGGCATCCTCGCCGGTGACCATCTGAAGGCGGCCTCCGACCTGGGCGTTCCGCTGATCGGAGTGGGACTCCTCTACCAGGCCGGCTACTTCAAGCAGTCCCTGTCCCGCGACGCCTGGCAGCAGGAGACCTATCCGGTGATTGACCCGGACGGCCTGCCGCTGACGCTGCTGCGGGAGCCTTCCGCAGACGGCAACGGCAAGCCCATCCAGATTGCACTGCCGCTGCCCAACGAGCGGCGCCTTTTGGCGCACATCTGGCGTGCCGACGTCGGGCGTGTCCCCCTCCTGCTTCTTGACTCCAACGTCCCGGGCAATGACGACGCCGCCCGCGGCATCACCGACCGGCTCTACGGCGGCGGCGGTGACCACCGGCTGCAGCAGGAGCTCCTGCTGGGCATGGGCGGTGTGAAGGCGCTGCGGGTCTACCAGCGGCTCACGGGCACCGCCGCGCCGGAGGTGTTCCACACCAACGAAGGACACGCCGGGTTCCTGGGCATCGAGCGGATCCAGGAACTGATGGCCGGGGATGAGGCGCTGACCTTCGACGAGGCACTCGCTGCCGGCCGCGCGTCGACCGTGTTCACCACGCACACGCCCGTTCCGGCCGGCATCGACCGCTTCGAAACGGCGCAGATACAGCACTTCTTCGAAGCCGGCCTTGCACCGGATGTTCCCATGTCGCGGATCCTGGACCTTGGCCGGGAAGATTTCGCCGACGGAAACCCCTTCCTGTTCAACATGGCCGTCATGGGCCTCCGGCTTGCGCAGCGGGCCAACGGCGTGGCCAAGCTCCACGGCGAGGTGTCGCGGGGCATGTTCTCTGCACTCTGGCCGGGATTCGACCACTCCGAGGTGCCCATCACGTCCGTGACCAACGGCGTACACGTTCCCACCTGGGTGGATTCCCGGATTTCGAAGCTCGCCCGGGAGCGTTTTGGCCCGGAGGCGGAAGTCAACGGCCGCTGGGACCTCGCCTACAACGTCAGCGACGCCGAGGTCTGGGCGCTGCGCCGTGAGATGCGGGTCTCCCTTGTGGAAGACGTCCGGCGCAGGCTTCGTGCGGCCTGGAAGAAGCGGGGCGCTGCGGACGCCGAGCTGGGCTGGACCGACTCGGTGCTAGACCCCGACGTCCTCACCATCGGATTTGCCAGGCGCGTGCCCACCTACAAGCGGCTGACGCTGATGCTGCGCGAGCCGGAACGGCTGAAGGCCCTCCTGCTGCACAAGCAGCACCCCATCCAGCTGGTCATCGCAGGAAAGTCGCACCCCGCGGACGACGCCGGAAAGAAAATGATCCAGGATCTGGTCCGGTTTACCGACGATCCCGCCGTCCGCCACCGCATCGTGTTCCTGCCGAACTACGACATCGCCATGGCCAGGACCCTGTTCCCGGGCTGCGACGTCTGGCTGAACAACCCGCTGCGTCCGCTGGAAGCCTGTGGCACGTCCGGCATGAAGGCGGCGATCAACGGTTCCCTCAACCTGTCGGTGCTCGACGGCTGGTGGGATGAGATGTACGACGGCGAGAACGGCTGGGCGATTCCGACCGCCAACAACGGTGCTTCCGCCGAGGAACGGGACGACATCGAGGCAGCTGCGCTGTATGAACTGCTCGAGACCCAGGTGGCGCCGCGCTTCTACGGCAACACCGTGTCCGAATCGGCCGGCGCTGCGGGGCCGTCGGACTCCGGCCGGGAAAAGATTCCCACACACTGGGTGTCCATGATCAAGCACACGCTGGCGCACCTGGGACCGGCCGTCTCGGCCGAACGGATGCTGCAGGACTACGTCAATATCCTGTACAGGCCCGCCGCAGTCTCGGGCCGGCACGCAGTGGCCGATTCCTTCACCCAGGCCAAAGCACTCGCAGCCTGGGTCTCAAAGGTCCGTGCGGCGTGGCCCCACCTCCACGTGGAGCATGTGGACTCCATGGGCGTGTCCGAGGAGCCGCAGATCGGTGACACGCTCCAGGTCAACGCCTACGTGGGGCTCCACAACCTGTCGCCCAGCGACGTGTCCGTGGAGGTGGCATACGGCCAGGCGGAGGAAAACGACGAACTCGCCAACGTGACATTCGTGGAGCTGGAGCCCAAGGAGGAACTCGGCAGCGGCCGCCACCTCTTCACCGGGTCCATCGTGATCGACCGCTCCGGGTCCTTCGGATACACCGTCCGCGTGCTGCCCAAGCACGAAGCGCTGGCATCCAAGGCCGAACTGGGGCTGATCGTCAACGCCTAGTCAGTCATCGCTGCGTCGCTCCAGCCTCGCCGCCTACAGGAACACGGCGATGACTGACAAGTCCTGGCCGGCATAGCTTTCGGCGTCCTGGAGAATCTCGCAGATGACGCCGAAGGACCGGTCGGTGCGGAAGGCTGCGGGGACCTGCCAGATGAGGGTCAGGGGTTCCTGGCCGTCGTCGGAGATGGCGTCGGCGAAGTCGTGCAGCGAGTCGTTGAGGGCGTCAAGGTTCACGCCGTAGTGTTCCGGGAAGTCCAACGCCTCGCCGAACGTCGCCAGCACGGCCTTCTTCGAATCCGCGGCCGGGATCACCAGGCTGCGGCGGCCCGCGTCGGCAACCTGGTCGCGCAACTCTTCAACAGTCCAGGTGTCCGCCGAATATATCTTCATGGGTGCTATTTGCCTTCTGCTATGAATTTGAACGACTCGTAGTGGTCCGGGGTGTAGTACTTCTCGCCGCCGTTGCCCGCCACGATCCTGCGGGCGCCCCTGTCCGATTCGCCGGGTGTGGGAACCGTGTACTCCTTGTAGTAACCGCCCGATTTGCGCGGAAGGAGGCGTTCAAAATTGCTGAACGTCACGCCGTCGCGGTTGTACGGAAAGGGGCCGCCCTGCCGGATCAGGGCGAGCGTGCGGCGGCCTTCGGCCGGCAGTTGGGACTCCCTGATGACGGGCAGCCGGGAAGGGTTGGGAACGGCCGTCGCGGTGCCGGACGGCACGGGCGACCCTGTGGCTGCGGATGCTGTGGCTGCGGGAGGCTGGACCGTAGGTGCCGAAACGAGGCCGCACGCCACGAGCGATGCCAGGGCGAGCCCTAGCAGGAGCATCCCGACGGCCCATGGCCTGCGCGGGTTTGTGGGGTACACGTGGCCTAGGTGCGGTAGATGCTGATGGTGTTCGCCGGCACGCTGTCCCGCTCGCCGGAGGAGACCAGGCTGCCCTGGCGGCTGTCGTGGAGGTCGGACGTGGTGAGGCGCAGTTCGAAGATCCGCTTGCCCGTGCCGTCGTCGTTGGTGACTTGCGGAAGCGTGACGTTGGCATCCTCGCGGCCGCCGTTGACCACGACGAGACCTGCCACCTGACCGTCGTCGGAACCCAGCAGCAGCTGCACCACCCTGTGCCGGGGATCGTTCCACCGGTCCATGGACATCGGCTGGCCGTCCTCGTCATACCAGTACAGGTAGGACTGTGCGTCGCGCACCGGGTAATCGTGGGGCTGGCCGGCCAGGAATTCCTTGCGGAGGCGGATGACGCGCTTGGTGCTTCGCAGCATGGCGTGCGATTCCGGCGTGCTGGTCCAGTCGAGCCAGGCAAGGGGGTTGTCCTGGCAGTAGGCGTTGTTGTTGCCCTGCTGGGTCCGTCCGAGTTCGTCGCCGGCAGTGATCATCGGAACGCCGAGCGAGATCATGAGCGATGCCATCAGGTTGCGCCGGGTCTGGGCGCGCCGGGCGAGGATGCTTTCGTCCTCCGTGCGCCCTTCAAAGCCGTGGTTGTAGCTGCGGTTGTCGCCGTGGCCGTCCCGGTTCTGCTCGCCGTTGGCCTCATTGTGCTTGCGGTCGTAGGACACGAGGTCGGTCATGGTGAAACCGTCGTGGGCGGTGATGAAGTTCAGCGACGCGAGCCGGGAACGGCCAGACGGTTCGAAGAGGCTCGCCGAGCCGGACATGGCATCTGCCAGCCTGGCCACGGATCCGCCCTGGCCGCCGGCGTCGATCGCCGCACGGTCCGCGAGCCAGAAAGAGCGCAGGGCGTCGCGGTAGTGGTCGTTCCAGTCCACCCAGCCGCCCGGGAAGCGTCCGGTCTGCCAGCCGCCGTAGCCGACGTCCCAGGGCTCGGAGATCAGCTTGACCCGGGACAGCACCGGGTCCGCCGCGACGGCCACAAGGAACGGATGGTTCGGGTCGAACTCGTTGGCGGCGTTCCGGCACAGGGTGACGGCCAGGTCGAAGCGGAAGCCGTCGACGTGGAATTCGTCCACCCAGTACCGGAGAGAATCCAGCACCAGCTGGACTATGCGGGGTTCGCCGAAATTGAGCGTGTTCCCGCAGCCTGTGGTGTCGATGTATTTGCCGTGGCCGTCGGTGCGGTAGTACTTCTGCTCGCCCAGGCCGCGGAAGCTGAAGGTGTGGCCGTCCGGTCCGCCTTCGGCCGTGTGGTTGTAGACGACGTCAAGGATGACTTCGATGCCCGCAGCGTGGAGCAGCTTGACCATGCCCTTGAACTCGTCCTGAACGGCCTGGGGCCCGGAGTCCTGTGCAGCCTGCGTGGCGTACGCGGGGTGCGGGGCGAAGAATGCCGCCGTGTTGTAGCCCCAGTAGTTGGTCAGGCCGAGGTTCTGGAGGTGCGGCTCGTCGAGGTGGAAATGCACCGGCAGCAGCTGTACCGCCGTAATGCCGAGGCCGGTCAGGTGCTCAATCATGGCCGGATGGGCCATGCCCGCGTAGGTTCCGCGAAGGGCCTCCGGGATGTCCGGGTGCAGCATGCTCTGCCCCCGGACGTGGGCCTCGTAGATGATGGTGTTGCGCCACGGCGTGTGCGGGCGGTCGTCGCCGCCCCAGTCGAAGTCGCTGGACATCCTGACGTTCGTCAGGAAACCGTTGCGCTGGTCCACGGCGCGCCCGTAGGGATCGAGCAGCAGCGGCTGCCGGTCGTCGTCGTGGTCGTCGTCAAAATCCACGGTGGGAACTGACAGCGGCAGAACTTGGGCATCGGCGGCGGCGCGGAAGCCGTAGCGCGAGCCGACCGGGAAGCCCTCGACAATGCCGTGGTGGACGCCGTTCGTGACGTTCGGCAGGGGCTGGAGCCGCCAACTACCGCCCGGTGCCTGGTACGCGACTTCCAGTGTGAGGACGCCGGGCGCGTAGACCGCCACGTTGGCGCGCCCGCTGTGGGAGCCGTCCCCGTTGTGCGAGCCTTCCCCGTTGTGCGAGCCGTCCTCGGCCGGCCTCGGGCGCGGAGAACTGACGCCGAGGGGGAATGCCTGCGAGGCGTCCACGGTCGAGGCTGTGTCTAAGAGGGGCATTACCATCGGTTAAAGCTTAGCTGGCACTGCCAAATAGCTGATCTATTCCGGCATGTTACATGCGGCGGGGCGGAGGTCCGGCAGCGGCATACTGGTAGTACGCACCGATGTGGAGGTACTCGTGAGGGTTGCACTTGCCCAGATCATCACCGGCCGGGACCTGGCCGCCAACCTCGTGCTGGTCGAGGAGCTTGCCCGCCGCGCCAAGGACGGCGGCGCCGAGCTGGTCGTGTTCCCTGAGGCCACCATGCGTGCCTTCGGGAATTCGCTGATCGACATCGCAGAACCGCTGGATGGCCC